>Ga0210246_100294_pt1 | contig 44994 bp, 23 predicted proteins | sample ChrtobMetaP3_8mM_FD_155469 | JGI IMG/M metagenome (GOLD analysis project Ga0210246, IMG submission 155469) | Chrysochromulina tobin associated microbial communities from unialgal haptophyte culture, Seattle, Washington, United States - P3_8mM | ecosystem: Host-associated > Algae > Haptophytes >...
CGAGAATGTCGACGTCGACTGAAGAGCCGCTGCGAGGCAGCATCAGAGCAGCGGGAACCGCCGTCGTTAGCGACCCGGCATGCCGCCAATGCCCCCCACGGCCACGCCGAAGGTGACGCAGAAAACATGTCGAAGTTCCATCGAACGCTTCATATTCCGCCTCGAGAACTTCCTGCTCTCAAAAGTTATCCCAAAACTTTGACGTCAAGTAACCGCAAAACTCGCAACAAGACAAGTGCAGGCGCGCGCTGCAAGTTTTAATGGGGGCCCTCCCTTGGGGTTGGCAGGGGCCGAGGCTACATTTGGAAACGTAGTTTATGTTTGTTTGCCAATTTCGCATCGAAAACCGAAGAAGCAAGAGAGTCGACACTCTGCGCGGATGCCGGCTCCTCGCCAAAACTACCGCTCGTCTGGCGAGTGGCGTATGCAGATGCTCAAGGGCGAGGTCGCGGAAGATAGGAGGGAGCCGACCTACGAGAAGGATGAGTTCGGCCGACTCATCCGCTTCACCGGCACGGGTTTCAAGGAGGCGGGCGACCGCATCGTCCTGGGCCCCAAGTTCTCAGGGGCGTACGACCAGGCGGGCATGTTGGTCTCGTACGGCACAGCCACAAAGGTGGACCGCAAAAAGTTGGACAAGCAGAGCGATGTCGTAGGGCGCATGCTCGGCATGGATGAGTCGACGCTGCCCGGCGACTTGCTTGTCCGCAAGTCGAGCCTGCCGATCGCGGGGCGGATGGCAGCGATCATCCGGCAGCGCTCGATTGACGTGGCGACGCTCTTCCTCGACTTCCTCCAGCGGCCTGGCTTCTCGCGCTTGCCGCCGCGCGGCCACGGTCTGGTTGACATCCCGACCTTCCGGCGGTGCTTGTGCTACACCTTCGGGGAGCAGTGGTCGCTGCTCGGGATGACGTCTCCCGAGTTCATGGAGACGTACTCGCCGTACATCGCGCGCGAGCAGAGCGACTCGGGCGACGCCCTCATCCTGTGGAAGGCGTTTGCCACCGACATTATGAACAAGGCGGGCGTGGACATGGGCGACCTAGGGTACCTCAAGGAAGAAAAGTCCCTCGAAGAGCGCACCTCGTTGGCCTCCAACTACAAGGACTTCGAGCGCAAGGACCTGGACGCCATCCGCGACACCGAGTACTCGCACGACATCGACACCGAGGAGGAGAAGCAGACTCGGGTGCTCAAGGACATCGAGCGCGTCACCGGCGCGCGCTCCGTGGCCGTCACGCGCTACGGCTCGTACGAGTCGAAGCTGGTCGGGCGCAACCAGCTGGGCACCCTCAAGCAGGGCGACTTTGAGCGCATCGGCGGGCACGGCGACTACCGCAAGGAGCAGGGCGTCTCGGCCGACGGCTCGACCATCAAGAAGGTCAACACGCAGATTGGCAGCCAGTCGCACGAGTACAATGCCGATGGTACGATCTGTGTTGACACCGGCGGCGACGTCAACCAGACGCTCTCGTACAACGCCAAGATGGCGGCCGACGCGACGAACAAGGCCGCTGGCCAGAAGTCGCTCGCGGGCCAGGGCCCGACGAAGGAGCAGCAGGAGGTGGCGGCGCGCATGAATGCCGAGGCGTTGCGTCAGGATGCGATCAAAATGCGCCAGAATTATGCGAACGCGATGCCGAACTCGCATCAGGAGATTGGCAATCAACTCCGGCAGGTCGACGCCATCACGGCCGCCAGGAAGCTGCATGCCTCTCTCGAGTGATCGCGACTGACCCTACGGGTACCTACGGGCACGGGCCGCAGGCGGAGCGTACCTGTGTACGATCGCGATTGCGCTCGTTCAACTCGGGAAGAGTGAGCGGCAGGGCGCGTAGCTCGTCGCTGCCGCTGAGGTATACTACTTGACGCGATCATGAGGGAGCGGGTGCGGCCTGTGGACGGCTGTTCCCCTGATGCCTGGTGCGCCCAGAGTGATGTGTTTGTGTGGTGGACACGCGCGTTCTACGCTGCGCGTGGACACGCGCCTCGTGTGTCGTTTGTGCGTCCTGCCGTGTGCTCACCCGCCGCCGCTCGTGTAGTCGTGTTCATGCGATCATGTTGTCTCTCATGTGCGTCTCTCACAGTTCTCAAGCGAAGTGTGTCTAGAAACAAGTCCGGTTTCCCGTTTCCTAACGGTTTCCCTTTCCGCCTCCGCTTAGCCTCCGCACGTCTCTAAATGCAAAATGGCCTCTTTCCCGTCTTTCCCCGGGGAGGACTCCGTGTACTATGGTGTTCGAGCAAACGCGTCTGGTGTGCGTGGCGTGATGGTGATCCGTTCACCACGGCCCATGGCCTTGCGAAGCGTGCGCCCCCCGACGCACCGCCTATCTGGTCTCGAAACCAACCGACATGTGGAGGCAGTTGTTCACACACGCGGGCAGTACATGTAACAGTGCGGAAGCACCAGTTGTCGCGTCTGTCGTGTTAACGTTCACACGACGCTGCGATGCGCGCAAAGTGCTCCACCCACCCACTCAAGCCATGATTGCATTTGTGGCAGCCGTGACAGCCTTGCTGCTGCCTCCACGAGTAATAGGCCCAGTTCCTGCCCACAACGCCGTTGAGCTCGAGGTTCCGGTTTCAGAACATCTCAGTGTCAGCATTCTGGAGGCTGACATGGCCCGACAGGATGTACTGGTGGAGGCAGCCTTGGATGATGGCGCGCCGCGTGGAAGCGCTGCTGAAGATCCTTATGGCATTGTGATATGGCCTGCAGGGCAAGTGGTCGCGGCTGCACTTGTTCAAGCCCTTGAGGCGTGCACGCGGCCGTGCAATGTTCTCGAGCTTGGTGCCGGTACTGGGCTAGTGTCGATTGCAGCAGCTATGAGCGGCGCAAATGTGCTCGCCACCGATTACCGCGACGAACCATTCGAGCTATTGAAAGCTTCGGCAACCCGCACGGCTGAACGCCTCGGGCGCGTTGAGCCGCTGCCGCTCAATTGCGCACTGTTTGATGTCACCAACGAAGGCTCTGCGCTGCCCGATCTTGGCTCGAGCTCGAGCTCGCCGCTGTTCGTCTGCGCAGCAGACCTGCTGTACATGAAATCTACTGCGATTGCGCTCGCATCGCGCTGCGTCGAGGCACTGCAAATGCCAGCCATCCGAGCGGTGCTCGTGGGCGACCTTGGACGCCCCGGGCGTGCTGCCTTCCTGGCCGAGCTGCAACGGCTCGGTGTCATGGCTGAAAGGGCGCACTTCGAGAGCGTGCTCGGCTGGGGCTCGCCGAGCCCGCGGAACACGCTCATCTCGTCGCGTGACGTGGGCGAATCCGTCGCCGTGGGTCTGATGATACTCACTCCAGCAGATTTGAGATTGAGTGTGAGAAGCGACAGCTGAATAACGGGATTAAGATCGTGTACCCGGGCGGGGACGGGCGCGCCGGGACCGGTGCGGGGATATAATATCCGTCGATCCAGCGCGGTCTCGTCTTAAGGTTAAGCCGAGCGTCTTCTCGGTTCCGGTCCCACGAGGGTCGGTCCGCGCGGTCCGCGGGGCGGACGCGGCTTGCCGCGCGCACACGCAGCAAACTGCCGTCCCGCGGTCCACCGCCGCGGGCGGGGAACCTACCGTACCGTACTACTATACCGTAGTCCGCATCGGCACAGCACCACCGTGCCACCGCGCTGTACACACACCAACCCCGCGTCAGAGCGTGCGCTTCCAGCGAGCATACTCACCCATGGGCAGGTCGCGGCCGGGGCGCTCGGCAGCCCTCAGCACCATCGAGCCTTGCTCGACCTGGCTGCGCGCTCCCTTGCCGTCCAGAAGACCCGCGAGAGCCTCAGCGAGAGTCAAGGCTGGCCAGCGGGCGTCGTGACAAGTGAGCAGTACAAATGCAGGCTCGTCCGAAAGGACCTGTCGCAGCTCGTCCAGCAGCACCGGCAAGTCGCGAGAGATGCGCCACTCGCCCTTCTTACCGCCGCGCCCAAAGGCAGGAGGGTCCACAATCAACCCATCAAACCGATCCCCGCGACGTACAGCGCGCCGCACATAGGTCAACGCGTCCTCGCAGACCCATCGGATCGGGGCGGTTCCGAGGCCCGAGAGCTCTGCATTCGTGCGTGCACGACCTACGGCAGAGCGCGCGCCGTCGAGATGGACCACGTCGATGGTTGGAGATGTCGCGTCGGTGTCGCCCGTCGCGCCCACAGCCTGTGCCGCCCAGGTGCCTGCTACGGCGCAGGCGAGAGTAGAGCCGCCTGTGTGCGCAAAGAGGTTGAGCACGCGCAGAGGAGCTGCTGCAGTCGCCGCCTGCCCTGCCGGCGCAGCACACTTTGCTCTGGCACGCTCTGCTAGTACGTCCGCGCAGGTCGAGCGCAGCCATTCCCACTGCACCTGTTGTTCGGGGAAGGCGCCCACCTGGGCGCTCGGCCCCAGCTGCAACGCCAGGCGGAAGCCGAGCCCTGAATCGAGAGACCATATGGCGTCACGAGTGCGCTCGTCCTCCGCAGGAGTGTCCACAGCCGCCTCCGAGCCCGATGCCGAGAGGGCGGCAGCCCCGTCGCCTTCCCACACACCCTCGCGCGCGACGCTCGCCGCTACTGGCGCGTCCCTCTCGAGGTAGGACAGATCCGCCTCCGCCCATCGAGCCTCCGACAGCCCCGGCCGCCACGTGGCCGACGGGCACGGACGGGAGACGCAATGGTTCTCGAAGCGCTCGAGACGGCGGCCGTCGCCGCTGTCAAGCAGCCGGTACGAAGGAGCTTTGGGCGAGCCCTTGGTGTCGACACCGTGAGCGACTGGAGGAGGCCGTAAGAGCGCCGCTGGCTGCCCCGCGGGCAACCACGCCGCGACCAGTGCCAGCGAGGCAGCCAGGCCGCGACGAGCAGTCCTGCTGCTCTTGCCGCTGCTCCCGATAGAGCTGCTCTTCCTGTCCCTGGTGCTGATCCTCCTGCTCCTGCTGCCCACGTAGCAGCAGAGCGCCCGAGAAGGTGGTGGCGGCGGCGGAGGTGACGGCGGAGGTGATTTCGAATCTCTCGAATCTCTCGATGATTTCGAATCTCTCGATGATTTTGAATCTCTCGAGTGATCAGGTGGAATGCTCTCCAGCTCCTCGCGGACGGGTTCAGAGAGTCTAGCTTTGACCCAGTCGGCCTCGTCCAGGGCCAGCGAGCCGTCGGACGACGCGAGCGACGCCCGGCGCGTCCATGGCGGCTGTAGCCACCGAGGGCCTCGACGACTCCATTCGCCTCGCCCAGCGAGGGAGAGGCGAATGTTGCTTGCGCTGCGGCGGCGGCTCGCACTGGCATGGGCACCCTCGGCACCCACGACGACGATCTCGGATGTGGCGACGCGCGTGCCGCCGGCGGGCTTGTTGGCGCCCGTGGCGGCAAGCGCGCAGCCGATGAAGATGGTGAGCGTGCCTATGCACGCGAGGGCGTTTGTCGGCTCGCGCAGCACAAACACATCGAGGGTCCAACTGAAAGAGAGTTCGGTCAGGCCCAGGATGGATGCGAAGCCGGCGGGAAGCTTCGCATAGCCACGCGCGAGCAGCAGCTGGCCAGTGAGGATACCCACGCAGTAAAGTATGACCCACAGCCACACGCTTGCGGCCGCAGGCAGCGTGAAGGTTGCCCATGCGGGCGCGTTGGCAGTTGGCACCGCCGCAGCGACGAGCAGAGCGATGAGCGCGGAGTACCCGCCGATCACCACCATGTAGTAGGAGAGCAGCATCGAGCCCGAGAGCGACTCAGTCGCGCTCGCGCGGCTGAGGACGCGGCTGAGCACGCTGAAGAGAGAGAGAGAGCACCCCGACGCGATCGCGAGCGCGACGCCCGCCGGGTCGGGTGGATGGCCGCCAAAGAGGCCGTCTGGCTGCGTGACGAAAATGATGCCGGCGATGCCAATCATACCGCCGCCGAGGGCGCGCGCCGACAAGTGCTCCGAGCCGCCGAGGCAGTACCGTGCGAGCGCGACCGTTAGGAGGGTATTGATACCAAGGGTCAAGGCGAACGCATCGGCCAGGTGAATGACTTGAAAAGACATGTTGAGGAACGAGATGCCGACGAAGCCAGTGGTGCTTCGTAGCACTGCTAGGCCTGCGATCCTTCGGCTCCCGACTCGCAGGAGCAGCACTCGTCGGGCCGATGCCTTTCCTAAGCGTATGCCCTCAAGGGCTGCATTCATAAAGTAGACAATGACCCCGCGAACGCAGAAGAGAGCCGTCTGAGACGCACCATGGTCATAGATCCACTTGGCGAGCACGTTGCACCCCGCGAACAGGAATGAACCGATGAGCAGAGCGAAAACCCCATCACGGCGGGCGTCGACGCGCATGTGTTGGTGTTCCAAACCTGTGGTCCGTTTTGTTGAAAGATCAGCAGCCTGCCACGCTGCCTGTGCAGGAGGACGGTGGTCGCACGTGTGTCGCGCACAGGTGTGAACGTTAACACGACAGACGCGACAACCGGTGCTCCCGCAACCATACGTCGGAAAGGGGTGGGGGAGTAAGTGCACGCGCTCACGCGTGCGTTGCCTTGGGCCGTTGTGTGGCCTTCGGTCGGCCGAATATGAGCGTCTGGGGACACGCTGGTGCAGTGAGTGAGTGAGTGAGTGAGTTATTGAGACACAGACACACCGTGGAACAATACGGGGTACGGGTCGAGATATCTACTGAGGCTCATAAGGTATCCCATAGCAGCACACGCAGTTCCCTTACCGGACACTCGTGGCCATGTTTTGAATCTAACGATTCGTGTCGGGTGTCGATATGCTCTCTCCATGCCCCACACCACTGCCCGGCGAAACTGCCAACCCCCCCGTGGGAGGAACAGACGCTGTATATACGGCACTGTGTCAGAAGTCACACAGACACAGATTCACATTCACACACACACATTCACACCGTGGCGGGTACCGCGCGGGGGGGGGGGCGGTTTAGAAGGGCGACATTCTGTTTCGTCATTCACCACCTGCACACAAAATGGAACCGAAAATCACCACATCGCACACAAGAGTCACAGGCCAATATAAGGACCATGCGCAAGACCCAAGACGCCTACGCCGTGGCTACACGAGTCGTGCGGAGTACACTCAACACTGTGACTTACACAGCTGTATCCTGTATGTCGTGGCATATCAGCGTAAATGTACGAGTACATGTACCACGCTTTGTTGCCACAGCACATCCAGATCGAGCAAAGGAAAACCCGCTCGCATGGTATACTACTGGGTATACATGGCAATGAACTCGTCGTAATCTGTCCCCAGAGCAAGCAAGATTCGATCGGCACGAATGAGTGCAAGAGTGGGCTAGGTACGCGATGGCTAAATACAAAATAGCAGGGCATTGCATGGGCCACGCGTACCGATCACGCCGTTCTTATTTGTGTCGATCTCATTCATGAGGAATTTCAACGTCCTCTCCTTGATAACGCCTTTGAGGTTGCCAAACATAAGGATGCGCATGAACTCGGTGGCGTCGATCCTGCCAGAGTGGTTTTCGTCAATGCTGAAGAACGCTTGGCGCAGAACTTTCCACTTTGTCTGCATCAGCCGCTCGAGGATCGCGCGACCTTGGCGGATTTCCTTGTCTGTTACCGGAGCATCAGGGTCCTCATTCTCGCCCATCTCGTCAACCTTGCCGTCAAACTTGTAGGACAAACCATTGTCACCATAGCCACCCGCGGCGTTGCCCTCCCGGTACATCTCAAGGTTGTGGTCGACGCGCTCCCACTTTGGATCAGCAGCCGGCTCGGGCTTCACGTTCAATGGTGCCAAGCGGCGCTTCAGGTCGAGCAGGCGGCGGGTCTTTCCAGTGTCCCGCGCCGAGAGCGGGGGCAGCCCCTTGAAGGTGCGGAAAGAGTCTCCACCGGCCTTGAAAGCGGTCACACCTTGGATGCAGTCCTTGAATGGCAGCACTTCCATCTTCTTGCGATCAAAACGGCCGAAGGCTTGCATGGTCATGAGCATGTTGCGCTCACGCCAGTCCTCCTCGCGACGCGTAATGGTGCGGTGCATCCATTGGTGGTGATCAAACGGGGCGCGCGGCGTGAAGGCCCTGGGGGAGGTGGGGCCGGCTAAAGGGTTGACGGTCGAGGGACGCGCTGACAGGGACATCGTCGTCGACTGAAACGAAAAAGTGCTGTTCAATGCTCCGACGAAAGTCAGATACGAGAGCGCGGCGCAACACCAACAGAAAAGTGAAGTTTCGGATGAAACAGCAGAATAAGTTTAGAATAAGTTCAACTTTCACAGACACCCCGGCCATTCAGGCAGTCAGCCAGTGATACCTTACCAGAACCCTAGGTAGCGTAGATAGATCGTATCAAGATCGTATCCATAGTGTGCGGCGGCCCCGGGACCGCACCGGCCCCCCGGGCCCGCCCCCCAAAAGTCGCAATCAAGTCCGAAATCTCAAAACCACACTCACTACAGAAGGAGAAGCAACTACAGGCTTATTTGGAATGCTTAGCCATGATTTACGTGACACAGGGGGTAAGGGGCGAGGGCGGAGGGGGGTGGGGCGGCAGGGCCAGGGGGGGGCATGAGATAACAATCATAATAATCATAAATCAACGTTCGCGCACCGCGAAATTCCGGATAATTGACGTTATTGAGATATTAGATTGCAAACTTTGCTCTTTGCAGATTGGACCCGAGCCCGCGCCGTGCGCGGCCGCATGCCGCGCACAATCCGGTGTAACGCTCTCGCAAAACCGAACCTGTGAGCACTGAGCAAGATACTCAAAAGAACCAACGGCTCGTGCCATGCGTGCGCGGCCGGGCGCCCACGTATGAATCTCAGTCGACTCGTACGTATCTCAGTACCCTGGACGCTGCTACGCAGCACTTGATTACGGATTCATCTCAATAAGTACTTGTTGACGATGCTACTGCTGGCAGGCGCAGTCGGCTCGCCGCTGAGCAAGCTGGGGTTCGTGCGCGCGATGCTTTCGGTGCCCATGAGCCTTACCTGCGGGTGCGAGGGCGCACGACTCATCTTGATTTGCGACTTGATGAAGTCGTCGACGGGGTGGCCCCACTGCGAGGTGCCACCTATGCGGTTGTGCCAAAAGTGCGCGCCATTCTCGTCAGCTGGGTGCTCGACGTGCACCCAGCCGACGGGCACGGGCAGCGAGAGTGCGAGGTCGGCCAGCCACGTGAGCTCGATTTCGGTGATCGGGTGCAGCTGGTAGGCGCGGGCCGTCTCGAGCGTCTGGGACACGGCGCGCGGTGCCGTCGCGATCGCAGTGGCAAGCAGCGGCTTGTACTGCGCGTAGAGCTGCGCCAGGAAGGCTGCACGCAACTCCTCGTCTGGTGGTCCCCATTCCTTTCGCTTCGCCTGCTTCACGACCTCTCTCACGTCCTTTGCGGAAGGAGCGGTACTGAGCGCTGGAGCGGTCGCGGATGCCGAGGAGCCGTCAACACCCGTGGACGTGCTGTCCGACGGCGGCGGCACGAGCAAACCGGTGTGTTCCACGTCCTTGAGCGCGTCATACAAAAGCTGGTGCAGCGAGTGACAGCGCGCGCCCGTGGCAAAGTTGTGGTAATAGAGCTCGCCTTCGCGGTCGGCGAAGAGCATCCACTGGTCACCAACCGTCTGCAGATGGCGTGCCCAATACTGCGCCGCATCCGCCGGCGGTGTGTCTGCTTCGATCTCACGCCGGCGGCGCGTGCGGTAGCGCTCCTGCTTGATGGCGCGCGCAAAGTGGCCGAAGAGCGGGTGGAGCGGCTGAGGCGTCGCATCAGGCACCTGCTCCACATACTGGACGACACCGTTGAAGAGGACCTCCTGCCAGCCGCCGGGCAACGGTGCCCGGCACAGCTCGACGACGAGCGGCAGCAGGAAGAAGTCGTTCGCGCGGTTGCTCAGGTCGACCCCAAGGCGCCCAGCCATCGCCGCGATCACAGGGGGCTCGAGCAGCGTGTCGGCGTGACCGTCGACACCAGCCCTCAGTGCCGCTTCGGAGCGCGCGATGGCCGCGGCCACGTCGGGCGGCATCCCAAAGGGCCCGAGCACCGTCGCCGCCTTGGCCTCGTCGACTTTCGCCCTGGGCGACTTGCCTTTCTTGACGTTCGCCAGCCCCTTGGGAGGCAAGGGCTTGGCCACCTTCCCAAAGGCGAGGGGCTTACGCAAGCTTGTGGTGCGCAGAGCGAAGGCCGCAATCGCCGCCGTCGACGCCGACGGCTCCGGCAGCTTCTGCGCCGCCGAGTCTTCTGCAGCCGGCAGCGTCAACGCGTCGTCCTCTCCGAGTGCCAGCAACTGCGCACCCTCAGCACCCTCCTCGTCCTCGTCGTCCTCGCCGGCGGGCGGCGGCGGCGGCGGCGGCGGCGGCGGCGGCGGCGTCGCGAGCGTCGTCGCGAGCGTCGTCGCGAGCGTCGTCGCGGGCGTCATCGGCCGTTCCACACCATCTTCGACGACGAGCACATTGGTCTCATGCCCCTGCCGGGCTCGCTCCTCGCGGGCGAGTGCTGCCACCCCTCCGCGCATGAGCGTGCGACGAGGCGTCATGACAAGCAGTGCCTTGAGCTCTCCCCATTCGCCGCCGCGGAGGCCCCCTTGCAGGTTCAGGTCGGCGAGCTCGTCCGCATCGCGCTGGCCAATCTCGTCCGCCATCGCGGCCGTTACCTGGCGCATAGCCTTCGCGTGCCCAAGGATGAGCGGCCGGCAGAGCGGCTCGAGCGAGCGCGGCGGTCCGATCAAGGGCAGTTGCACGGGCGAAGCATGAGCATCGTGCCACGCGCGCAGATAGCCGAGGCCCATCTGAACCTCCTTAAGCGAGGCGATGCTCATCTTGCGGTACTCCACGACCGACGCGAGCCTGTGCAGGTGCTTGGACAGTCGACTGCGCCGATCCGCGAGGGCGACCTCAAGCGCATCAAGTGCCGCCTGCGAAAACTCGGCCTGACCTGCCAGCATACGATGCACGCAGTGGATGTACCGGTGACGGGCCAGCACTGGCGGGCGGCGCAGTGCGCAGTAGGCGCAAAACTGCCCCGGCCCGGCAGGCACCTCAACGCCCTTGTTCCACTCCACGTCCACCTCGGCGGGGTCGCCCGGGCAGTGGAGGGGTGGCCAATTAGTGGTCCGACGCAGCCGTTGGATGGCATCCAGCTTGCCGCGCAGGTTGTCGCGCCGCATCTTCGCGTACGTGAGGCGTCCCTTGAGCGTCCCGAGTGCTGTGAAGGAGACGTGACGCCGACCGCGCCGCGGGATAGAGGGCGACTGCAGCTTGCGCTCATTGTACTTGGCGGGCGGCGAGTCAGTGTAACGGTAGTGTTCGTCGGACTCCGCGGCAGCAGCGTCGGACTGCTCGCTGCTCGACTTGGCGACCAGTTTTCGGAAGGTGGCAGCGGTGTTCGGGGGTCGACCACTCGCGGTAGAAGGTGGTTGCCTCGCGTCCGCGGTGGAGGGCGGTTGGTGCGTGGCGATCGCCTGACGTAGCGCGTCGACGTCCCCAGCCACGGGCGCGGGCGAGGACGAGCGCGCCGAGACGAGGGCAGCCACCTCGGTCTTGTTGACCTCGACGAAAAAGGCAACCTCATCTAGTGAAAGCAGCCGACGCACCGTGCGCAGCACCTCCTGAGGGTGCACCGGTACGCTCGCGAGCGCCTCCTTGTCTGCCTTGCGCACGTGCTGGAGGTTCGCCAGGTACTCGCACGTCTGCTGATACTCGCGCTCCGTGGCCTCCACGAAGGCGGCGATCGGCGGCGAGTGCTCATGCAGCTCGAGCTTCGTCGGAACGTGAAACTTGACACTTCCGATCGCTATGGCGGCTACCTCGAGCGCGGCTGCGGTGGACGTCATGCCACCGTTGAGCCGACCCGAGGTGAACTCGATGAGGATGGCTCGGGCGAGATCCTCCGGCTCGCCGTCCATCGGGTGCCGTGTCCCTTTGCTCAGGTGAGCGAGCACAGTGAGTGTTTGCCTGCCCTTGCCGCCGCTGCTTTCCTCGTCGCGGGTCGCGGCCCAAGAGGCCACGTGGAAGCACTCGTCGGGCACGCCCATCCACTGGGCCACATCTTCCAGAACCAGCTTGGCGACCTTGCCGTCGGGGCGCGCGGCTCCCGGAATAGAGAGTGCCACCTCGAGCGCCACCTTGGGCACCGTCGCGTGCTGTGCGCGTATCGCAGCCAGCTGTTCCTCAGCGCCGCACACCTCCGCCATCGCCTGCTTGCACACGCGGTACGCGATCTTGGTATGAGCAGTCGCGATGCAGTGGCCGAGCACTTCGGTGCGCCGCCGCTCGAGTCGCGTCGCTTTGATCCCAACGAGTGAGTCCACCACAGCGTCCAAGGTACGCAGCGCGCCTTCCACCCACCACAGCGCGATCTGCAGCGCCTCGCGCCGCTCGGTAGAGTCCTCAAAGCGCACCGCCGCCGCGCCCACCTCCTTCTCCTGCGTGCGCCGCTCGACCGCCAAATGGTGGACCGCCGCCTCCGGGATTCCCGCCACCTGCTTGAGCTCACCGTCGGCGGCGGCGGCGCCTTCTTCGCCAGTCGCCGTCGCCGTCTCAGTCGCCGGCGCCGCGGCGTGGCGCGAGAGCAATGAGGAAGCGAGCGCGAGCGCAGTGGACGCAAAGGCCTCGTTCTTGATCGCACCCCAACACTCTGCGCGCGCGGTGCTCAGAGCCAACTTTCGAATCTCGAGTCTCTCCTCCATGTCCGCGAGTCGCTTGCGTAGGAACTCGACGTGGCCGGCCAACCAGACGGTGACGATGAACGCGCTCGGGCGCAGGAGCTCGATGAGCTCGAGCGCGCCGCGCGTGCGGTGCGCCTCCTGGAGGCTCTCGTTGTACTGCTCCTTGCTCAGCTCGTACGCGCGGCGGGTCTTCTCGAGCTGCGCCTGAGCTCCGGAGAGCACGAGCGTGTACTCGAGACGACGCTTGGCGAGCGCCTCGAGCGAGTTCTGATGCTTGACGAGCTCCACGATGGCAAGGTCGCCCTGCACCTGCCAGAGCTTCTTGAGCGCGCTCAGCTGGTGCGCCTCCGAGCCGTCGAGCCGGTCGATCTCGAGCTTCATCTCGGTCAGTGCGAGCCGCAGCTGCCGACGGTGCTCACCAAGCCACCGCAGCAGCGGACGTCCCAACGGCGAGAGTCGCGAGTCCGAGTACCATGACGTGCGCATGTGCCAGTGGGAGAGGAGCGTGGCGGTGCAGAAGCGTTTCGCGCGGAAGCGGCTCTGGATGGAGGTGCATCCGAGGCTCAGACGGGCATTCTCGCCGCTGTTCATTTGGCGAGTCAGCATCTTCTTCTCCTGCCGTGCGCGGCGCGTGCGCCGGCGTGCCATGCGCACACGCATGAGGCATTGCAGCGGGAGGGCGCTCATCTCTCGCGAGCGCAGCTCACGCACGGCCGATCGGACGGCCACCCAGCGCCGCCGGACTAGAGCCACTCGCCGCTCACGCCGCGCCTGCTCATCGGCCTTCTTCTTAGCCGCGGCTTCCTTGGCCGACCGGTCGGCGGCAGTGGACTTGTGATGCGACTTGATGAGCGAGGCGAGGATGTTCGCGTTCGCCGACACTTGCAGCTGTATGCGGTTGCGGTACGAGCGCTGGATGAAGATGATCGAGGCGAGCTCCCGCTGTTTGCGCCGCTGCTTGAGGCGCCGCATGAGCGCGAAGGAGTTGTAGAGCGATTGAATCTTGATCGCTGAGGTCGTACAATCGCTGTTGCGCGAGAGCTTGTACTTGTAACCGCCCGGCGCGCCATAGAGGAGCACCTCCATCTCGCGCCCATGGACGTTCTTGGGGCTCTCGAGCTCGCTCAGCAGCTGCGCGGGCGGCGGCTGGCTCACGTCGAAGCCATACACCGCGGCCTCTTCCAAGATGATCTCCTGCGCCGCGCGCATGCGCACGAGGTCCACGGGCGCATGGAGCCGTTCTGCGTCGAACCACCACTCCTGCTCGGTCCACGCGCCGTCCGCGTTGCCCTTGTCGACGGTGGGCGGCCGGCGGAGCGACACGTCGCGCGTCACCTTCTCCATATTGGTCGGCAAATAATGAAACCACGAGAGGAGCAGCGGTGTGCTCAGCGTCGGCAGAGGTGCGTACCTCAGGTCGGTGCGCATCTTGAGCAGATAGTTGCACCCCATCCACATGAAGGGTTCATGGGCCGACGGTGGGCGCCCCATTCCCTTTTTAGGCGCGCGCGGCTTGGGCGGCGGGGCGCCGTGATCGACCGCCGCCGCCTCCTCCGCCTTTGCTAGTTGCTTAGACTTGGCGACAGCGGGGCTGTCGCCTGAGCTCCCCGCGGAGATGGACTGGCGGGAGGTGAGCAGGCGCGGCGAGGGCGGCGGCAGCGGCGCGCCAATCCGCTTGCGCCACAGCTGGATGAGCTCCACCACGGTGGTCGAGTGCACGCGCAGGCGCGCGAGCAGCCAAGCGAGCTTGGCGCGGCCGCGACGAAGCACGGGCAAGGGCAGCGAGCGCGCGCTGCCGCGGATGAAGCCCATTGAGGCGAGGAAGGTGCGAATATTCTGGAGCACACGCTCGCGCGCGTCGATCACCTTGAGCACGTCGCGAAAGTCGGTCAAGTACGGCACGCTGACAAGTGGCGCGGCCATCTCGAGCGAGAAGACGTCGTCCGAGGTCTCGGAGAGCGGCTGTTGCTCCGACTCGCTGAGCGAGTGCAGCAGCTCCGTCATGCTGCGCGTGCGCTTGTCTCGCTTGCTGGGCAGCACCGCGCGGGCTCCGTAGTGTGACGACGGCTTGCTGGGCAACACCGCTCGGGCTCCGTGTAGCGACTGCAGCCTCGGGCTGACGCCCAAGTGCTCGGGCGCGTCGGGCGCGTCCGCGGCCGTCGCATCAAGGCGCGGTGAGACGATCACGGGGAGCCGACGCGGAGAGACGCGGCGCGGCGGCCAGTGCTGGTCGCGCATCATTTCGAAGGGCGTCCACTTCGTCGAGACGTCAGTGAACGAAGTCGGGAGTCTTCAAACTGATAAGTCGAGGGTGCCAACACGACGCTTTTTCGACAGGGATGCCTGGTCAGGGGCGAATCAAGGGGCGGGTCAGGGGCGGGGGCCGGGGGCGGCCGGGGAACGATGCGCGCCATCGCGGTTTCACGCCCTTGTTTAAGGGAAATCAACATGTTCTGAACTTCTATCATGTCTACTATTTTTAACTTTTAAGACTTGTGTATAGAACGAACAGTGGAACTCCGAACCGCCGAATAAAGCTGAGCGAATGACGAGAGACAGGATCGATGATGTGGAAAATTGTCCCTTTAAAGCACCAGGCTCGCGCGCGAGCGGAGCTCTGGCGAGATTGCTTTCTCGCTCGGCGCTCCCGTGAGCACGACAAAGAGCAGCCCGCGCTTGTGGAGGATGCGCTTGTGGACCGAGTGCGCGACCACCGATGGCGAGTCCTCGACCATCTCCCGGATCATGAGCTCCGACGCGCTCGTCGGCGCGAGCAACTCGACTGCGACCCGCGGCACGAGATCGCGCAGATCGAGGATCTCGTCACGGAGTGAACGAGCGTCGCGGGTGTCGTACAGCGAGCGGTTCATCTTGACTTCAGTCACATCCACACGGCGGATGAGCCCCAGCGCGCCGCCCTCGCCGGTGCCGCCATGCGCGACTGGGGGCGCCGGAAGCACGTCCGCGAGCGCATCGAGCAGCGCTGCCGCGAGCGCCCTGGGGGCGGGCTGGTCCGTGCACAGCACGACGGCCGGAGCTAGTGCATTCGCGAGATAAAGGTCGACGATGAGCCCAAGAGACAACAGGGCATCGCCCGGCGGGCTGACTGGTGCGCCCCCCGGGGGGCCGCCCCCCGGAGGCGTGGGGACGCCGGCGCCGTAGCGGGCGCACACTCGAAAGAGGATCTGGTCGGTACGAGCGTCGAGTCGTCGACAGTCCATAGGGGCCAAGTTGCCATACGGGCCTGGGCGCAACTCAAGCTCATCAGCGGCGCCGCCACCTTCGCCGCCCGAGACGGCGCGGGTCCCAATCTCCCCAATCTCCAAGGTGAGGCGTACCGGTCGGCTGAGGAGGCTGGTGTGCTGCGGGCTGGTGGTCTCGTCGTCGGCCGCGGCCGTTGCAGCCGGATCCGCGCTTGCGACGGTGAGGTGGGTGGTTGAGTAGCCGAGAGCCGCCTCGTCCGGTACAGATCGTTTCGCAACCTTGGACGCTCGAGACCCGTCGTCGAGCTCGCGCGCCCGATACGGCGCTTGACCTGCGAGCTGCGCGTTGAGCATGGTGATGGCATACGCCGCGACGGCGCGCAGGAGACGCACGAGCGGACGCACGTCTCCGACGCCGAGGTCGAGACGCATGTCAATGCCGAGGCACTCGTTCGAAGCCGCTGAGGGAGGGGCGCGATCAGGTGCGCCATGCTCCGCACTAGCGAGACCCTCCGCTATCAGGGTGCGCAGCATGGCGCCGCCCAGGGCAGCGCGCTGGGCGCCGCCGACGGGCTGGATGGTCACGCACTCAAGCGAGGCGAACAGCGTGCAAGCCTTGAGCGCCGCGGCCGCCGCGTCGCACAGTGTGTAGTTGGAGGTGAAGCATACGATGAGGTCTGGATGGGCTGCGGACTTGCGGAAGCGCTCGGCGAGAAGCTTGGCGACGGCGAGCTGCGTGCCGCCGGCACCGCCCGATACGGCGCCGTCGTCTCCGCCGGGCGAGGAGCCCGCGAGCTCGAGCGCCGTACTGGGCGTCCGCCCGCGCGCCCTCTCGGGCGTCTGCTCGGGCGTCTGCTCGGGCGCCGTATCGGGCATCTCCTCGAGCGCGAGCAGGAGCAGGCGTGGCTCGGTCGCGCTCAGAGGCTCGCGTGCCATCTCGACCACGTGCACCACCGAGAGGTCGTTGTTGTTCGGCCGGCGCTGGAGCTCTAGATCCAGATGCGCCACCGGCTTGTTGAGGTTTTGCTTGACAAAGGCACCGAGCAGCTCCGGGTGCAGAAAGGCGCGCACGGTGGCACTGAGGGCGGGTAGGAGGGCGCGGACGATCGACGACTTGCCCGAGCCCGCAGCGCCGTGCAGGTACAGGCAGATGGGCGTCTGCGGCCGCAAGCAGGCACGCAGCCGGAGCGCTCCATTACGATCGATGAGGCACGACCGGAACCAGCGATGGAGACAGGGCTCAAGGCTCGCCCGGATCTCATCCGACGGGTAGTACTGCTGCCAGCGGAGCTCCCGCCAGAGGCGCGCCGTCATCGCCTGGCTCAGAAGCTCGACATCTGGCTCGCGCATCAAGCGGCGTAACGCAGGGATCCACGCGAAGGAGCGCGGACGCTGCTGTGCGTCATGCACGCTCTTGTCGTAGAGGAGCACGGAGAGGCGCACGCGCGAGGGGTGCGGGCTGGTGACCAGCGTCGCATCCTGCACTTGCACGCCGGTCTCCTCGCAGAAGCGCGCCAGGCACGCATTGGACAACGATGAGTGAGTCGCAAGGAGTTGTTGCCACACGCGTGTGAGCTGCAGCTCGGTGGCGCCCATGGGCTGGCACGCGGCGCAAATGGCGCGGCGCACAAGGGCTTCCATCTGCGCCTCGGCCTGTGCACCGTCGTCGTCGTCGTTGTCCACGACTCGTGCGTGCTCGATCGCTTGGCTGGCTGCGGCGTCAAGGGGTGCGAGCGCCTCGGCCAACTCTGCTGTTGGCCTCAGCGTGCGAAAGCGCGAGGCGAGGCGACGTGCAAGCAGCTGCCGGCGAATGGACTGGAATTTACGCTCCAGGTCGTCGTGGCCGTCGTCCAAACCGCACATGAGGCGCAGCATCCACCCGTCTGGCGAGGCGGGCGCTTTGTCACCGCCTTCCGGATTGATGAGATAGACTGCAAACCCAGGCGGAGAGGACTGATGCGTGGCCCGCAAACCCGCAGCGCATAGTAGTTGAACAACCTCGGGCGCCTGCTCAGCGCCGCTGCCCTTGAGGCGCCGCAGTGAGAGGGGCGAATCGAGGAGCGCGACGATGTCCATCGGGACTTGCATCCCGCTTCCGGATGTTCAATAACGTGTTCGCACTTGTTGTGCACCCTTTCGTATGGCTGAGGGGGAGCCGCTTCGTGTATGCCGGAGTATTTCACTTGCCTTCGCCTAATTAGTTTCTCAATCACCGAGGCGGCCCGACTATATGCAAGGCACATTGGACCTCAGCAAGCGGCCGCAGAGATCCAGAGAAGGCGGCGGAGGAAAGAGGAAAGAAAAGGTGATCACCGCAAAGGGCCTACCTTCTTGGAAACAGTTGCTGGGACAGTAAGAACAAGCGCATTGTTGCGCAGAAGCTCTCGAACCAAACGCGAGGGCGCAGTCCGACAGCACGGATGTCGATCCCAGGGGATCCCAGCCGCCTCCCAAGATCCAAATCAACGCCGGCAGCGCGCGCATGCTCCGCGTCTCATTTGGGGTCATGTAAGGTGTGTGAATTCTGAGCGGGCAGTAACAGTGCCGTAGCACCGGTTATCGCGTCTGTCGTGTTAACGTTCACACAACCAAAGCATTCACGAATCACGATTAGTGCGTCATCCGCTCCGATTGGCCGTCGAGGTGACCGACATTTGTACTCGCGACCATGCGTACTTTCCCCACCCTTTACATCCGCCCCCCCCCAGGAATAGGGGGGGTCAAGTTCAAGTTCAAGTTACTTCATAAACAACAGACAACCTAAACGGAAGCCTATCGAATGTGCTCTCTAAGCTAGCAGTGGGGGTGAGAGTCGTCGGAGATGGTGAGACACAACGAAAGGAGCACGAACGGGAAGGAGACCAGGAGGAGACACGCCACAGGGTGCTAGCCTGCGTGCCCTCGAGTACAGGTAGAGATCGAAGAGAATAGAAAGAGAGGGGGGATTGGGGAGAGAAAGCGGGGACATAGACCATGACATAGACGCCTCGATCGAAGAACTCGAGGCCGGTCGGTGCAGCGTCACGTTCATCGAGATGACCAGCGCAGGCAAGAGGGCCCTTCCCAGTAGTCGTTGCCGACACGGAAACCGGAACCCTTTCACTCGCGCCAGTCCGCTCAACTCCCGCTCGCCTCATCCGCCGCCGGTCGTTGAACTGTCATTGCCAGGGACTGCCTCAGCCGTTGCCCTCTATTCAACCTTTTGCCCTTATTGCGCTTCCTCTTCGCGATTCCGCCTATTAGGCCGCTGCCCCCTTCTGCGCACTTCACCGATGTCAATGTGTCGTCAGACGTCTGGCCCGGCAGTGTCTCAGGCGCGTCGTTATCTATGGTCGCCGTGAGCGGGTCCGCGACGAGCAAAGCGCGCGCCATTGAACTTGAACTTGAACTTGAACTTGAACTTGAACTTGAACTTGAGGGGGGGTCCCCCAGGAGTCGTACCGGTAATTTTCCTGTGGCTTCTTCTCCGCGACGGGTGTGTGCCGCCGCGACGAGGAAGTGGATCGTGCGCGAGCCGACGAGAAGGCGTAGTACAGAATGCCACCAGGCATGCGCCGCCAGAATAGCTCGAGCAGCTCATCGGACCTCGCTCGGCTTGAGACGCAGTATGTCAACGTCGCCGTCACGCTGCGCTGCCGGCCGAAGATCAGCGCGCTCGACGAGGACGGCGGCATTCCCTCCCCGCTCGGGGCCGAGATCAACATTGAAGGCGAGCGCGCGTGCAATTTTAAGGGCGTGGCGTACAAGTTTTCGCAAACGTACGGGCCGGAAACGTCCACATCGGACATCTTCGATGTGCATCGCGACGCCGTCTACGGAGTGCTCAACGGCTTTGACGTGACGCTGATGGCATACGGATCCACGGGCAGCGGCAAGACGTTTACGATGCTGGGGACCGAAGAGAAGCCCGGGCTGACGCCGCTGGCCATCGACGCGCTCTTCGAGCGCATCGCCAAGGGCGGCTCCTCGGGCCAGTCGTACGCGCTGCAGGTCTCGGCGATGGAGCTCATCGAGGAGCGGTGCGTCGACCTGCTACATGGCCGCGCGCCCATCGTGCTGCGCTCGGCGTCCAAGAGCGACGGCGGGCTCATCTTCCACGGCCTCAAGGAGGTGCCCGTGTCCACGAAGGCGGAGCTCATCGACCGCATTAGCGCCGCCACCGCTGGGCGTACGACCACGGCCAACTACCGGCACGATGCTTCGTCGCGCTCGCACTTGATAGTGAGGCTGCGCGTCGACGGCGCGCGGCTGATCAGCTTGGGGAGTGCGCCGTCGCCAAGGGGCAGCACACTGGCCGCGGCGGCCGACGCCGAGGTGGCGACCGGCAGCTCAGCGCGCAGCGACGACGGTAGCGGCGGCGGCGACGGCGGCGAGGTCTCGCTCAAGGACGCAACGTCGGCGACTCTGACGCTGATCGACCTCGCCGGCTCCGAGGCCGCGCTCCTCAACACCAATGCCGCCGCGGTCGCCCAGGGTATCGGCATCAACAAGTCTCTCCATTGGCTCAAGGTGGCGGTGCATGAGCTCGCTGGCAAGCGGCCGCCGCAGCTTCGCAACTCGGCGCTTACGCGGCTACTCACCCCTTCCCTCACGGGTGGCGCCCACGTCGTGCTCGTCGTGTGCTGCTCCGTCGCGCCCGCGCCCTCGGCCGCGCGCGACGCCATTGACACCTTGCAGTTTGGCGAGGTGGCCGGCCGAGTGACGCTGCGCCCGACACGTCGCACGAACGTCGAGGGCGGTCAGCTGGGTCAACTGCAAGCACTGCTTGTGACTCTCGCGGACGACAAGCTGGCGCTCGCCTCGGACGCGGCCGCGCTTCGGCAACAGGTCGACGGGTACGAGGAGCTCATCGCCGAGCTCAAGTCGACACTCGTCAACCAAGAGACGCTGGCGCGCGCGGAGAGTATGGCCTCGACGGCGGCGGCGCAGCTCGCCTCGGCGCAGCAACGCAACGCCGAGCTCGCGCGTAGGTGCGCCGCGGAGGAGGCCTCGAACGCCGCCCTCGCCGCACAGCTTGCCGAGGTCGAGGCCGCCGCGGCCGCCGCGACCGAGCGCAATCACGACCTGCTTGAAGCGACGCGAGAAGCGAGTGTGCAGCGCCACACTCTCGAGTCGCGCCTAGCCGTGGCGCGCGATGATCTCTTGGGGCAGCAGAAGCTCGCAGCGTCGGCTGAGCATGAGCTCGCCACACAGCGCGAGGCGGTCGGGGCGCTGCAGGCGCAGCTCGACTCGCTGCAGACCGCCTTAGAGTCTGAGCGTGCCACCGCCGCCAAGCGCGCGGCCGAGGCGGCGGCACTCGAGCAGACGAATTCGGCGCTGAACCAGAAGATTGCCGAGGCGCGCGAGGAGGTGCGGGCGAAGAACGACCTACTGCTCCTTCGGCACAAGCTGTACCGCAACCGCTCGGCACGACGGCCGAGCACCGCCGCGAGTCGCAGTGAATCTCCCCGGCCCTTCGGCGCTGGCATCGGAAGCTTCCCTGGCCAGCTGCGCGCGCCAGGCGGAGGGGAGCTTCCCTGGTCCGCACAATCCCATCCGACGACGCCTACGGGCTACGCGCCAGAGAGCGGCGGCCGTGTGCTCCGCGCACCGGCCGATGCCGAGACCGCGGCGGCCGAGGCGGCCTATGAGGCGGCTCTAGAGGCGGCGGCGGCGGCCGTGTCGGCGGGCGCCGACATCCTGAAGGTTGAGCACGAGGATGCGGAGAGCGCTTTGAAAGCGGCCATCGCCTCGACGAGCCTTGGGAGCGAGCTGGAGAGCGCGCTCCAGAACGCGAGCGCCAGCGAATGCGTGGATACCAGCTTAGCGAGCTTGAGCACCGCCTCTACGACGTCGCGCGGTGTAGCGGCGAGTGCTCCGCCGGCATCAGCGGAGGGAGTCGCCGATGAGCAGCCGTTTGAGCCGGCACTAGCGCTCCCGTCGCCCCCACATTCACGTCGCGTCAGCATCGAGACGATCCCCCCGCCGTCGCCGCCCCCCCACGCCGCCCCCACCGCCCTTGGCACTGATGACGATGGCTGGGGCCGCTTGCAGGGCCATGCATGGCCCCTGCAGGGCGGAGGCCAGGGCGGCGGCCATTTCCTGAGGACCTCTGCTGAGCTCCATGCGCGCCCTCCATCGGCGTCCACTGCCCCGTCGGCCGGCGAAGCGAGTGCTTCGGCGCCAACTCTGCCGTCGGCGGCTCTTCCGGTGCCAGCGTCGCCGGCGCGCTCCCTTCGGTGTGCGACGCCCGCTCTCGATCTGCTCGCCTCGCGCTCGACGGGTGCAGCGACGCCCCCAGCGCACCGCACCGCCGGCGGGTTTGCGACGTTCGCGCTGCTGGACACGAGTCAAAGTGGCGGCGGCGCGGCCGGGCCGCCGCCCCCCGAGCCCGCGCAGTCGCCGCCGCATCCCTCTCGCCCCGTGTCCATCTCGTCCCGGGCCGTCGATGAAGCTCGACGAAGCTCGACGAAGCTCGACGAAGCTCGACAGGCCGTGGACGAAACGGCCTCGCTCTCCGCCGTCGCCCGCTCCGACGACGTGCCCGGCCGGTCGTTCGCCGCGCGGGGCCGCACGGCTCTGCTCGTGTCGAGCCTCGATAAGGATCGCATCACGGGGGGGAGCCTCGCGTCGTCGCGTCGCGGGCTTGCGGGCGCGGAGCCCGCGGGCTCGCTGCTAGCTCGCGAGTGGATCGAAGAGCACAAGCTCGAGCACCAGAGCGGCGCCGCGCGCCCTATGAGCGGCTCTGCGGCGCTCAGCACAGCGCTCGGCGGCTCGGGCTCGGACGCTGTCAGCATGGCTGTCGCACGCGCGGCGGAGGCGCGACGCCGTGCGGAGGGACTGATGTCGAGTGACACCGCGCGCCCCCCGCCATGGAGGCGGACGGATGCGCGCTAACGCGAGGATAACGCGAGGAACTCGACTGGCAATGGCTACACTGCTCACTGGCACGGTCTCTCCTCCCCGTTCGTCGAGAACGAGATCCCGTAATGCCGTTAAAGATCAGCGAGACTTGATATAAAATTGATATGGATTGCGAGATGCATCGCATGGTGCGGAACACTCTGAAGTGACACGAGTGGGTAATACACCTCCGCCGACGAGAATGGGCTATGGGCTACGGATCGGCGCTTTTTACTTTACCTTTTAGCTTTTTCCTGACGGCAACCGCACCGCTCTCGTCCGGTCCGACCTCCGTAACCAACCGCTGGCAGACCACAGCTGTGCTGTAGAGGCTAGAGCTGTGCCAGAACGCGAGAGCCAACCATAGATTTCAATTGAATCGCCTGAACCCATCTCCAGGCGGCAGCGTCTGCCGATGGTATCCACTCGGGTATGGGTGCTCGCCGCCCGTGCCGTCGGCGTTGCTGTACCCGCCGCTGTTGCCACCGCAGTGGCCAGCATCGTAGCCTCCACCGCTGTTGCCACTGTTGCCGCCATAGCCACCGTTGGCGCTGCCACGGTAGTCGCCACCGCCGCCGCCGCCGCCGCCGCCGCCACTGCCAGCGGCGCCACTGTAGCCACCGCCGTGGCCAGCATCGTAGCCTCCACCGCTGTTGCCGTAGTAGCCACCACCACAGCCACTGTTGGCGCTGCCGCGGTAGTCGCCGCCGCCGCCGCCGCCGCCGCCGCCGCCGCCACCGAAACCGTCGCGTCCGTAACCGCCGCCGTAGCCTACATTGGAGCTGCCGCGGTAGTCGGCGCCAGCGGCGCTCGCGCCGCCTGCGTAGCTGCCTGGCTGCGCCGGGCCTATGGAGTAGGCGACGCTCGCCACGGCGCTCGTGCTGCTCGCCAGGTAAGAGCGGCACCCCTCGATCTCTGCTAGGAAGCGAGCCTCGCTGCTCAGCACGGCGCTCATGTCGGGCTCTGGGGGCGGTGGGTTGTACGGGCGGGGGCCTGCAGCAAGGTGATGGGCGGAAGCGGGGTGGTGGGCGGGGGTGGCAAGGTGATGGGCGGAAGCGGGGTGGTGGGCGGGGGATGGATGCACGGAATGCGCCGCCGTCGGTGCCCCATACGGCGCATGCGCATTCGGCGTCTCGCGCGCATAGGCTGGTTCATAGGCTGGTCCCCTGCCTCCTCCTCGAAGCCCTGCCTCTTCATAGGCTGCCCCCCTGCCTCCTGCTCGAGGCCCTGCCTCGAGTGAAGCCAAAAAGGCGGCATCACTCGCGGACAATCCTCGAGGCTCCGACGCGGCGCTCGCATAGGGCGCTGCGGGCGGCGGCCGCGCCGGCGCGTGGCGCGGGTAGCGCGCATGGTGCTCCTGCGGCGGCGCTGCTGGCGACGGCAGCGCCGCCACCGCTGCCTGCCATTTGGAGCCATGGCTCGGCGGGCCCATGTGCGACGGCGCCGTGCGGTGCGACGGCGGCGACGGCAGCTGCGGCAGCTGCGGCTGCGGCGGCGGGCGGGCGCCGTGCTCTTTGTAGCCGATCCACTCGCGCGGCTTGTTCCCCCCGGTGAGCACGACGCCATCGCGCACAGCGCCCGCCACGTCAAGCCTGGACGAATTCGAAAGCTGGTCACGCAGCCACAGCAGCAACATGCCCCGCGGCACCGCCACGACGCCCGGCATCCCCGTGCGCGTCTCGTGCCGACAGGTGCCCAGGACAGCCTGGAAGAGCTTGAGCAGCGTCGTGATGCCCATCTGTAACAGCCGATCCACGTCACGGCTCGACGGCTGCAAGTACACGAGTAGCTCCTCGTCGAGTGAGTCCCCCCCGCGTGCCGGCAGCTCGCGAGGCGACTGGCCACTCGCGGGCGGCTGCAGCGGCGGCGCTGGCGGCGGCGCTGGCGGCGGCGCTGGCGGCGGCGCTGGCGGCGGCGCTGGCGGCGGCGCTGGCGGCGCTTGGGGAGGCACCGCTGGCGGTGGCAGCGGCGCTTGGGGAGGCGCCGCTTGCGGTGGCGGCGGCGCTTGGGGTGGCGCCGCTTGCGGTGACGGCGCTTGCACCAGTGGCGGTGCGGGCTCCAAGGCCGGCAGCGGCGCATCCGCAGCCTTGAGGCCCACGCCGCCACTGGCCAACAAAGCACCATCCCGCTCAAGCGAGGCTAGGAATTCGGCGTCCCTTCGCGCTCTTTCAGCTGCACGCGCCGACTCGGCCGCCTGCGCTGCTCGTACCGCTTCCGCCGCACGCGCTGCCTCTGCTGCTCGGGCGGCTTCGGCGGCTGCGGCCGCATCCGCTGCGGCTGCGACCTCGGCCGCCGCCAGCGATGCTCTCGCTGCTGCAATCGCCTCTGCCAGCCGGGTGGCCTCTGTCGTGGCCGGTGCGGCGGCCGCAGACTCCTGCTCCGGTGCTTGTGGCTTATACTCAGGTTCTGTGTCCAGTGGTGCGGCGGCCGCTTCTTCAGTTTCAGCCATGGAAGCAGCTAGCGCTTTCTGAATGGCGTCTTCCGCCACGGTTGCCGCGAGTTTGGCGTCGACGTCATCCACGCGCTGTCGCTTGGGAGCACTCTCTGGATGCGTGGTGACGTGCTCGTCACCAAGATGCATATGGACACACGTGAGTGCGTCGCCGGGACTTTCGAGACAAGTCAAGGGAACTTCACACTTTCGCTTCGCCGACGACCCCCCGCACGCCGACAGAGGGTGCGCGTCTCTTGTACATCGCAAAGTCTGTGAGTGGGACGATCTCGGACATTTTGAGATGGTTGGCTGATGGTCGAGCTGTTGGATGGAAGCTGTCTCATCACATCGAAGATTGTGGCGACATGCGCACTTGGGCGGCCACCATTCTTTCCATCTCTGCGGTTTCGGCCATCAACACCGCCCTGCCGCGTCCCTATTCGTCGGCGGCTTGGCGCGCTGTGTCCCCGACCATGGTGAATGTGGTACAAGACATATCCATGGACGGTGTACTCATTGAGCTCGCTCAGCGCCCACCAGCCAACGCGCACCCCGACGCTGCTGCCTCGCTCGGCCTTTTCTCACGGACGACGGCCATCATCAACAAAAAGCCCGCGTACGTGCACGCGACGAAGCCGAATATAATGCTTTGGTACATGCCCAACGGCGACTGGTGTATTGGGCTGAAGTCGGAACTCGGGCTTTCCAGATGCTACGCTTACTGTCCGAAGAATCGCAACACGGGTCTGCCCTACGACATCAAGGGCAAGTGGAAGTTTTTGGACAACGCCGCTGGTTTTGTCGAGAATGTGGATGTGAGCGTCAGCCGCTGGTCGGCCTCGGAAGCCGCCGGCAATGCTGTTGGAATGTCTCAGGGTGTCGGGGAGGCCCTTACTATGGATCCCCGGACGATGCCGCAGATGCAGCAGCCCACACAGCAGCCCGCACGGGAGCCGATGCCGCAGATTCAGCCCTCGCCAGCCCAGGCCCAGTACGCCGACGTCGCGGCGGATACCCGCTTTGACTCTGCTCGCGGCATTGATGGGAGTGTGCAACGTGAAGCCCGCGCCGCGTCGCGCCAGCAGGCCCAGCCGCAGCAGCCGCCAGCCCGGCAGCCGCCTTCCCAGCAGCCGGCGACTGCGATGGAGGCTCGCGTGGCAAACGCACGCTCGATGTGCAACGCGGCCACTGACGCCAAGTATCGCACCCTGATGAGCCCTTTACTCGAGGCGTACTCGGCCGACCGCATTGACGAAGAGGAGCTCAACCGGCGCAAACAGGAGGTTCGCGCGCAGCTGGAGGAGGAGCGCTGGTCTGGCCTGGAATTGGCAGTCGAGGTGGCCGTGGGCGACTACGAGGTGGCCATGGCGGCGCGGGCGGCCGCACAGGCTGGGGAGGCCGAGGCGGTAGCGGCGGCCAATGCGGCGCGTGCAGCCGCGCAGGCTGCCGAGACAGAGGCGGCGGCGGCGCGTGCAGCAGCGCAGGCCGCCGAGGCTGAGGCGGCGGGCCGACTCGACGCGGTGTTGATCGAGATCGAGCGGGGGGCGATCGCAGCGCCCATGCCAGGCGCACGAGGCCCCGCCAGGCAGCCGGATCGCGCCTCACGGTTGCGCCGGCATGCCGGCTTTGAAATGAATGACTCAAAGCCGAATCCGATCGTTGACGTGGTCTCCGCCGATGCCTACTACCTGAATACCGGGGTCGTCATCCGCTGATGAGTTCAGAGGGCAAGCCACAGAGACGGATGGGGCGGGGGCGCATGTTGTTGCATGCTCGAGGGTTTGCGTGGCGCACTCGACGTGCGTGGAAGATGGATCCAGGTTGAGTGCAGTTTGGTCCTCGGAGCGGTGGGCGCCTCGAGTGAACTGGCAGCTCGTGGAGATGTGGTGTCGGACGAGACGATGGACCTGTGCCACCTTGTGCGTCCAAAAGCGAGTGGCGAGTGCTTCATGGAGTTAATCATGGAGGCCACATGCCCATGTCGTGTTTGGTGCTTCCGTTCTGTGGCGTGGCGCCAGGCGTCGAGTGGCCGTGCGCCCACGATCGTGGGCTTTCCGTTCGTCGGATTTCCAAGGGGCTTCGCTTTTCCTTCGTGCGTGCACGTGAAGCTGCCGACACGCGTTAGACGACGCGACAGATAAAGATTTGTTCATTTGAAGCGGTATCCCGGGTGCTCGTTTTTGACGCGTCTTTTTTTACTTTCGAGACGCCCGTACTCGTACGTGTATGAATCGTCCCGGCGCGTCCGGTCTCGTCCAGAACATAACAGGTGGGGGTAGCTTTTCCGGAGTGGGCAATGGCCCGGCGGGGTCCGTGAGCGCCGCACGACCGCACGAAACATAGCATGGTCCATGGAAAGTTCGTGGAAAAACAATGCCCCTGCTGTCGTGTCACTATGTCGGATGACTCTATGCTGAACTCTTTGCCTGATTGGCATTGCCCCTGACCGGATTTACACGCCACGGTCGTGCACACCCCTGCAGTGCGCGTGCACCTTGTGGAGCGCGCACCTCCCGCCCGTGGTCGCGTGCACGGCAGCTCGGCTGTGGCTCTGCCTCTGACCGCCTCCGTGGCTGCTGCCCAGCCCTCGATCAACGATCTTGGATGCTTGTCGATGTCTGGACGCCACTGATGGCTCCCTGGCTCATCAACCCGGTGTCTCGCGCCTTTCGCCATTCCCCCTCCCTCTGCGCCGTTCTCGGACACCGTGCGCTCGAACACCTCTCACCACCCTCGGGTCAAGCCCTGGGTCACGCCAGAGGCAGGTCGAGGAGCATCTTGATTTTGGCTTCATAGATATTCTCTGGTAAGAGTCCACTGTCAAAGAGGTCTTTCATCCTGGCCAATTCGGCCTTCAGCTTGTCTACAACTGGAGCAGGATCTGATTGACGGCTGCTGCCCATGGAGCCCTTGCCGCCCTTGCCGCCCGCGCCACCCGTGCCGCCGGTGCCGCCCTTGTGCACCGGGCCGCGCGGACGCTTGTATGGATCCTTGGGCGATTGATCTGTGCCCTGTTGCTGCGCCGCGCCGGGGCGCCGTTTTCGGTTTGGAGCCGGTGAAGATGATGGATCCGGCACACTTGGCAAGGCCGCCGCGAGCGCCGCTTCCGCCGCCGCCCAGCTATTGCTCGCCTGCGTGCTTATTTTGGTCGATGGGCGAGACTGGCGCGAATGTTGTTTCCAAGCAGGAACTGCCAGCGGCGCGCGCAGGAAGCGGCCTGGAACGAGCGCCTCAAAGTCTCCATCATCGTACATCACGTCGCAACGGCCCTCGGCGTCAGGCACTGAGGCGATGCGACCTGAGAACCATTTTGTCGCGCCTCGAAGCCGTATGGCATTCTGCGCCAACCACCTGGCCTCTACTGGCTGGCCATCGCTTGTGTCTGCTCACTTTCGAATTCACAGCCAATAGTTCACCAAAAATTCCACCTTTTGCATGCTTTGTGGATTCGTTTTTTACAGAGGGGTCAGTCGCTCACACCCTTGGTGACCTTGAATGTCTTTGGGAAACTCTTTCCGAGATTCGCCTCGTTTGCGCAAACACACATCTCGAGACAGAGATGGTTATCTTACTTCAGGCAACGCTCGCCTATGCGCTCGCCTATGCGCCTATGGGGCACACGCATGTCCATTCTATGTGGCGTGCGACCAGTAACGCACATGTGGCGCGCCCCATAATTACTATGACTGATGAAGACGCCACCCGCGACTCGTCCGAAGAGACGCAACGCGAGCTGGTCACCTCCATCGTGGAACTTCAGGCAGAGTTCTCAATGGCCGCCTACGTCGCGGAACTCCAGGCAGAGGTTGCACGATTGCGGCAGGAGCAGCAGCATCAGTCGTATGATGACGCCACACGCGACTTAGCGCCGACATCGGACGTGTTCATGCACATGCAACATGACGAGGCGACAACACGTGCTCCTGCACCCAGCAAGGATGCTGATACCAGGGAGGCCGCATACCGCAGGTTTCGCGAGCGGCAACGCCAGCAAGCGGCAGGAGTTCCGATGAGGGAGTGGTCAAAGTTGGCGGATATCAAAGACGAGAGGCCCGACCACGTGTCGGTCCCGCCGACCCCGGAGCAGCAGGCTGCGGCGGATCGCCTTTTCCAGGCGATTCTGACCGGATCTGGGCCGAGACCCTCCTATGATAGGACCGGCAGAAACGCATACCAACGCGAGACGGGATTCGGCGAGGGGCTGGACAGCTTGGCCGCTGACAAGTCTGTTGAACCTGATTCTGTTGACGAGCAATGACCCGATGAAGATCACCGCACGTAGCCACGTACTGTACTCTTGAGTGATAGACCACGAGAAGCCTGCGGCGTTCGTTTTATGCTCTCTAAGAAATTCGTTGTAGATAAAAAATCTCGCTCGTTACTGTGTGTGAGTGTGTCCCGGCTCCCCCCGTGTCTTTTTACCGGTGTCTTTTTACCGGTAAAAAGACACCGGGGGGAGCCGGGACACATACGGACACACGAATCACACAGACGAACCTCACAAGCATCCCAACCCACCAACGCACCCAAGCGACCGCGAGACGACCGAATACCGGTACTGTACAAGTTTTTTGGATGTTTTACCGTTTCCACAAGTGCGAAAAATGCAGCTTTCTGCTTGCCCCCTTCGAGAGCAGCCGCCGGTACATGTAGTGATATCGAGGAGATGGTGTACTTTCGGGTGAAGGTTTCGACCCCGATGTCCCTGCGCGACAGGCGTCCCGCTGGAATCGTTGGCGGTAGGATCCCGCTTCCGCAGAAGCTGGATGGGCTGGTGTCGCCGCAAGAATGGGCAAAACGCGTGGACCACTTCAACAATGAGGCTGTGATGGTAATGCGAAACGAGATCTCGTGCCAAGAGGCTGTCATTTGCGGCGCGGGTTTGTTCGCACTCTGTGGTGGCGCATGTTGCTTCTATTACTGGCAGAATGAGATGGCGCCGAAGAGAATGACGGACCATCTGAACGCCATAGTCTCCGGATTCTCCGACGACCGTCTGATCTGGGGCTGTGAGCTGGTCACGATGAGGGACCTTGCGGCAACTCAGTACGTCGTTTTCTTCGTTCGCACGCCCGAGGATACCCTTCCGGATCCCGCAGACCTCGACATGACCAATAACCCGTTCTTGGCGATGCAGCAGATGATGGGCGGCATGATTGCTTGATTGGCGACGGCACGCGCGTGTGCGATGATGACGACTTGCATGCCGATGCAGCCGGGCATGCAGATCGTTAGTGGCCAGCCGGTGCAGTGTTCACTTGTACAGGACGAGGTCTCGATGTGTCCGATTTCTCTGAACGCCGCCCCTACAACGCCCGTGGGGTTGTTTTCACCAATTCGTACACCCTTGTTCGAGGACGTTCTTGAGGGCGAATCATCGAAAAGTGATCTGTGTTCACAGAGAGTCAGAGACGTCCCGGCTGGGTGTGGCGCGGGGCGCACGGTATAGGATGGAGATCTGCTCCCCGCGCTAGATCGCGCGCTGTGGAGATAACAGAGAGATCGCGCGCGCCGTACCGCACGATTTGGGGATGCGCATGGCATTGGGGTGGCCTGGGTCCACGTCACTTTCCGTACCGGTAAACATGACGCCCGCAATCACGCATGTCCCTCGAGGGGTCAATGCGACGCCGCTATGTGGTATTTCTCTTCGGTGTGCGCTCGTACGGTAAGTTTGACGAACCGGAAAAAAAGAATAACGAACCGGTAACCCGAGATGAATCTCAGTGCTGACACTCGCCCCCCCTGCGGTTACAGGCGCGCCGCGCCTTGTTTCCAAATTAGGCACTTTCAGCCTCCTCCCAAAGGCAGGCCCGACACTCGCCGCGGAAAAATGGGCATCCGCCCAGTCCCAGCGCGCGCTCTGCAGCTTGCTCAGCGGCGAGCCGACTGCGCCTGCCAGCAGTAGCATCGTCAACAAGTACTTATTGAGATGAATCCGTAATTAAGTGCTGCGTAGCAGCGTCCAGGGTACTGAGATACGTACGAGTCGACTGAGATTCGTACGTGGGGCGCGCCCGGCGCGCACATGGCACGAGCCGTTGGTTCTTTTGAGTATCTTGCTCACAGGTTTTGCGAGAGCGTTACACCGGATTGTGGCCGCGGCCGCGCACCCCGCACGGGCGCGGGCCCGGGCTCGGGTCCAATCTGCAAAGAGCAAAGTGCAATCTCAATAACTCAATTTTATCCGCGTCGGGCAAGGGGCATTTGAAGTCCGCGAGGCTGACAGGGGGCTGGTATTGAGCGCGCTCGGTCGAGGAGGCGGCAGTGGGGCCTAACGCACGGCCGACGTGCTCGTCGTCGGGCACCTCGCCGTCCTCTAGTTTGTCGCAATGCTTCCTCGAGAAGTCCATTCTCTCGCGAGCCGCGCCCGTCGTGATGAGGCGCACAATCCTGGTGTTCCCCGTGGAAAGGTTTCAGTGAGTCCGCTTTCGTAAGAAACTGCGATGCACGTGTTCACAGCTTGGACACTTACACTGAGCCTTCACTCTCGCAGCTGTTACTGATGCTGGAGAGCTACGATGGTGTAAACATGAGGAGGGGCTCATGATCCTAATCCCACATGGATGGATCACCTCCTCAGTTGCGGACTTACGTCCAGAAGTTGTCCCCCCTTGCCGCCGCGGGTTACAGCCAGGGCGTGAGCCGTGCCTAGAGACGACCTCAGTCGTCACACCCCCGCAGCAATTATTGCCAGACACCTGATGTAAGCTGGTGGTGAGAAGGGGGGATCAGAGGGGGGGATTTTCGGTTGCGGGCCCGCTTCGCGCGGTCCGAGGAGATCGCCTCGGCAACTTCGCGTCGAGCCCGCTTCTCCGCTTTGTTCGGTTTCGCGCCAAACTCCTCGAAAATTCGGGTGAAGGTGGACGCCCAACTGGCGTCCATATCCGGCCAACGGGCCTCGAACGCCGTGCTCCCGAGCTCACTCAGGAGCTCGAGCTCGCCTCGTGAAGGTTGTTGGCTCCCGATGGGACAAACTCGAACCACACCTGCGCGTTGATGGCAGCGCATAGGGAGTGGAAGAAGTGGACCATGCGCGCTGCATCGACCACTCGCGTGTAGCCTTTCGCCATGCCGAAGAGGGCACCAGTGTTATCCATGAAGTGGATAACCCGTCGGTTGCGAAACTGCTCGGGGCGTGATAGGTAGCACACCAGGGCGCCAAGTGTCTCGAGGGGGCCGATCTGCTGCTTGCGGGGACGGAGCCTCGCGATGAGGCCCGCCGGCACGGCGGCAGAGCAGTGGCGCCAGAGGGAGGGCGTCTCGCCCCGGACAGGTGCTAGATCGGGGTCACACCGGGTCGTAGTAGGCATTGAATGCCCGCAGTGGCCTTCGGGGGAACTTCCGGTGTGACCAGGTCCCATCACCTTCCCGACCTGCCGCCAGATCACTGCGCGCGATGGAAAAGGTGCTCCACTCGTGGGTCGGCGACCAGCTGCACACGCTTATGGGCTACAGCGAGGGCCACGTGGTCGACTACATCGTCTCGCTCGCACGCTCTTCCAAGTCGCCAGCGGCGCTGCTCTCAAAGCTGCACGAAGCCGACGTGCCCAAGGGCGACGGCGCCAAGCGTTTTGCCGAGGAGCTCTACTCGCGAGCGCCCCGGCAGCAGCAGCACAAGTCAGCCTCGTCAGCGACCGCCTCTGCCGAGGCTGCCGCACGTGCACAGAGCAAAGAGACCATCAGCATCATGAAGCAGAACGCTCAGTACGCGATGGTGAGCGACGGCGAGGACGACGACGGCGAGGACGAGGTCACTGCAGCGGTGCAGCGTGCGCTGCAGGAAAAGGAGCGCGAGCGGCAGCGCGCCCAGAAAAAGCGCCAGCGCGATGAGCGTGAGAGCAGCAGCGTCAAGGTGAGCAGCACTGGTAGCGCTGGCCAGAGTTCTGAAGGAGGCGGTGGCGGCGGCGGCAGCAACATCACAGGCGCGGTCGAGGTAGACGACGAGGCGGCGCGCGACGCCGATCGGCGCGAGCGCGATGCGTTCGCCGAGCGGCTGCGCCAGAAGGACCTCGAGCGCACGAAGCACGTGGGAGGCGGCGCGGCGGGTGCGGCGCTCGCGGCGCGTCAGGCAGAGGCGCAGGCACTGCTCACAGCGGGGACTGCCGAGGAAAAGGCGGCGGCGCTCGCCGAGGCGCGAAAGGTCTCGCGGCGCAAGTACCTGGAGCAGCGCGAGGCGAAGATACTCGAGGCGGCGCGCGATGACGTGCGCGACGAGGAGTTCCTTTTTGGCGACACGGAGCACGAGCTGACCGAGCGCGAGAAAAGCGAGCGTGAGTACAAGAAGACGGTCTACGAGCTTGCGAAGAAGCGTGTCAACCTGAGCGAGCACGCGGACCGGTATATGATGCCGACGGCCTTTGATGCCGAAGGGCAGGTGGACCAGGCCAAGCGCTTCGAGGGGCTCCTCGCACGCTACCAGGAGGAGGCGCCCGAGGAGCTCAATGAGTTTCAAGCGTGGGATGCGACGCAGATCAAGCGCGTGACGGGCAAGGCGGGCGGCGCGGCGGCCGACGGATCTGGGGGCGGCCAGATCGGCGAGGGCGTCGACCCGAGATACGCGGAGCTGCTCTCGACCCTCGAGGACCAGATTGAATTCCTCACCGAGGAGATGCTCGCCGGACAGCTGATCGGTGGGGCCGAGGCCCGCGAGATAAACACGGCGGCCAAAGCCAAGGAACGGGAGCAGATGGCTCTGGCTGAGGTGCGCAAGACGTTGCCCGTGTATGCGTACCGCGAGGAGATCATCGCGGCGGTGCGCGAGCACCAGGTGCTGATCATCGTGGGCGAGACGGGCAGCGGCAAGACGACGCAGATCCCTCAGTACTTGTACGAGGCAGGGCTATGCGCCCCCGGCGAGGATGGCAAGCCTCGCAAGGTTGGGTGCACCCAGCCGCGCCGAGTGGCGGCCATGTCAGTGGCCAAGCGCGTGGCGGACGAGATGGGCGTCAAGCTGGGCAACGAGGTGGGCTACTCGATCCGCTTCGAAGACTGCACATCCGATCGCACCGCTCTCAAGTATATGACCGACGGCATGTTGCTGCGCGAATTCCTCGGGGAGCCTGACTTGGCGTCGTACGCGGCGATGATGCTCGACGAGGCGCACGAGCGTACGCTGCACACGGACATCCTCTTCGGGCTGCTCAAGGATATTGCACGCTTCCGGCCCGACCTTAAGCTTCTCGTCTCGTCCGCCACTCTGGACGCTGCCAAGTTCTCAGAGTACTTTGATGACGCGCCGGTGTTCAACATCCCGGGCCGGCGCTACCCCGTCGACATCCTGTATACCAAGGCGCCCGAGGCTGACTATCTCGAGGCGTGCGTGATCACCGTGCTGCAGATCCATATAACGCAACCGCACGGCGACATCCTCGTCTTCTTCACCGGCCAGGAGGAGATTGAGGCCGCGCAAGAGGCGCTGCAGACACGCACACGCGGCTTCGGCACCAAGATCCCCGAGCTGCTCGTGCTCCCAATCTACGCCAACCTGCCGAGCGACATGCAAGCCAAGATTTTTGAGCCGACGCCGCCCGGCGCGCGCAAGGTGGTGCTCGCGACCAACATCGCCGAGACCTCGATCACCATCGACAATATTGTGTACGTCATCGACCCGGGCTTCGCCAAGCAGAACTCGTACAACCCACGCACAGGCATGGAGTCGCTGATCGTGACGCCCGTGGCCAAGGCGTCGGCCAATCAGCGCGCAGGCCGCGCGGGCCGCGTGGCGCCGGGAAAGTGCTTCCGGCTGTACACCAAGTGGGCGTACCTCAACGAGCTCGAGGACAACACGATCCCCGAGATCCAGCGCACCAACCTGGGCGCCGTGGTCCTCATGCTCAAATCGCTTGGGATCAACGACCTCATCCATTTTGACTTCATGGACCCACCGCCCGCCGAGACGCTCATCCGCGCGCTCGAGCAACTGTATGCGCTCGGCGCGCTCAACGACAAGGGCGAGCTCACGAAGCTCGGCCGGCGTATGGCTGAGTTCCCCATGGACCCGATGCTCTCCAAGATGCTCATCGTCTCCACCTCGTACGGATGCTCCGTCGAGGCCCTCTCGATCGCCGCAATGCTCCAGATCGGCTCGTCCATCTTCTATTGCCCCAAGGAGCGCAAGCTGCATGCGGACAATGCGCGCGTCAACTTCCATCGGCCGGGTGGTGACCACCTCACGCTCCTCAACGTGTGGAATCAGTGGGCCGAGACACAGTACTCGACGCAGTGGTGCTTCGAGAACTTTATCCAGGTGCGCTCGCTGCGCAAGGCGCGCGACATCCGCGAGCAGATCGAGGGGCTCATGGAGCGGGTCGAGCTCGAGCTGATCTCGAATGCAGGCGAGGCCGATGCCATCTGCAAGGCCATCACCGCTGGCTTCTTCTACCACACCGCCAAACTGCAGAAGACCCTCGACTATCGCACCATCAAGCACCCGCAGACCGTGCACATCCACCCTTCCTCGTCGCTCCATGGGCAGCAGCCGCGCTGGGTCGTGTATCACGAGCTCGTCTTCACCACCAAAGAGTTCATGCGCCAGATTGTCGAGATCAAGTCCGAGTGGCTCGTCGAGATCGCGCCCCACTACTACAAGACCAACGACGTGGCCGACGACTCGGGCAAGAAGATGCCCAAGGTGATGGGCCGGGTGGCTGGGTCGTGACGCCGCGCGGAGCGGCAGTGCTACGTACTACTCTTCTAGCGACCCGGCATATAGATTGCAGGTATCACAGATTATCCTATCGCATAACGTTAAGCTCCTTGAAATATTATATAATTAGGAGTGGGTACGAACCAGACGATACACCATCAGACGACTGGGCGCATTTTGTGTGGGAAAGTACACGTGCATGCACGTCGTCAAGTTACAGGAAGTTACAAGTTTTCCGGTTTACGTAGCTCAAGTGGAAGACGCCCGCGCAACCGCCGACGCTGTACTGTAGCGACCCTAGCGTGTGCCAAAAGTCTGCATTGCGCAGGCGATAAGAGAACAAACAAGCCCACAGTGTAGCCAGCACGGGTCACCAATTGATCCTCCTTATGGACAGCTTTTCGCCGCTCAACACCACCTCGGCCGTGCTCGCCTCCGCGGTCGCGTTCATGAGCACCGCACAGCGCAAAGCGTGGGCTTCTGTGCTCAATGCGCTCCGTGGCGGCAAGATTGTGTCATTCGTTATGATCGGAGGGAGCATGGCACGCGGTCAGGGCTGCACACAAGAACCCAACGAGACGGATGCGTGCGCATACGCCGCTCGTGTCGCAGCACATCTTCGAGAAAGCTATCCACAGGCGCGCATCCTCTTTGAGAACCGGGCAGTCGGCGGAATGACTACCGGCGGCGCGCTGCTCTCGCTGCCAACCCTGTCGCTGCCCGTGAGTGCCGAGGACAGCGACGACAGCGCGAGCGCGTCGATGCTGCTCATAGACTACGCTATCAATGACAACTTCGAGCCTCAGTCCCTGTGGACGAATCAGCGCAAGAGAGAGGACTTGGGGACTTACCAACAGCTCAAGACGCACCTCAAGCGCTTCGACTTGGGGGAGCAAGTCCATCGCTCGGTGGCCGCAGCGACTGAAGCCATGTTGCGCTACATCCTCGAGCACCGGCCGCAGACGGCGGTCATGATCGTCGAGGGCACGTGCTGGCGATCGCAGACGCGGCGCACCCACGAAGCTCATCGACGGGTAGCGCGGTACTACGGAGTGCCTTCGTTCGATTTCATTGATTCGCTCCGCCTCGACATCGCCCCGCAGAGCACTCTCTGGACCAAACTGCCGCCCGGCAACGACGTGTGCCGCGCATGCATCCGCCCCAAGAAGCAATGCGAGCATTCGAGCTTCCCCACACTCTTCAGCGATGGGAAGCACCCAGACGGGCGCGGCCACCAGCTAGTCGCCGACGCTCTCGTCGCGCTGCTGACCTCGTGGTGGCGGAATGACGAGTTGCTACGGATTGCGCGCGAGCAGCAGCGGCGTGCCTTCAGTGCCACCGAGCTTCTCGATGGAGTTGCCAATTCAACGGCACGAGCCTCACGAGCCTCTGGCGTCTTGCTGAGCCGACGCGATGTCTCGTTGGCGCTGCCCCCTCCATTCACCGACCGCGAGCTGCTGGCTCAGCACACGGTGTGCGCCTCACCCACCACCCTGCACGCAGCCACCTCCCCGTCGCCCCACCCCAACGTGACCATCGAGAGCGGCTGGCGATGGTACGAGGACCGTCCGGGCAAGCCGGGTTGGATCAGCACCGGACCCAACGGGTCGGCCATCGAGTTTGGCGTCCAGTTTGGCCTCGCACCGCGGCTGACGCTCATGTGGACTCTCGGATACGAAGGCTTTGCGCGCGCCGCCGTCTCGTTCAACTCGGAGCGTAACCGTCACCGCGTCAAGCTCATCGATGGGCTGCGCACTGATGGGCTGCACGCGACTCAGGCGGCTGTCCTCGACATGGACGTGGGTCACATGTACCACGGCAGCCGACTCGACCTAGCGTACGGGGTGTCGGGCTGGTCGATCAAGCCACGTTCGAGTGAGCGCTTCCGCGTCGAGATGCTGTGCCGTGGCGAGGGCGAGCGCTGCGGCAAGTTCAAGATCCTGGCCGTGCGGGCGTGCTGACGAAGGGTGCACATGCTTGCCGACGCGGTAAGAGTGCGCGGGTAAAGCGGTAAACTCGAGAGTCCAGGAGGTCGTCGAAGTCTCGTCCTTATCCATCATCTATCCATCATCACATGGCAAGCAGTCGGGGCTGCATCGTGACTGCACTACGGTCCGGACGATCACAAGTATATCTACGTTTTGGCGTCAGCCCGGTCACAACGAAGAACGATCATGCACAGCAGGCGCTCCCCGGGCGGGCGCAGGGCGCCGCCACGCCGCGCGGCGGGGCCGATCGGCCGCGGCGTTATGTTGCTCCGTGTGGACGTCTGTGTGTTCGTCGTGTATACTCCTACTGCGCGAATCGAGTTGCATGTTCGTAGACGTAGAGTTTGTATGAGTATCGTATATAAAACTGTGTACTTCATGTACTATTCGAAACATCCGGACGCTGTATATTCGTCGAGACCAAGACTGCGTACTGGACGTCTGGCACTGCAATGTGCAAAACCTCCATCCATGCTTCCATCGCTTCGTTTAGCGTTTACGTGAGTGGCGCTTTACTCGTACTTGCTCAGCACTTAGCTCAGCACAGATCGAACGTGGCCATGCCAGATTGTGCAGTTCCGCACCTGAAATCTTGTGGGCCTCTGCTCAAGCTAGACTCATTCTTTAGGCGCTCTAGAAGGGCGCAGTCACTGGGCGAAGTAAGGGCTCAGTGCTGCTATGATGGAGACGGCGGCGGCCTGAGGCCGACGCGAAAAGCTCGAGCGCACGCTGGCTGGCCGCGGGCCGCACCGTGCGTATGGCTCGTCGGCTGCGGATGCGCGTTGCCTTGCGACGAAGAGCGCTTTCGAGGCCAAAGGTGGCGTCGATGGAGTGGTACGCAGGGTCGTGGCTACCGGGGCCGAGCCATGGGCGATCGTCGTGCAGCGAATGATTCGGCGCGATGAGGTTGCCGCGCGCCCACTGCTGCGGCGTGGCGCGGGCATCCGACCTCGACGTGAAGGCAGACATCTCCATCCGCTCGGCGCCGTTGAGGTCGGTAAAGTTCCACTCCTTACCGCTCGGTAGGAGTAACGGATCGTAGGACATCGGGCCAGGCCCGGAGGGACCCTTTGGGATCTGCCGCGCGCCAACAACATACCCCTCACGGCCGACCTTAGATATTGTACGAGCCTGGTTGAGGCTAGGGTGCTTGATGGCGTAGGACTGCGGGCCTGGCGAGGGAGGCTCGGCCTTGTCGGCCTTAGCGACGGAGCGCTCGGCGAGCTTGCCCCAATCCTGCGGTCTTGAGCGACACGGTGAGCGACCTTTGAAGGCAGACATCTGCATGAGCTCGGCGCCATTGAGGTCGGCAAAGTCCCACTCTTTGCCGTTCGATTGCAGCTTAGGAGAATACCTTGTTGGGCTTGGGCCTATGACGGACGACACGGTCGCGACGCGTGGCTCATTGGTGGTTGCTATGAAGGCTGGTGATACGATGCGCTTCGTCGAACGATCAAATTGCGGCCTGATGCACAAGTAGTTGAACTCAATAAGAGGTGGGGATGCAGCCAGGCTTCCGTGACGTTCTTGGGGGCTTTGTGGCGGCGACATTTGTATGCTGCCGCTCGGGTTGAAGTTCCAGTTGGGATTGTGCCATGTCGAATGTAGCTTGGCGCCTTGCGAGAGTCGAAAGCGGGCCTTTGCATCCATCGTTCCGGGGGTCTCGCTGCAGGAAGCCTTGCACACAGAGTGTCGGAGCAGTTTTTGTAACGAACGTTTCGTCGTTTAGGTAAACGTCAAGAGGAATGCATGCAACGCTCGCAGTTTTCGATTTCGAGCTTCTCGCGAACCGCCGCTCGGCCGTGGGCCGACTCCGTTAAAAATTGTGATGTGATTTTCACAACTTTGAATTGCACTTTACTTACGACTGCGCTTTTTCTGCTGCGCAAGGGCTTGCCGATTGCGCTCTTCCTGCCACGCGCCCAGGTCGAAGTAGTGCCCCATCTGGCGCTCATCCCGATGCTTCGGAATCCCCTTCATCTCCCAGTAATTGTCACCTGACCTGTCAAGTGGGGCAAACTTGCGGTCGCCGACGCCGTTGAAACCGCCAAGGACGACGTAGTCCTCATAGACGGGCTTCGATTGACCTAGGGCCGCTAGCGCCGCCGCGCTACGAGTGCCAATTGTAGGAGGCGCAATGGGCGGCATCGCGGCAGCGCCGTGAGCCTCAGGTGCCGTAGCGATGGCTGCACGCGGCGCGCCCGCGCCCACGAGCAACGGAACCTCCGTTAGCGGCCGGTACCTCCCAGCGCCTTCGCTCAGGTGCCTCACCGGAGTGTTCAGCGGGAGCATTCCATGGGCGATCCACTGCTGCATCGCGGTGGCGGTGAAGGGTCCCTGCTCCGCGTGTGCCACGTCACGGTAGAACCAGAGAGGCGTTTCCACGGCTCCCGCGCCGCCACCGCCCGTCAGTTGCGGCGGCGCGACCGGTGCGGCGGGTAACGCGCCGCCCGTCAGCGCCGCCGCAAACCAGTCCCACTCGTCAAGGCGCTTCAAGGGTGCAGCAGCGGCCTCGCCGGGCCCGCCTAGGGACGGCGTCGTATCGGGCACATAGAGCCGCGCGCGCCGCGTGCGCTTCAGGTGGCCAGCCCGCAGCCATCCGAGCAGCTTGCGAGCTGTGAACGGCCCCTGGAGACGACCATGATCATCCACGTACTCCCACAGAGTCTCGTCCATATTAGGCAAGTCGGGCGTGGTCGTCGCATCCGCGGATGCGTCGCCGGCCATCGAGGGTGACGTGGCGCCAGCGGACGAGACGGCTGCCGCAGAGCTCGTGTCCACACCAACCACCGGGAGAGGTGCCCCGTAGCTGGCCACACCACCGACGGCCACACCACCAACGGCCGCCAGCTCGGTTGCCGGTGTGGCCGCTGCTGCGCCTGTCATCCTCCGGACCGCCGCCGCTGCGTCGACCAGTGCAGGCCACGACAAGGCGGGCTTCCAATCATCCGCCGTCGATGGCGCCACTGCGCCCGGCTGTGCCGTATCGGCCGGCTCCTCGGCACGGCGGCAGATGCGATCACCGTTGAGCATGCCCTTCCGGAGCCAGCCGCGCATCCGCTTCGTCGGAAACGGGCCCTGAACGGCACCCGCGTCGTCGACGAAGAACCAGCTGCCTGCCTCGGCGGTCTCACGGCCCTTGTCAGCAGCAGCGCCGCCTCCTACTCCAGAAGTCGAGCTCCCCACAGCCGAGCTCCCCACAGCCGAGCTCCCCACAGCAGAGCTCCCCACATCAGCTCGGCTGTCGCCATCTGCACTGCTGTCTGCCGCAGCCGCGAGCTCTCTGTCTACGGCTGTGAGCGTCTCGCCCACCGCCGCACTCTTGTGGGGAACCGGCGCATGCTCCGTCACCGCCATCTGGGGAAGAAGCGCAGCCGCGACCGCAAGCTCGCCCCACTCGCGCAACGGTCGGAAGTCGTCCCGCTCGCCTCCGGCGATGTTCACCTCACGCGTCGGCTCGAGGTAACCTTGGCGCACCCACTCGTGCATCTCAGCTGTCCCAAAGGGCCCTTGCACATTGCCTTCGTCGTCTATGAACACCCACTCACCCTCTTCGACATTCCACTCATCGATCTCCGCTTTGGACTGCTCATCGCCGGAAGGACGTTCCTCTTCTTCGTCGTCGTGCGGCTCGATGAGCTCGTCCCAGAGCGAGACGTCCTGTACCACACCGGACGCCACGTGCTTCACCAATCGAGGGCCGACGACAAAGCCCTGCAGCACCAGCCGACGCAGCTGAGCTGTAGGCAACGGCCCGCGCTCGATCCCGCCGTCGTCGGTGTAGTACCACGTGTCGGATGGTTCCATGACCCGCGCCAAACTCCACGCATTCACACACGTTTTCACGCCGCACACGTGGGTGGTGAAGCTTGAGGGGCGAAGGTTTGGGGAAAGGTACAACAGTACAAGGTTCATGAAGTTTGCTGACAAACGCGTCGCTGTCGTGTCGGACTCGAAGTCTCCAACAACCGAGCGACGCGACGCACCCGACCCGGACCACATACGTAGTACCCGAGATCAGCTGTAATGCCAGAGACGCCTACTACGCCACCACTGCCGACACTTGCCGGCTCGATTGCTCGACGACCGCTTCGTGGGCGAAGAGCGCGAGGAACTCATCGAAGCTCACCTTGCCGTCTTGGTTGGTGTCGGCGACGGTGAAGACTTTGTCCAGCACTTCCTTTTGCATGCGCCCGCCTTTCGAGGCGACGCCCAGCCGCGTCAGTACGACTTCGAGCTCGCGCTTTTCGATAGTGCCCGAGCCGTCGCTGTCGAAGAAGTCGAAAGCGCGGCGGAGCGCCGTCGACGACTCTTGATAGAGCGGCGCAACTTTGCGCGCAAACTCATCAAAGCTGAGACTGCCGTCGCGGTCTTCGTCGAGCGACTTGAGCATCTCCCCTGCGTCTGCATCCGAGGTGCCGAGAGTACGCATCGTCTTGTGCAGCTCGCCCAGGGAGATTTGGCCATCGCCGTCGGCGTCGAAACGGTCGAAGGCGGCACGCAGTTCCTTTTTGGCTTGGGCGGGCAGGTCGCTGAAGGCTTGGGCGGTTTGGGGCGCCGCAGCGGGGGAGAACCATCGGATCACTCGGCTGGCCGCACTGGCCGCACTGGCGGCCAGTGCGGGCAGTCTGCCCGGACTGCCAGTCGGAGGAGCACGTGTGCCCGGACTGGACGCAGGAGCAGTGGCACTGGAGCGTGAGGACACCGAAAGACCCGAAGCAGCAGCGGCGACGGCGGCGGTGTGAGGCGCGCGCGTCACGAGAGCGATGGTGTCCGCCGCCAAGCGCCAAACACGGCGGCTCTCGTTGAACTCGAGGAGCTTCTTTCGCGTAGATTCGGGTAGCGGCTCCGACGACGCACCACCGGCGACCCAAGCTTCTCTGTGCAGGCCCGTCGCGGTCAGGCGTGCCCGAGGATCATATTCGAGGAGCTTATCGATCACACCGCGGGCCGCGGCGCTCACGCGCTCCCACTGCTCCGGGTAGCCGCCGGAATCCTTCGTGTACGCGGGCTTGGCCCGGAGGATCCGGTCGCGCACTTTCTTGTCGTGACACGAATTCGAAGGGTCGAAGGGCATGTAGCCGCCGAGAAGCACGAAGAGCAGCACGCCCACCGCCCACAGGTCGACGGCGTGATCCCAGTGCTTTTTTTCCACTATCTCGGGCGCCATGTACGAGAGAGAGCCACGACAGATTTTCACAGTCGCCGGGTGCGATCCGCCACAGAATACTGCGAGCCCAAAGTCGGCGAGCTTCACCTCCGAATCGGGATGGGTGGAGACGTAGAGCAAGTTCTCCGGTTTGATATCCGCGTGGATGACATGCCGTGCGTGGACGTGCTGGAGTCCCTCAGCCAACTGACGCACGACGGCCGCCGCCATCGCTTCGCCGAACGCGCCATTTTGGGCAACCCGTTCGAAGACCTCGCCGCCGCTCGCGAGCTCGAGCACGAGGCACATATCAGTCGACGTTTCGAACTCGTCGACCAAACCGGCCACATGCCGGTGTATGCCGATCACCTTGAGTATTCTGATCTCATCGGCTGCAATCGTGGCCGCCCCAGGGACTTTGGAGCTCTTGCTCACCTTCTTCACCGCGTAGGCCTTATTAGTGGCCTTGTGCTCGGCACGCCAGACGGACGAAAAGGAGCCAGCACCGAGTTTAGCGCCAATCTTGTAATAAGATTCAGCGCCCCTCGCGACAGCGGGCGTCCCAGCCGGCGCAGCGGAGGCCTGCTCGAGCTTGGCGCGCTTCATCGACTGAGCTAAAGAGAACCGGGACGTCTTGGTGTGAACAGGCTATGGACAATCACCCTCTTCACCAGCTGCTCTTCACCGGTCTTTCTTTCGGAAAAATGCAAACATCGCGGTGATCTTTCGCAACTCGCACCAACTCTCGCACCGACCACGCAGGACAGGGTCATCATGGAGAGTTTCCTCGCCGTCGTGGCGTGGCGCGCCCTCGACGCGGCCGCCTCACGGCCATTGCCAACCGACGACGCCTTGGCGACCTTAGAGCTGCACGGTGCCGTCTGCGAAATTGGTGCCGAGGACGGCGTGTGGGGAGCGCTCCTCCGCAAGCGTGGGCTTGTCCACTGCGTGTGCTACGCACGCGAGCCACGCGAAGACGCCGTCACGCACGTGCTTCCCGGCGACGAGAACATGGCAGCACACCACACGGACCGCACGCTGCTGCTTGTGCGCGGCGGCAAGAAGCTGGACGAGCATGAGGCCCTCAATGCCTTCACGAAAGCGGGCGGCAAGCTGATGGCGCACGTCGGCGATCTGCACGCGCCCGACTTGGCATCGTTTACCACGTTGCTATTTGACGCCTTCGAGAAGCAGGTGACTGTCGCGTTACCTGGCGGCGATCGCCTCACGATTTGGAAGCGGAAACAGCCCGCGGCCTCGGGCTCTGCAACAGGATACGGCGTGCTTGACGTGCGACTCGAACTGGTCGACATGGAGGCGCCAGATTGGGCCAATCCGCCCAAGGACCCGCCGAAGCCGTTTGAACCCGTCATCGGCGGGCGCACCGTGAAGCCCACGATGAGCCGAGAAGCCATGCGGAAGGCGTTCGAGGAGCGCTTGCCGGACGGGTTTGTACACGAAAGTGGTGATTAGTCACATGAGGTGCCGAACATGGTGGACGGGCCGCTCATGCTGCGCGTCGCATTTCCCGACAGTGGGCGACGTGTGATTGTGAAAGCCTCGAACGTTATAGAGTTTAACGTTTCTGTGACTGTTCACCTAACACCTATAAACACGCTTATATACCAGGATGACTTATACAACTGGCGCACTGCCGGGTGCCGCGGGCAATAAATGGCGCGGGTAGGCGGAAGGCGCCGGAGCGCGGTGCGCGCGGTGTCCATGGCCGTGTCGGCCCCGTCCGGTGTTCTTCTTTGACTCGACTGTCGTGGCTCGTACCTCCGCGGTGTTTTTGCGGAGCCCCGCGCGGAGCGCGGGGGGGGGGGGGCGTCCGAGCGACGCGGAGCGCAGCGACGCGGAGCGAGGGCGCGCCCCCCCCCGCGCTCCGGGGGCTCCGCACTTTAACTACCGCTGAGCGCGCGTCATAGGATTTCCATGGCTCCTCGCGGGGCTTTCGCGGCCATACGCCAATGCCTGGTCAAGTGCGAGGCGGGGAGGGCGCGAGGCGGGGCGCGCGCTCGGACATTCTGGTCGAGCGGCGGGCTGGTGAGGGTGGTCAAGCGCTCTCCGGCTCGGAGCTTCCTCGCCCATCCTCGGCGGCGTG
>Ga0210246_100299_pt1 | contig 44726 bp, 27 predicted proteins | sample ChrtobMetaP3_8mM_FD_155469 | JGI IMG/M metagenome (GOLD analysis project Ga0210246, IMG submission 155469) | Chrysochromulina tobin associated microbial communities from unialgal haptophyte culture, Seattle, Washington, United States - P3_8mM | ecosystem: Host-associated > Algae > Haptophytes >...
CGAGGTCGGACGACATCGAAGGCGAGAAGAGGGCGTCTCTACGAAGGCGCCCACGCACGCACACCGGATCGTGCATGCGCACATCCGGGCAGACGAAGCGCGATGGCGCTCCCTCTGCTTTCTCTCTCCATCCCTCCCTCCCATTGGAGCGGTGCCGGGGGCACCGCCAGCGACGCATGCCGCAACGCACCGTCATCCGCATCAGCGAAACATCTGCAGCAGATCGCCCTCGCGGGCGTGACGCTCGCCGCCGCGGCTGCGTCAGCTCGGCTTCAATGTGTGCTGTTGGTTCTCGCTATCGTGCTGAACTGCACCGGCTGGCGCTCGACGCTTACTCGATTCTCCGCTCTAGGGCAGCCGAGCGCCCCTGCGAGCGTCACGCTCGCCGCCACGGCTGCGTCGGCGTAGCATTACGTTAGGCATCGCGGCTGCGTCGGCTTCGCATTGATACACGTTGCTGCTATCGCCCACATACTTGGGCGGCGCAGGCGAGCGCTCGACGCTTATTTGATGCTCAGCTCTAGGGCAGCTGATTGCCCTCGAGGGCATATGGCCACCGCGGCTGCATCGGCTCGGCATCGATACGCATGCTGCATCTCTTGCTCTCGTGCGTGATCGGCGCTGACTAGCGCTCAAACATGCTCGGCTCGTGCGCAGCTGATCACCCTAACCAGCATGATGCTCGTCGCCGCTGCGGCGTCGGCTCAGCTGTGATTCAAGCACTCGCCGCCGCTGCTGCGTCGGCTCAGCTCCGATACAAACAGCTGCTCTCGCTCTCGTGCTCGGCGGCGCAGGCCCCCGCTCACCGCTTAGCTCTTTTGCGCAGCCGACCGCCATAACCAGCGTGATGCTCGCCGCCGCCGCTGCATCGGCTAGGCTTCGATTCAAGCACCCGCCGCCGCTGCTGCGTCGGCTCAGCTCCGATACAAGCAGCTGCTCTCGCTCTCATGCTCGGCGGCGCAGGCCCCCGCTCACCGCTTAGCTCTTGTACGGCCGACCGCCCTAACCGGCGCGATGCTCGCCGACGCCGCTGCATCGGCTCGGCTTTGATTCAAGCACTCGCCGCCGCTGCTGCGTCGGCTCAGCTCCGATACAAGCAGCTGCTCTCGCTCTCGTGCTCGGCGGCGCAGGCCCCCGCTCACCGCTTAGCTCTTGTACGGCCGACCGCCCTAACCAGCGTGATGCTCGCCGCCGCCGCTTCATCGGCTCGGCTTCGATTCAAGCACCCGCCGCCGCTGCTGCGTCGGCTCAGCTCCGATACAAACAGCTGCTCTCGCTCTCGTGCTCGGCGGCGCAGGCCCCCGCTCACCGCTTAGCTCTTGTACGGCCGACCGCCCTAACCGGCGCGATGCTCGCCGACGCCGCTGCATCGGCTCGGCTTTGACTCAAGCACTCGCCGCCGCTGCTGCGTCGGCTCAGCTCCGATACAAGCAGCTGCTCTCGCTCTCGTGCTCGGCGGCGCAGGCCCCCGCTCACCGCTTAGCTCCTTTGCGCAGCCGACCGCCCTAACCGGCGCGATGCTCGCCGCCGCCGCTGCATCGGCTCGGCTTTGACTCAAGCACTCGCCGCCGCTGCTGCGTCGGCTCAGCTCCGATACAAGCAGCTGCTCTCGCTCTCATGCTCGGCGGCGCAGGCCCCCGCTCACCGCTTAGCTCCTTTGCGCAGCCGACCGCCCTAACCGGCGCGATGCTCGCCGCCGCCGCTGCATCGGCTCGGCTTTGACTCAAGCACTCGCCGCCGCTGCTGCGTCGGCTCAGCTCCGATACAAGCAGCTGCTCTCGCTCTCATGCTCGGCGGCGCAGGCCCCCGCTCACCGCTTAGCTCCTTTGCGCAGCCGACCGCCCTAACCGGCGCGATGCTCGCCGCCGCCGCTGCATCGGCTCGGCTTTGACTCAAGCACTCGCCGCCGCTGCTGCGTCGGCTCAGCTCCGATACAAGCGGCTGCTCTCGCCCTTTTGCCTGCTTTGGCGGCGCAGGCTGTCGCTCGCTTGCCGCGCGCGCCGACCGCTCGCTACATCGATCACTCTCATCACGGGCTGATTGCCATCACTCTCATCACGGGCTGATTGCCAGCGATGGCTCATCACCCTGATCATGACTGCATCATGATTACATCGTGATTGCTCATCGAGGGGCTGCCGAGAGGCGACCCGCGCTTCGCTCACTCGCTGCGCGCGCCGACCGCCCGCTTATAAGCTCGTCAGAGGCTGAGTGCCACTGATGGCTCATCACCCTGGTCATGACTGCATCATGATTACATCGTGATGGCTCATCGAGGGGCTGCCGAGAGGCGACCCACGCTTCGCTCGCTCGCTGCGCGCGCTGACCGCTCGCTTAGGAGCGCGTCAGAGGCTGAGTGCCACCGATTGCTCATCACCCTGGTCATGACTGCTTCATGATTACATCGTGATGGCTCACCGAGGGGCTGCCGAGAGGCGGCCCGCGCTTCGCTCACCCGCTGCGCGTGTTGCCCGCCTTCTAACGAGCACATCACCGGCTGACTGCCCGTGATGGCTCATCAACATGATCATGATTGCATCATGATTACATCGTGAACGCTCACCTAGAGGGCTGCCGAGTGGCGGCCCGCTCTTTGCTCGTGCACCTTGCGCGCGCGCGCGCCGACCGCTCGCTAACGACGATCGCGCTCATCACCAGCTGATTACCAGTGATAGCTGATCATCCTGACCATGATTGCATCATGATCACATCGCGATTGCTCACCAAAAGGTTGCCGAGAGGCGGCCCGCGCTTCGCTCACTCGCCGAGCGCGCCGACTGCCTGCTAATGAGCGCTCTACAGGCTGATTGCCCACGAGGGCTCATCAACATGATCACGATTCGCATCATGATTCAGTCGTGACTCGCTCACCGAGGACTGCCGAAAGGCGGCCCACGCCTCGCTCGCGCCCCACGCGCGCCGATCGCCCGCTTATGAGCTCGTCAGAGGCTGAGTGCCATTGATGGCTCATCGCCCTGAGCATGATTGCATCATGAGTACGTCATGATTGCTCACCGAGGGGGCTGCCGAGAGGCGGCCAGCGCCTCGCTCGCGCGCCACGCGAGCCGACCGCCTGCTAACGTGCGCTTCACAGGCTGACTGCCCGTGATGGCTCATCAACCTGATCATGATTGCATCATGATTAAGTCTTGACTGGCTCACCGAGGGGGCTGCCGAGAGGCGGCCCGCTCTTCGCTCGTGCATCACGCGCGCCGAAAGGTGCCCACTTACGAGCTTGCCCCCACCCGCCGCTTAGCTCTTGCGCCGCCGACCGCCCTAACCGACGTGATGCTCGCCGCCGCCGCTGTATCGGCTCGGCTTCGATACAAGCACAGACGCTCTCGCTCTCGTGCTTTGGTGGCGCAGGCCCCCCACTCGCCACTCGGCTCTTGCACAGCTGATCGCCCTCGCAGGCGAGGTGACGCTCGCCGCCGCGGCTGCGTCGGCTCGGTTCCGATACAAGCAGCTGCTCTCGCCCTTTTGCTTGCTTGGCAGCGCAGGCTGTCGCTCGCTTGCCGCGCGCGCCGACCGCTCGCTACATCGATCACTCTCATCACGGGCTGATTGCCATCACTCTCATCACGGGCTGATTGCCAGCGATGGCTCATCACCCTGATCATGACTGCATCATGATTACATCGTGATTGCTCATCGAGGGGCTGCCGTGTGCCGAGAGGCGACCCACGCTTCGCTCACTCGCTGCGCGCGCCGACCGCCCGCTTATAAGCTCGTCAGAGGCTGAGTGCCACTGATGGCTCATCACCCTGATCATGATTGCATCATGATTACATCGTGATGGCTCGTCAGAGGCTGAGTGCCATTGATGGCTCATCACCCTGATCATGATTGCATCATGATTACATCGTGATTGCTCATCGAGGGGCTGCCGAGAGGCGGCCCGCGCTTCTCTCGTTTGCTACGCGCGTGGACCGCCCGCTTATGAGCTCGTCAGAGGCTGAGTGCCACTGATGGCTCATCACCCTGATCATGATTGCATCATGATTACATCGTGATGGCTCATCGAGGGGCTGCCGGGAGGCGGCCCGCGCTTCTCTTGCTCACTGCGCGCGCCGACCGCTCGATTATGATTTCGTCAGAGGCTGAGTGCCACTGATGGCTCATCACCCTGATCATGATTGCATCATGATTACATCGTGATGGCTCATCGAGGGGCTGCCGAGAGGCGGCCCGCGCTTCTCTCGCTCGCTGCGCGCGCCGACTGCCCGCTTAGGAGCGCGTCAGAGGCTGAGTGCCACTGATGGCTCATCACCCTGATCATGATTGCATCATGATTACATCGTGATTGCTCACCGAGGGGCTGCCGAGAGGCGGCCCGCGCTTCTCTCGCTCGCGCTGCGCGCGCCGACCGCCCGCTTAGGAGCGCGTCAGAGGCTGAGTGCCACTGATGGCTCATCACCCTGATCATGATTGCATCATGATTACATCGTGATTGCTCATCGAGGGGCTGCCGAGAGGCGGCCCGCGCTTCTCTTGCTCGCTGCGCGCGCCAACCGCCCGCTTAGGAGCGCGTCAGAGGCTGATTGCCCATGATGGCTCATCAACCTGATCATGATTGCATCATGATTAAGTCTTGACTGGCTCACCGAGGGGGCTACCGAGAGGCGGCTCGCCCTTCGCTCGTGCGCCACCGGCGCCGACTTCCCGCTTCACAGACCAAGTGCCACCGCGATGGCCCGTCATCCTGATCATGACTGCATCATGATTACCTCGCGATTGCTCGTCATGATGGCTCACCGAGAGGCGACCGGCGCGATCCTCACCAAGGGGGCTCTACCGAGAGGCGGCCCACACGTCGCTTGCGCACGCGCTGCGCGCGCAGACCGCCAGCTAACAATCGCATCACTCAGGCTAAGTGCCCGTGATAGCTCATCATCGTGACCGTGAGTGCATCATGATTACCTCATGATTTCTCGCCAAGTTGGCTGCCGAGAGGCGCGGCCCACACTTCGCTTACACACGCGCGCGCGCAGATCGCCAGTTGTCAACCGCATCACAGGCTAAGCGCCCGCTATCGATCGCACAGTCTAAGTGCCACTGATGGCCCTTCGTCGTGATCGTGAGTGCATCATGATTACCAGGTGATCCTCACAAAGGGGGCTGCCGAGAAGCGGCCCACACCTCGCTCGCGCACGCGCTGCGTGTGCAGACGCCCGCTAACGATCGCATCACAGGCTAAGTGCCCGTGACGGCTCATCATCATGATCATGATTGCTTCAAGATTACCCTGTGGTTGCTCACAGAGGCGGAGGATGCCGAGAGGCGGCCCGACTGTACAAGGGGCCTACCAAGAGGCAGCCCACACACGCTCGCGCACGCGCTGCGTGCGGCCGCCAACCTAACCGCCAACCTTACCGCCAACCGCCCGCTATCGATCGCTTCACAGGCTAAGTGCCCGCGATAGCCCGTGATCTTGATCACGATTTCCTTGTAATGACTACCTCGTAATCGCTCACCAAAGGGGAGCTGCCGAGCAGAGCTCGCTCGCCGCGCGCGCTGAACGCCCGCTAACTATCGCATCACAGGCTGAGCGATTTCCCACGTCCGAAATGTTCGCCGCGAAAGGCGCAGGCGAGCACCAGCAATTTCCCGCGCCGTCGTGGCGACGTGCGCCCATAAACGCCCTACGATCGCCAAGTGATGGCTCATTGAGGGCGCCGCCGAGAGGCGGGAGTGAAGGGGCCGCTCTGGTGCGCGTCGCGCCGCCGCGAGCGCGCCAGAGCAAGAGAGCGCGCGCGCGCGCGCGCAGCATGCAGCATGCGGCGGGTGGCGAAGACGCGGACCGGCGGGCTCGCGGCCTGAGTCTGCCGTGCCGCGCCGCCTATACCCAGCCAGAGCGGCCCAAGGGGATGCGGGAGCGAAGCGCAATTAGCGTTATGCTCTCCGTCCTTCGGACGGGTCGCTCATGAACCCAATGGTCCGCACTCCTAATCGAGTGCTACCCGACGGGCAGGAAATGGCCGAAGGTGTGTAAGTGTGTACCGTGCGGTACAGTCACTGTCACTAGGCGCGTGCATGCGGCGTGCGCATGCGGCGCGCAAGCGGGCCGGGGGGAGACGAAACGGCCCGGCCCGCGCTAGACGAGGCGCGTGAAGTCACACGCCCTTGCGTTAGTGTTTCAGCGCAGGCACCACACTGTGCTTCCAAAATTGGAAAGCGCCCACGAACGTTCATCAAAATTGGCCCGTCACGAACACTCATCCTTCAAGATGATGAAGCTGCGCGCCACCTCGACGCGTTTGCTGCAGCTCGCGCTGTGCTCCTACTTTCCAACGCTGGTCAGACCTGTCTCCACGGCCACGTCGTCGGTGGTGCGACTCCAGGCAGGCAAGGCACGGCTCTTCAAAAACGCTGGGCATCCGTTGGTCTTTAGCGGCGCGGTCGACAAGGTGCTCGGCGATCCGGAGCCAGGTGCGATCGTGGACGTCGTCGACGGGAAAGATGGGCTCGTTGGCTGGGGCGTATTCAACCCGCATTCCATGTATCGGGTGCGGCTACTGGCCACACCTGAAGAGCCGGCGCTCATCGCTCATCGCGACCTTCGCAAGCTCATTAGCCACAGGCTCGAGGCCGCCTTGAAGTTGCGCGCGGCATTGAGCTTGCCATCGCCCGAGACGACCGCGTACCGTCTCATCAACAGTGAGGGCGATCGACTTTCCGGCCTGACCGTCGACGTCTTCGGCGGCACCGCCGTGGCCGTCACCTCAGCGATGTGGCTCGAGCAGCGGTCCGACATGGTGGTCGAGTGCCTGCGCGCGCTTCCCGGCATCACGGAGGTTGTGTGGAGGCGGAGCGACGGCCGGCTCCAACAAGACGGGTGGGAGGTGCCGAACGCGAAGGTCGAGGAGGTAGAGGAGCATCAGAGCCTTACCGATGACAGCCCGACTGCGCATGCCTCTGCGCCCGCGCATGCTTCTGCGCCCGCGCCAGCGGCGCAACCGTCGCCGCCGCCGCCACTGCCCGTCCTCATATACGAGAGTGGCGTCAAGTACCTGGTCGCACCTGTGCTTGGTCAGAAGAGCGGCTTCTACTGCGACCAGCGCGACAACCGGCGTCAGCTCGCAGAGCTCTGCCGCGACAAACGGGTCCTCGATCTGTTCTGCTACTCGGGGGGCTTCTCGTTGTCGGCGGCGAGGGCGGGCGCGCGCCGGTGCGTCGGCGTGGACTCGTCGGGCCTCGCGCTCGATCTTGCGCGCCGCAACGCCGCCCTCAACGGCTTCGAAGCGCAGTGCGAGTTTATCCAAGCTGACGTGGACAAGTTTCTGCGCGCGGTGCACCTACCAGGAGGAGGACAGGAGGGCGACGTGGCGGGCGCAAGCGACGCGCGCGAGGTCGATGTGGTCATCTGCGATCCTCCGAAGCTCGCGCCGTCCGTCAAGGACCTGCCCCGCGCCATCCCAAAGTACCGCATATGGGTTGCCTCCCTCATCTGTTGACACTCCTGATTGCCTCCCTCATCTGATGACACTCCTGATTGCCTCCCTCATCTGATGACACCCTCAACAGTTACCGCAAGCTCCACGGATTCGCGATGCGCTGAGTCCCTGCATGCAAGTGCTCAGCACGACGCACCCCGCCCTCCTCCCCACAGGTACCGCAAGTTCAATGGGCTCGCCATGCGCTCATTGCGGCCTGGGGGCCTGCTGCTCTCATGCACCTGCAGCGCCGCGATGACCCAATCGGGAGGGTTCGTCAAAATGCTCCACGAGGCCGCTTGGGAGCAGGGGCGTGCCCTGACGGTGCTGCGTGTCACGGGGCCCGCGGCCGATCACGTCATCCACCCGGCGTGCCCCGAGAGCAGCTACCTGACCGCCGTCCTCGCATTCGTGCTCTGAGGTGTGAACACGGATCGGTGAGCGTAGCATGTTCCCCGAGCGTGCTCTGCCTTGATTGTGCTACTGTGTATCCATATCTGCAAGAAGCCTGTAACGCGTGAGATGCCGATTTTGTCGCGTCTGTCGTGATTGTTCACAACTTGAACTTCACATCGCCACAAAAGCTACACATCCAAGGTGTGTGTATTCTGAGCGGGCAGTAACAGAGCCGTAGCACCGGTTGTCGCGTCTGTCGTGTTAACGTTCACACATCCTTCAAACGCCCGCACGCCCGGAAAACGTTGCTGCATTCCCATGGACGCGCTGGATGGGCTGATGACGGGCTATGGCGCGAACGGCCGCTCGATTACCACGAACGGCAACATGAACGGCACCGCGAACTTCCGCGAACTACGTGCGAACTCCTTGACCACTGTCTACCGCGATCGCAGTAACCCTCAGAGACGTGTGAGCAGTGACAGCTTGGCAGGCATGCCGAAGGAGGCTGGGCTTCCAAAGGCTCAAGGCCGCGTGGGTAGCGCAGGCCTTGCGGGCATGCCGGCCGGTTTCGCTGACGTGTACGCGAACCGGGCTCCGATGATGGGCACGAGCCTCGGTCTCAACGTGAGCCGTATGTCGATGGCACCGGCTTTGGCGCCGCCGCCCAAGCAGTCCTCACGGCAGCCGCTGGCCTCGCACCCACTGGGGAACAATGCTGGCGGTACATGTACTGCTGGGCCTGCACTGGACGCGCTGCTCGACGGCATCACGCTGGAGCACGGCTACGCGTGCGATCCTAACAGCAGCTGGCGCGAGTACATGGAGGACGACTACGCGGTCGTAGAGGACTTTGCCGATCGGCGCGGCAGCTTGTACTGCGGGCTCTACGATGGGCACGGCGGGCGGCTCGCCGTCGATTTCGTCGCCAAGAACCTTCACGGCAGCATCGAGCGCGAGCTGCGCAGCGGCCCAGCGGGGGACGCTCCTCTCGAGGCTATGCGACGTGGCTTCCTCAAGTGCGACCGGCAGCTGCTGCAGTGCGGCGCGATGCAGGTGGGCACGACGGTGGCCGTGTGCCTGTGCCTGCCGGGGCCGGGCGGCCAGATCGAGCTGCACGCGGCCAATGCGGGCGACAGCCGCATCTTGCTCATCTCGGACTTGGGACCCAAACGGCTCTCTGTAGATCACGTGGCCTCAGACCCAATTGAGGCCGAGAGGGTGCAGGGGCAGGGCGGACGCATCCTGCGCGGGCGGGTGGGCGGCGTACTGGCGGTCACGCGGGCCATGGGCGACCATAGCCTCAAGGGGAGCTGCGCGGGCAGTGGGCTCACCGCCGACCCTCACTGCGTGCTGCACACGTGCGGCAGCGCCGATCGCTTCGTGGTCCTCGCCTCTGACGGCCTTTGGGATGTCCTGAGCGATGAGGATGCTCATAAGCTCGTTCTGCAGCACATGAATCTGCCGCCCAAGCAGATCGCCGAGACGCTCGTCGTGCAAGCGGTCGCCCGCGGCTCTCGTGACAACATCTCGGCTCTCGTGGTGAAGCTGCGATGAGGAGCTCGAGCGGGAGATTATTTGATGAGGGAGGCAATCGCGCTTGAGAGCCGGAGTCAGAGCGGGCGACCACTTGCTTGGCGTGAGCATGGCGTGAGCTTGGCGGCGGTCACCATTATCCTGGAGTTCTCGTGGCATTCAACGGTTGATCGATCGGCTGTGGCACAGCGCGTCTGGAACTCTTGCGGGCCTGTGGGCATGGGTCCGGCGGGCGGGATCCTACAAGTGTGGTTTGAGAGGAGGCTTTTTTCGATTTGGCGTTTTCCATAAAGCGTCCTTTTGAGCGCTGTTCATGTGTATGAGTGAAAATGGCCGTCTCGCCCACGGTGGCCACGGGAGCTGAGATGGGGCTTTTTTCGATTTGGCGTTTTCTGAACGCGTCCTTTTGAGCGCTGTTCATGTGTATGAGTGAAAATGGCCGTCCCACCCAAGGTTCGGAAGCAAGCCAAGGAAGGAGTCTCAATCCTGGGCAGCTATGAGCACAGCGCCGTCTGCGCCCATGTTGCGCACCAAAATCGAGGGCCATAGGCTCTCCACTGACCAGAGGGTGGATGCAGCTATCTTCGTTGTCGAGCAGTCGCACGTCGAGTATGTAATCAGCTCCTCGTACGAGGGTGCCACCGTCCGCGTGCAGCGCCGTTTCTCTGAATTCGAGCAGCTCCACCAAGGGCTCGCTCACACCTGGTGCGACACTTCCGGCGTGCCCATTCTGCCTGAAGTCTTCCCTGTCTCGAAGCTGCTCTTCCACACCGCGTACGAGCTCGATGAGCGCATGAAGTTGCTCAACATTTACATGCGTGGGCTAGTCGGCTCGATTGAGTCGACGCCGCCCACTGATCTGCTCGTGTTTCTCGGTTTTGTTGGCGCGGAGAGTTCAGCGGCCGGGGTCATGATATTAGGACCCGAGCCACCGCGCAGCAGCAGCAGCGGCAGCAGCAGCAGCGTGGGCAATCCAAGCCCGTTCAAGTTGGAGCGCTATTTCGGAGTGCACGAATTCACCGCCAAGGTGCTGCTGAGCAGTAGCGACGTTGAGGCGTTATCGGTGCACGAGCTGCTCTGATGATGACTTCTGATGATGACCTCTGATGATGACCTCTGATGACATCTGATGACCTCTGATGATGACCTCTAATTGCCTCCCTCATCAGGTGCGCGAGCTGCTGCTGATTGCGCGTGAGGCAGGCGACACGCACTCCCTTGCTCTTTGGGAGGGCCTCCATCTCGGCTACACGGAGTCCCAGGGGCACCCAGAGCTGCTCAAGGAGATCGCGGCAACTTATTCCGCAGCGGTCACGCACGATCATCTGCTCGAGGTCGTGCCCGAGGAGGGAATCTTCATCGCCATGTCCTGCCTTCTCGCGCCGGCCGACGAGGTGATCGTCACATGGCCCGCGTATCAAAGCCTGTATGAGGTGGCGCGCGCGCGCGGTGCCAATGTGCGCCGGTGGGAGGCTAGCGGCAGTGTGTATGATCGGCAGACCTTCGACGTTGGCGCGCTCGAGGCGCTCATTACCGAGGCGGGGGGGCGCGTCAAGCTGATCGTCGTCAACTTCCCGCATAACCCCACCGGCGCGTCGCTGAGCCCCGACGAGCTCACGCGGCTTATCGGATTGGCACGCCACGCGGGCGCGTGGCTCTTCTCGGACGAGATGTATCGCGGGCTGGAGCTCGGCGCCCTGCCGCCGCTGCCTTCTGTGTGCGAGCTGTACGAGAAGGGGGTCGCCCTCTCCGGGATGTCCAAGGTGTACGCGCTGCCTGGGCTGCGGATTGGGTGGCTTGCCTGCCGCGAGAGCCACTTCATCAAGCAGGCTCGCACGTACAAAGACTACACGACCATCTGCGGGTCGGCGCCCTCGCAGGTGCTCGCTCTCATTGGAATGCGCCATCGGGTCTCGCTCGTCGCTCGAAGCAAGGCCATTGCGGCTGAGGGCCTTGCGGCCACGGTCGCGTTTTGCGAGAAGCACTCGGATAAGTTCGTCTTCCACCCGCCGGATGCGGGGCCCGTCGCGTACCTCGCCATTAAGCAAGGCGCTCGTGGCGAGGCGCTCACGGCAGCGGATGCGCAGGCCTACTCTGAGCGGCTCGTGAGGCAGACGGGCGTGATGCTCATCTCAGGCGCGATGTTTGAGGCAGAGGAGCCGTTCCTGCGATTGGGGTTTGCAAAGGCCGGCTACGCAGCGAGGCTCGCCTCATGGGAAGCGACCTTCGAGACTGTCGTCCTGCCTGGGCGGGAGGCTACGGCGTGAGGTTAGCGTGGGCCTCGAGCGTGGCCAAGGGCTCAGCTTGAGGCCGCTCCCCGGTGCGCCGCAGTCAGGAAAGGGCCCTGAGCCTGCGTCCGCGGGACCGGAACGGGACCGGAATTCGATACGCCCCTCCTGAGGAGTCGGCTGTCGGGCGGAGGGACCACGCTCCACTGGAGAGGCTTGGGCTAGGGGGAGGGTAGTTCTTTCTGGAAACTGGACTTTTATATGGATGTTCACACACTATCGTATATCGTACGGAGGTTTACGACCGGTAGCCCTAGTGACGAAACCCACTGACTGTCTAATAATGAGATGACGAAACTTAAGTGAGGTCAGTGACGAAACTTCGACGAACCAAACACGACATAGCGGGCCATGTGACGTACAAAGTGACAAAAACGAATCTCGAAACGAATACATGTACAATTGAAGGCGGCCGAGACCGCGTTTCGTGTTAACGTTCACAGCCGGATGACAAATTTCGGACACGCATCTGGAAAAAAGTGGTTCGGGGCAACAGTGCCGCTGCTGTACACGATCGTAAATGGACGTGCTTTCATGGCATCAAGAGGATAGGCGTGGGCGTTCTTGTGGTGAATTGGGTGTGAATTCTCCTCTGAGGAACACCATGTTGAAACACCATGCAATTTATGCCATTCTAGCTTGTAGGCGATAGGGTAATGACCTGAGTGTTGAAACCTTGAAACCCTCCCCCAAGGTCAAAATCTCGCGCACCACCATGTTGAAACTTTGGGTAACATCCTGAGTGTTGAAACCCTCCCCCAAGGTCAAAATCTCGCGAATAACTATGTTGAAACTTATTCGGGTTTGTCCTAAGTGTTGAAACCCTTAAGGTAGTCCGCTCATGGTGTACATGGGGCAAAAACTGATCTCCAAAAGTACTGAAGGGATTTGAACGAAACTCAAGCCAGAGGTGTCCCACGCACTCCCATTGAGTTCTAGCTCAAAACTTTCAGAATCGAACGTGGAATTCCCATACTCTAGTTCACAAACCAGCCCAAAACCCTAATTTCGCCTAAAAAAGCAAGCGCGGGAAGTGCCCCCTGAGACTCGAACCAGCTTATTTTCACTGTTTGGCTTCACCGTTGTCCATTCTTTCCCCACGCTCCCCCGCCCCGGGGGCCTTGGGACTCATTGATTTATGTAGGGCTGATTTCCAAAATTACCCTAATGAGTGCGAGCGGACTACCTTAAGTTCAAAGTCTCGCGGAGTTTTTTTCCAAGTACGAGGGCCTGGTACCCAGAGGGTTTTCGCGGAATAAATGCTGCCACGCTACCGCCGGCCTCCTCGTGTGGAGGAGCCGCAAGCGTTATCATGGGATCCCGTGATGGTGTTGGTGTGCATCTTGTTCATCGTAGCCAGTCTCTTGTTTTGCAGCATTCCTTTGGGCCGTGACGCTGACGCCGACGCCGATCGCAACAGCCAAGGTCCGGTTTGCCAATGCGGTCCCGTGCTTTGCACGTCGAATCGTACGCAGCCAGGCTGCGCGCCGCCCGCGTACGATCTGACCTGCTCCGCGGAGGCGCCTCGACGGCATGTGTGGCATCCAGCGAGCGCGCGCTTCAACGGCACGATGGCGAGCGCGCTGCGCGCCTCTGGGTTCGACCCCGAGCATCAGCGACTTGTGATCATCGTCGGCGTGGGGCATTCGGGCACCTCGACCGTCGCGTGTGAGCTGAGCGGTGCAAGCGACCTTGCACGGAATTCTCGCGAGGGTGGCGAGCCAGACCCGAAGCAGCAGCTCGGCGACCCAAAGCTCGCGCAACCCAAACTGAGACGACACTCGAAGCTGGCCCAGAAAAGGAAGAGTTTGGGGAGGCGCTTTCTGGATTATCTGGGCAAGGTGCACGGGTACCTGGGCGCTGCTTGCATGCAATTGCTCATCACGGCGTCATCAACTCCCCACAGGTGCGCGGGTACCTGACGGAGAACACGTGTGAGGACGAGCGTGTCGTGCGCCTCAATGAGGACGTCTGCGACGCGATGGGCTTGCCGTGGTGCGCTCCCGTTCGTCGTCGGATAAGTCGTCGGAAGGCAGAGCTGAAGCAGGTGTGTGTGCCTCTGATGGCCGCTGATGGCCGCTGATGGCCGCAGATCACATCCCTCATCACGAATTAGCTCCTAAGGCAGGTGGATCTGATTACATCCCTCATCACGAATTGGCTCCTGGTGGATCTGATTACATCCCTCATCACGAATTGGCTCCTGAGGCAGGTGGACGGCCAGAAGGTATGGGCGGCCAAGGACGTGAAGATTGAGCCGATGTGCGGAGGCGAGGGGCAACAACGTGATGAGAGCTCTCATCAAGACTTGAGTCGCTCCAACCAAGCGCCGTACCGGGCGTCACGCGGTCAGCCGATGGGGTCCGTTGCGCGGCCCATCCCTGCCCCTAGCCTTCGGGACGCTCGGTATGGCGCTCTTCAAAAGGCAGACGACGCTCGGGACGGCGCTCAGCGACGCCGACAGACGGTCTCCCGCTTAGTGACGTCGCCTCGGATGCGCAACCTCATTAGGTGATTTCCACTAATGGCCTGCCTGATTGCTCCCGCTTAGTGACGTCGCCTCGGATGCGCAACCTCATTACAGACTGTAGGTAACCCCATGTCGCCCTCATTGCCATTGATTGATTGCCACTAATGACCTGCCTGATTGCGCCGCTCATCAAGTCGCTCAGCATCTGCCGCGAAGATGACCTCGGATGATGACCTCTGATTGCCTCCCTCATCAGGTCGCTCAGCAGCCAACGCGTGGTGTGGAAGGTGAGTGCACTTGATTGCCTCTGATGGCCCACTGAGTGCACTTGATTGCCAATTGGATGACCCACTGAGTGCACTTGATTGCCTCTGATGGCCCACTGAGTGCACTTGATTGCCGATTGGATGACCCACTGAGTGCACTTGATTGCCTCTGATGGCCCACTGAGTGCACTTGATTGCCTCTGATGGCCCACTGAGTGCACTTGATTGCCGATTGGATGACCCACTGAGTGCACTTGATTGCCTCTGATGGCCCACTGAGTGCACTTGATTGCCGATTGGATGACCCACTGAGTGCACTTGATTGCCTCTGATGGCCCACTGAGTGCACTTGATTGCCTCTGATGGCCCACTGAGTGCACTTGATTGCCGATTGGATGACCCACTGAGTGCACTTGATTGCCTCTGATGGCCCACTGAGTGCACTTGATTGCCAATTGGATGACCCACTGAGTGCACTTGATTGCCTCTGATGGCCCACTGAGTGCACTTGATTGCCAATTGGATGACCCACGCATCTTCTGCCTTGCATGCTGATTGCCGTCAGGATCCGCGGTTCGTGTGGACGCTTCATCACTGGGGGCCGGTCTTGACGAAACTCGCATCCGTGCCGACGCCGCTGCTCATCCACGTGCGACGCGACCTGTCGGACGTGGCGACGTCCTACCGACGCCGGAACGAGACGTGCTTCCAGGTGCTTGCCCTGATGGCCTCTGATTGCTTCTGATGGCCTCTGATGGCCTCTGATGGCCTCTGTTGGCCTCTGATGGCCTCGGATGGCTTCTGATGGCCCCTGATGGGCTCGAATGACGGCCTTTAATTGCCTTTAATTTCCTCCATTCAATTGAATCTAACGGCCTCTAATTGCCTCCAATTGCCAGGATGGTAGCTCGCCAGAACGAGCCATCGCCGCACGTTCAAGCTGGGCGCTCTGGCAGCTGCGCCAGTGGTGTGGGCCGGCGATCTCGATCGATATCTCGTCGCTGGGGATCGCTCGTCGAGCGAACCACTTAGTCTAGTCCAAACACAAACTCCACACACAGGGACGGGCGTGATGCTCATCTCAGGCGCGATGTTTGAGGCGGAGGAGCCGTTCCTGCGATTGGGGTTTGCAAAGGCCGGCTACGCAGCGAGGCTCGCCGCATGGGAAGCGAGCACCTTCGAGACTGTCGTCCTGCCTGGGCGGGAGGCTACGGCGTGAGGTTAACGTGGGCCTCGAGCGTGGCCAAGGGCTCAGCTTGAGGTCGCTCCGGTGCGCCGCAGTCAGGAAAGGGCCCTCAGCCTGCGTCTGCGGCGGACCGGAACGGGACCGGAATTGGGAATTCGATACGCCCCTCCTGAGGAGTCGGGCGGAGCAGGGACCACGCTCCACTGGAGAGGCCTAGGCTTACCGGTACGTGTGTGTCCCGGCTCCCCCGGTGTTTTTGAACCTACCCCACAGCCGCGCACTGTGCCCTGTGGCGGGCCAGCACCCACCCCCTCGGAGACTCTGACGAGCGAAATGTTGCGCAACGAGCGACGAAGACGCGCGTCCCGGTCCGAAACGGGGAAGTTTGCTCAAGGAAGCACTTACTAATCTCGTGCCAATAATGTGTGAACGTTAACACGACAGACGCGACAGCCGGTGCTACGGCACTGTTACTGCCCGCTCAGAATACACACACCTTACATGACCCCAAACGAGACGCGTAGCATGCGCGCGCTGGTGTGTGTTAGAAGTCACACAGACACACATTCACATTCACATTCACATGTGTGTGCGTGAATGTGAATGGGTGTATGTGTGAACGTTAACACAACAGGACGCGACAAACCGGTGTGCTACTCTATGCTCGCAGCTGTGGTCGTCCGTGTCTAAGTCGCAGATTGGATGTCTAGACAATTTCCGATTGAGTGCACTCAGTCGACGGCAATGGGTGGTTCGAAACGAAGTAGATATGGAGCGGCCACATCGTCTGGATTTGATCAAGACAGTTGGTGGATGCTCGCTTTGCAAGAGGCGGCCCGACGCGCAGAGGGCCCCGATGAAACTGAACGTCGCACCCGTGAGCTGGCCCAAGAGTTGACCGAACGCACGATCGACTTTGCTACGTTTGAGAGTGAGATGAAGCGCGTCAACGCGGACGCGAGCACAAAAGAGTCAGCTGTTCGCGTGCTGCAGATGCATAAGGAGTTACAGGAGGCAGCGCAGAAAGTCAAGGAACTTGAAGATGGATTAGCCTCACTACTTCCTGCATTCATGCCACATGGTGATGCGCCTGCTTTCAAGGAGACAAAGCTTACCCCTAAAGTAGCAAGCCCATCGCATCCCTCCCAGTCAACTCACGGCAGCCTACCGGAAGAAGTCTTTGTCAAGTCTTGTCCATCCGCCGTCCCAGAAAGTTCAAGCGAGCTCCCTTCGGATCATCATCACACGCCTTTGCTTCTCATCCTTGCTTGTGGAAATGGACTAGCGGCCGTCGCATCAGAAGCTAGCGAAGTGGGCAGGCTCGGGATTCGTAGTCGGACACTGCAGAATCCAACTGTAGAGGAGGTATCAAGGGAGTCATACGAGTGCAACTGGGTGCACTTTGCAGGCCATGCCGATCCAAAGATCAATGGGCAACACGTGCTTGTGTTTTGCAAGAGCGGTGGTTTGGAAGCTGTTGACGCAGAGACACTTGTACGTCTGTTTTGCAAGGCGCAGCTCGTTGTGCTGAACGGGTGCAAATCTTCAGAGTTGGGAACTGCCTTGGCAGCAGCTGGGGTACCTAACGTCGTTTGCTGGGAAACCTTGGTATATGATCCAGCAGGTAAGCTCTTTGCATCTGGTTTTTGGCGAGCAATCGAGTCTTCAAGCAGTGCTCACGGGAGTACATGTACGCTTCGTGGGGATGTTCGCAGCGCCTTCGAGAGGGGCAAAGACGCTATCATGACAGCAACCAAAGCCGGTGGAAACCTTCATACCGAATCCGGAGGTGTACCTGCGAGCACCCCTTGCTATGCGCTCATCGACCCGCAGGACTCTGAACGAGTCATACAGGTTGACGAGGGCCGCGGTCGCTGCCTGCCTACTGCTGGCGAGGGCTTGAGCGGTCGACGTGCTGCCGGCGTCCCTCTACTTCTGCAACCGTTGCCCGCATCTGCGTTGCATGACGTACCGTCACTACCCGAGCACTACGTGCCGCGCGTTCAGGCTGAAACGGAGTTGCGCGGCAGAGTGCTGAGTGCAAAGTCCTTGCTTGCGATCACTACACCCACGGCAATAAGTGGAACGGCTGGGCTGGGCAAGTCGACGATTGCAACGTGGCTTGCTCGAGACCTTCGGGTTCAGACGCGCTTTGCTGATGGTATTTACTGGTTGAGATTTGGTCAGGAGGGCTCAGCTATGAGCCGTCTCCGCATCCTCGGACTCGCCTTGGGCATGGCTCGGCAGGAAGTTGAAGAAATGCGGAACGATAGGGACGCAATTCAAAAATTGAAGAAGCGCTTGGAAGGGCAAAGCTGTTTGATAGTTTGTGACGATGTGTGGTATGTGCCAGGCATCGAACCACATGACTGCACATACATGAGATCTCTCTTCAACACCTGTCTGCTGCAGGTACTACGTCGAGCAAGTCCAGCCGTTCAAGCTTCTGTGTTCTCAGAAAGGCGACTTGTGCTTGCTTGTGACGACCCGGCTGCGTGAAATTGCAAGCCAAGCTGGTGACATCCAAGGTCTGGAGCCGCTTCCTGAGGCTTTGGGACTCCAAATGCTGGTGACATATATGCGCACGTCGATTGAAGCACTGCAAGAAGAAGGCCAGCTTGTCGGCGCTGCGCAGCTCGTGAAGAAATGTAACGGTCTGCCCATCATGCTACGTTCGCTCGCTGTCATGTGCCGCGGGAGAGGTGTCGATTTCGTACTTGCTTATCTTGAGGAACACCGGCTCGAGCTAGAAGTGCCGCAGGTAGACGCTGTGGGTGACTACGACTACACCAATTTGTTTGTTGCACTCGAGTACAGCCTCAAGCTCCTGCAGGAGAAGGACCCGGACACGGTCAAACGGTTGGAGATGCTATCAATCTTCCCTGAGGATGAGGAAATCCCGCAGATGGTTGCCAACCGACTCTGGGGCGTAAGCGCGGCGATTGGGGCGCAAACCATTCGGACGCTAGCAGATTCGTATCTTGTGGATCATCGCGCAGGTCGCATTTCGCTCCTTGATCTTCATCGAGATTATCTCCGTTGCCGAAGTAAGTATTCACTTGCTCTTTGGCACAGCTGCATGCTACAACGGAGCGGGGTGCAAGAGATTGGCCCAGATGCAGAGGAAGAGTGGGCGTCAGAACAGTTTCTCTTTTATCACGCACGGGGTGCAATGGCCGGTGGAAAGGCGCACAATTCGCACAATTCGCCTCTGCTGCCGGAGCTGAGGAGCTTCGAAATGGGACAACCCATGAAAGAAGACATTGCCGTGATTGCGGCGTTACTCAGAAATGGCGAGCTGCCACGATTGGCGACAATTGGCATGCGAGATTGCGGGATCGGCGATCAAGGATTTCTGCAGCTGGCAGCTGCGTTCCCAACCGACACAGTTTTGTCCAATCTACAGAAGCTTGACCTGACAAGTAATGAGCTCACCGATGCTTCGTTAAGTGCGCTGGGTGATGTCCTCACAGGTTGTGCACACTTGCTCAATGGTCTCTCTGAGCTCTCTTTGACTGATAATCAGATTCGAGATCAAGGGCTTGCCGCGCTTGTCGCACCATGCAAAGGAGGACGCGCACTCGGTGCTCTGTCGGTACTGCACCTGGGCACAAATCTTATTGGTTCAGCAGGGCTGGCATCACTCTCCGCAGCACTTGCAGAATCAGCCTTTCCTAACCTCACAGAGCTCTTCTTGTACGAGAATAAGATAGACTCCCTGGCTGCGTTGCTTGGAGCTGTCCGTCGATCGGGATGCGTTTTGCGCAATTGTACTATCCTGGACCTCTCCTCGAACCAGCTTGCCGACGAGTCTCTTGGAGCCGAGTTCACTGATACGCTTAGAGAGGGTGCATTTGCAAGCCTGAGGACGTTTAGAGTCGGCTACAATGAAACAACCGAGACTTGCAAGCAGGCTCTCAAGAAAGCATGCGAGGCCCGCTCCATTCGGCTCGAGGGAGTGACACCACATTCGCACTCGTTTGAATCTGCAATGATATCGAGCTTTGGTGCCTGAGACGAGTTCGGCCGCCATGGTACAGAAGCACAAGAACTCGAGTTTCGAGTAATAGCTTTGGGTCACTGCAAAAACGCGCAAACGGAAAATCCTTCAGGCGGCTTCTCATACTACTCGAGTAGAGCACTGCTAGTGTGGCACTTGACTCCGGTCCGACGGCACACTCAAAACGACAATGAGTTAAGCCGGTTCACGGGCGAACGTTCACGGGCAAAGGGAAACTGGGTAAGAAATCGACACCAAGGACACCGGTTCGGCGTACGCGTTTACTGTTATACACTGCTATAGGCGTACAAAAGGCGTACATGTATAGGCGTACAAAAGGCGTACACGTCTACGTGCTGCGGCCCACGGTAAGCCCACCGCACGGTGCCCATGCCGAGTTGTGCCGAGCGTCTCTTCTTGGACGCCCGCCCCGCCCAGGGCCCCGCAACGAGCTCCCCTTCACAGGGAAGCTCACACTCGCGTGGGGGTCTTCAGACTTTTCAGATTCCACAGTAGGTCCCTCGTCACACCTCGCCCTTCGAGCCAATGTGGGGTTCAAGAAGTGAACGAAACGCGTGCTTTTGAGCAAGACAGTTGATCGTGGTGGGTGGCCGGCTCAGGCCCGCCAGCCGCGGCTCCGATGGCGCCTAAGAAGGACAAGAAGGACGCCAAGAAGGGCGGCGATGGCCCGTCGGCGGAGCTCACCGACAAAGATCTGCTGGAGCAGGCGCGGCTGCGGATCGAGTCGCTAGAGCAACAGCTCGTGTGGCGGGAGGAGAAGGTGCAAAAGGCGCTGGCGGCGCAGAAGGAGCTGCAGGACCGCGTGGCGCACTATCACAAGGACTTTGAGCGTGAGAAGGAGGAGGTCTTTGACATCTCGGCCGACATGACGCGGCAGTACAAGGGCATGCAGGAGGAGCTGCTCGATCGCATCAACAAGCTGGAGGCGACCATCCAGCTGCAGAAGGACCAGCTCGAAGAGGCGCAGCAGCAGCTCGAGCAGGTGAAGCGCGAAAAGGCGCAGGAGCTCGCCCTCAAGGACGCGGAGATCCAGGAGCAGAAGGAGAAGATGGAGGACATGGCGGTGGAGTTTGGCGAGATGCTCAAGGAGACCTTGGACAAGATGAGCGAGAAGATCGAAATCACGAATCAGGGGTGGGACTCGGGCCCGGGAGACTCCATCTCGAGGAGGCTCGAGCAGCATAAATTGGGCGTCGCGGCCGATCCGCGGTAGGCCAGACGCGCTCCGTACTTGGATTGCGAGCCCCATCAACGCCAAGAGAGTAGACACCGAGCCGCAGTGGGCACGAGCGCGGGTGACGTGCGCGCGGCGCACACGCGGCAGGTGCCAGGTCGCGCGCATGTACAGTCGCACGCCCGGGTTCTCATTAGTTTATAATGGACTCTATCTCTTCGGAATCAGCGCAAAGCTGCCATGGGCGGACGCACACACGAATCGTTTCCGGACCGTGTCAAGTTGTCCTAAGCCTGGCGCTGAGCCTGAGCGTGCGCGTGCGGGACCGGACCCGCGTGCGTGGACGCTCGGCCAGCTGCGGGCGGGATCGCGGGACCGACGCCCCGACACACACCCAATATCTAGTACAGGCACGAGACCGCGGACGATCCCGACGGAAGATCACAGTAGGCCTGGCAGCCTCCACGGCCCACCATTCACAGCCCGATAATCGAGCGGCCGTGCTTGACGGCGATGATGATCCTAGGCACCACGATGGGGTAGAGCACGATCAGGTTCCACATGGGCACGGCGCCAAAGAGGAAGCGTACGTAGGGTGAGGCGGCGGCGAGGCGCGGCGAGGTGACGAGCTCGTACGCCGCGGGCACCATCTCCATCGGGCACTCGTACATCGCCAGCACCGATTTGTACGCGATGAACGCGACGAAGGGCCATGCGATCGCGCGCTTGCTGCCGCCGAGCAGGTTGTACACCTGCCACGCCCACGGCGTGGCCAGGTAGTCGATGGCGTCGATCGACATTTTGAGCGTCAGATCCTCGAGCGATGGATCGAGCTGGCGCACGCTGCGGTCGGCGAACAGCATAAAGAATGCGGCGATCGTGTACAGCAGCGGCACTGTTGCGCCGAACCAGTTCTTCGGCCCCATCAGCATTGCTGAGAGAGTGCAAATCGAAACGTGGAACGAGGCGTGCAGCAGCATGCGCGTGTGCGGGTTGAGCACGATGGTGCCGTCTGCGGTGAGCATCGTGAGCACCGTGTTCGCTACGTCCACAAAGATGGTTGGGTCGGACTGCCGCCCATCGAAGAGCAGCCAGGTGCCGAAGATGACGAGGCTCCAGCCGGCGAGGAAAATGCCGAGCTCTAGCTCAGACTGGAAGGCAGCCGCGAGCAATCCTACGGCGATGGCAAAATAGTACATCGGAAGCCCTTCGCCGCCGCCGAAGACGAACTTGGCCATTGCGGGGGAGAGGGGTCCACAGTTCGCGAGATCTCAAACGTCGAGATCGACGTCAAAGTCGACGTGCGAATTTCCATTTGGAGACGCTCCAAACTCCGAACCCGTTTGCTGTACGCGAGAAACCGCAAGGCGATTTCCAGCGACGGGGAGGGGGCGTTCAAGGGCACAAAAGGCTCTTGCGATCGTGCTGCCATTTGTGCAACGCGTGCGTGCCAACATGAAAACATGGCGATCCGATGACGGCGAGGCGTCGGATTTTTCCTCGATCGACCCGCCGCCACCGCCACCAGAGATTGACCCGGCGATTGACACTGTGGGCTCAAGTTGCGCTGAGTCGACGTGGTTGGGGGAGAAGCAGGCGGAGAGGGATGCGCGAGCAGCACGTGAGGCGGCCGCGGCTCCTTCTGCGGTCGAACCCGGGCCTCGATTCAAGCCGGGGCCCAATTCAATCCCACCTCTTGAAGCCGAAATCGGGCAGCAACCATTCAAACCGACCATCAAGGGAACTCGTAGGAACGGAAGTCTGAGATCGAAGGCTGCCTCGCCATTAAGGCCGCAGGCTCGGCCCCTGCCAGGCATGCCCGTTCCTGCGGCACTCACCTCCTCGCGCTACGACAGGGGGCCTCCTCCCGACGCTCACTTTCTTGAGCTGGCGCGCGACAAGCTCCTCTTTGCAATGGCGGGCAAGAAGGCGCGGCTCGTCTTCATGTCCCTTAGCATCGCCGTTGTCATCATTGTCCTGATCTGGGGCCTCATCGTCTTTTGGGCCTTTCTCGGCCTCTTCCTCGGCTTCACCACCAACGGCTGGGGCGAGGAATTGCCGGAGTGCCTTGCGCAGGCGACCCGCGACAACAAGACGCTCTATCCCCTCTACGTGCCCACGTGCGACTATGAGCGCGGCCTGACTTACTGCAATCTCAACCAATACTATTTCAACGCGTCCATCAAGGCTTTCGTCATCATATTCTCGTACATCAACTTTTTGCCCATCCCATGGCGGCTGAGCATCCTCTGGCACGTCTTCTGCTCTCGACGAAAGGCGACCCCCGGAAGCGACCTGTACGGCCGGCCCACGATGGCGCTCTGGTTCAACATTGGACTCCAGCAACGGCGCGTCATCGCGGTGCTCCTCAACTTGGCGTACGCCCTCCACTTTTTGACGCTGGCCAATCACTGCATCTTCTGGGAATTCTGTGAGGGGCAACAGGTGGTGGGTGCGCTCTCCCAAAACGTGCCCTTCATCCTGTCGTTGATATGCGCGATCGGCGGCGGCGTTCTGCAAGGCAAGGCCGAGGACAGGCTCATCAAGGAGCACCCCGAGATCTACCCGCCGCGCCCCCACACCTTCGTGTATGGGGCTCTGAAGCGCTGGGTGCGAGGCGAGGAGAAGCGGAGCCTGAGGCACTCCATCTCCGGTGGGCTACGCGAATTCCGGACCCAGGCGACGCTTCTCAACTTCAACGGGTTCGGCGCGTCGCTGACGGGCATCGAGATTACCGAGAGCATGGAGATCGCGGCCAGTGTCGTTCAACACTGGCAGTCGACTGCCGCCGCCTCCGCCGCGTCACCGACCGCCGCCTCCGCCGCGTCGCCGACCGCCGCCTCCGCCGCGTCGCCGACCGCCGCCTCTGCCATGTCGTCATCCGCCGCCAAAGCCATGTCGCCATCCGCCGCCCCTGCCATGTCGCCATCCGCCGCCTCTGCCACGGTCACCTCTGACATCTTCGTGAACATCGAGTTGAGCTCCCCCAAGAAAGAACCCTCGTTCACACGCACGCTCAGCCCCGCCATCTCGATTTGGCGTAACAACAGCGGCAGTCGGGCTCGGTGCGGGGACGTCGGAGGCACGCCCACTACTGCGCCCGAGCTCTCGCCGACGGTACCGACTTGAACTCGCCAAGTTTCGAGCCAAGTTCTGCCCGTGCGTGAGGTCGGCGTGTCCGGACGGCCGCGGAGTTGGCCAACTCGGAGTTCAGAGTCGAACTCGCTCGGGAGCGTTGAAACATGAAGCTTGAAGGTTCATTAGAAAGAAAACCGTGTGTAATCGGAACATACATTAAATGTGTTCAACTTCAAGACCAGCTACATGCGCCAGCTAACACGCTGCAGCGCACGATCGACACGGCGCGCTTCTGAACGTCAACCTCCTCTTGCACGTATATAGGGCTCGGTCGTTTGAAGTACAAGATGCATCGTGTAAACTCGACTGAGCCTCGGCGTCGGGCCGTAAAAACGCGTACCAGCGGTGGCGCGCGCGGTCCCTAAACCACCGTGAGGCCCGAGCACATGCCGAATAGGAAGATGAAGAAGAGGGCGTTCTCGAAGACCATGAAACCCAGCTCGAGGAGCCACACGAACGCGGCAAAGCTCAACAGCGGCTTCGGTCGCGCAAAGCAGCGCACATACACCCTCTGAGCCTCATAATCATCTTCAGCACGCAGAAACTGGCACACGCCGCATAGGAAGGTGGCGGACGCAAAGCTTGCGCCGTAAGCGCTCGTGAGGGGTACGCCAAGCAGGAGCTCATTGGCCAGCACGTGATCAGCGACGTATAGCATCGCAGCGTAGCAGTGCAACGCGTCCGTGCTGCCGAGCGCCACGTCAGGGCCGCGCATGGGAGTGAGGACCACGGTGATGAACCCGGCCGCGAACATTTGTAAGACGAAAGCAGCCTTGAGCCAGTCGCCAAATGCCATCGAGGCAAGCGCACGGTCGACTGTTGCAAGCATCATGAACGCCCAGCCCGTATTCCAGAGTACCAAGATGGCATATCGTGGTGCTCCCTTGCGAGTCATCCAGGAGATGGAGCACGGAAACTTGCCCACGGCATCGCCACCGAAGCGTCCGCGAAGGCCAGGCAGGTAGTAGAGAGGGAAGATTATGCACTGCGAGGTGATAAAAAGCAATTGTGCGGTCCGGAGCAGCAGCGCTTGGCTCGCACTGAATGGCGCTATTATGTCCATCTTTCTGCTGTCCCGGAAATTCAAATTGACCGGGACCCGGAGCGATACAGGACACACGGTCACGACCGCGTTTCACAGTTTCGCGCGTGAAACCCGCCGCGGCGTTCGGATGCGGTTTCCCCTCAACATCCTTCGCGGCATGCGCAACAAGGCTACCCCGTCGGCTGCCAAGGTCAAGGCCGACCGCCTGCGCAACGCAATTTCAACCAAGTTTGTGAAGCTCATACGCGTGGCGCACAGGGATGGTGATGAAACCCGTCTCGAGACGTTTGTCAAGGAGGCGCACAAGGCAGGCGTCTCGAAGGCTGTAACCGACCGCGCGCTGGACCGAATGCGTAACAGCGCTGGCCTGTTTGAGGAAATGCTCTACGAAGGCACACTGCCAGGCGGCATCTGCTGCATCATCGAGGCTCTGACGGACAAGAAGTCGCGCACGGCGCAAGATTTACGGCACGTCCTTAGCGAGGGTGGAGGCGCTCTCGGCGCGTCGGGCGTCGCCATGTGGGCTTTTGAGAGGAAGGCGTTCCTGGAGTACGAGGAGCTAGACGCGGCACGGCGAGACGCGCTCATCGAACATGCGATGGACCTTGAGGTGGACGACGTCGAGGTGAAGGACATGAAGGAGGAGGGAGCTGCAGACGGCGCGGAGAGCGTGCGCGTCTGGGCAGCCGCCTCGAAGCTGACGTCGCTTCGGGCGGCGCTCAGCGGCTACACACTCATCAATGAGCAGCGCTGCTTCGTGCCCACGAGCGCCGTCGAGCTCGATGCGGAGGCGCGTGAGGCGCACGATCAGGTCGTCGAGTCGCTCCTGGCTCTCGATGACGTCGAGGAGGTGTGGACAAATGTTGCGGTGTCCACTTCCTAACCGGGCCGCCCGGCAACGCCTCAGTGTCTAACTCCGAGTCTATTGCAGCTAATCGAAATGCCCGCGAATTTTTCTCACATGATGTGGGGTTTGCACGCCCACCAGTGGAGTGCTGTGGACTGTAATTGGAAATTGCGGGTTGCCGCCGTGCAGCAGACCCGCTTGTTCAAACCACGTGCGATAAATCTTGTGTTCACGATGGCGGCGGCGGCGACGGGCTAGCCGGTGGCGCAAAGGCGTCCTCCGCGCCACCTCCCCAGATCCAGCCACGGAAGACGAATAGGAAGATCGCGAGGCCGACGCCCCCGATGATGAGTTTCGTACGCATCTCCTGGCACTGCATCGTGCGGCGCGTGGTGCGTGCCCCCCGGTAGAACCCACGCGAGGCATTCGCGATGTCATCCGTCTTGCTCTGCAGGGAGGTGAGCTGCTCCTGATTCGCGAGCAGCCCGTTGATGTTGCCTTCCATGATCCCTCGCGCGTCGTCCACCTCGCGCTGCACCCGTGAGATCTTGTCGTGTGCGCCCGGATCCTCAAAACTCGCACAAGCACGCTCCAGCAGCTGCGCCATCCGTGGCGCGAGCTGCACCTTGCGCACGGTGCCTCCCATGCCAGCGCCCGTCGTGAAGATCTCCGCACCGAGCTCGTCCGTGGCGACCGCTCCGAGCTCGGCGAGCAGGCCCTTTGCAGGCGAGAAGACGACCCGGGTGGGGTAGTCCTGCTTTGTGCAGGCCACGACGCAAAGGCCATCGGTGAGCATGCAGTGGATCGAGAAGGCGATTCCAGTGCTTGAGTCATCGACGGTCATGCGCGTCTTCGCTATGAGGTCGCGCTGGAACTTGGCGCTGGCAAGCAGCTGCTGCAGCAGCACGCCAAGCCGCGCGCCCTCCGACCCTGGAAGTCGCAGGTGAAAGGCAGCGGAAACGGCAGCAGCCAGGTCGGGCTCACGCTGCGATGCAAAGTGGGCAACTAAGCAGCCGTATACATTCAGCGCGGTGTCGCTGCGGGCGCCTCCCTTCGGAAGAAGCGACATTCTCTCTTCACAAGGAAATTGCGCTTGTTGCGTGCCTGGAAACTCGGGCTAGGCGTGAAAACTACCGTGACCTCTACGTATCCTATCGACCATGACTATGATTGCCAAAAGCGTCGTTCCGGTGAAAAGAACAGTAATAATGGTTAGGCTCGTCCCTCCTCTGTCGAGGGGCGACAAGCCGTCAGCGCTTCGTGCTCGCCACAGAGTGTCATGGACTTGGACACCCAAGCCTCGCCCCCTTGGGCATGGTTCCTTTCTCTGGATGTGCAGCGGCAGCAGCAGGTGCTCGCGCTGGATCGGCCGCTGGCACACCTGCTTGTGTATCTGCTCGACAAGGCCGCCGAGGCTGGCCAGCGGGTGGCGCTCTTTGAGTGGGCATTCATCGAGCACAGCCACTGCGCCGTGGCTCGCAGCAGCAGCAGCAGCAGCACTTCGACAAAAGCGCGTCGGTCCTCATCATCGGCCGCTGCCACCACGGTTGCCGAAGAGACGCAAGAGGCGGCAGACGAGGATAGCGACATGGACGCGTCCGTGACCGCGGGTCTCGCGCTCCTAGATCAGGCGCGGTGCTGCTTCGTCGATCGAGGCGGCTGCGAGCCTACGCACTGGGACACCGTCACCCTGGACAGCGACTGGCTTGTGACTCCATCGCAGCTGCTCGTACTCGCTCAGGCGCTCACCGACGGCCGCTTCCTTGGCGCGCCGCCACGCCTCGCACCGGCGAGCGACAAGAGCGTGCGCTCGCGCTGCGTGCCGTGGCTCGCCGACATGGAGCTCGTGCATTCGGGCGCGTTGCTGCTCGGCGGACTCGAGGCAGGGCTGTGGAACGCATACGCTCGGGACAGCGCCCGTAGCAGCAGCAGCAGCAGCAGCAGCAGCGCGCATGCGGCTGCGGCCGCCGTGCGAGCCGTTCAGGAGCGCCATGCGTCCCTTGAGCGCTTTGTGAAGGCACGGGGCGCGATGGGCGCCACCACGGCGCGTGGGACGCATGACAAGTCAAGTGGGAGGCTCGCGATCGATACGCCTTTGATCGAGGCGACTTCTTGGGTGCAGTCGCTGTGCTTCAGCCCCCTCTCCCTACGCCTGCGGCTGGGTCTGCCCGAACTATGCCGCGCCCGTCGGGTCCTCGAGGCGAGCATGGCGGAGGACGCGGCAGACGCCCTACTGCGTGATGAGATCCCTCATCACGACGGCGCTGCGCGCGGAGGCGCCGTCGTGAGCGCTGGCCGCGGAGGCGGCGGAGGCGGTGGAGGCGGTGGAGGCGGTGGAGGCGGTGGAGGCGGTGTTGGCGGTGGAGGCGGCGGCAAGGAGGGCGGTGGAGGCGGTGGAGGCAACACCAAGGTGGAAGGCGACGGAGCCGAAGGCGGCGGCAGCGGCGCCAAAAGCGCTTCCAAAAAGGAGAGGCAGCTGCAGCGCAAGCGCGAGGAGAAGGCGAGAACGGCGCAGCAACTGACGGATCGTACCGGTACGGAGGACTCGGCGTCGTCGTGGGCGGCGGCGCAAGCAGCGTCGCCTGATGAGGGAGGCAATCAGCGGTCATCAGCGGTCATCAGCGGTCATCAGCGGTCATCAGCGGAGCAATCATCGTCTCCAAAGACGAGCACCGCCCCACTGATTGAGAAGCTCATCGAGGAGCTCATCGACCTGGCGGTGCGCTGATGACTGCTGATGACCTTTGATGACCTTTGATGACCTTTAATGACCTTTGATGACCGCTGACGACCGCTGATTGCCTCCCTCATCAGGTGCGCCTGGGCGATGAGCGGCGGCGCGTGCGCACGGCCGCCGAGCAACGCCGACGACAGCAGGCAACACAACGCTCAGATGACCTCTGATGACCTCTGATGACCGCTGATGACCGCTGATGACCACTGATGACCACTGATGATAGCTGATGACCATTGATGATCGCTGATGACCGCTGATGACCGCTGATGACCACTGATTGTCTCCCTCATCAGGCGACGCGCGAGGCTCGCGCAGTCATCGAGCAGCTGCTCACGAACACTGTGCGCGAGGCCGCGCGCCGCGCCAAGAAGCGAGCCAAGGTGGAGAGGCGCCTCGAGGAGCGCCGTGACGAGCGCCTGGGTGACGAACCCCGTGATGAGCGTCGGGACGAGCAGCGCCGTGGGGCGGAGGCAGAGGGCGGCGCCCATCACGGCGCTCAGCACGGCGCTCGTCACGGCGCGAACGATCCAAAAGGGAGCGACCTGAAGAGGAGCGCCGTGACGAGCGAGTCGCCTACCGTGTCGGCTGCGGAATCGGTCGGACGAGGCGGGGGTGGCGCGCGCGGCGGCGGCGGGGGCGGCGGCCGGGGCGGCGGGGGCGGCGGCGGCGGCGGCGGCGTTGGCGTGGAAAGCTGGATGAGCTATGCGGTGCGCGGCGCGCGTGCACTCCTCGCCGCGATGAACGCCCTGCATGCAAGTGCTCACGACGGCGCCCTCTCCCCTCTCCCCACAGGTGCGCGCACTCCTCGCGGAGATGGAGCAGCAGGTGAGCCCAGTGCATGCATGTGCTCACCACGGCGCCGCGCGCATGCCCGTGCTCACCACGACGCAACCACCCTCTTCCCCACAGGTGACCCATGCGGAGGAGGACGAGCTGCAGCGGCGCCGGCTGCAGGCGATCTCGGCGTCCGAGACCGAGCGTAACCGTCGGCTCGAGGAGATGCACCAAACGGCCGCCGAGGAAGAGGCGCGCTGATGACCGCTGATGACCTCTGATGAGCGCTGATGGGCCTCTGATGGGCCTCTGATGTCCGCTGATGACCGCTGATGACCGCTGATGACCTCTGATGAGCGCTAATGGGCCTCTGATGGGCCTCTGATGTCCGCTGATGACCGCTGATGACCGCTGATGACCTCTGATGACCGCTAATTGCCTCCCTCATCAGGCGCGCCGAGCGGTTTCGCGCGCCGCGGCGGCCGCAGCAGCCGAGGGTGAGCGGCGGAGGCGGCTCCAGATCCTCGACCCTGATTGCATGCTGATTGCATGCTGATTGCCTCCCTCATCAGGTGAGCGGCGGAGGCGGCTCCAGATCCTCAAGTTGGAGGAGGAGGAGGAGAGGCGCGTGCGTCAGCGGCACCAGCGGTGGGCGATGTCGCCTCTGCCTTCACACCAGTGCCTTCACACCAGTGCCTTCACACCAGTGCCTTCACACCAGTGCCTTCACACCAGTTGGAGCCTCTGCCTTGCAGTGAGTGCACTCCTCGTGTGAGTGCCTCTGAGTGCATGCGATTGCTTCCCTCATCAGGTGGGCGATCGAGGCGATGGAAGCGGAGCGGGAGCGCCGTATCTCGCTGCAGCTCGCGTGTGACAAGGCCCTAGTCGAGGAGCGTCAGGCTCGCCAACGCCAGGCAAGCGCGGCGCTTGATGCGGAGCGCGTACGGCGCATCACCGTGCTGCGCGAGGTCGAAGAGCTCACAGGCTCAGCGAGAGCCGCGCAGGTGCGATCTCCATTGATCTCCCTTGATCTCCCTTGATCTCGCAGGTGAGAGCGAGCTCTCGTTCCGCCCTGCATGCAAGTGCTCGTGACGCCGCCCTCTCCCCTCTCCCCACAGGTGCGGCGTGCGATCGCCGAGATGGAGCAGGAACGCGAGCGCCGCTTGTACCAGACGGCGGTCCGCCAGTACGAGATGGCGGTCGGCGTCGCAAAGCCAGGTGCCATCTCCCTTGAGCTCCCTTGAGCTCCCTTGAGCTCCCTTGATCTCCCTTGATCTCCCTTGATCTCCCTTGGTCGGCGTCGCAAAGCCAGGTGCCGTCTCGACGCCCCAACGAGCCCGCTGATGACCGCTGATGATGACCTCTGATGATGACCTCTGATGACCGCTGATGACCTCTGATGACCTCTGATGACCTCTGATGATGACCTCTGATGACCGCTGATGACCGCTGATGGCCGCTGATGACCTCTGATTGCCTCTCTCATCAGGTACCATCTCGACGCCCCCGGCGCTCCAACGAGCCCTGTGGGGAAGTTGCCCGCCTTCCACAGCGAGCCCGGCGCTCCAACGCGCCCTCTCGCCCGCCTTCCACAGCGTCGTCGCCCAGGACGGCGCCCTCGATGACGAAGCGCGCGTCGTGATGGGCGGGTCCGACGACGACGGTGCCCCCCCCATCCCGTGCAGCATCGCTCAGGACGGCGCCTTCTCGCGCCAGCTGCAATGGGCGGCGTTTGCGAGCGGCGTGGCGGCGCGCCTGGGCGAGGAGGAGCAAGCCGAGCGCTCCAGGCGGCGCCGATGGGCGGCGGCGGCGGCGCAGTCCGAGGCGGACCGTTCTCGCATGCTCAGCGCCCTCTCGGTCGACGTTGAGCGCTGGGCGGCGCGCGAGCATCGGCGGCTGCAGCCGTTGCAGGCACACGTCTGGCGCGCGCTGCAGGGGGTCAAGGCGGCGGCGCAGGAGCTCTGGGCTGGTGCACGCGTAGAGCTGTTCGGGTCTTGGGCGAGTGGTCTTCACCTCGCCTTCTCAGACGTCGACCTGCTCGTGTGTGGGACGCCGCCTGGCTTGAGTGCGGTCGCCGCGCTGCGGTCCCTCGCTGACCGGCTTGCGGAGCGTCCGTGGATTGCGTCCATTAAGCTCATCGAGACCGCCAAGGTGCGCTGATGACCGCTGATGACCGCTGATGACCTCCCTGATGACCGCTGATGACCGCTGATGATCCCCCTGATGACCTCCCTGATGACCGCTGATGACCTCCCTGATGACCGCTGATGACCTCTCTGATGACCGCTGATGACCTCCCTGACGACCGATGATGACCTCTGATTGCCTCCTTCATCAGGTGCCCGTCATCAAGGCGACCATGACGATCAGCGGCGACGCGCGCGCACTCTGCCCCGACTCCTTTGTGCATCTGGACGTGTCCGTTGAGTCGCATGACCACACGGGCGGCATGACGACCACGTACACGCGCGACGTCGTGTGCGCGAAGCTCCCTTGCCTCGCTCCCCTCGTGCTCGTCCTCAAGCAACTTCTCTCGTCACGCCGCCTCAACAATGCCGCGAGTGGCGGGCTGAGCAGTTACGCCCTGGTGCGCATCGCCGCGCCCCTCCGCTGCGCCGCGATGAACGCCCTGCTGGCAAGTGCCCACGACGGCGCCCGTACCCTCGCTCTCCCCACAGGTGCTCATGGCCGCGGCGCTCCTCGGCGCCGAGGCCTCGACAGCGCCGTCGTGGGCGTCCGCCCAGTCCTGGGGCGGTGTGGGCGCTCTGCTGCTTCGCTTCCTCGAGTACTTTAGCGGCACGAGCCCGGACGCGCTGCACGCCGTCGTGGTCGACTCGGAGTCACGGCTGCAAGCCAAGCAACTCTCTCGGCTCAAGCTGCTCGCGGAGCACCACGCGCCACCCGCGTCCCCGAGCGCCGTGCCGAGCACGTCCCCGGCCGTTCCCGACGACGAGCCGTCGCAAGGGCGCGCTCACCACGGCGCGTCGCACGGGCGCGGCGGCGGCGCTTCCAACGGGCGTGGCGCTCACCACGGCGCGACGAGCCGCGGCCCTTACGAAGAGGCAGTGTACGCCGCCGCGAGCCTGCTCGTACAGGAGCCGAGATGAACGCCCTGCATGCCAGCGCTCACGACGGCGCCCGTGTCTTTCTCCCCCCTTCTCCCCACAGGTACGCGGCGAGCCTGCTCGTACAGGACCCGATGAGTGGGCAGTTTGCCAACGTGTCCGACTCGGCCTTTCGTTGGGGTCACGTCCAAGCCGTCTTTCGCGACGCTCTGGAGAGGCTGCAGCGCGCGGTCCGCCTCGACCCGCCGAGCAGCACCGCCACGAGCAGCAGCAGCAGCATCAACACCACCAGCAACACCAGCAGCAGCAGCAACAGCGGCTGCAGCAGCGGCAGCAGCGGCGGCGGCAGCGGCGGCAGCAGCGGCGGCGGCAGCGGCAGCAGCGGCGGCAGCGGCAGCAGCGGCGGCAGCGGCAGCAGCGGCAGCGGCAGCGGCAGCGGCAGCGGCGGCGGCCAGCAAAGCTCCGAGCGGCTCGAGCTCCTCGCCGCGCTCCTCGATGCGCCTCCGTCGGCGCTCTGGGGCGAACTCGAGATAACGTCGAGATAACGTCGAGATAACGTCGGCGCTCTGGGGCGAGCTCGAGGTAACGTCGAGCGTGGAGCCAGAGGATGAAAACTATGGCTGATCTTCGCTGCACCTCTAGCGAAATGGTTGGGATGAACGGCTCGGGTGCTCGGGATCTGGTGCTCGGCACCTGATTGCCCACGCAGCTTTATAACCACCCCAGGCGGAGGCCCTGGCACTGGCCCAGGGACGGTCACTCCACGATGCACGAACGTCCAAGGAAGCTCCCCACCAAGACACTCATAGATGTGAAGCAGATTTTTGAGTGGTGCTGTTGTCTTTTTGGTTTTCAAGACACGGAGAGGTTGTGGAGATCGAAGATAGGGGGGTAATTAACGATAAAACCCCTGATAAAACGTCGTTGCGACAGAGCGTCATTTCTGTGAAAAAAATCTTTCTCCTCTTCTTGAAAACCAAAAAGGCACCGGTTGCTCTAACTCTGACCGCTTTAGCTCCTGAGTTTCCGAGATTTGGTTGCAGTTCTTCTCTGTGTCTCGTTTCACTGTTAACAAGAAAGCCCCAAAGTTCTCCTCTGTGTCTCGTTTCACTTGTAAGAAGAAAGCCCAACGAAGACAGCAGCACACGCGCGGAGGTCTTCGGATTACCCTCGATGCTTTGGGCTGCGAGTATCATTGGTGCTGCAGGCGACCGGCTTGGCCAAACGCGCCAAAATCCCCCTTGCACCACTGTGTCGCTGATGAACGTCGTGGCACTGCACGGTTCCTTGCGCAACGCCTCGTGCAATGGTGGACTGCTTCGGTACGCGATGCAGGCAGCCTCGACTGCTGCGCCGAGCTTGAATATCACGCACCTAGACATTTCCAAGTGGCCCCTCTTCAACTCAGACCTCATTGATGCCAAGTTGGTGCCAAGCGAGATCCTTGATGGCATTCAACGGGTGCTCGACTGCGACGCGGTGCTCATCGTCACTCCCGAGTACAACTTTGCATGCTCACCAGTGACAACCAATGCAGTTGCATGGCTGTCGAAGGCTGCCATTTTGCCTGGTACGAACACGGCGCCTCTCGCCGGCAAGCCATGCGGCCTGCTCTCTGCCGGCGGAGGCCAGGGCGGTATGCGCGCGCAGGTGGCGGCCAGGGCAAGCTTCATTCAATTCCTCAAGATGCCGTCGATGGCCGAGCCCTCTGTTGCGATCAAGATATTTGCAGGAGACCCGAAGCCATTCGACATGGGCACCGGCGAGTTGACCGGCGAGGCTGAGCAGCGCGACGTCGCGAGTTTCCTCGCATCGTTCCAGGCTTGGTTGAGCGCCTCGCCGCAATTCACGCCGCTCGCTGGCTAGCTCAACCACGGCGTGTCTTGGTATCCACAGCGGCAGACGACATCTTCACAGCGACAGACGGCGTCTTCAAAGCGACAGATGACGTCTTTCGTTGGGGACACGTCCAAGCAGTCTTTCGCGACGCTCTCTTGGGCAGGTGAGTCAGCGCAGCAACCGCTTGTCGCCGCTTTTTCGCGCCATCTTGGCCAGTTTGATCGGGTTGGCGGGATGGGAAGCGCAGGCTGTGCGCCGGCACTCGCGGGCGGCGGTCGTGCCGTGGCTTAGGGCGCCCGCCGTCACAGCTCGATTGCGTGTGCGAGCCCGGGCGTTGGTGGTATCGTCGTTGAGAGTGTTTTGGCATGAGCTGTGGAGAGTCTGACAGACCCTCGATGTGAGCTTTGGAAGCTCGTCGCCACACGACAACTAGAACTACCGAAGAAGCTTCCACCTTCCTGAACGGCCGGGGTGGCGAGGCACGGGCGGCATTTTGGGAAAGCGCCCCATCGCGTAAATTTCCACAACGTTCTCGCACAATTTACGCAGATACAACTTAAATCCACTCCGGCCCTTGACCGCGTCTTGAAACGCTCGTTTCCCTGCATCTCCCAATATACAGTTCCTCTCCTCCCAAAGGACCAGCTTGGTCAAGACCACGTTGACCTTCAGCGCCTCCGCGATCGCCTTGGCACCGTCGTTGCCAATGTTGTTGTTTCCGAGGGCGAGGGTGGTCACCACCGCGTTGACCTTCAGCGCCTCCGCGATTGCCATGGCACCCTCATCCCCGATGCTGTTGCTCCAGAGGTTGAGCGTGGTCAGGACCGCCATGAACTTCAGGTCAGACGCGATCAGGATGGCGTCGGCGGGTTGGAAGCCCTCGTTGAAGAAGCTGACCTCCGTCTGGTCGCGCTTCATGCCTGAGAGCATGATGCCCTTCTCCGCGCCAATCTTGGCGAGCATCATGGCCGGCTGAATGCCGAGATTGTTCTTGAGCAAGTTGCAGTTCTTGAGCACCGCCATGGACTGCAGGTCCGACCCGATCAGGATGGCGTCGGCGGGTTGGAGGCCCTCCTTGAAGAAGCTGACCTCCCTCTGGTCGCGTTTCATGCCCGAGAGCATGATGCCCCTCTCCCTACCGATCTTGGCGAGCATCGTGGCCGACTCAACGTCCAGGCGGTTCTTAAGCAAGTTGCAGTTCTTGAGCACCGCGTTGACCTTCAACGCCTCCGCGATCGCCTTGGCACCGTCGTCGCCGATCTTGTTGTCGTCCAGGCGCAGGAAGGTCAGGACCGCGTTGACCTTCAGCGCCTCCGCGATCGCCTTGGCACCGTCGTCGCCGATTTTGTTGTCGTCCAGGCGCAGGAAGGTCAGGACCGCGTTGACCTTCAGCGCCTCCGCGATCGCCTTGGCACCGTCGTCGCCGATTTTGTTGTCGTCCAGGCGCAGGAAGGTCAGGACCGCGTTGACCTTCAGCGCCTCCGCGATCGCCTCGGCACCATCGTCACCGATGGAGTTGGCCCGGAGGTCCACCGAGGTCAACACCACCATGAACTTCAGGTCAGACGCGATCAGGATGGCGTCGGCGGGTTGGAGGTCCTGGCACGAGAGGTCGGCCTCCTTCTGGTCGGTGAGCATGATGCCCGAAAGCATGATGCCCCTTTCCGCGCCGATCTTGGCGAGCATCATGGCCGGCTGAATGCCGAGATTGTATCTGTACTTGAGCAACTTGCAGTTCTTGAGCACAGATGTAGCAGGAAGGAGATAGGCGACGAGCATGGCCACATGCACGTGGAGCCCCCTACCGGACAAGTCGAGCGTCGTGACGCTGTCCTCGCGCATTTGCTGCACCGGAATGCCGCAAATGACTCCTGAGCCCGCACAGGCAATGGCTGCGATCGTCAGCCTCAACGGTGGCTCTCCCTCGCCTGAGATGCAGCTGTTGAGAACAGCCTTAGCAGTACCACCTAGAATCCCCGTTCTGTCGCCAAGGCTGTTTCGCAGATTCGCAGCCCGGACGGCGGCCACGTCCACCACATAGCCGTAGCCATGGAGGCGTGCCAGTCCAGGCAGGATTCGCCCCGCTGCGGCCGCGTCCCCGGGCCGGCCGGCCTCGATGAGCTGCTCGACGTCGAGGTCGGTGATCTCGCCCAGTTGTGTGGGTACTGGCTGCCTGTCGCGGCGGCACAGGCGCGTGCAGAGGACACGTCGCGCCAGCGCCCGCCAAAATCGAGTCACGCCCTTGAGCTCAACCAATGTGGCCACGTCCACCAGGCCCAGAGCAGCCTCCATGGCGTCCCCCGAGAACGAGGGCTGCTGCAGCAGTGCGGGCGATGGCGTGGAGCTGGCCGGCTGCTGCGGCGCCTCAAAGTTTTCTGGTGCGAATGCCGGCTCGGCGATTGACGCCGTGTGCTCATCCGCGCTGCCAAAGTCACCAACCGCGCCGAGCAGCGCGCAGAGTTCGGGTGTGCACTTGCCGTTGAGCCGGGAGGCGATCGCACGCTGAATGTGCTTGAGCGCCACCTTGGAGGCGTCGAGATAGAGGGCGTCCTCGATGAGCTGGATTAGCTGCGAGAGCGACTGCTCATCCGAGCTCGGCCACGTGTAGTCTGGGTCGTTCAGCTTGCACACCATCTGAAACGTCGAGGCCATGATCGTGGGCGTGGGATAGATGCCATCCTCGGATGTGGCGAGGTCCATCAGATCCTTCAAGGTGCCCATGAGTCGGGCTGCATCGCGCGACAACATGACCTCCTCTCCATCTCGCGCTCGCACACGTAATTGCTCATCGGGTTTGGCCTCCTTCGCCGTGGGCGCCTCCTCCTGCTCCTCGGCCGACGATGCATCCTTCTGCTTGCCGCCGCTGGCCGCCGCTACGAACTGGTCCTCGGTCCAGATCTCGACGCCCTTGGCCTTGGCGTCGTCGTCCTCCTCGGTTCCCGCGCCCCAGCCTGCAACGCGGATGCTGGTATTCTCGGTGACGGAAGGGTCAACTTTTGCTCCTGCCGACTCGGCCGCGTTCGTCGCATCAACGCGTGTCATCGTGAAGGTGCCGGTGAACACGATCGTCTTTCCCGATAGGCTGAAGGCGGCGTGCGTGCGTGCGCAGCTTTGGCCTTTGCGAGCGGGCGGCGCGAAAGCGAGCGCGAGCGGAGAAGACGCAAGAAACCGTGAACGAAGTGTGAACAGGCGGGACCTACGCGCCCGAACACTAGTCACCTCACTCGAGGCACTTTCAGACCACTCCACTCCGCCGTGCCTCAGGCCGTCGCAGCTAGGAAGCTGTCGAGTTCACAGACGCAGCTTCTTGTCGAGCTCGCCTGCCACCATCGCCGCCGCCGAGCTCGAGGTGGGCTCGACATCGGCTTCCTCGGGGTTGGAGTTGCCGGTGCCGGCGGCGAGCTCAGCGAAGGTGGTCGCCTCCTTCCACAGGCGCTTCCCGAGCACGCCCTCGACGTCGTCGCGGTGGATGACCTCCTTCTGGAGCAGCAGCTGCGCGAGCTGCGCTGCGAGCTCCTTCTTACTCGTGAGCAGCTCGGTCGTGCGCTCGTACGCCGCGTTGACGAGGTTGCGCACCTCCTCGTCCACCTGCTCCGCCTTCTCTTCCGAGTAGGGGCGCTGCGAGTCGAACTGCCCATCGCCGCGGGGCGGGAAGGAGAGGTTGCCCACCTTGGCGTTCATGCCGTAGAGCGTCACGATCGAGTACGCAATGCGCGTCACCTTGCGTAGATCGTCCTGAGCGCCCGTCGAGATCTTGCCGAAGAAGAGTGCCTCGGCAATGCGCCCACCGAGCATCATGCACATCGTATCGACCATCATCTCCTTGGTGTGCAGCTTGCGCTCCTTGGGCACGTATTGCGCGTAGCCGAGCGCCGCCGCTCCGCGCGGCACGATCGACACCTTGAGTAGGGGGTTCGCGTACTTGAGGAACCAGCCGACCGTCGCGTGCCCGGCCTCGTGGTGCGCGACCCTCGTCTTCTCCTCGAGCGAAAGGACCTTGGAGCTACGCTCGAGCCCTCCGATGACGCGATCCATCGCGGCGTGGAAGTCGGAGAGCTCGACCTGCTCCTTCTTATAGCGCGCCGCGTGCAGCGCCGCCTCGTTGACTACGTTGGCGATCTCAGCGCCCGAGAAGCCCGGGGTGAGCGACGCGAGGGTCTCGGAGAGCTCCTTGACGTCGCCCCCGAGCCGCAGCTTGGGCAGGTGCACGCGGAAGATCTCCGCGCGGCCGGTAATGTCCGGCGAGCCCACCTCAATGGTGCGATCGAAGCGCCCTGGGCGCAGCAGCGCCGGGTCGAGCGTGTCGGGTCGATTGGTGCCGGCAAGCACGACGACCTGCCCCGTGGTGCCGAAACCATCCATCTCGACCAGCAGCTGGTTGAGCGTATTCTCACGCTCGTCGTTGCCGCCCATCATGTTGCCACGCCCGCGTGCCTTGCCGATGGCATCGATCTCGTCGATGAACACCTGACGAGACGAAGGCAAACAGGGACCATCAGGGGCCATCAGGGGCCACCAATGGCGATCACTCGTGTTTCGATCTCGTATATCGAGCTCGTGTTCGGGTTTCGTCGATCCGCACAATGCACGGCTGCATCGCCTTGGCCTGCGCGAAGAGATCGCGCACGCGGCTCGGGCCGACGCCCACAAACATCTCAATGAAGTCCGAGCCCGAGACCGACAGGAACGGCACGTTCGCCTCGCCCGCCGTCGCTTTCGCAAGGAGCGTCTTGCCAGTGCCAGGCGGGCCGACGAGTAGCGCGCCACGCGGGATTTTGGCACCGAGGTCCTCGTAGCGCTTCGGGTTCTTGAGAAAGTCGACGACCTCCATCACCTCGACCTTGGCCTCGGCCAGCCCCGCCACGTCCTTGAACGTGACGCCCGTCTTCTGCTCCTTGGAGACGATCGTCGGCTTCGACTTGCCCATCTGGAAGATGTTGCGCCCGCCGCCGCCGCCGCCGCCGCCGCCCATCATGCCGCCGAGGCCGCCGCTCGAGCGCATCATGAAGATCCAGAAGCCGATGAGCAGCAGCGTCGGCGCAATCTTGAGCAGCTCCTGCGACATGGACGTCTCCGTGTCGTACGTGACCGGTAGGTAGTCGCGAGGCGCGACGCCAAGGTCGGCCTGCGCCTGCTCCAGCTTCTTCTCGAATCCGTTGACCGACGAGAGCGAGAACCAGTATTGCGCCTGCGCCTGCGGGACGCGCGCGCCCGGCGGGCCCGTGCTCGTGCGCACGTACACGCGCGCCTTGTTCTTGTTCACGATGACGATGCGCTCCACGCTGCCCGCCTCGAGCAGCTCGCGCCGGAAGTCAGCAAACGTAATCTCCTGCGGCTCCTGCCGCGTGGGGAGCATCTGGTAGGCGAGCGCCGAGCCGGCGACCAGGCCGATGACGAGCGAGATGGCAGACTGGTTCGGCCCGCCGTCTTGGCCGAAGAAGCCGCCCAGGCCCGAGCCGGGCGAGGAGCTGCCGCCGCCGCTTGAGGAGGAGCCTCCCGAGCTGCTGGAGCTGCCACCGCTGCTGCTGCTGCTGCTGCCGTTGCTGCTGCTGCTGCTGCTACTGCTGCTGTTGCTGCTGCTGCTGCTGCTGCTGCTGCCGGACGCGCTGCCCGAGCTCTCGGCGGCCGAACCAGACGGCTTGCTCGAGCCCTCGGCACTCGTGCTGGCACCCTGCGCCTTGGGCTTGTGCCGGAAGAAGGAGCCAAAGCCCTTGGGAACCTTCTCGGGTGGCTTGGGCGCCTCCGCCTGACAGAGCAGCCGCCGCGGCGGCGCCAGACGCATAGTCGTCGACGGCGAGCAGACCATTGGCCGCGCCAGGCGGCAGCTCATCATCCGTCGAGCACCAAGCATTTCTTGGACGAGAATGCAGAGCACTTTCCAGGCCTCCAGAGCACTTCGGAAGCACCTGTGAACGACCGCATGAATTCCTCGCCGGGCGGACTCATCTCGCCAATCCGGAGCGTCGTCATGAGCACGCGAGAGCACCTCGCTCTCGCACGTCTCCGAGGAGAAGCAGCGTGTGCCGCTATGCCGCCTCGACCGCGGCCTCGTGGAGCGGTGCGCGCCGCTCGGCCAACGCCCCGGGGCCAGGACGCATCCGCTCGAGTCGCCGCGCGCGCCGCTTCCGAATCGATCGCTCTCACACTCCTTTGTGTGCTCCGCCGTGTGTTTACAGTCGCCTCACGATGACGCTGGTCGGCCAATGATTTGGGACACGCAACACGGCCGGTGGATGGCGCAGGAGCCCAAGGAGCCCACCGCCGGCCCGCCCTCTCCCAAGCGCCGTGCCACCTCGCCCGCGCGGCCCTCCGTTGGCCCAGCGCCGCTGCCCATGAACGCGGGTGGCGCGGCGGCTTCTTCCTCATCTTCGGCGCGCCGCGGCATCAAGGGTCACGTGGAGGAGCCGATGAACGCGGGCGACCCGGAGCTCCCCGGCTGGCTGGTCCTGCAGCGCACCACCAACACCGGCCGCTCATACAAGGTCTTCCACGGCCCGAATGGCGAGTACGCCGAGTCGAAGCGCCAAGCCATGCTGCTCGCGTCGGGCCAGCCGCTCACCGCCGCGCAACTCGCGTTCAAGAGCAAGCCGGCCCCGCGCGGTGGCGGCTGCGGAAGCGCGGCCTCGCACGCGTCCGCCCATTCACATTCACATTCACATTCACAGGCGAGCGTGGCCGGCGCGGCGTGGGCCGCGGCGGGTGGTGCGAGGGCAGCGCTGGCCGCCCATTACGGCGCCGGCCACGCGGCCGCCCTGGACGGCGCGTCACTGAACGGCGCCCATTATGGCGCCAGCTACGGCCCGACCAACGCCTTGCAGCGCGCGCACGCGCGTGCGGCGATGCTCGACGGCCACCGGAAGGGCGCCGTAATGGGCGGTGGCGGCAGCATACGTGGCAGCATGCGTCTCGGTGGCATCAACGGCGCGGGGTACGGCCAGCCGTCGCATGCATCCGACGAGTTTCGTCGTGCGCATGCATCCGACGCGTCCTCCTCGCACGCGTATGACGAAACTCGTCAGCCTCCCGACCATTCGAACGGCGCGCCCAATGCACGTGCGAGCCTCGGTACGGCGCTGCACCCAAGGCACGAAGCGAGCATCGCATGCTATGCAACGGCCGGTCGCGTAGCGCCGTATCGGGCGGCGCCGGAGCAGGCGGCGGCGCCGTACCGGGCGGCGCCCGAGGACGACGAGGTCGTGACCGTCGTGTGCATCCGCGCGGACGACCTGCTTGAGGTGGACGGCGCCCAGTACGGCGCGCCCGCCGCGCCGGTCGCTTCTGCCGCCCAGTACGGCGCGACGGCTGCCGTCAAGAGCGACGACGCCGCGGCACGTCCGGTGCCGAGGGAGATTGTCAAGCAGGAGGTGCCCGAGACGGCGCCTGCAGCCGCCACGCTGCCAGGCGCTGTGGTGAGCATGGAAGAGGTCTCTGCTGCTGCGCCGCCTGCAGCCGTTGACGTGGGCGCTGTGCCGGGCGCTGAGGAGGAGAACGGGCCTCGCTGCTCCTCCACGCTCGCCTTGCATGCAAATGCTCACCACAGCGCCTCCTCCACGCTCCTCTCGGCGACACGAGGGCCGAGCCGCAAGCAGCGACGGCCGAACGGGATGGCGGGCGGAGGTGTGAATGGAGGTGTGAATGGACGGATCGACATCAAGCGCTCACGGGTGGGGCCGCGCTTCCAGGCCGTCATGCCGGAGTACGCGGGCCAGCCGCCGCCGCCGCCGCCGCGTCCTGCCACTCCAGACGGCTGCGTATCTGACGGCGAGCTCGCGCCGGAGGGGGCCGAGGAGGCCGCGGCGGCGGCGAGGGCCGCGGCGGCGGCGAGGGCCGCGGCGGCGGTCGCCAAGCTGGAGGCCGAGGCGGCCGAGGGGCGCGGCGACCGTGCGGTGTTCATACCGGCGGGTGTGAATGCCGAAGGGTTGCGAGAGTTTCTCAAGTTGGCCTCCGAGGCATGGAGCTTCCTGCCGTCCTCTTCGCCCCGTGGTAAGGCCAAGGCCAAGGGCGGCAAGCTCGTGCAGCGCTTTGGGTCGGGCGGGGCCTACGGCCTCGATGCGGCCGCACAGGAGGCTGCCCTCGAGTCGCTGCATGTGAGCGGCTACCAGCCCGAAGTGGCGCTGGCGCAGCTGCGCGCGACGGCGCCGCCCGCCCCGTGCTGTGAGAGCTGGAGCTATCACGAGCGCCTCCTCTTCGACGGCGGCCTGAACACGAGCGGCAAGGACTTTGCCGACATGCGGCACACGATCACATCGCGATCGTGCCGCGAGCTCGTCCAATACTTCTACGAGCGCAAGTGCCGCGCGACGCTGGCCGTCGGGCAGCCTGCATTCATCGAGGCACGCCATCTCGTCCTCAGCTCCCAACGCCGCGGCGTCTCGGGCGCCCCCGCCCGCGGCGTAGAGACGGCATTGCGAGACGAGGCCGCACATGGCGCCCACCATGGCGCGGTTGCACCCGCCGGCAACGGCCACGGCCACGGCGAGGGCGAGGGCGAGGGCGAGGGTGGCAAGGCCCCCGTAGGGGGTGAGTCGGAGCCGATAGATGACCTCGACATTGAGGAGAGTGAAGTGCCCTTTGGCGCGCTTGGAGTGGCAGGGGCTCATGCGACGAGTGTCCGGGGCGATGGCGGCAGGGAGGCGATGGAGGCGGCGCTCAAGGCAGCGCGTCGCGAGAGGATGTCGATGGTGACGCCCGAGGCGACCGTCGAGCCTGTGGTGGAAGAGGAGGGGGAGGAGGAGGACGAGGAGGCCGAGCGCGACCGAGGCGGCGACGAGGCGGCCGAAATGATCGACGCACAAGAGGCGGAGGAGGCGGAGGAGGCGGCGGGCGAGGACGAGGAGGCCGAAGAGATGGAGGAGGAAGATGCGGCGGAAGATGCGGCGGAGCTCGCGCCGGAGGACGAGGGCGCCTACGAGGACGAAGGGGAGGCGGAGGAGGAAGAGGAGGAGGAGGCTGAGGAGGGTGCCGAGGGCGAGATGGCTGACGGCGAGGAGGAGGTCGTTGATGACGATGACGATGGCGAGCCCGAGGCTGAGTTGGGGGACGAGGAGGAGGGCGAGGAGGAGGACATGGATCTTCCTAATACGGAGCGCATCAAGGACGACGAGGATGGTGTTCAGGTCGGGCCGGCAGAGGATGAGGATGCTCCGCCTGATGGTGCAGATGATGACGATGAGGACGGCGCCGCGGAGGAGGAGGAGGAGGAGGAGGAGGAGGAGGAGGAGGAGGAAGCCCCAGACGACGCCGAGGCCGATGACCCCGCTGATGATGACATGGCTGGGGGCGACGACGCCGACGAGGATGCTGCCGACGAGGAGGACGACGACGCTTAGCCTGAGGACGACGACGCTTAGCCGAGGAGGTGGCCACAGAGTAAGCGCGCGTCGGCGGACCCGGAGCCTGAGAGCCCGCCTCGGTATGCCTATTGATGGTTGGTGAAGTTGTATCGTAAGTTTGGTATTATAACCGATGGAGACGCTCGATATGCCCTGGGCTGGGCCATGGTGGCGGACAGTCACCGCGCAGGTGACCGGACGTTACTTTGCTCTTTGGCGAGGCGCAATGCCGGCGGGCGCGCACGCGGCCGGCGGGCGCGCGGCCCGCGTAAGTAAGTAAGTAAGTACGTAAACGCCAAGTGGCAGCGTACACGTGGCGAGGGGGGTACCCAGGCATACAGAGCGTGTACGGTAACCGAGTGCTGGGGCTGATGAAAGCCATCAGTCAACGCTCAGTGGAGGGCCATGACCCCGTCCTAAGAGGGCAGCCAGTCTCTCATCCGATCTCTCTAGTGAGATATCGAATCGGTCCCCGCGAGAATGCCGCCCACGGTTCCGATCTCTCTAGTGAGATATCGAAGCGCAGCTCTCTCGTTCCCTGAGGCCTTGGGCGCGCGGCCCGCGGCCACACGAACGCCCGCAACGTGAGCACCACCGTCCCCAAGCATGCTGGCCCTTGGCCTGTTGCGCGGGCCGGCGGCAGTGTATGGGGCGCGCGCGCATGGAGCGTGTGCATCCGTGCGCGACGCATGTGCACCTCCGCTCTAAATTATTATTTGAGATGGAATTAGACGAGATACGGTATCCGCCCGTACTACATGAGCACATGCCATGTGCGCCGTCGCGTCATGTCGTTATACTCAAAGTGGGTGGCGCTCAGCCGAACCGTGTACTCGAGCGGTACGCGTGACAGAGCTGCCGCGTTTAGTGTTACAACATGTGAAGATACGTGACTTTATCGACTATACGACAGCGTTTCGAACTTGAAAATCGCCCCCCGCGCCGGTCCGCTTGGCATCGATATTCGACGTGTTGCATGCCAGGGTGAAACCAAGCGCGTCGCTTTCCGACAAATGAATGAATGCGGGTCGTTAGTAAAGCCTAAACACGTTACTGATGCGTGTACCTCCGGCCCAAGCATGTACGAGGTCGGTACAATACTCGTTTGACCGGTCCCAAACGCCCACAGCGGACCCTCACGGCGGGCGCGCGGCCCTCTCTCAAGGGCCGGCTAGCGAG
>Ga0210246_100301_pt1 | contig 44561 bp, 25 predicted proteins | sample ChrtobMetaP3_8mM_FD_155469 | JGI IMG/M metagenome (GOLD analysis project Ga0210246, IMG submission 155469) | Chrysochromulina tobin associated microbial communities from unialgal haptophyte culture, Seattle, Washington, United States - P3_8mM | ecosystem: Host-associated > Algae > Haptophytes >...
CTCCTTGCAAACCCAGAATTCCGAAATTCCCGATTCCACTTCCGGCCCCCAGCGCTCCTTGCAAACCCAGGATTCCGAAATTCCCGATTCCACTTCCGGCCCCCAGCGCTTATTTGCAAACTCGCAATACCTATACCTTGGCTCAGATTCCAAATTCCAATCCTGGCCCCAAGGCCCCCAAGGCCAAGATGTGTAGGATTCCGAGAGTCCGAAGCTTGATCCTTGAAATTACATTTCCCCCCCTGTAATGTCACACAACCGAGCCTAAGAGCCCTGGTGAGTGAAGCCTGAAGCGTCCGATGAGTTCGGTTGCAGGTCTTCGGCGGCGGAGCATTGCGGCGGAGGCAGGAGCATGCTGGAGTGTCGTGTCGCTGTATACTATCAACCACCATGGTCCATGCGCGATGCGGTCCGTATATGACTCAAAAATGTATCTCTATACAATCGTCTCTTTAACGTGAGTCAGTGTCTCAGATGCCCCTGGCAATGCCAATGGGAAGGTTTTTATGGGACGTGGACCCCATCGCTGAGCGGGTGCAGGGTCTTGGCTCTTGCGTCTTGTACGCTGCCGTTAGGCGTGTTTTACTTACTTACTTACTCTTGGCGTCCCTTGCTTGCGTCTTGGTAGTTGGCATAAGTTGGTTCGTCTTCTTTACTTCTCTAGACCATTACGGTTTGTCGTTTCCTGCGTTTACGCGGTCGGGGGTGCGTATACGCAGAAACCTGTGTATACGCGAGGGGGTACGTATACGCACCCGCTGTGTTTACGCACTACCGCTCGCGTAAACGCACCTACCCGCGTATACGCACCCCTGCCTGCGTATACGCACCCCCCGCGTATACGCACCCCTGCCTGCGTATACGCACCTACCCGCGTATACGCACCCTGGGGTGCGTATACGCACGTACCTGTGTATACGCACCCACACCCGCGTACAAGCACGTGTGCGTGAACGCGGCGTCGGGTGCGTATACGCACCTACCCGCGTATACGCACCCGACGCTGCGTTTACGCGGGGACGCGACGAACGTCATGGACAACTAGACCGTCTTGGAGGGCTCGCTCGCAGGACCAGGAGGGGTCTCGGAATAGCCCCAGGGCATCGCGAGGGAAGACTGCCAGGGCATCTTCGCGAAGGGTTCGGGGGAGCGAGCGCAAATCTCACAGGAAACTCCGCGTACACACCACGAGATTCTACCTGAGTACGATACCAAGCTCCGCATGTGACCATTATCTTTACCAAAATGCATACTTTAGGCCCAGCAAAACGATGCACGCTCGCACGCGCCATGGAGGTGGCATGTGGGTGGTGTCTTGCCTGCATCTATCCAAACCTCACGAGGCGCCTGACGCGGCCGCGGCAGTCGAGGCGTTTGGTGCGCCATCGAGGGCAACGCCCTTGAAGGCGAGACCCAACTGCACCGCCTGGCCAAACGCGAAGACGCTGTTGACCTGCGCGAGGACCTTCTTGTTGGCCTCGGTCAGCATGGCCTTATCCGCGGCCAGCGCCATCTTCTCCGCCTCAAGTGCCTTTATCTGGCGCTGCAGAGTGGCGACCTCGTCCTCGAGGTGTTGTGTCTTGCTGTGGCAGCCGTCACGCTCGTCTTGGGCGAGCTCTTCCTGCCGACGGAAGTAGCCGAGCGCATGGATGATACCCTGCTTCACCTTGTCCTGCTCGGTGAGGTCGCGCCGCACGGCGTTCGCAAAAGAGTCCATCAACCGCACGTCGGCCTCGACCTGGGCAATGGAAGCCTCCGCCTGCTGCTGTGTGGCGTCGGCATCAGCGGGCTGCGAGGCGTCAGCACCAGCGGACTGCATGACGGGGGTGACGCTCTCAACGTCGCCACCGTATGGTGTCAAAGGCTCGCTCGGTAGCGCGGCGATGGCGGCGACGAGCACGGCAACGAGACATGTCCTCATCCACATATGATCCGTGTGAGACGGACTGGACGCTCATAACAGCGCTTTTGGGGATGCGTGAGTTTGCCTGGGCGGCGTGAGAGTTTCATTTTGCCTCAAGTCTTTAGAGTGTCTTTTGAGCGTGTTTGCGAAAGTGCGAGCGAGAAGGCGGAATCGTGTGACCGCGAACGCACGCGCCCCGCGAAGCAAGCGCTGGTTCAGGGTTGCCATGATCAAACTGTTCAGTTTGAAGCAGGAGAAGGAGAAGGCGGCGGCGGCGGCGGCGTCGGGAGAGGGCAAAATCGCACCCGGCCTGATTCGCATGCAGAAAGACGTCAGCGAGCTCAAGAAAGAGAAGGGCGTCGAGATCGACTTTTACAACGGCAAGGCGGACCTCATGAACTTCAAGGTCAAGATCAGTCCGGATGACGGCTTTCACGCAGGGGGGCACTTCACCTTCGACGTGAAGGTGCCAAATACGTACCCCCACGATGCCCCGAAGGTGCTCTGCGAGACGCTGGTCTTCCACCCAAACATTGACATGGAAGGGCACGTGTGCCTCAACATCCTGCGCGAGGACTGGAAGCCGGTGCTGACCATTTCATCTGTCATCATGGGGCTGCAGTTTCTGATGCTGGAGCCTAATGCCGACGATCCTCTGAACAAAGAGGCTGCCAACATGCTCGCTGGCAATCGTCGGCAGTTTGCAGAGACCGTAAAACGCAGCTTCAGGGGAGGTCCGATGATGATCAACGGCAAGCAGTACGACTTCCCACGTCAGGGCTGATTGCGGCCTGCCTGATTTGATCGTCGCCCGGCTGGCTGAGCCAACGCGGGCGCTTGAGGATGAGCGCGGAGGTGTCACCACAGTGAGGCGACACAAAGGATAAAGGCGAGGAGGCGGGCGGACCGGCGCGTGTGACGCACGCTCGCAAGAGGGACTCGGTGCGAGTTTGTACACAGAGAGCGGTTCACAATTTGCACGACAGACACACATGTCCGTGGACACATACCACGCGGAACGCGATGATTCCCCACCTCGACCTCCGCGCACCGCGGGTGCCCGCGGGCGTCGCCGTCGGCCCGCCGCGTTTTCAGGTCCCGCGAGCCGCGCGTGCGGCGGGGTGCCGGGCCCCCGAGCTGCGGGGACGAGACCAGAGACCACGCGCCACGACGACGCGCACGGGGCCGGTTCGGCATCTGTTCGGAGACGCAGGCGCGCAAACCGTACTCGCAGAGAGTGATCGGGAAAAAACACATCTCCCCTCCCCAACTCCCCGGGCGAGCGCCATGGCGAGCGCACAGTAGTGGCGCGCAGTGCACCTCGCCAAGGCCAACGCGATCGCGCTCACGGGACCACGCGCTCAGTAGCACGGGCACATCTCTTCCGGGAAGGTCTGGGCGAGCATGGCGCACGAGCTGCCCTTGGAGATGGCCGTGGCCGGTAGCCAGCCGCGCTCGACGAGGAGCTTCTGCGCACCTGTGGGGGGGCGAGGGCGCCAGGGTGAGCACTTGCATGCAGGGGGGCACGGAGGCTCGACGAGAAGCTTCTGCGCACCGTCGTGCGCGCTCAGTAGGGCGCGAACCTCGCAGCGCGGCGCCGTACCGGGCTCGCGCCGGCACAGGTCGATGAGCCAGCGTGCCTTGACGACGTGGCATGCGGCGCGGACGAGCTCCCAGGGCGCGCCGGGCGCATGGAGCACCCGCGCATCACATACGGCCGCGCCCGCCCAGAAGAGCGTCGTGTCGAGCGGCGGCGGCGGCGGCGGCGGCGGCTCTGCGGGTGTGGCTTCGGGCGTAACCTCTGCCTCGGACGTGCCACCGACGTCAAAGAGGATGCAGCGCTGTGTGGGCGCGCCACACGCGTCGGTGCAGTGGGCCTCGAGCTTGGCGAGCGGAGCGTCCAGTTCCATCGCGCCCGCCTCGATAGCCAGCCGCCTCATCTCACGCAGCAAGCTCGGTGCGTCATCGTACCACGCGATGCCCGCCACTGCTTTCGGACCCACGGTGACGGGAAGCGGGAGTGACAGGCCGGACGCGGCGGCGGCGGCGGGCAAGTTCTCGAGAAGGACGTACGAGAGGCGGCGGAGTGCGCCACGCTTGGCTATCTCGCCGCGCATCCACACCTTGGGCACGGCAGCGCCCGCGGCCAATGCGAGTGCGAGCGTGCGCTCGATGGTCGCCGCGGACGTGGGCGCGTCGACCGCAAAGATGGGCGAGCGTCCGAGCTCCGTACCGATGATGATCAGCTTGGCCGAGGAGCGGTCGCTGCCGTGCGGCCCGCACGGCGCGAGCGCCGCCGGTGCCTCCTTGCTGAACTCGAGCACAAAGACCTCATGCTGCTGCTGCTGCTGCGTGTCGAGCTTGGTCGACGAGCGGATCGCTGGCCAGCCACCGGCCGTCAGCGCCAATAAGACCTCATCGGGCAAGTCGCTGCGCCCGCCCAGCTCCGTCTCCGTGTTGAGGAAGCTCTGCATGTGCATCGCCATTGCCGCCCGCGCCGACTTCGCGTGTCGGGGGTCACCACGTCGATGAATCCGCCCGTCATGGCGCCTTTTGATGCGCGGGTCGCGCGGTCGCGCTTTTGCCGCGCCCCCTGCCCCCCAAGCTCGCTGCTCTCGCTTCTCTGTACCCCCTCTTCCCACAACGTACAAGTCTACGACACAGTCAACGCAGACAACGCCGCCAGACAACGGTCAACGCACCGAAACATGTGACAACCCGCCGACAACGCACCCAACCACGATCCCCCTCCTTGACCCCTCGCCTCACCGCCGCAGCGAGTTGACCAGCTTCACATCAAGCCTGGGAGCGAGCGGCCGGTCGAGCTTGGCGAGCCACTCGGCCTTTGCCTGGGCCTCGCGCTCGTGCGCCGAGAGAGCAGTGGCCGTGTTGCCCATGCTGCCGAAGGACGCTCCCGTCGCCATCACGGCATTGGTGGGCTTCACAACGCCGGCCATGCTGCCCATGCTGCCGCTGCCGCCACTCGTGCCTGCGTTCGGGGCGGCGCCATCGGCGTGGCGCGTCTGGATGCGGCGCAGCTCAGTGCTCAGGGCCGCGGCGCGTCGGTGGAGCGCCGCACACTGGCCGGTAAGCTCATCGAGCTCGATGAGGGCGCAATCGAGTGCCGCGCCGAGTGCGCTGTTCTGTGCCTCCGCCTGCTGAGCGCGCGCCTCGGCGACTGTGGCGCGCTCGATGGCGACTGTGCTCTGCTGCGCGGCCGCGTTCGCGTGCCGCTCGGCGCCCGCCGCTTGTAGCCTGGCTGCCTGCACGGCAGCCTCCTTGTCATGCTCGGCACGGCGCGCGGCTTCGTCGGCCATCGCCGCGCGTGTCGCGGCCTGCTCCGCACGCGCCGTTGCCTCGTCCCTCGCCTCGAGCGCGAGCTGACGCTCTGCTTGCACCAACGCGACCGCGGTGCGCTTCTCCCGCACAGCACGCTTGGCTGCCACCTCCGCTGTCGTCGCGCGTGCGGTCGCCTCGCGGGCTCGAGAAGAGGCCTCGTCGCGCGCCGCCATGGCCGTAGCCAGCTCAGCCCGCGCCCACTGAGCCGACTCCTGGGCCGTCGCCACGAGCGTCTCCACTTGCCGCTGCCGCGCAACAGCGATCATCGCCTCCGCTTGCGCCGCCGCCACCGCCTGCTCCTTTTCAGCCCTCGCTTGAGCCGCCGCGGCAGCCTCGCCCTCGGCGATCATTCGTGCCTCGGCCGCCTCTTTGGCCGCCGCGGCAGCAGCCGCCTGCGCTGCGGCCGCCGCGGCCGCCTCCCGTGCGGCCGCCTTCTCGACCTCGCTCGTCGCCTTCGCCTGAGCCTCCAAGTCCCTCTGCGTGCGTGCGAGCCGATCTTGAGCCCGCTCGAGTGCATCGTCGAGGTCACTCACTCGAGCGGCCGCAAACTCGCGCCCCTCGCTGAGCTCGGCACGCACCTCCGCGAGCTCGCGCGCCGTCGTGTTCAGCTTCTGCGCCGTGCTCGCCGCTGCCGCCTCTGCGCGGGCTGCACGTTCTGCCTCAGCCTGCCTCGCCAAGCGCGCCGCCGCCGTCTCCGCCTCCGCCGCCGCCACCGCTCTCTCCTTCTCCGCCCGCGCGTCGGCCGCCTTCTGCGCTTCAGCGGCCGCGGCAGCGCTCGCCTCGGACGCCCGCACGGTCGCCTCGGTCGCCAGCTGCTCTTGCTGGATCGCTTTATTAGCCGCCATACGTGCGAGCTCCTCGACGCGCTCTACGACCGCCGCCGCATCGAGCGCCGCGGCCTCGGCACGCGCAGCGCGCGTGGATGCGGAGGTGGTAGTTTGCACGGCTCGCTCCAGCTCCTCCTCGGCGTACCGCACCTTGGAGAGCACGGCCGCCGCCTGCCACTCCGCACGCTGCTGACTCTCGCTCGCTGCAGCCAGCGCCGCCTCCGCCATCGCCGCCCGCCTCAATGCCTCCTCCGCTTGCAAACGCTCTCGCTGGACCTTGGCCTGCAGGCGCTGCTTGCCCAAGGCGAGCGTCGAGGCTGTGCCATCGAGCAAGCTCGCGACCGATTGGCCGCCTGACCACTGCGATGGCGACCCACCGCCACCACGGCCCCATTGTTCCAACCGCAGTTGCGCCATATCGAGCCTGTGTGCGCGTATGTCGATTCACGGCACGAGTCCAGATCAGTTTGGGAGGCAAGGGAGGCAAGGCAGAGCAGAGACCAATAGCTTGAGGTCGAGGCCTTCCGTGACACACGTGCGCTGCATGACTTTCCACTCCTCCATCTCCTCGGCCTCGCTGTCGAGCATGATTGCGAATGGGGAACGGGCGACGAGCGCGTGCTGCACCTCCATGGGTGGAAAGGCCACATGTGCCTTCATTGGTTGCCAATTCAACGCGGCGATCCCGAGCGTGACCATCGCCATCATGGACGGGCCCCCAGGAAGAAGATGCGCGAGGGGGAACGAACACACTTCGAAAAACCTCGATTTCCTTTTTCGAGCATTCTTAGGGATTCGCGTTCACATCCGCAACGTCGGTTACATGCAGGTCGGTCAGTTCTCTTTCGGGCTGGAAGTGGCGGAGTTTAAGCGCCCCAGTTGCCCGACGCGCAGGTTGCGCGCTCGACAAGACGCGCGAAGTTTTTGTTCGCCCAATCGTCGGCCGGAAGGAAACGGGCACGCGATCGAGGCGCGTCGCCATTCCAGGATTGTGGTTGCCGAATCGTCTTCGCGACCCTGAAGAGTGAGATGGGCAAGAACGTGAAGCACAAGGGCCCTAACGCAAGGGCGCGGGAGCGAGAGAAAGGCCATAAGCTGGGCCCTAAGATCATCGGCGCCACAAAACCGCCGAATGGGCTGCAGCCATCATACACAGGCTTCAGCAGCAAACGATTCGCCTCTAAGAAGGCTAAAAAGGCGGCGGCGACGGCGGCTGCCTGGGCTCTACTCGCTAACAGCGATGATCGAAAGGGACAAAGGAAGCAGAAATTCAGTTATTGAAGGCCGTGAGCATGAATACGTAGCGTGGACACTGATCGGATGGCATGACACTGCTCCAGTCCGCCCGCCACGAGCGTGCACAGCACGTCAATGGGTTTTCTAGCAGAAGTTGACGTAGCAGCTGAGTGGCACCAGTAGGGATTAGTGAAAGCCAGAACTCATACAATCCCAAGAACGGTCCGTAACATAGAAATCGTCTAAGCACGTCGACGGAGCATCGTTAGAGCATCGACACCTATTTTCAATCAGAATGATGAATGTGACGCGCAGCTGTGGTGTCCCGGTGCAATACAGCCATGGTGCTCTCAAGTTTCATGCGCGCACGGCCTCTGTGCTGGTGGCTATGATCGGTTGTGTGTATCAAGGCGGGGGAAGTTTCACATCCCCATGCACATCCCGCAAGCCCCTCTCGGCGCGGGTGGAACCACCGTAAGCGTACAGCATACGCCGCCAGTCAGCCATCCCTTGGTGGGCGCATCTACCGCGAGCTCAGGAATCGGTAGGCGCCAAATATGAAGAGGCACAGCATCGGGTTCGTCAGGAAGAGCCAGAGAAAGCCGATCATCCCAAAGGTGGAGCCCCATTGCTTGGCCTGGGAGAGGAGCTCGGGCCAGCACAGGAAGAGGTACACTACGAGGTCGCCACGCCGCTGCTGCCGCTGCCCGAGCGCATCTGTTTCCTTATATGGCATCCCCTCGCACGCCACCCTTGCACTCAAGCGCCGCGGAGGCACACGCACCGCCACACGCCTACCGTCAAGGGTCCGCACCTCGTGCTGTGAGCCGTTGAATAGGACCTCGAGCAGGCTGCACGTGACCACGGTCGCCAGATCATTGCTGTACCGCTCGAAGCGCTCGTGCTTCTGCTCGTGCACCACAAAGCGCACTCCCCTGTCGTCGAAGTTGACCTTAGTGCCCGGCTTCCATCCTGGCTGCACCTCTACCCTGAACGTGTTCCCCTCGACCGTCTCGGTCTTGGTGGCACCGCGGTAGAGCTCCTCGAGTGTGCATGAGAGCTTGTGCTCCTGCATTACCCGCCCGCCGCTGCCGCCGCCGCCGCCGCCGCGCGCGCCGCCCGGCATCGCACCGCCAAACAAGCCACTGAGCACCTGCGCGAGGTCAACAGGTTGGCCGTTGGCGCCGGGCATGCCGCCGGGCATGCCACCGGGCCATGTATGGAACCGCGCGCCGCCGGGCATGCCACCCATGCCGCCCGGCATGCCGCCCATGCCACTAAACATCTGCCGGAATAGCTCCTCTGCGTCCATGCCGCCGGGCATGCCGCCCGCGCCGAAGCCACCGCCGCGCTTGAGCCCCGCCTCGCCGTGCCGATCGTAAATTTCCTTCTTATTCGGGTCGGAGAGTACCTCGTACGCCTATCGAGAGAGAAAACAAATCACCGTCAGTCCAGGCAAATGGCATTTCGGCGCTCGCTTGGGCTGTTCCCGCACCTCGGCAATCTCCTTGAACTTCTTCTCTGCGACCTGTTTCTTATCCTGGTTCTTGTCGGGGTGCCACTTCATCGCCATCTTCCGGTACGCCTTCTTGAGCTCATCGGCGCTCGCATTCTTGTCGACGCCGAGCAGCTCGTAGTAGGAGGGCATGGCTTACCACAACCTCGTGTCTAGACGGCTGCTGCTCAACACAACGCTTTCTGGGGCCCGACACGTGGCCTAAGTTCCTGGCCCCTAAACACGTGGCCTAAGCGTCCACACAATTTGTAACCACCACACGGAAGCGGAAGCAAGACACTTCCCATGGTGTGAGCACTTTTCTGCTTCCGCGGGCTGCGTGGGAAGACGATATGTTTGCTCGTCAGCTCCGGACCCCCTAGCACGGGAGCCGCTATCGCATGGACGGAGGCAGACACGTCGCTGTTCAACACGACGCTATTCGCCGGATGACCGTCGGGGCCCAGTCGACGAAAACAATTCGTACTTAATCATATGACACGCCACGCGGCACAAACTTGTGCTCGTTCACACCGCATGTATTGCATCTCGTTTGGGGTCATGAAACGTATGTGTATTCTGAGCGGCATGCCGGTTGTTGTCGAGTTACATGTACTGTCACACTCAATACACCCTCAAACTCGCTCACCCCGCGCGAGCGAGTTGCGCGTGAATGGCGAACATGGCCTGCGTGCGTGCGCTGCTCGTGTGTACGCTAGCCAACCGCGCGGCCGCACTCGTCGTCTGCGGTCTCAACGTGCCGCATGCCAAGCCCAGCGCGGCGAGCCGTGCGCTTGGGAACTGGCCCAAGAGCTTCCCGTACTCTGACGCAGACCTCAAGCCGATGATGGCGGGGAATGATGGCCTCTTCTACCTTGTGCCCAAGTTTGTGCAGCATGCGGGCGATGAGTGCCGCGACAGCTTGACGCGCTTCTACGAGGCCGCGCTGCCAGCGCAGGACGGCGATGTGCTTGATCTGTGCTCGTCGTGGACGTCGCATTACCCACTGGGCTGGAAAGGCCGGCGGGTCGCGATCCTCGGCCTCAATCCGCTCGAGCTCATCGCCAATCCGTCCAAGACTGAGTGGGCGGTGCAGGACCTCAATCAGAAGCCGACGCTCCCGTATGCCGACGCGAGCTTCGACGTGGTGACCAACTCGTTGAGCGTCGACTACCTGACAAAGCCGCTCGAGGTGTTCGCCGAGATGGCGCGCGTGCTCAAGCCGGGCGGCCTCGCGTGCATGGCCTTCACCAACCGCTGCTTTCCCACCAAGGTGGTGCCCATCTGGAATCGCCCCTTCACCGAGGCGCACCACGTGCAGATCGTCGGCAACTATTTCAAGTTCTCATCGGACGCGTGGGCAGAGCTGGGGGTCGCGGACGTATCGCCCGACGGTTGGGTCGGCCAGCGAGACCCGATGGTGGTCGTGATGGCGAGGAAGGCTAGGAAGTGAGTCTCACCTTAAAAAGTCACCGATCACTCAATCCGGCCTCGATCCGAGTTCTCCTCAGATTCTCCATGAACGCCTCGCGGCCTGCCTCAGCCTGCGCTTTGACCTGCGCCACGTCACGTTCGCGCCTCGCGTCGAGATCTGCCTCGCGTGCCAGGCGAGCGCTAACGATGGCGCGCACGCCGGCGCCGAAGTCGTCGGGAAGCTCAGGCGCCGAGACGGCCATCAGTGCATCCGAGGCCAAAGGCAACTCGAGCTCGATGGTGCGCAGCCGCTCGTGCGCCTGGCGCACCTGCGCCTGCTCTGAGAAGCGGCCGAGCGCCGTATCGAGTCGACGGACCTCGGCTTCCAGTGCCGGACTGTGCACAAACGGAGCCGAGTACAAGTCGCACACCGCCTCAGAGCGTGCGGCAACACCCAGCGCACGCCTCCACTCACTCACCGCCGTAGCCACGTCTTCGCCGACGGCGTCACCGGCAACCTTTTGAAAGGCTCTCGCCGCCGCTGCGCTGACACTCGAGGGTAACCGCAAGTCGCTGCTCGAGGGCAGACGCAGGTTGGGCAGGCGCAAGTCGTCGAGCAGCGCTTGTCCTCGAGCAGGACCGTGCATGGACTCTCGCACGGCTTCACTTTGTCTCGAGGATGGTTCAATTCATTCACATGAATACACACGACACGTAAAACAAGACTCCCAAAGGGAGACACATGCAGGCGGAGAGCTGAGAAACAATTCATTCACAACACACCAACACGCACAAGCCAAACTCATCATTACATTATTTCATATGTGGTTATAATCCTGGGACTAATCTGAAAAATGACGGATGTGTTTCACACGTGATGTGGCCGCTTCTGTTCCCGCTTGACCGGGGCGGCCTGGCCCCCAGATAAGAAGCCGAATATCCCGCCAAACATGCCGGTGCCGCCGTCCGCCGCCGCCGCAGGCGCCGCTTCCGTCTTGGTCTCCACGAGGACCTCCGCACCCTTCTTGGCCAAGTAGGCCCGCTGCCGCCCAATGGTCGTCGAGGGGGGCTCGACAGGGTCGAGGGCCGCCAAGAAGCGAAAGCTTGCGACGCACTCGGCACCGCGGCGCGCCGACCAAACGGAGATCAAGGACGTTGAGAGCCTCGAGGGCCGCACGGCGCATGAGCTGCGCGTCGTCGTGAGCGTCGTCGGTAGTGGCGGCGAGGAGGAGTGCGTCAGTGTGCCTTTCGAGGGTGGCGGGGGAAGGCGAAATCAGCATGGCGATACCTCAACGACCCACTGACCTTCGATGACGCCGTCCGTCCGTCCGTTGCAAGGCCTTCGAGGTACCTTGCTTGTACATGTACGGCAGTCGCAGCAGCGGCTGCTTGCCACAGTGCAGTCTAAGAGGCAAGAGTGCTGCTCACCGTGACCACTTCAAGCGCTGGAAACTGGCGAAGCAAAATCGCCTGGCGAGTGCTCCCATGTCCCATCTGACTGTCCGTGCCAGCTAAATGTACTCAGTTCAGCTAATCGAGCATTGCAACCAACGGCGATCTTCTCGTCGTACCATCGAGCAGTGACTCATGCCGGCCCTGATTGGCACGCACGTTTTGCAAGGTAGCTTGCGCCTGCTGAAGCTCGAGGCGCAGGCTGGCAATAGCAGCGTCCGACAATTCTCGGTCACGGACCGCCTTCTCGCGTACACTGGCGATGGTGGCATCTGCAGCCGCTCGGACACGGTCGGCCTCTGCACGGAGCTCGCTTACCACGCAATCAAACTCCGTACGGAGCTGCGACATCATTCTCGTCATATCCTCTCGCAGCGCCTGCAATGACTGCGCCTGCTCAGCCCGCACATGCTGAAGCGCGCAGAGGACGAGAGAGTCGTTCGAGACCGTTTGCAAGGCAAGATCCCGTTGGCTGGTCGTTGCCTTCACCTCTTCATGCGTGAGAAGGCATCTCTTCATGCGCGCCAAAGCCTCTCCAGTAGTCGACTCCACACTGGCGTGCATGTGCCCCTCAAATGTGGTTGGATCTTCTCTGATTTTGCCTCGGGCCCAAAAAGACGTATGTTCGAAACCGCATGCATTTTTGAGCCCATCAAAACGTGAGGGTGGAGGAAACGACGTGACGCCACCCGAGTGACTCATGTTTTCTACACCACTGACGCGACGACAGCGACCCGCATGCTCCCCTCGCATCCTCGATCTAGGGGCACAGCTCTTTCCAATCGGTGTCTTCTTCATCAGCCGAGCATGTGCAGCTGTGGCCGAGCTGTGCAGCTGTGGTCCTCACGCTTCATGCACTCCACTTTATCCGAGTTGCACCAAAGTCATCATCAGCCATCATCATCAATGCGGTCCTCACACGGCCTCCATCAGTCGAGCACGTGCGGCTGGTCCTTGTCGGCGAGGGCGAGCAGCGCGTCATCCTCTGCGGGGAAGCGCGCGACGAACGACTCGATCATGCCCGCGGGCGTCGGCTCGAACTGCTTGATGCCAATCGAGCCATCCAGCGCCGCAGTGAGCACGGGCTGTACGAGAAGCTTGCGTGGCTCCTTGCGAGCCATCACGATCGTGCGGATGGCCATGAGCTCGTCGCTCACGAGCGAGTACTTTTCGAACAAGGCGGTGCCGCCGGCAAGGTCACCGAGCGATTTATGCACCTGGAGCGCGAGAAGGAACTTGCGGATGGCTTCCTTGCCAACCGTCTTGATGAGCGCGCGCTCGATGGTCGCGGTTACGTCTGGCCTCCCGTCGGCACCCGTCGTGCGCGTGAGTGTGACGAGCCCCTCGCCCGCCTCCAGCAGCACTCGTAGGATGGCGAAACGGGCACGCATGTGCGCCTGGCGCCACTCGCGGGTCTCCGGCGTGTAGAACTCGAGACCGGTGAGACCTGCACGTACCATGAGGAGCCAGTTGATGTACGTGATGTCGTGCACCTGCGCCACCTCGCTCGCGGGCGCATCCGCATGCCCAAAGATGGTCAGCACGCTTGGCTCCAAGCACAGGTAGATGCCCGCGCACTCGGCGCGGCATTCCTCATAGGCCGACGCGAGCCGTCCGAAGGTCGAGTCCCACGTAGCGCCCGCCGCATAAAAGGGGCCCGAGATAGGCTCGCCCGTAAGCGGGTGCGGCGTGCCGTGGAGCGTGGCGGCGTCGGCCGTGTTGGCGTGGTAGAGCTTGCCAGATCCGTGCCCCAGAAGCTCATGGATTCCCACCTGCACCTCGAAGGCTTCGCCCTTGAGAGCTTTGAAGAGCGCTTGGTCGGCCTCGGCCACGAAGGAGACGGGCTTCTCGCCCGCGCCGTACGAGGCCTGGAGCACGTTGCCAAGGCTCACGTTCTTGAAGCCCTCGGACTGCCGAATGTCATCATAATTGGGGATATTGATGCCGGCTGGGACGCCCGACGAGCCGAAGCTGAGCACCTCGAGCGACGTGAAGTCCGGCCGCAGGAACTGGTCCTTCTCGAAGGCGCGGGGCCAGGGCATGAGCTTGAGCATCTCCTCAGCGCCGTCGACGAGAGTTTGGAACTTGCGGCTCACCTGCGATCAGAGGCAACCAGACGCCATCAGACGCCATCAGACGCCATCAGACGCCATCAGAGTCCATCAGACGCCACCAGACGCCACCAGACGCCATCAGACGCCATCAGAGGCCATCAGACGCCACCAGACGCCACCAGACGCCATCAGGTGAGCTCGTGCGGCTCACCTCGCGATTGACGCAGGCGACGAAGCCCTCCCACTCCCCGCGAGAGCCGCTCGGGTCGCGATAGGACTCGATGAAGCCGATGTAGCTCTCGACCGCGGGGCCCTTGTCACGGATCCAGTGGCGGGATCCACGCTTGTGGGCCTCGATCGAGCCTTCACGGAACGACGTCGCGTACGCTTCGAGCATCGCCGCCTGCGTCTGGTCTGCCGCGTGGGGGATCGCTGCCTCGAGCCAGCCCACCACACGAGCCATAATTGGAGCGTAGTCGCCGCGGCGCACGCGGATCGTGTGCCCCTCGAAGGAGTGAGCGCGGCACAGGCCGTCCAGCGCCCGTGCCTCCGCCTCGCCCGCCCCCGCGCCCGCCGCTTCGCCATCACTGATGTCAACGGCCACCGCCCCAAACGCCGCGGCCATGGATGCCGGGAGGTCGAGGTTGGCCAGCCAGGCGGGCACAGCCTTGCTCGCATCTAGACCGGCACTGCGGGCCTCCGCGAGGATGCCCGCAACGGCCGCCTGCTCCTCCGCTGACGCGAGAAGCACGGTGTACCCATCGTCGCCCTTGAAGAGCCTCGTATTGTATGGTGAGAGGCCGATCGAAGTAAGGAAGCGGCCAGCGAGATCGGCGTCAGCGGCCTCGCAGTTAGCAGAAAAGTATGTCGAGATGCCGTTCGCGCGGCCGAGCCCGAGCTGCCGCTGCCGCGGCGGCAGCGAGTACATCCGCACGACGCAGCGTCGCCAAAGCCGATCTACCTTGGCACCATCCGCCGCGCCGGCGGACAGAAAGGCGAGCATTTTGTCGGCGGCGAGCGACGGGACAAACTTGGTGTCGCCGAAGGACTTGTAGTTGCCCATGTTGCCGAAAAAGGCCGCGCAGTACATGAGCGCTTGGCAAACCTCTTCATCGCTCAGCCCCTTGGCCGACGACATTGAGACGAGCGCTTCCACCGGCTGCGCGGAAAAGACGAGCATGAGGAGCGCAAATATGTAGGGCGATTCAGGGCTGCACTGAAGTAGGCAGATCTTGGCGCCGTCCCAATCTGCCTTGGCGAGCGCGTGTGCGTACGCCTGCTCCTTTGGCGTCAGAGTGGCAAACGCCTTCGCTGCCTCGAGCATGACGACTCCCGTTTCGGCGGGTATGGTGTACACCGACATGTCGGGTTTCGCCGTGTTGGGATCTTGTTCGCAAGGTTGGCACATGAAGGAGGCCGCCGCGGCAGCGTCCTCCACCTCGCCCTTCTCGCCGCAGCACGAGCATATCACGCCGAAAGCCATTCTTTCACTTCGGGGACGGCCTATTGAGCTGCAAGTGCCGTGTCGCCGGTGTCGTGCACGGTCGACGCGTTTGTCGTGCTAACGTTCACATTCACATACATACCTAAGTTGGTAAAGAAGCACGTGAACATCCAGCTATCCGAAAGGATAATCGCGCAATAGTCCGGGTGTACACATTCACAGGCTTTCGTGCGGGGTTTGGCTCCGGCCGGCCTGCGGGGCCGGAGCGCCATGAAGACGGTCACCGTGACCTCCGTCCTCAAGGCCACTGACCACTGGAAGGTGCTCAAGCTGAAACCGGCAGCCTTAAAGGAGGGGGGCAAGGCAGCAGTCACCGCTGCCTTCCGCAAGGCCAGCCTGCACGTGCACCCTGACAAGAGCGATGACCCTCGCGCGGCGGACGCCTTCGTGATCCTGCACGAGGCGTACCGGGTGCTTGCAGACGATAAACTTCGCGCGGCCTACGTGGACGAGCTCCGAAGGCAGAAACTCAACCCGCAAGCGGCGAGCAACCCGCTCTACCAGCGAGCGCTCACGCCGCGCCGGCGAGCCGCCGCCGAGGCGGAGCTGCAGCGGATGCGTGAGGAAGCGATTTTTGAGAAGGAGCGTGCAGCCGCGCAGGCGCGCAAGGACATCTCGCGGCTGCGGGAGGCTGAGGACCGATTGAAGCTGGCCCAGCGGCGGCTTGAGGATGCCAAGCGGCGCAAGGCCAAGCAAGTCGACGAGCTTGAGGCGGCCCGCCACAGATTTGGACCGCACGGCGCAACGTCCGCCGCGGGTATTGCCAAGGCCAACGCAACCGCCGCACGCGAGGTCGCCGACGCAGAGGCGGCCGCGATCGCCGCAGCGGCGCAAGCGGAGAAAGTGGCGTTCGCAGCGCGGCGTGCGAAGCGCGAAGCACGGCACGCTGAGGGCGAGACGTTGATTCATTTGGGGCGAACGCAGCAGCTGCCGACGGAGCAGGCGGGTGCACCGGAAGAGGCGGCGGTGGCCGCTAGCACGCCGCCCTCGCCTCCGCTACCGCGCTCGCACCCGTTGCCTGGGTCGATGCCTGGGTCGTCGTCGCCACCGCTGCCGCGCTCCGCTCCACTACCCAAAGCCAAGCCGCTTTTGGCCACACCCTCGGAGCCTCCACCCTTGCCACCGCCACCCCCGAAGATGCCCACGGCAGCGCCCAAGCATGCGTTCGTCAAGCGCCACCAAGTGGATCTCATCAAGGAGCGCTTAGGGTTGGAGGTCTCGCTCTCGCCGAACGCGGTAGTCTGGGAGGCCAACGGAATCATCGGACTCCCGAACGCGGGCAGCTTGCAGGCGCAGGTCGATGCGATCCTCAAAGCCTTGGGAGTGGCCAAAGAGGCGCGTACCAACGTGGGCGGCGCCTCCGCTTCCTATGACGCCTACATGCTCGCGGCAGAGGGGCAGCGATTGGGCGCCGCAACCAAATCCAAATCGGGCTCTGGAGGAGGGAAGCCGAAGAAGGCAGCACCAGCTGCAAAGGCGCCCCCCTCCTCTGCAGCACCGAACGCGTCATCCTCATCCTCATCAGCCGCCGACTCTTCGCTACCCGCTGCCCACGAGCTTCCACAGAGTCCGGGCCACGGCCCTGCGCGCTACACCGCCGAGTGGTTCAGTTGGGTGCTTGGGGGTCCGCGGCCCACCGACCCGAGCGATCACCCTCCCTCGGCCGACGAATCTCTCGCCAGTGCCAGCGCTCAGAAGCTTCCGCCACCGCCCATTGTGTACCGCCCACTGTGGTCCGCGAAGGCGACGCAGGCTGCCACAGGCGTATCTGAACCAGCCTGACGGCTTTTGCTTTTGCGCCCACCACTCCCGCCCGGCCTGTGACGTCTCCGCCCAACGGTGCGGCGCGCCGGTCTTTTCTCATTCGATAGGTAATAGGACCACTAGCTAATCGATCTCAAGTGCTCCGTGCCGCGCAGTGTCGGCTGCGGGCACCAAGGGCGGGGCACAGTTTTGACAGGACACAGGTTCCCGGCCGTGGCGCGCCGACCGCCGTCCTCCGGGCATGCCTCCGGGCCCGGTCCCCCGCGTCCGGGCGGCGAGCAGGTACATACAGCGCGATCAGCGTGAGTTGGCGCGGTTGGCTTACCGTATCCATTATAGTGTTAGAAGACTCAGCTCAACGCGCACATCATACGAAACGACTTGTTCGTCCCGGCTCAGTCAGAGCGCAGCCCGCTCCAACTCATTCATTTCTGGACCACTTGAGTGCATGTTTGGGGAGCTACTCATGCAGCATCCCGCCATCTAAAGTGAGCAGCCGCTCCCTTGCACGCACTGCTGCTGCCACCCGCGCCGCGCGAGGGCGGTTCAGCTGTCACCGTCACCGCCACCGCCACCGCCACCGCCGCCGTGGCCGCCGCCGTGGCCGCCGCCGTGGCCGCCACCGCCGCGCACTCACTGCGGCACACTCACTTCTTCATCTCCTTGGCATGCTTCTTGCACGCACTCGGGGTCTTGCCGCCGCCCACGTCCTGCGCCACACGCTCCCATCGATTCGGAGTGCCCTCCTTGAGCTTGGCGAGCGAGTCCGCGAGGGCCTTTTCTTCCTTAGCACTCCACGCCTGCGCGCCCGCTGCGGGCGTCGCGGCGGGCGAAGCCGCGGGCGTCGCCGCCTTGCCAGCTGCGGGCGTCGCCGCTTTCGCCGCGGGCGTTGCCGCCTTGGGCGTTGCGCCCTTCGCAGGTGCGGCCGGCGGCGCCTTGGCCGGCGGCGGGGTGGGCATGCCCTTGGCCTTCTTGGCCGGCGGCGGGGCGGCAGCGGCGGCCGGCGCAGGGCGCTTGCCGCCCTTGGGCGGAGGTGCGGGCTCATCCTCCTCCTCGTCCTCGTCATCGAACTCGTCGTCGTCGAGCTCGTCGTCCTCCTCCTCGCCCTCGTCGTCCTCATCCTCCTCGTCCTCCTCGCCGTCCTCGTCCTCGTCGTCGTCCTCGTCGTCGTCGTCGTCGTCGTCGCCCTGAAGGTCCTTCATGTCGACTCCCTCGAAGAGCAACGAACGCTTCTGGTCCACGACCTCCGCGTCGTCAAAGTCATCATCGTCCTCATCGTCCTCATCGTCCTCATCGTCCTCATCGTCTTCATCGTCAGGGTCATCCTCCTCGTCCTCGCCGTCATCAAGATCATCGTCCTCATCGTCCTCATCGTCCTCCACACCACCCTTCGGAAGCGCCGTCGCCGCCTTGCCCGCCGCCGCCTTGACCGCCGCCGCCTTGACCGGCACTGGCGCCGGCGCTGCCTTGCCCGTGGCTGGTGCTGGTGCCGGCGCTGCCTTGCCCTTGGCTGGTGCCGGGGCCGGCGCTGCCTTGCCCGTGGCTGGTGCCGGGGCCGGCGCCGCCTTGGCCGGTGCCGGCGCCGCCGCCTTGACTGGCGCGCCCTTGCCCTTGGCCGGCGCGGGGGCTGGCTCCTCGTCCTCGTCCTCGTCCTCGTCCTCGTCCTCGTCCTCGTCCTCGTCCTCGTCATCCTCCTCTTCGCCCTCCTCCTCCTCCAGCTGCTTCATTGCCTCCTCGTCCATGTCCTCGTCGTCGTCGTCCTCGTCGTCGTCGTCCATCTCGTGGAAGCCAGTGAGGTGGACGGCGGTCTTGCCTGTGAGGTGGAAGGTAACCTCACCGTCCTCGGGCGCGAAGCCCACGTCCAGCGCCCACTGGTCGCAGCTGCCCGGCGTCAGGTGGCACAGCACGAACTTGTCCTCCGACGTGGCGCCCACCGACACGGAGAGGACGCTCGTGCCCTCGGGCTTGCCCTCGGGAGCGAGTGCGGCCTGCAGCAAAATCGCGATGCACGCAGAAAGGAGAGTTAGGGGCGCCGCCACGATAACACTTTTCGATTGAGGTGCGCGCGCGCGACTCTTTGTGCTCCGTCACACGGGCGCGGCCGCAGCGGCGGTGGTGGTGGCAAGCGCACCTGTTTGATAATGACGGAGGCAAACTCCTGCGCGCGTTTGAGTGTTGTCGGCGTCTTGCCAGGCTTGACGACGCATCCCCAGAAGCTCAGCGGAGCCATCGTGAGTGCGCCGAAGGGGTTGGACGATATGCGCTTGCGACGTCGCCTCGACCCGACGGCGCCTATCTTGTGTGAGCGCCGTATCGGAGCGGCGTTCCGGAGTGCTTTCTGTAGCCGGCGACCCGGTGACTAGTTCTGAAAGCTTAGTCCTTAGATACCCTCGCAATCCCTATCTAAGCACGAATGTAAGCGGCTTCCCCACGCAGTCCCGCTCAATAAAGGATTGACCCCTGGCCCTGCTGGCCGCACAGATTTGAGGTACGCGGTACAGTGGATTCGTAACGGTTACCGTATCTATGTTAAACGCTAATCGTTGCTAAACTTTCCATAATGATACATGACGAGGTTGGATACACAAGCCGGGAACGAAAAGCTGTCGTCATTTGTGTCGTTCAGCAAGAGCAGCCACCCGGAAGCCCCAGAATTGATAGCGAAGCCCGAAGGGCGAGTCGCGGTGGGGCCGGTGCGGCGTGTAGAACGCACGTCAAAGCCCAATGCACAGTTACACGGGCGTACAGTGTACAATTCACCGCCGCCGCCGCCGAGAAACCCCTAACCCGAGATCCGCTCGCCCAGCGGTACGTTCTGCTGCTCCTCATACTCGGCGAGCGCGCGCTTCCACTCCTTGCGCCACGACTTGATGATAATCTTCTGGACCTGGAAGGTGACCGCGCGCGTCATTGTCTGCTGTAACCCCGGCATCGCGTTCAGGATCGCCTCCGACTCATGGAGCACGCGCTCGTCCATGAACTGCGCAGCCTTCGTCTTCCATGGGCCCGCGAGCCGCTCGGCGAGGTCGTAGCAAAAGTGGTTGCAGTTGCGAAGGAAGAAGTCGTACTCGGCTGGCGTGTAGTCGGTCGCGCCCATCTCACCAATGAGCGCGTCGATCTCCGTGTCCGTCAGCCTCGTCGCTCCACAATTCCACGTGCGCAGCGGTGGCTCGCCTGCTGCATTCTCGATGATCGCGTCATACGTCTGCTCGGGCTCGCCGTCGTAGGACCACGTCCGCCGACCAACGCCCACGCTCAGCTTTGGAAACCAATACGCGGGCTTCGACGCAAGCAGCGACATTGCCCTGCACAATTCGGGCGTCGAGATGTCGTAAAGCTTGACGACCACATCGCGAGGGCCAGGTGCTGCGTCGGCGTCGATGCGTTCCGGAGGCTGCAAGTTGGGACCTGGCCGGCACTGGCTGAGCTTTGGTCGCACAGCCATACCGGCCACGCCGCACAGCATCGCCAGCAAGGTCAGCGGCTTGATCGGCGTCCACAACCTCATCGGCGCCATTGACATTCTCGTCGGCCGCCCACAACAGCGCTTTCGACGTGAGTTCAGTTCTCAACTCTCGCTCTCTCACAAATAGCGTGTACAGCGTGGCTAACCGCGTGGCAAGAGGTCAATTCTCTAATGGTATACCTGTGTGTGCGTTCGTATTCTCTCTCATCTCTCTCGTCGTGCTGGGTGTGCCAAGCACCGCCGCGGCCCTCGCGCGGCGTGTGCGCTGTGACTGCGAGCGCAGCCGTGTCCAGGGTCAGCAGCGAGCGCGCCCGTTCAGGCGTTCACCACTTGCCCAAGCGCGACAGAGTGCCCATGTGCTTGAACACACGCTGGTCCCGTGAGATGGTGGGCGGAGCGCCAACGGGCGCCACGTACGAGTCGATCGGCACCGTGTAAAGGTCGCCCGCGCCAAAGAGCGCCTCCACACTCGCCTTGCCCTCCTTGCGGTTTTTGAGCGTCGGCTTGTGGAGGTCTATCGTGGCGCGCGTCGTCGACTCCCACTGCGTCGAGTCGCCCTGCGTGAAGACGAGAGCGGGGGCGCCCATAGCTTTGAGGTTTGGCACTGAGCCGAATGATGGATGGTTGTCGGGGAAGGTGCGCATCTTCTCCTTGATCAGCGGATCCTCGTTCGAGGTGACTGACGGCCGTGGATAGCCGATGGCCCCCCCAAACTGGCCAGCGGTCAGTTGCCCAGTGGTACTCGGATGCGATTTGTAGTACCGCCGCGCTTGAGCTGCGACGGGCGTGACGCGGGGGGCACGTGAGAGTGAGTGCAAGCACCGGGCCGCCGGTGCCCTCAAGGCAATTCTGAGCGGGCAGCACACGCACGAACAAGCTCGTCGCTGAAGGAGCCAATCGGGTTCATCCATGACACGAGCTCCGGCGGCACGTCGATGGCCTTGGGCTTCCGGGTTTCCACCACATGCTGAGTCGCGCCTTTGCCCATGTGTCCGCTCTTCAGCAGATCAGAGAAAGGCCCTCTCTGTCTCTTCAACGATCGCACGCTCAGGTCGAGCGCTGTATCGGGCTCGAGAGTCACATTTACGTGGCTGAAGCCCCGCGGGGCTATTTTTTCGAGGGGGCTGCGTTGTCGGCAGCCTCGGCTGGTGGGTTTGGATATTTTTGGGCCCGTTACCGGGTTTTCCGTTCGACGTTTAGTGTAAGCCGACGAGTCGGATAAGCCCAGTTCAGAACGCTCCCGGGCGTCACTGGACACACAGTGTGGACGAGCTGCACTGTAGTCGCACACAATTTGGTAGGGCGTGCGGCTGCCGAACGGTTGCCATGGCGGCTGCGCGCGCGCGCCTGCCGTGCATCTGGTGTCTCTGGAACTGGGACTCTCACACATTCGCCGTCCCCGGCATTGCTTAGGCATTGCTCCCCTGGCCCGCCGCCGATCTCAAAGTCGGTCCAGAAGCTGATCTCAACAGTATTTTCATCTGCCCAGCGTGCCGCTCACAACATCTGCTGCTTCAGACGCGCATTCTCGGCACGCAGCCGGGCGAGCTCGGCTTCGACACCACCACCCATGCCGCCACCGTGCGACACGCCGTCCCATCCAAAGTTCATCGCCTCAGCCATGGCTTTCGCCTTCTGCATGACGGCTGGGTCCTTCATCATCTCCTGCACATGCGCCATGTCCGGCAACCTGCCCGATGCCTGCATCTGCGCCATCGCTGCCTTCGCCTGTTCCTGAAATTGCGGATCGGCCATCATTTCCTTGACGGCCCGCATGGCCTCTGGATCCCTCATCATCTGTGCCATCTCCGCCATCGCGGCCGGGTCCTTCATGGCGCCGGCAAGGTTGTTGATCCCCAGCTCGGCGTCGTTGATCTCGCCGGCCTTGCGCCTCTTCAGGCCCTCAACCTCGTAGTCACGCCCGCCGGCCGCGCGCACTTCTTCCTCGTACATCGATTCTTCCATGTGCTCCTTCTCGTCGAGGTCTCTCTCCTCTTTCTTCCCCTTGCCACCCCACCCAGCTTGTGCGCAAGCCACCAGGCCAAGCAAGAAGAGCACGACGCTGACCTTCATCTCACGAGACGGAAGTGATCTCGGCTGTCGAGATTGCGTGAATTGGAGCGGACGCAAGCAAGGACGCGTGTCGGTGTGGGGCGCCAGTCTTCGGCTGAACATCCGAGCGCCTGGCCTCCTGATTCCATACAAGGTAATGCTCCTGAAGTCCTGATTGCCGCGTGACGCCCAAAGTTACGCGTCGCTCCTGTGAACTCAACTTGACACAGGTGTGTCGATCACATGGGACGGTGTCCATTCATGGAACCAGTCATAGGGGGATACTGATAGCCCAGAGGAAGGGCAATCGGAAAAGGCCCAGGGGAAAGCCTTCTTGAGGAAACGGATAACGGAATGAGCTTGAAGCTGAGCTTCATTGCTGAGCTTGTACATACATGCTGCTCTCGCGTGCCAGGGCCCGCCGGGACGGATCTTCACATGATTCCTTTCGGCGGGCCGGCGCGACGTTTGTAGCGCAAGCTTGACTTATGTGTGTGAGAGTGTTTCGGCTGTCTAAAAATGAACTTGATTAAAAATGGAAACATGTTCCTCCACGAGGGCGTCGTGATAGTCCCGAACACGGCCGGCCGATATGGACTGGATCCGAGAGTCATGGAGTCAGATGACTGGCGAAAGGTTTTCGGGAGCGAGCCCGTCGCCAGCGCGCGCCGCCGACGCCGAAGCGGCAGCGCCTTCAGACAAGCAGCACGCAGCAGCGCCTTCTTCCGTCTTTGGTGGCGCGTTCTCCTGGGTGGGCCGCGCCATCACGGACATGGTCAAGAAGCAGCTGGAGGCCTTCTTTCGGATCGGCTTTGCGAGAATAGGCATCGACGGCGCCACCTTTAGCGATCTGTTCCTGAGGCCGGACGCGGAAGGGCTCGCTGACGGCTTGCCGTGCGAGCTCGCGGGAGGCTTCATTGGCAGCATTGAGCTGCATGTGCCGTGGCACGATCTCATGAGCCAGCCCATCACCGTGAAGATCGACCGTGTCTACTTCGTGCTGCGCGGCTTCGCCCAGCCCGAGACCTATGAGCCCGAGATGGCGGCGAAGCGCGCGGCGGCAGCGCTGCGTGCGCGCGTCGCGGCTTGGCAGGCTGTCGAGGACCAGCGGCAGGCGGCGGGCGGCGGGAAAAAGGGTGAGGGCCTCATCGACAAGATCATCTCGTCGGTGGCCCACCGAATCGAGTTCGTGCTCACCAACGTGCACGTGCGCCTGCAAGAGGAGGTGAAGGATGACCCCATGCCGCTCGCTCTGGGCGTGGTGCTGCGCCGCCTCGCCTTCATCAACACGCTGGACGCCGTGGTGGGCACGGGCGGCGGCAAGAGCGGCACGGGTGGTGTCGCACAGCACCCGCGCGCCAAGGCACGCGTGTGCAAGACGCTCGAGCTCCAAGGGCTGGGCATCTACCTCGGCTCCCGTGCCGATCTCACCTCTGAGCGCGAGGCGTGGCTGAGTCCCCGGGGTGAGGGAGGGAGAGGCAGAGGCGGCGCGGGCGGCGCGGGCGGCGCGGGCGGCGGCAGCTCGGTCGCGGGCGGCGCGGGCAGCGGCAGCGTGGGCGAGGAGCCTGTTCCAAATTTGGACGTTTGGGATGACGAGGAATATGCGAGTGCGCTCGAGGCGAATGCAGCTGGGAGCTATTGGAGACGGCTGATGCAGCCCCTGATCGACGCCCCCGAGGGGCCGGCCCACATCCTCACACCGCTTGACCTGAAGGTGGTGTTCGACCTGGGCTTGGCAGGCTTGGGGCTGAGCGATGGCGCCGTAGCGGTGAGCGTCCACGGCAACGGCTTGTGCGTGCGCCACGGCCAGTTTGTGCTCCTGATGGCTGTGCTCGAGGCACTCGACCTCAAGGAGCGGCGTAACCACTATGCCGAAGCGCGCCGCCCGAGCTCGGTCGCCGCCTCGACGGCCCCACGCGAGTGGTGGCAGTTTGTGGGCCGGTGCGCGCTGCTCGAGGTGAGGCGCAAGGGCAAGCTCAAGCTCGGCTGGCGCAACCATAGGCAGCGGCGCGAGCGGCGCGCTGCGTACCTCGAGGCCTACGTCGCGGCTCGAGGTGCGAAGGCTGGCTCGGAGTCGGTCAAGCATCTCGAGGCGCTCGAGGCGGATGGGATGCTCTTTGAAGAGATCGTCGCCTTTCGGCGGCTCGCAGCCGCCTTCCAGCCGGCGGGGCTCTTCAAGGGCCTCTTCGGTGGTGGACCAACGCACACGGATGCGGCCCATGCGGCCGTCGTGACGCCCGGCGAGCTCGAGGAGCTCCAGTATGAGCTCGACCAGAGTACGAAGCGGGCGGCCGAGGAGGCGGGCGTGGCCAAGGCAGCGGTGCACGCGGCGATGGTGGCGTCGATGGCCGGCAAGGAGGCGGTGAATACCGAGGAGCTCGTGGTGACCTTCTCGATGCCCTCCTTCCACGTCAAGATCCACAGCGAGCGCGATGACTCGGCGTGGCTCGATTTCCAAGTCGGACAGGCGTCGGTGCGGGCCGCCATCCTCCTCGGAGGCGCCGGCTCGATATCCCTCTACGCGCGCGTGATGGCGATCGAGTTGACGAACCTCAAAGCCAAGCGCGACGAGTACCTGCGCACCATCTTCTCGATGGGAGATGGTGACGAGATGCGCCGCCGGCAGCAAGATGGGAGCTCGATGGGAGATGGTGACGAGATGCGCCGCCGGCAGCGAGATGGGATCTCGACGAGACGAGATGTGACCTCGACGCCGCGAGATGGGATCTCGACGCCGGCTGACACCAATGCCGCGATCGAGCTGCAGGTAGACACGCTGTCGGCCTCTGGCGTCGCGCTGGGCGTGCGCCTTCGCGTCGCCGGCCCACGCGTCCTCCTTGATCCCCACATCCTGCCGCCGCTGCTCCACTTTGCCTCGATACGACCGAGTACGGACAACTCGACGCGCCGGAAAGAGTCGGCGCTCGAAGCAGCGCTCAAGGCGCGCGGGGCGCAGCTCGCCGACCACGTGCTCGATGCCATCGGCCCTGCCATGCGTGCGCAACTCGCTGCCATGCAGTCCAAGGCGTTGGCGACTGACATTGACGTTCGTGTGGGCACGTTGCAATTTGCCCTCGTCGAGCCGTCGCTCACGGTCGACGAGTTCCATGCGATGCGTTCGGCGCTCTTCCCCCGCCTCATTCACGCGCGCGCCGCTGAAGGCCGTGTGCACGCGCGCGCCGATGAAGACGACCGTGAAGTGGAGCCAGCGACACTCCCAAACCTCTCCTCCGCCAAGGGCGCCGCCACAGCAAAGGGCGACGTCAGCGCCACCTCACGTCAGCGCCACCTCAACAAAGAGCGACGCCCCAGCGTTCAGCCTGCGTGCAGCGTGCGTCGCATCGTGCTGGTCCGCGTCGGACCGCTGAGCGTCTGCACGGTCGATGCGCAAAGCGTCGGGCTGCCCACCGACAAGCCGCGCCTCGTGCTACGCGTCGCGCTCGAGGCGGCGCGCATGGGGATCCTGCCGCCCACCTCCCTCGCGGCCGCGTGGCTGCATCCTTCTTTTGATCTGGACGCGGAGCCTCTCCAGAACCATCCCTGGCGATCGAGCCCGCCGACGTCACCACCCCCGCCGACGTCCCCTCCCTCGCCGACGTCACCACCCCAGGGATGGCTGGTGGAGGTGACGTCAGTCCAAATCGCCGTTGGCGTGCCGCTCGTCGAGGTGCCGCCCGAGGTACCGCGTGTGGACGTGTCCGTCCTGGTGCGTGCGATCAGCCTGAGCGTCTCTGACGCGACGGTCCTCGAGCTGAGCGGGCTCTACGGCAACCTATCGATGCTCCTGCTCACGATCAACACGCTCGTGGCTTCGGCATCCAAAAGCGGTGGCCGCTCCGGCTGGGTACTGGGCGTAGTCCGAAGCTCGCGGCTCAAGGAGAGCGTCGCTGGCACCGGCGCGCAGTATGGCAAGGAGATGGTCCTCGAGCATGGTCGCTCGTGGGCAGTGCTTCGTAACCGCGGCTTCACCTACGCCACGAGCACGGGCGAGTCGTATGAGCTGTGCCTCGACGACTTCGACAATCCCGAGATGGGGGGGAACGGTCGGAGCTTGAGCTTCGCGATGCACGCGTCCCGCCTGCCTCGCCATCTCGCCTCGTGCACCGTCCAGGTGTTCGTCGAGACGCGATCCGAAGCCAACAAATGGGCCGCCGCCTGCGCGGCCAAGCAGCCGCCGAGGCGCAAGCGCAGCGATCTGCTCGCCGAGCAGAAGCTCCGAACGTTTTTCGAGGAGGCGACGAAGCAGGCGGGTGGGACCGTCGTGCGCGACGCAATCGAGCGTGAACAGATGGCGGTCTCGCTCCGGCTGTGCAAGCTCACAGTGACAGTGGTGCACGCCCCACCAACCCTCTTGTCCTCATCGGCATCTAAGCAGCCGCAGCTGCGGCCGGCCGCACCACAGTCGTTGCTCTGCCTGCGCCTACACGAGCTTCGGACGCGCATGCACATGCGTCCGTTGGATCTGCGGCTTGCCATGCGGCTCGAAGGCCTCTCCATCGACCTCGGGCCTACTACTCTTGTGACGCCACCTCCGCCCGCTTCCCCCTCCTCGGCACGTCGAGACGGCGCCCGAGACGGCGCCCAGGGCCGGCGCACCCGATGGGAAGCGTCCGCTCGTCCAACGGCCGCCCGAGACGGCTCGCGCGCTGGTCTCATCCCCCTCCTCGACGGCGGCAGGCTGCCTGCCGACCTCGAGCAGCTCGACGCATCGGCGAGCGCCCATCTCGACGCGCACCTCAACGAGGAAGCGGCGCTTGTCGACGCCACCTCGCTGCTCGTGGTGCAGCTCGATCTTGTACAAGCCGGCTCGCCGGCCTTCGACGCGGCTGCAGCCGCCACGTGTGTGGACGTCGCGATTCGGCCGGTGCGCGTGCACGTTGACACCTCCGCCCTCGCACGGCCACTCAGCGGGCTGACTCAGTTTGCAGCGGCGATTGCACCGGCGCTGGCGGGCATGGCTGAGATCAGCCAGATCTCATCAAGTATCGTCAAGAGCGTCGTCGACTCGCAAGCGCCCGTGCCCGATCGCCGCCTCAAAGGAGCCATCATGTCGGTGATGCTAGCGAAGACGCTCGGAGAGAGCCTCGCATCGGAGCGATCCGCTCTCGCCACCGCCGCCGCCACCGCCGCCGCCGCCGCCGCTGCCGAGTCATCGTCGCCTAGCAATACGGCGGCTGGCTGCGACAACTGCAGCGTCGACAGCAGCGTCAACAGCAGCCTCGGCAGTGTTCAATCAGCGAACGCCCTGGACGAGTTTACAGATGTGCATGAGGGTTCAGAAGCCAGTTCCTCGCCGCGAGTCGAAGCTGCTGCTAGAGTCAGAAGCCCAAATGTCGAAAGCTTCGCCTTGGACGAGTATGCAGATGTGCATGAGGGTTCGGAAGCAAGTTCATCGCCGCGAGTCGAATCTGCCGCGGCTCCCGCCAAGCCGAAGATGCTCGTGCGCGCGCAGCTCGAGAGGCTGGCAGTCCTGCTTCACGCTACGACTCCTTTTGGTTGGCCCCACGCGCCCGACACGGCGTCGGCGGGCGCGCTGCTCGTTGCAAGTATCGCGGCCATCGAGGCCCGTGCCTTGCTCGAGCTGGGCGCACAGGACGTGCGGCTCACGATAGGAGGCATCCATGCCTACGCACGCGCTGAGAGCGGCGGCGGCGGCGGCGGCGGCGGCGGCGGCGCTGGAGGCGCTGGAGGCGGCGGCTCCGAAGCGCGCGAACTCCTCCGTACCATGCCCTGCGCTCGCAGCGCACTGAGCGCCGCCGAGGCACCTTCTCACGCTGGTGGCTGGATTCCTTCTAGCGCTGGCGGCGCCGCCGCGGGCGTCTCTTCGGGAGCGCTCGCGACGGCGGCGCGCGTCTTGGATGAATTCCGCGCGGCTGGGCCGATCGACGCCGCCGAGGCGCGCCACCGACCCAAGCAAGCCGTGCTGCGCAACCTCGGCATCGGAAGTACCGAGGTGGCGTGTGGTGGGGGGGGCGATCGGACGGCGGCGGGTGGGGGGGGCGATCGGACGGCGGCGAAGTGCCTTGGCATGCAAGTGCTGGTCCTCCGGCTACGCTCCCTGAAGCCGAAGGCGGCGCCGGCGGTAGCAGCAGGCGGTGCCCAGGGCAGCGCGGCGTGCACCATGCCTGAGTATGCCCTGAGTCTTGCATGCGCTCTCAAGCCCCTGCAGGTGAATCTGCATGCGCGCGAGCTCGCGTCGATTGGCGCCGCGATTGCACGACTCGGCACCGCGGTGGCAGCGCATGCGCCGCCGCCCGCGGAGGCAGCAGCCGAGGCGCCCGAGCCAGCCGCTGCCGGCGGTGGCGGCGGCGGCGGTACCGGTACGAAGCCCGCCGCTGCCGCAGGCGACCCGACGGATGCCCTGCGCACCCTCCCTCTGGTGGCGCTGTGCCTCTGTTTCGAGTTGCCTGTGCTCGTGTTGCCACGCCCAAGCGACCCGCGCGGAGGTCTGGTGGTACGCCTCGGGCAGCTGCAAGCATGCACCGATCTGACGAAACTGCTCGACTTGGGCCCTGGCGCACGCCCGAAGTTGACGAACCTCGGATGGTGCGACAGGCTGCGGCTGCGCCTCAAGCATGTCGAAGTGCTCATCGACGACCGTCTCAACGAGCGATGGAGGGTGGTTGACAACGACGGGGAGGCGCTCGGCGGCACGAGAGAGCAGGGCCGGATTCCGAACGACAAGTTCACCCTCGAGCGCTTCCAATTGGATCTTGTGCTCGAGAGGACGCTCCCGCCCTTGGGCTCCGTGCTCCCGATCGTGCTGCGCGTGGACGTGCGCCTTGGCGCGCTCCACTTGAACCTGGCCTTCTCCCATCTGGCGCTGCTCGCCATCATCGGGGAGGAGATCGCCAAGGAGCAGCAGCTTGTGGTGCAGCACGAACGTGCCATGCGCTGGAGCCAAAGCTGGGGCCAAATGCGCTCTGCGGAGGCCGTGGCGGAGGCGGCGCTCAACCCGGCGCCCAAGCTGCCATCGCGAATGCCGAACCAAGAGCGGATGGTCGACGATGGGGACGCTTCGGATGCGCTCAAGAGAGCTGTCGCCTCGATGCGCTCGGCGCTGCCGCCCCAAAGGGCCGACGGCGCACTGCCGTCGCAGCCACCATCGCGACTGTCGCCATCACGACTCGCCGCCGCCAAGAAGGCCGCGGCAGCCACCGCGGCCGACTTTGCGGACCCGGGCTCGCAACTGACGAGCATGGACCTCAAGGTGCGTGTGAGCAGCTGGGGTGGGCTCTGGGTCCATCTCATCGACGACTCGGACGCCGCCTTGTGGGGAGGGGGCTCCTTCCTGCCGCTGCTCGAGGTCGCTGTCGATGGGTTCCGCGCGCAGGCCGATGTGCTCGTCAAGTCGGCCAACGTGCTCGACAACGTGCTCGACAATGTGGCGCTCGATCTGCGCATGCAAGTGTCCAACTTCAACATGGCCCTGTCCCGATGGGAACCGATCCTCGAGCCGTCGGCTGTCCGGCTCACGTTTGCCAACCATGCGACGGGGCCGACTACCACGACGGCGCTCATGCTTCGCGCGAGCTCCCCGATTGAGATCAACGTGTCGTACGCTCTGCTCAAGGATCTGCTCGAGGCAGCGCCGCGCGTGGCGTCTCTCAAGGACAAGTTCCGCATGATCGAGCCTGAGGATGGACCCCAAACCGATGACGCACGGCCTCCAAGGCTCCGCGGCTCCTCCTCGCCTCCCACTCCAAAGCTCGGTCACGGCGTGCAGGAGACGGCGGACCAAGCGCCGACGGCGAGCGAGATGTCGCGCCGGATCCTCGCGCTGCTGCAAGAGCTCCACTCGACGAAGCTCGAGATGGAGAGCGCCGAGCAGCAGCCGGGCCAGAGCGAGGAGCAGAAGCGCTCGGTGCGCCTCGAGTACGAGGGCCGTCTCAAGCAGGTCGAGAGTCGTCTCGACGAGATGCGCCGCAGCCGCCGGCAACGGGACAAGGAGGACTCATACAAGTCGATGCGCCAGATCGTGCACGCTACCGAGGTGGTCGGCTCACAATTGAAGACCAAGAATGTGTACGAGCCGGCGGCCGCGCTCAATTATACCGAGCTCCGGCTTCGCGTCGAAGGGTCTCACATTGGCCGCATCGAGGGACTCGAGACCGAGGGACTGGACTTGCTCACGTCGCTTGTGGCCGAACCGTTGGGCGGGTATGCCATGTGGATCGGCGCAAAGCGCATGGGTGCTCTCGGAGCGAAGCACGCGAGCAAGCACGCGACCACAACTTTCAACGCGATGCTCGTCACGGCGGCGCGAAAGGGCGAGCTCGCCACGGTGGAACTGCTCCTCAGGCGCTGCGCGCACCCAGACTCGGAAAAGGGCGGCGTGCACGGCGATCATAGCGCGCTGCATGTGGCGGCCGCGTACAAGCACGAGGCAGTCGTCAAGATGCTGCTGCGCGTCAAGGCGCAGGTCAACAAGCCTACGAGCGATGGGATGCTGCCGTTACACTTTGCCGCCGTCTCGGGCTCCGTCGGCATCATCGAGCTGCTGATCGAGCACCGCGCCGACCCGATCGCCGCGGACTGCCATGGGCGGACGGCCGCTTGGCTCGCCAAGGCGCATCGGAAGACCGAGGCGCACAAGAGGCTCGCGGTTGCATGCAAGCATGCCCTCGATCCACGTCCTCCGCTCCCGGTGCAGCAGCCGAGCGGCGGCTCCGATCGGAGTGGATACGTGGCAGACGACGACGTCTCCGCTCGTGTCTTGCGCTCCTCGAGCTCGGATGAGGACGACACCCAGGACGGCGCCGCTCGATGGCCACTGGCCACGCACTACCCGGACCCAGACCTGGTGCTCGCCGCGGCGAGGGGTCAAGATCAAGACGTCCGGTCGCTGCTGCGCGAGCGCGCAGACCCGAACTCGTTCAGCCCGGACGGCACCGCGCTGCAGCACGCGTGCCGCGCAGCGATTGTCTCGAAGAGCCGCTCGCGACGTCCGTTTCTGCTCTGTGCCGAGCTGCTCATTGCAGCACGTGCGAGCGTCGACGCGCTGCCCGCATGCTCCGCAGAGGAGGGACCGCTCAAGACGGCGCTGCATCTGGCGAGTCGCGCCGTCTTTCCCGAGGCCATTGGGCTGTTGCTCCACGCGGGTGCCGACCCGACGCTGGTCGACAGCGACGGGCTGCTCCCGATCGAGCTGCTGCCCGCGACGACGCCGAGCGGCGGCCGGACGGCGCAGCAGCGCAGGGAGCGTTCAAAGCTGGCGGCGGACGTGGAGGCGGCGCATGCGCTGCTGCGCGACGCGTCGCTGCTCGCGTCGCTGTGCAGCGGGCTTCTGATCGAATGGGACGCCGAGCTCACTCACCCACGCCTCTGGTTTGGACTGCTCTCGCGCGAAGGCCTCTGCCGCTTTGCCGACGCGCAGCTCACATTGCACCCGAAGAGTCTCGAGCGCCGTCTCGAGCACCTCCCCGTCAGCAGCCTGCACAAGGTGGCGATCGTCGGGCGCCCGCGGCCCTCGGGCGACGGAGCCGTGACGCTGCTCCACGTGATCACGATCTCCAAGGAGCAGATTTGGCTCGAGGTTCCCGCCACGGACGATCCCGCCGAGTATGACGGGCACTCCCACCGCGGCGATCCGACCGTTTCGCCCACGATCGAGGTGTGGCACGCGGAGCTCGAAGGGCTGCTCGTCGGCTATCGGTCCACGCACCTCCCGACCCCCCCGACGAGACCACGTCGTCCCACCGCCGAGGCGGCCGCCGCGACCCCCCGCAGCGTCACCCGGTTCGTCACCCGGAAGCTGGGCGGGCTCGGCCACATCGTCTCGTCATGCACCAATTTGGTCCAAAAGTCCGCAAAAGCCTCGCCCATCGGCAAGCACGAGCGGACCTTGGGCTTGGGTGGGCTGTTGGGGGCCATGAGTCCACTCAAGGCGTTACCGGTAGCGCTCCACCGCAAGCGCAGCCTGAGCAGCTCGAGACGGCGCTTGCTCATCCATCGATCCGCGGCAGCCGGTGCAGCCGCGAGCTCGACTAGGCCGGCCGAGGAGCTCGAGACGGCGCTCGAGACGGTCACGTTCGTCTTCGAGGACGAGGTGAGCGGCGCGCTCTTCTGCACGCCCGCTCGGCTGCCGCTGCACCGTCTCGGCTCGTCGCTCGTCCTCGTAGCCGCTGCTGCCGACGCTGCCGAGGCCTCCCTTCCCACAGCCTGCCCCGCTGCCGAGGCCTCACTTCCCACAGCCTGCCCCGCTGCCGAGGCCTCCCTTCCCACAGCCTGCCCCGCTGCCGAGGCCTCACTTCTGGCCCCTTCGGCGGCGGCCGCGGCCGGCGGCGGCCCTGCGAAGAGCAAGTGGTCTCTTCTCAGGGAGCAGCGCGTCAACTTTGCGAGGACGGTGGGGATGGCCATGAAGGCTCGCCAAATGACGCTGGGCGTGGTGTGCGACGTGAGACACGACCGAGGGTGCCGTACTGTGAGCGCGCGCTCGACCCTCAGTATCAAGAATAAGACTGCGAGCCCGGTCCTGATCCGCACCGACCTGAGCGCCGCGCTCGCAACGGCGCTCGGCAAGCACTGGGACGCGCGCTATGACCAGATGCTCCTCGGCGCCGGAAGTGCCGTCGTGGTGCGACGTGAGGAGAAGCGATGGCTACCTCTCGCGTACACACTCTTCGGCTCGGAAGGGTCGATGGCGAGCTTGCGATTTGAGCCCGACGGAGTGCCCGACGGCGACGGCATCGTGCTCCAGAATCCGGACAGAGGGTACATCCCCTCGACCAGCCCCTCTACCCGCCGCGCCACCCCCCCAATTGGCGCCAAACCCTCCGTTCAGAAGCCCAGCGGCCTCAGACAGGGCACGTCTGCCGCCCCCGCCACCCCCACGGGCAAGCTCCTAATATGGACCGATCGAACGGCGCTCCTCTATTGCGGCCCGACTCGAGATCAATTCGAGAGTCTGGAAGAGAGTGTGAGCCCCGCCGACGCGGCGACGCGCGAGTGGCTCAGGAGCCATGGGCTAGGGAGCGCTGCCCCGAGCGCTGCCGACCCTGCTGCCGACCCCGCCGCCGCCCCTGCCGCTACGGATCTGCTGCTGCCATGGATCTGCATCGTCCAGAGCTCAAGGGAATCTCTTCGCGTCCTCCGGTCAGAGGAGGACGAGGTGGAGGAGGAAGAGGAGGCGGAAGCGGAGCCGCTGCCCACCACAGCAGCCGCGACCGCGATCAATAAGCAGCGGATGCGTGAGCTCGCGGAGCTGCAGCTGCCCGCGTCCGAGACGTGCATCGACTCCTTCCGCTCGTCGCGCATCTCCGAGATTCAGATCACGGGCGAAAAGAGCCTCAATCTCCGGAGTCTGACCGGATTAGGCCACTCGGATGGGTCGACGGGCGGCCGTGTGTACCTCACGCCCGGATACCTGTGCGTCCGGTGCGTCGGCTCCGGCGAATCGGGAGCGATGGAGAAGGCCATCCCGTGGTCAGCTGTCGAGGTGATCGATCGTTCGATCGCTCTTGGTCTGGGAGCGGCCGCCACGGCCGCCAAGAGCGCGGTCGCCAAAGCTGGCACTGCCATCGCCGAGAGAAGTGGAGCCGCCGCGATGGCTCGGGGCGCTGCGAGCGCGGCTGCTCAAACCAAGAGCGCGCCCGCCAAAAGCAGCACTGCCATCGCCGAGAGAAGTGGAGCCGCCGCGATGGCTCGGGGCGCTGCGAGCGCGGCTGCTCAAACCAAGAGCGCGGCCGCCAAAAGCAGCACTGCCATCGCCGAGAGAAGTGGAGCCGCCGCGGTGGCTGAGGGAGCTGCCTCCTTCACCAGAGGGCTTCCCACCTCCTCCATGGCCGACTCTGGCGAGGAGGTGGTCGAGGCGCTGAGATCGTCCTTCTTAGAAGGGCTCGACGCTACCGTGGGTGCCGAGGTGGTCGTGCGCCTCAAGAACGGGGGCAGCCTGACGTTTGAGTTCCGTGACGAAACCTCCACCGCCAAGACGGCACTCGCCAAGATGCGCGAGCTGCACGCGCACGCGATCCGCATGAGTCGCAGCCCGGCCGCCGGCTGGCAGCCGAGGGAGCTCACGCTGATCGCGCCGCTGCTCATTGCCTCCTTCTTGCCGAGCTCCGTCGAGATTCGTCTGACGCAGCGCGCCAGGCGGCCGAGCGGCCGAAGCGGGCACAAGGTGGACGAGAGCCTCATGGGCCATCTGAACAAGGACTTTCTCGACCCTCCGCTCCCGATCGACGCGCTTCTGCCCTCGGCGCAGTTCACCATCCGCGCCGGCGCCTCGCGCCGCTTCCACAGCTTCCACGCGTGGACGGCGCTCGAGCTGTACGCACAGCTCCCGCGCGCGGACGGCGAGCCTCTGCGCGGCGAGATCGAGGTCTGCCTGCCCGAGAAGGCTCGGGTGGGCCACAAGCAGATCTCGCAGCTCCAGCTGCACGTGGGTGGCCGGAACACGGCCCTCTCCGTCACGCTACTCGTGGAGATCAAGTCGCACGGCGCCCAGTGCGAGCTGCGCCTGTTCGCGCCGCACTGGCTGTACAACAAGTCGTCGGTGCCCCTCGCCCTCTACGGCTCGAGCGCGAAGAAGCCGGTCACCACCGCGGACGCTCACTCGGCGCTGCCCCATTACTTCACGCTGGCCTTCGAAGGCGCCACCGAAAAGGTCGGCGACAAGGCACGCCTCGCGTACGCCAAGTCGGACGTGATCGGCTCGCAGTCGGGCGCCTTCCCGATCAACGTGACCGGCTCGTCGACCCCCCTCTCGGTGCCCGTCGGCCATGGGGAGATGGTCGAGGTGAGCGTCACGGTCGAGCGCGACTCGAGCGTGCCCGTGGGCATGAGCAATGTAACCTACGTCCACGACCGTTTCGTGGTGCACAATGCCACGTCAGAGACCCTTTGGTGGCGGGAGGCGCCCCCGGCCAAGCACCGAGGCAATGAGCTCGGCCGCCGGCATGCCTTTGGCGCTGAGCTCGTGGTCCCTCCGGGCGCCCAAACGGGCGCGCTGCGCTTCCGGAACTACGACGCCCGCCGGCTCATGCAAGTACGCTTTGCTACTCGCGAGCACGAGTGGTGCTGTGCCTTCTCGCCCTTCCAGATGGGCACGTTCACGCTCAAGTTTCGTCCCAATCTCGACGAGGAGCTTTCGTATGCGATCGAGCGCTACTTGGTGCTCCACGTGACCCAAGAGCGCGCGCAGACGGTGCTCTACCTCGACGAGCCCAAAGGCCACTTTTCGGGGGCGCGGGCCGAGCATGTGGATGTCCTGAGCCGCCACCTGCCCTTCCGCATCGCCAACGAATCGAACATGCTCCTCGCGTTTCGTCAGGTGATGACCTCTGATGACCTCTGATTGCCTCTGATTGCATGCTGAACATGCTCCTCGCGTTTCGTCAGGTGATGAGCTCTGATGACCTCTGATTGCCTCTGATTGCATGCTGAACATGCTCCTCGGGTTTCGTCAGGTCATGACCACTGATGACCTCTGATGACCTCTGATGGCCTCTGATGACCTCTGATTGCCATTCATGCTCTTCGGGTTTCGTCAGGTGGGCACCCAGCGCTGGGATCTGCTCGGCGCGGGAGAGACGATGGACTACGCGCTCGACTCGCCCCTCGCGTTCAAGGAGCGGGGTGAGCCGGCGACCCTCGAGCTCATGCTGCGCGACCCTCACGGCGTGCAGTGCGCCACAGCGACCAGAGAGCTCAAGGCCGTCAAGGAGGCGAGTGTGGGCGATGCGGTCCTCAAGACGCTCCAGGTCTTCGACAACGCCATCAGCCTCGGTGGGGTGTCGGTGGGGAGCGCCATCAGCGGCGTGATGGACCGCGGAGGCTCCTTCACCGAGAGGGCAGCGTCCTCTGTGGGAACTTTGGGAGACGCGGTAGGCAAAATGGCGAGCACGGCCAGCGCCGTCACGGGCATCGGCTCCCACGCGCCCGACTTCAAGTTGGCGACGCTTGCAGGCGGCAAGGCGCGGGCTTCGCCAACCGCGTGGCTCCCACGGTCAGAATCGCATCTCTTCTCGGTCGGATGCACCCTGCACCATGCCGCGCCCACGACGGCGGCTCAGTCGCCCACGACGGCGGCTCAGTCGCCCACGACGGCGGCTCAGTCGCCCACGACGGCGGCTCAGTCGCCCACGACGGCGGGTGGAACACCGAAGAAAAAGACGCCGCTCTCACCGAGCGCGGCCAACAAGGCGCTTCTGGCGGCGCGCCCTCCGCGCCGTATCAGGCGCTCTCGGGGGTGGCTGTGCGCGTCACAATCATGGCTCGTCTTCATCAGCGGAGACCTGGTGCTTGCTGATGAGAAGAAGAAGAGGACGAGGAGGAAGACGAAAAGGGAGGCCGTGGGTGAGGACGAGGGCGAGGACTCATCGTCCCCGCCGCCGCTCACGCCGTCGCAGTCGGAAGAGGAAAGGGTGTCGAACGCTGACGCTTTTCCAGGGCCGACGGTCACGTGGATGGCCCTCGACGCCTTCCCGTTGCCGCTCGAGCAGGTGGCGGCCGTCCTCCTCGGGGCCGATGGAGCGAGAGGGGGCGGCGGCGAAGGTGGCACACGCAGCTCGAGCCTCGATGCAAGGGACGTGGCCGACGGCGGATTGCTCATCGTCACGACCAGCGGCGAGCGGCTCCGCTGCACCGGCCTGCTCGATCCTGCCCGCACGTGTGCCCAGCTCAACGCGCTACTGAGCGGCTCCAAGGAGCGGGCCGCGACGGAGAGGACGCTGCAGCTCGTGCGCGCCAAGATGGCGGAGCGTGTCAGCACCCGTGTCAGCACCCGTGCCCATCTTGAGGACGTGCAGCTGCAGGTGCTTTCGTGGGCGCGAAGGGCGCGCGGCGTGAGCACGGCCAACCCTAATATGGATGCGGCACAGGCGGCCGTGCTCGTGCAGTCGGTCACTCGCCGCCGACGCGCCGCCCGTTGGCACTCGCAGCTCGAGCCGACGCGTATCGCGATGCCCGAGCTGGTCGACGCCCTCGCGTCGGGCGACATGAGCACCTTCAACCTCCTCCTCTCGCGGGGCGCCTCGCCCGACTCTGTGAGCCACCAGACGGGGCAGAGCTCGCTCCACGTCGCGTGTGCGCTGCAGAGCGCTGGCGTGATTGAGAAGCTCATCGAGGCGCGGGCCGACGTGAATCTGAAGACCCACGACGGGTGGAAGCAAACGCCTCTCCATGTGGCCGCTCCACACGGGCACACGTGCATTCGGCTGTTGCTCGGCGCCGGCGCCGACCCTCTCGAGGCAAGGGGGGGCGATGGCAAGCGTGCGTCGCAGCTCTCCATCGAGGGCTCGCGTGCGCGCACAGAGCTCACGATGGCCGAGACGCGGCAGCAGGCGGTGGGCACGCAGATGATCCACTCGGCGCTGATCGTGACAGCTGCGGCCGCGGGGCAGATACAGACCGTCAAGGCCCTGCTTCACTCCCACACGCACCCAGACTCGTTTGGTCCGAACGGCACGAGTGCGCTGCACGAGGCGTGCATCCGAGGGCATGCCGACCTCGTTCGAATGCTGCTCGAAGCCCGCGCCGAGCCGGGCTTGCCTTCCCGCCCGTCGGAGGCGAGCGCCCAGCACGGCGCCAGCCTCGCCCACTCCAAACACGGCGCCGCACCTCTTTCGGGCATCCAGCGCGCCGTGGTGGGCATGACCGCGCTCCACTTTGCAGCGTCCGCGGGCTGTGCGCCGGTCCTCAAGCTGCTCCTGCGCGCCAAGGCCGACCCCCGCGCCCGCGACGAGCAAGGGCAGCTGCCTCTGTACAGTTGCCCGCCCGCCTCGAGCGAGGCACGCGAGCTCCTGCTGCGTGCGGCGACGGCGCTCTCGAGGGCGGCCGGCGCCGAGATTGAGGCCGAGATTGAGGCCGAGATGCACAGCGTGCGCTTACAGTTGCATGCGGTCGGCCCAGTACGCGAGCTCCACGTGGGCACGCCCCAGCGCGCCGTGGCGGGCACGCCCCAGCGCGCCGTGGTGGGCACACCCCAGCGGCTGGGCGTCGCCGCCGACCCCCACGCCCAACACGGCGCCCCACCTGCCGGGGGCGCCGCGGAGCCGCCGCCGCTCGAGACGACGCCGCCCGAGCCGCCACCGCCCGAGACGACGCCGCTCAAGTTGATCACCGTCGAGATGCTGCACGTCCATCTGCGCCGTGTTGGGCTCACCCTCGTCGATCTCGAGCCGTCGGAGATTCTGCGCTTCTCCCTCGAGCACATCGATGCTCACCTGATGAGCGTCACACCCGCGAGCGGAGCGCCTCGGCAGTCCGTGCAGCTCGCCGTGGACCTGCTGCAGATCGACACGCCCATCGAATCGGCGGATTTCCCAGTGCTGCTCGCCGAGGAATCGAAGCGCACGCGCGATCGCCGATGCCTCCCTGCGCACGCGGCCTCGCTCGAGGCTGCTGCCGCTTCGCTCCTCGAGCACCCGTGGCGCGCCGTCGTGGGCGCTGGGCGCCAGCCGCCGCAACCGCCGCCCATCCGACGCAGTGTGAACAGACGCAGTGCGAACAGGCGCAGTGTGAGCAGGGTCCATGCGCCCTCGAGTGCGTCGGATGGGCCTCTCCCGCCGATGCTCTTCTTTTCGCTCACCGATCAGACGGATTACAGCAGCAGCATCAAGTGCGTCGAGGAGGTGCGCATCTCGCTGCAGCCGCTCACCATCTGCCTCGAGCAGACCTTGGTCGCCCGACTCGTCCGTATGAAGCGAGGTCTAGCGGAGATCGCGGACACGGCGGATGGCAATCAACACGAGCGGCGGATGCACGAGGACGAGACTCCCCAGGCCGAGGCCCCGGCAGACGAGCCGCCCGAGAGCGCCGAGTCGACGGAGCTGGTGGTCGCCCAGCGCTCCAAGTCTCGTTCCAAATCGGGCCTGAACGAGCTCTATCTCAAGCGCGTGAAGATCGACCAGGTGCGGCTGAGCATCACCGTGCAGATCAAGGCAGATGCACTCGACCGACGCTCGCAGCTCGACGGCGGCGAGGCGGCCGCGCTCGACGACGAGGACCTCGATGAGCTCGATCATCTCAGCGCCGTCGCCTCGCTCGCTTCGCTCGACAATTGGCAGATTGAGCTGCCGCCCTTCGAGACGCTCGAGTTCTTCTCGCCGCCCGCCGATCTCGTGCAGCTCGCCGTCGCCCATTATTGGCTCGCGGCGCTCAAAGCCCTGACGAATCTCCTCGCCAACAAGTTGGGCAACGTGGGCAAGCTCTTCCAAGCCGTCGAGTTTGGGTACAGCCGGTTCCTCGCCCGGTGGGAGCGTGAGGGTTCGTCACTCCTCAAGCTGCCCGCGGCTCTGGCTGCGGGGCTGCACGGCTTCTCCATCACCATCGCCGATTGGATCCTCTCGTTCCTCTCGACGAACTTGGGCACCTCGAGCACCGCGCTCGCGCGCCTGACCCGCGACCCCAACTTCGTCTATTCACACCTTCAGGCGGAGCAGCACAAGTCGCGTGACTTCATGTCAGCCATGGGTTCTCTCGAAGTGCTCGAGCTGGGCGTGCGCACCGGCGTCTTCGACCTGGGCGCCTCCATCCGAGGCGCGAGCCGGGGCGGCGTCAAGGGCTTTGTGTATGGGCTGAGCAGCACCACTGTTGGAGGTGTGCTCAAGATCTCGTCCGGAGCTCTGCTCGTGGCCTCCAAGTACCTCGAGGCGCTCAATCACAAGCTCACGGGCGGCATGCACAGGCGCCTCACGCCACGCATCCGCTCGCGCCAGTCGCGAGACCTCAGTGGCGAGGGGACCCTGCTCCCGTACCCACCACTCCGGCTGTCTGAGGGCGTTCTTGACGAGACTGAGGGCGTTCTTGAACAGCACGCCGAGACGGTCGCATCGGTGCTTGGCGCCTCCGTTGCCAAGCCGGCCCTCAAGAAGAAGCCTTCGCTCCGAGCGGAGGCCATGGTGCTCGATACGGCGCTCGAGAAGGAGAAAGCTGCTGCTGCGAAGACTGCTTCGGAGGCTCAGCTGGAGCGTGCGAAGACAGTTGAGGTTGTGCCGCCGGTGCCGGCGCCGGCGGAGGTCCCGCCGCCGCAAGCACTGCCGTCGCCGTCCCCGTCGAGTCTTCTGAAGCCTTGGGCGCTGCCGGAGGGCTTGGCCGACGAGGAGGATGTCTTGATCGTGAGGGTATGATCCTCATTGATCGTGAGGGAATGAGAGTCGTTAGCCGAAGACAGGGTGGGCTGCCCATCACAGCGCCCAGTGCACCTCAGAGCGGGGAGATCCGATAGCCGGGTTCAGACCCTGGAAGCTGCATGGGGGATGAGTCACCCGCTGTAGTGAGCACGTGGGTCCATACCCATACTCGGTATGAACGATTGAGTTGTGATGCTTGTGTAATGCTAATAGCATAATGCTTGTGAACCTTGTGTCTGCATTTGCATCATGACCCGCTGCTCCCCCGCCCACGTCCTCCTGAGCAAGACCAAGACGGTGAAGAGCGTTGTCGTTCTGCTGAGCGGGACCCAAACTAGAAACTTGCGAAACCGGAATAAAGAGAAGGCCACACTCCCTTTGGGTCAAGAAGGTCCGGTCGTGCACCAGTTAACACACGCACGCACGCAACGGCTCGTGTTGCGCCCTTCGTTACTTTACAGCGGCCAGATCGACTTACGAGCGCGACACTAGTGCATCGAATCAGCCCCATTTCTCTTTCGCACGGGCTGCACAAAGTGTGCACCGTTCTGCTAAGTGTGGAGTGGTGCTCCACCTGATCACGGAACCACTTGCACTAAGCTCGGGCAGTCGTCCTAGCCTGACAAGAGTAGAACGATCCTCGTCGCCCCGCCTTCTGATCACGCGGGCAGATACTTGGCTTTGAAGCTCGCGTACACTTCGGCGGCGGACAGGAGCCAGCCGGCGAGCGAGGCCTTCCGATTGAGCTGCATCTCGATGGCGTCGAGGATGCCGACTGAAGGGTCGAGGCGCCACTGCCACCCTTCGAGAACCATCATAGACATGAGCGCCACCATCACCGTGGGGTCGAGGCTCACATTGTGGTTACGAACCGAGGCCATGAACGAGCGGATATTGTCACCGGCGCGCCCCTCGCCCCGTAATAGCTGAGCCCGCATCTCGCCCATCTTCTGCGTTACCTCCTGTATAAACGCCTCCTCGGACAAGACATGGGGCTGCGTCGGGTTCAGACCGAGGATCGCGCGGCCGAACTCGGGTCCTTTATGCTCGACGATCGCGGTGAAGAAGCCTTGAACGTTGGAGTAGATGCGATCGTCGAAGGTGGCGGCTAGGCCCGCGTCGAGGAAGACGATGTGCGGCATGGTCGAGCGCTGCATCTCCTCCCAAGTGCCCCCTAGCAGGATGAAGCGCTGGAACCGGGCGAGCAGGCCCACCTCCTCCATGCGCACAAGCACGTTGCCCGGGTGCAGGTCCGCATGGACGAAGTTATCGAGCATCACCATCTTGATGTACGACTGCACGCCGCACACGCCCACCTTTTTGCGCAGCAGGACAAACTCCGCCGCCTTTGCGTCGTCTGCTTCGGCGCCGGGCGGCAGCAGGCTAGTTGGGTCAGAGCCGTCGGCTGGCACCCACTTGCTACCCACGCGCTTCCATCCCTTCACCTCGACCTGAGGTACGCCGCGCTTGAGGTACTCGGCGACCGAGTCGCCCGCCTGTAAGCGGTCGAGCCATCAGAGGCCATGGGAGGCGATCAGAGGCGATCAGAGGTCATCTGAGGCCATCGGAGGTCATCAGAGGTCATCAGAGGTCATCAGAGGCCATCAGAGGCACTCGGAGGTCATCAGAGGTCATCAGAGGCCATCCGAGGCGATGGGCGCTCACCTCGAAAGTCTCGACCACCACATGCTCCGACACGAGGGGCGTGGGTCCGCCCTCAATGGGTTGCGGAAAGGAGACGATGGCTCCCCAAAAGGCCGATCCAAAGTTGGCTTGGAAACGGCGCAGGTTGGCGGCTTCGTCACGGAAGTCAAGCTGCATGTAAAAGTTGGAGGCGAACTGGGCGACGGTCTCGTGGATGCGCACGCCGGCGACGCTGCCGACGAGGTCGGCCGCGGACATGAGGATGGCCATATCGAGCGTGAGGCGCTCGGCCAGGTTTGGGTGCTGCACCTTGACTGCCACCTTGCGACCCCGCTCGAAGCGCCCGTGAGCGTGCTTCAGCGTCGCCAGGTGCACCTGCGACAACGAACCGCGCATGCATCGAGAGAGTCAGCGGCGCTCACAGGCGACCAGACACCAGAGGCGTCACCAGACGCGTCACCAGAGACGCCACCAGAGACGCCGCCAGAGACGCCACCAGAGACGCCACCAGAGACGCCACCAGAGACGCTCAGAGGTCGATCAGAGGTCGATCAGAGGTCGATCAGAGGTCGATCAGAGACGCTCAGAGGTCGATCAGAGGTCACACTGAGCTCGCACTGAGCTCGCACTGAGCTCGCACTGAGCTCGCACTGAGCTCGCACTGAGCTCGCACTGAGCTCGCACTGAGCTCGCACTGAGCTCGCACTGAGCTCGCACCTGCCCGATCGAGCCGCTCGCCATCGGCTCATCCTCGAAGGTAGCGAAGAGGTCACTCAGCTCGCACCCAAAGTCGGCCGCCACGACGGCGCGCGTGTGCGCGATCGAGTGGGCGGGCGCGGAGTTGGTGAGCTTGTGCAGCTCGTCGCACAGGTCGTCCTCGAAGAGGTCATACCGAGTGCTCGCCCACTGCCCCCACTTGATGCCCACTGGCCCGCAGCGCTCGAGCGTGCGGCGCAGCAGCGCAAGCCACCGCAGCCGCAGCGGTGAGTGGAGCAGCGGCAGGGTGAACACGACGGGTGCGAGCTGCCAGAGCAGCTCGAGGCACCGCCAGAAGACACTCAGCGCCACCCACAGGCGGCCCTTCGTCTCAATCAGCGCCCCGATGCTCTGCGCTCGGGAGGTGCTTGCGGAATGAGCCGACGCCAGCTGCAAGCCTACGGGCGCGCACGCGCTTGCGCGCCGCTCCGACTGCCAGAGCAGTGAGAGTGCAAGCACGCCGCCGCCGCCCAATGCGCCAGCAAGCGGCCGTGTAAGCGCCCGCGTGATCACGTGCTGCTGGGTCTCGATGGCTGCCGTTGACGCGTGGCGCACGAGGCCACCGAGGCCGTGCGTTTGCAGCGAGCGGCAAAGACGAACGCGACACAGGGATGAGGTGCACGATGGAGTGCGCGATCGCAGCGCGTCGAAGAACATTGGAAAGTCGAGAGGAGATTCGTGCTCGCGCACAAGTGTGAACTCACACCAACGATTTCACGTTCACGTTCACGTTCACGTTAAATTGCCATCTCGGCAAGACGCACGACCACCGGTCCCGTGGAGACACACCGTGGAGGGCGCAGACCCAACGATTTCACGAGAAAGCCAAGTTCGTGGATCACACAACACGTCTCGGCGACGTAGCGGCCTCATCGCCTTTAGTGGTGCATGCACAATTGTGATGTGATGAAAAAATTCAAAAGGAAACGCTTTTTTCAATGTCAGGCAGTTGTTTCGCGGTCCCTCCGCGCGCTCCTCCACCACCGGCTCGCGGTCCGCCTCCGCCGCTCACGTGCAGCACGTAATGTCGCTCGTGATGGCGGAGGCCTTCGGTTACGCGCTGCCGTTGTACAGTGAGTCTCCGCGACATTGCGACGGGGGGGGGGGGGGGGGGGGGGGGGCTTGGGAAAGTGCATTTCTGCGCAATTGCTCTTTTTCATGCGCTATTTTTCTTCATGCAGCGGCCTCGCACCGTCGCGGCCCCTGTGCAGCATGCGAGCAACCCGGAAGAAGACACACGCAGCCACCGCAGCACCTGCCGTGGCCGCAGTACCCCTCGCAGCCCCAACCGACCTCGCGGACGGTGAAACGGGCGATGTGGCCCCCGAGCGTCCAGGGGGCGCGAAGGTGGCGGGCGATGTCGACGGGCTGAGCAAGCGCGTGAAGCGCGGCGCCCATCTCTACCTCGAGGGCGAATCTGATTTTATGGACTCCGATGACGACGACGAGACGAGCAAATACAATACTTTCGTCGTGACCGGCATCCGCAACGCGGGCACGCGCATCGTCATGGAGCAACCAGAGAACGGCGATTTGGTGGGATCGATTGGCGTGAGTGTGCGCGTGCTGTGCAGGTGTGAAGATG
>Ga0210246_100302_pt1 | contig 44525 bp, 41 predicted proteins | sample ChrtobMetaP3_8mM_FD_155469 | JGI IMG/M metagenome (GOLD analysis project Ga0210246, IMG submission 155469) | Chrysochromulina tobin associated microbial communities from unialgal haptophyte culture, Seattle, Washington, United States - P3_8mM | ecosystem: Host-associated > Algae > Haptophytes >...
TCAGTGGCACTCAGTGTGAGCACGAGTAGCTGATGCGGGGGGCACTCAGTGGCACTCAGTGTGAGCACGAGTAGCTGATGCGGGGGGCACTCAGTGGCACTCAGTGTGAGCACTAGTAGCTGATGCCGTCTCGGGGCATAGATCCATGTCAGTGGCACTCCAAGGCACTCGGGGAGGCGAATGGAGGCACTCGGACCCACCCAGAGGCACTCAGAGGCACTCAGAGGCACTCAGAGGCACTCAGAGGCACTCAGAGGCAATCAGAGGCAATCAGAGGCAATTGGAGGCAATCAGAGGCAATCAGACCCACTCAGAAGCACTCGGAGGCAATCCCACCTGATCCAAATCGAGGCATTGCTCCGTGTCCGCCTCGTCCCAAACGCCCTCATCCTCCGCCGCTGCCGCCGCTGCCGCCGCTGCGCCATGTGCCACACTCCCAGCACGGTACGCCTGCACGCACCGGTCGAGGGGGGCACAATCAGTGGCCATCAGTGGCCATCAGTGTCACAATCAGTGGCCATCAGTGGCCATCAGGAGAGCCATCAGTGGCAAGGAGAGGCGATGACCTGGCCGCACAGGTCGAGCCAGCAGCGGCGGATGGACGAGCGGCAGAGTGCCGTCACTTCTTCAAGCACCGGAGGCGGCGGACCGCCGAGCACAAGACCCCAATTAGGCAAGCCCTCGCCGTCGTACCATGCGGGCAGTGACATCCACGGAACTGTGAACAGCGCAGGAGGCAGGGCGGGCACCGGCGAAGGTTGCGACCCCAATCGAGCTCGGCTCATCTCGACGTTGCCGTTGGTTTCGGCGTCGTGGTGGGCACCTTCGGCGCTCACCACGGCGCCTTCCGCCGCAGTGTCGCTGGCAGCGGAGGCGGCGCCGTCGCGAGCGCCCCGTGCCCACCACGACGCCATGGACGCATTCGTTGAAGCGAGCCATTGCCAGACGGCAGCCGAGCGGCTCGTCTCGTCGCCCATATTAGGCAACTCGCCACCGCCGCCCTCGCCTTCCCTGCCGCCCTCGCGGTCGCCGCCGTCACCGCCATCGCCGCCGTTGCCGCCGTCGCCGCCCTCCTTCACAGAGTCTTCACAGGCCGCCTTCGTACGAGTCTCACCCGCCTTCACAGAGTCGACTACCAAATTAGGGTCGACGACCCAACTCAGCGCGTCGCCGCTGACCTTTGTGAGGCCGACGCTCGTGTAGTACTCTGGAGGGAGGAGACTTCCTAATATGGGAGGGAGGAGACTGCCTTTCGCGCCCGAGTCCTCCACGTCGGCGATTGGTTGCGGGGGGGGAGGCGTGGGAGAGGGCGGTCGGAGTTCGGTACTGCCTAATATGGGAGAGGGCGGTCGGAGTTCGGTACTGCCTAATATGGGAGAGGGCGGTCGGAGTTCGGTCGCTCGGGCGGCGAGAGGAGCGCCGTGGTGAGCACATGCATGCAGGGCGCCACCCGCGTCGCTCGCTTGGGCGGCGAGTGGAGCGCCGTGGTGAGCGCCGCCGCTCTCGCCGCCGATCGTCGTGAGGAAGGGCTGCTCCACCGGATTGCCTAACATGGACTGCTCCACCGGATTGCCTGGCTTGACCCGCGCTGTCGAGAGCTTCTGTGGCGTCAAACCTCCACTGGCCGCCTTGGCCGCTCTCTCTGCATGCACGTGCTCACCACGGCGCTCCGCAACGTCATCATCACTGGCCGCCTTGGCCGCTCTCGCTGCTTCACGCGCCGCCTCGGCGTCCTCTGCATGCAAGTGCTCACCACGGCGCGTCGCTCTCGCTGCTTCGCGCGCCGCCTCGGCAGCCGCCGCCGCAAGCTCAATGATAGCGGCGACAGCCTCACTGGCCTCCTCCGGCGACGAGCGCTCGCATTGTCCCAAATTAGGGTCTGTCGAGCCCGGGCCCACCGGTGGCGCCACGTCATCACCACGGAGGAGCTCGGGTGCGCGTGAGGGTAGTGGCCGCGGGCACTCCTCCTCTGCATGCACGTGCTCACCATGGCGCTCCTCCACGTCCTCTCGTGAGGGTTGCGGCCGCGGGCAGGCCTCCTCCTCATCCGCTGCTGCCGCCTTGACGAGCTCCTCGTCCGCCGCCACCTCCACCACGCCCTCTTCCCACTCCTCCTCTGCATGCACGTGCTCACCACGGCGCTCCGCCACGCCCTCTTCCCACGCGATGGCGGCTTCGTCCACCACCACCAGCGGCACGCAGGCTGCGTTGAGGGCGACTGCGTCGAGGTCGTCGGCGCCGTGCTGGGCGTCACTCCTAAATAGGCAGGTGGAGCTCGGGACGGCGCTCGGAAGGTCAGGGGGTAGACCGGGGAAGGCGCCGTGCTGAGCGGAGATGTGGGGAGGTTGGGCGGCGATGCGAGCGCTAGCAGCGGGGGAGACGGAAGAAGTGTGAATGTGAATGCGAGCACTAGCAACGGGGGAGACGGCAGAGGTGTGAATGTGAATGCGAGCGCTAGCAGCGGGGGAGACGGCAGCGGAGGCGGCAGTGGAGGCGGCAGCGGAGGTAGAGGCGATGGCGGAGGCGGCAGCGGAGGCGATGGCCGCCGCTGCGGCGTCCGCGTGCGACGAGCTGCCCGCGACGACGCCACTCAGCCCAGGGATCGCCATGCCAAGGACCGACCCAGCCGCCGAGGGCGTCACCTCGGGGGGCATCTCGGGGGGCACCTCGGGGGGCTCTAGGTATGCCGAGTACAGGTGCACGTACGCGTCGAGCATGTGCTGGATGAGTGCAACGGGCGCCGTCGGCAAGGTCGAGTGGAAGTTGCCGAGCAAGAGCGAGAAGTGGTTACGCATGCAACGGCAGATCTCATCGAGGGCGCGCGCCTCGACGCTCGCGACGGCGCCCTGGTGCGCCGGCGTGCCGGGGTGCGGCGCCGTGTTGGGCGATTGCGCCGTGTGGGGTCGTGGCGCCGTGTTGGGCAGTGGCGCCGTGTTGTTGGGCAGCTGCTCGAGGCGCCGTAGCAGCGCGGCGGCGAGGTCGATGCTTTCGGGGTGGCGTCGGTGCATCGCAAAGGTGGCCTCCGCGAGGCAGATCCGGTGCACCTCGATGGGGACTCGTAGGCAGCGTCGCACGCGCGCGAGCAGGATGACGATCGCCTCCGTGCAGTCGAGAGGCACACCATCGTCACCAAATGTAGCGAGGAGCAGCAGAGCGTACAGCTTGAGCGAGATTGGGTAGGGCAGCTCCAGACGATGCTCGAACGCCGCCGTGGCCACCTCGTCCTCGAGGGAAGCGTATGCCTCCCACACGCACCCGTGCAGCGCGCGCACCAGCGAGGTGTACTCGACCTTCCACAGATGAGACGCGCTCCGAGATGGGATCTCCGCGCTCCGAGATGGGATCTCCGCAGGGAGCACCGGGGTCCACTTAGCCGTTGGCGGAGGTGCACCTCGAGAAGGCGCCGTGCTGAGCGCCGTGCTGACGGAGGGCACGGGAGCGAAGATCGGCGTCGTCGTGGCGCACGAGATGCTCAAGCTATTGCTCAAGCTATTGCTGAATGGCGGAAGCGGCGCGGCGGCGGCGGCGGCGGCGGCGGCGGCGGTGGAGGCGGTGGAGGCGGCGGCGGTGCGCGCGGCCGTTTCGGCTGCCTCCACAGCGAGGGTGGACGCCTCGAGCGCCGTCTCGAGCGCTGCGATCGCAGGGTACCCTGCCACGTGCTGCAGGATGCGCTGGCAATGGCGGCGGAGCTCGGCGATCAGTTTCGTCACGTGTGGAGTGTCGCCCGGCGCACCGCCGCCGCCGGCGTCGCGGCCAGCCGCTGCGCCGGAGCTGGCGGCCAGCGCGCTCGCGGCGCTATTGGCAGCCTCCGGCCCGCAGCCCGCGCCCGCGCCGGCGCCGGAGTAGGAAGACGCGGACGCGCCCGAGTGGCGCAGGACTCCGATCAGCCCGGCGAGCGTGAGCGCGATCTGCCGCTCGGCCCACGCGCAAAAGGCCTCGGGCGATGCAAAGTCCGCCGGTCGCTTCTGTACGAGTAGCAGCAGCCTGTAGTGAAGGTACGGCTGCAGCTGCTCGAGGTGGGCCGGGTCGTCGTAGCCCTCCAGACGCAGCGTCGCCGCAATCACCTCGGGCAATGTGGAGGGCGTGACGCCGAGAAGATGGCCAAGCACGTGCCGGAGCGCGCGATTGTCGCGCTCCGACAGCTTGTGCAGCTGCGCCGGCATGCACAGAAGCAGCGCCTCGCAGCTCAGCATGTGCAGCTGCTGCCAGTCGAGCCGCAGGTCGTCCTCCACGTCGGCAAAGGGCAGCCGGCCCTCGCCGTGCACGCGCGCCACCGGCTGCGAAAGGGCCATGTCCTGTCGCGAGCCCGTCCGGCTCGAGGGTTGCTCCTTGGGCAGCATGCTGGCGAAGAAGTCCATCCCGTCGGCTGTGTGAATAGTGTCGGTTCAGTCAAAAGTCAAGTCAAGTCACGGCGCTTCATCGGCTCGAGTTTGGCCCCCTACTTCTCTCCTACTTGTTCTCCGAGGGCACGTAAGTCAGCATTCACGACGTGTCGCCTGGATCCCACTCCGGGCTCCACCATCTCCATCGACTCCCGTCCTCGCCAGCGTGCTTCCAATAGGCCTGCGCTGTTGTTTTGTTGACTTGACTTTTCGGGCGGCCGCGTTCGTTACATGTACATCTTTGGCGCGTCGTACAGCCGACCCTCTTTTGGCAGTTCCGTTCCTTCGAGACCTGAGGAGCCTGTTCGCCGTCTTTCGTCGGACGAGCATGATCGACGTCAACGGCCAGACGGTCTCGCTGCTCAAGGGGCTGCCCCCGACCAAGACCAGCCACCATCACCGTGACTTCAAGACGGCCTTCGGCTCGGCGGCGCCATCCTTCATAAATTACTCCCTGCTCAAGCCCATGCCGCCAAAGGCGCACCAGATGCGGCCCAAGCGCCCAACGTCGGCGCCGAAGAGCGCAAGCTCGCAGCGCATTGATACAGAGGCCGAGCCTGGCGTAAAATCAGCCCGCGTCATACCTCGTATCACTCATGCCGCTCACCAAGCCAGCACGGTCGGTGTCGGCTATCGTCTCATGCCCATAAGGGTGATCTACCCGGAGGAGGTGCCCACTCGCTCGCCTCGTGCGCCTGGCCCGCCCACGCTCACGACTGCGACGCGCATCCGCGAGAACGATCCGCGCCCGCCGCCGCCGCGTGCCGCCCGCCCCGATTCGACGAGCACGGCACGCGCAGGCCTTCATGCGCCGCGCCGGCAGCGGTTGCGTGCTGCCAAGGGGATGGAAGGTGCTGCGGCGCCGAGCGCGGCGGCCGCCGTCATCGAGTGGCGGCCAGCATCGAGTGACGGTGCGGCCGGACCGAGCGCTGCGCCCACGCCCGCTTCCAGCGCGTCTACTGCGCTGGCGCCGACGGCGCCGTGCCGGGCACCGACACCATGGGTGACCATTGGTGTTGAGGTACCTGCAGATGATCTGCTGTTCCACACCGAGCCTGGGCCCGCGCCACCGATGCAGCTCTCGCTGAGCGTGCTCGATGGGCTCTGCACGTGCTCGATGCACGTGCCGGAGGGTGGGACCCAGCGCACGCTGCTCCGCCCCTGGATCAACCTCTCGCTCAGCCTCTCCGACAGCGCCGTATCGAGCGCCCCTGGGCCTGAGGACGACGTGGCGGCGACGCATATTCAGGCACACTGGAGGGCCAGGGAGGCTCGGCGGGAGGCGGACGAGGAGCGCGCGCGCCTCGAGGCCCTCGAGTGCATCGAGCAGCAGGCGCTCGCGCATCTGCGCAAGCAACTCGCGGGCAACTTGGCTGTCCTCGACCAGCTCCTCGATCACATGTGCCTCGAGGAGCTGGTCGAGGAGGAGGCGGCCGCGCTCACGATCCAGCGAAATTACAAGCTCGGCGGGTTGAAGGCTACGAGCCCCGCGCGGAGCACGGAAAAGAAGAGGGGTGGGGGTGTGTCTCGCTGAACTTCGCTGCCGACGTGCTGTGTTGCCGCGCGACCCAAATATGTGCAAAGGAGAGTGGTTTAAAAGCAAAAAGGTGTTGACCCAAAGTACTACCTCTCGAGGACGCACCTCAATCCTCACCAAATAGCGAACAGAACCGTGAACCGGATGCCTCTTCGCTCTTGCCTGCACCATGGCCTGCACAGAGCCTTTGACCCGTCGCCGGACGCCGCGGTACACGCCCTCCATTGCGTTCCCGGAAAGCGAGTCGTGTTAAGAGAGCAGCCAGCAGGACACGCATCGTCGATCGTGGCGATTGGGGCGGGCGGGCGGCAGCGACGAGCAAGCCATTGGAGCGAGCACCGGGATCACCCTGTGTGCTGGGAGAGTGGGAGAGACCGACCTCAATCTAGCGAAATTGAGTACAAGCCCGTACTAAGCCCGAGCAAGCGAGTGCGAGATGTACTCAGTACTTGTGTTGACCGAGGGGTGCGGAGCCGTCCGTTGAGTCGGTGGTGTGTTGAGTGCGGGGGGACCGCGATGAAACTGAATCACTGACTGACTGGACGAGAGCACGAGACTTCAAAACTGACTTTAATCTTTATGATGTACATGTAGAGTTGAGTGCTGGGCTGCGGCTCTGGGAGCGGTCAGTTGAGGGGCGGGAGTCACACATTGGATGAGTTAATGTTCGTGCCAGGTTGAGGGTTCGGGTTCGTTTTAGGTTACAATGAACGCCTCGCGGTAATCAGTCAATCAGGAGTTGCAACTTGCAAGTTCTTCTCCTGGGACCCCGACGCGTCGGAAGTTCGGAACGAGCATCGAGGCCCGAGGTAGCCACGGCACCACATGTCGGTCACCAGCCTAAGCGCAACCTTGCCACGCCCTACGAGCCCCACCCTATTCAACGGCACGCTCTGGGGCTCGGTCGAGTTCGAGCGCAAGGAGAAGCGCCTTCCGGGGTACGAGGAGGTGATGGATCGCATGAACGCAAAGTGTGGACGGCGCATCCAGTCGGCTGCGGTCATGCTGGACCGCGACGTCGAAAGAATCGAAAGAGGCGAGAAGTTCGCATGCAAGCTTGCGGATAAGCGTAAGGCTGATCTCAGCTCGATGGAGCTGCTCGACCACATGCGGCAGAGTACCGCTCGCTCGGCGCGGAGGACGCTCCTCAGGTCGCGCGACGGTCGCGTGGCCGGCAACTCGCGGTCGCCCACGCTGCGGACCTCGCAGACCGACCAGCAGCTCTCCGAAGCCATCCGCGAGACGGCGCGAGAGAGCCTCCGTAAGGACGAGTTACGGAAGAGGCAAGAGTGGGCCCAGCGCGCCGTCGACCTTGTGAGTGCTGCCCGCCACAGGCACAATGCGCCTTCCTTGTGTCCCCATCCCACCGCCACCGCCCCGCCCCGCCCTGCTCGTCACCTCGCGCGTTGTGCAGGCGGAGCTGCGTGCGTCGGAGCTCGAGTTCCAGCGGCAGATGGCGGAGGCGCGTAAGGAGATGGCAGCGCAGCAAGAGCGCGAGCAGATGCAGCGCAGGGTCGAGATCGAAGAGGCGCGCAAGCGAGGCCAGGTGATGGCCACTGATCACCTTCGTTAGCCTCTGATGGCCTCAGAGGCCCCCTGATTGCATCTGACGGAACGCCCGCGCCCTCGAGGCCTGCTGACGGCAGCAGGACAACTCGTCCTAGCGGGAGGCCTCTAATGGCGTCTGATGGCGTCTGATGGCGTCTGATGGCGTCTGATGGCCTCTAATGGCGTCTGATGGCGTCTGATGGCGTCTGATGGCGTCTGATGGCGTCTGATGGCCTCTGATGGCCTCTGATGGCCTCTGATGGCCTCTGATGGCCTCTGATGGCAGCTGACTGTATCTCCGTGCTCGCGAGGGTAGCTGGACAACTCGACCGAGCGCGAGGCTGAGCGTATGGTCGTCGAGAAGAAGCGGCAGGAGCACTCGATGGTGCTCAAAGAGGCGATGGACGCTCGTCTCAGGGAGAAGGAGGCGCGCGAGCTAGCACGCAAGGAGCGCTCTGTGGCCGAGGCGGTCGCGCGCGAGGCCGCCGACGCGGTGCGCCGTCGCGAGCGCGAGAGCCTCAGGCTGATCACCGCGTCCAACCGGGCAGCAGAGCTAGCGCGGGCGTCGGAAAAGGTGTGGCTGGAGGCGCAGGCGGCGGCGTCGAGCGCCGAAGCAGAGCTGCTCAAAAAGCGCCAGGCACTGAGCATCCTTTATGGCGACGAGCCCCGCCCCGTCGATTCGCTCCTGGCCATCGACAAGCTCAAGAAGCGCCTCGACGAGAAGCGGACGCGCGAGGCGAGCGCCAAACAAGGCCTCGAGATGGCGACCGCGGCGGCGGCGGCGGCAGAGAGGAAGGCGGAAGAGGCAGTGGGCGTGGCGAAGACGCCCCGCCACTAAGAGCGTCGCCACGGGCACCCTCGCGGCCGAAGAGTCGAGCGACACACGAGAAACATTCTGACGTTACGAAAGGGGGTCAGAATCGAGTTGAACGGCACAGAGCCCTGCGCAGATCCCATACGCCATGAGGACGTGTCCAGGCCAGGTCTCCAGGGCGTGACGTACTGTGCTCTTGTGCAACGCGAGGGCTGTGGGCTTGCAAAAACGTACTTGAAACTAAAACTGGAACTTTGTGAGCTGCCTGGAGAGGAATGGCAGGGGTGGAGGTAGTCGTCACGCGCAACGTGGATGAGCGCATCGCTACGGCCCACCAGCGGAACTGCTGCGGCCATATCGTGATTGCTATTGCGCAGATGCTGTATCGCCCACTGGATCCGTCTCCGGACATCGCTCTCGAGAACGTGGCCAATGAGCCCGGACTGACAGCGCTTATGGATGCTTCTGTGCACGGCGAGGCCGCAGTGGTTCGCAAGCTGCTGCAGAGCGGTGCGAGTGTGGGTCTCGTAAACCACTACGGTCGCAACGCCCTCATCCTGGCCACCATGGCAGGGCAGCGTGACATCGTGGCGTTGCTGCTTGCAGTCGATGCACCGATTGATGCAGTCGATGCGTGGGATCGGGACGCTCTGGGCTGGGCTGAGACCCGGGGGCACTTCCACATCGCCGAACTGCTCCGCGCGAAGGCGGACGCGCGACGAGCCGATCAGATACGGCGCCTCGGACGCCCGCAGCCTGGAGCCGCTGCACAAAACTCTGCTGCTTCTGCCGCCAAGCCGTCGTTATCGAAGCCTCAAGCCCTGCGGCAGCAGCAGCAGCGGCCGCAGCAGCAGGCTCCGTCGCCGTCGCCGCCGTCGCAGCAGCCGCAGCAGCCACCGCCGTCACCGCCGCCGCAGCAGCAGCCACCGCCGCCGTCGCCGCCACCGCCACCGCCGCCGCCGCCGCCGCCGCAGCAGCAGCAGCAAGAGCACCAGCAGCAGTTGCTGCCGCCACCGCCGCAGCCACCGCAGCCACCGCCGCCGCCGCCGCAGCAGCGGCAGCAGCATCAGCGGCCGCAGCAGCAGCGGCCGCAGCAGCAGCAGCAGCGGCGGCGGCAACAGCAGCAACGGCCGCAGCCGCAGCCACATGCACTTGAGGGCAGCAGCAGCAGCAGCAGCCTCGCTGCCGTCGGCGACGGTGCCGGCGGTGGCCTCAGAGGGGCCTTAAAGCCGTCGACCAAGGGGTTACACCACGGCGGTGCCCAGGACGGCGCGAACCCGCCTGCACCAGCTGACGAGGAGTTCCCCACAGCTGGCGTGGATTTCCCCACAGTGGAGGAGCCATCGGTGCCTGGACGCCCAGGACAGCGCTCGAGCTGGGTGAGGGGCGTGCTCTCGTCACGTGGCGCCGTCCTGGGCGCTGGGATCTTCTCATCTCGTTCGATCTCGTCTCGCCTTCGATCGGCCCCTCCGAGAGCGCACCCCAGCCAGCAGCATTCACATTCACACTCAAGCCAGCAGCCAGCTGCAGGCGGTACCGGTACACAGCCTAGTGGGCCATCATCGGCACCGCCCACAGGGCAGTGGGCATTTCAAGGACTGTTCGACGGGTTACTCGGTCGGCCCGCTATTCTGGACACGCCGCACTTTAGCCCCGCCGCGCCCTCACCCTCCAAGCTGCGCTTCTCTCCCGAGGCACTCGCAGCCGACGAGGCGGCTGCGGCGGTGCGCGCCGCCACCTCGCAACTGCCGAGTGCAGGCATGGGCTTCTTCGGGCAGAAGAAGGAAATCGTGTATGGCTGGGACGCCGAGCGGCCTGGCTGGGAATGGGGTCCCGAGCGTATCACCAGCGCTTCCGACGTAGAGGCGCTCTACTACGACAAGCCGCCAGCAATAATAGTAGGAAAGTAGGGCGCAGGGATAGTGGACACAGCGCCCCGATCCTCTTTCCGTTCGGGGACGAGGACGGATCATGGTATAGGTTGCTCGACTACATGTAGCTTGTAGAATCACTTGACGGATGTGCAGCGCCAAGTGTGTGCGTAATCGGTGAGCACTGTGCTCTCCGCTCCGGCTTGAAAATAATGCGAACACCAACCCGCGCGGCGAAAACCGTAAACCCGCGAAATAACGCGTCGCTCGGCACGCGGGGTCTGGGCGTTCGCGACGGTCGCGCGCGCTTACTCGTCGCGTCGACACGAGGGTCAGGATGGCAACGCACCGCCGAGGCTACAGCTGCTGAGACGCTCCACATCAAACCCATCCGATACCAATTTTCACGCCTCATCCTACCGCTTCCGGCGCTGGCTGAGCCCTGGAGGTGCTTGCGCGCCCAGCCCTTGGACGAGATACACGATGGCCACGAGGAGGGCTGTGTAAAAGGCGGCGGTGGTATTGGCCTCAAATCGGAATGTGTCCGGCAGGCTCTCGATGCCCTCGACGAGCACCTCCTGGGCGCGCACTTGGGCGTTGCCGCAGCCGTCGAGCAGGCCAATGGAGGCGGCACACAAAAGGTTGAGTCGCCGAGCGGAGCGCCTCCCAAGCTCGCCTCGCCGCGCGGCGGTGTACAGTTCGATTTGGATCGGAGAGAGAAGCAGTGCGATGTAGACTCCGAAGAGCGCGCGCGCAAGATAAGTGACGGGCAGCTCGGCCTCGTACACGGCGAGCGGCGAGATCGGCGAGAGCGCGAACGCACCGCCGACGACGAGGCTTGCGATTGCGCTCGACCTGTAGAATAAGTCAAGAGGCGAGTCCGCTGCTGCCGCTGGGGCGATGGCTCGAGACTTGCCCCTCTGAGCTGGGGCGGAAGTGTCCTGTCCTAGCAAGCTGCGAGTGTCGGATGCCGCGAGCGCGCTCAGCTCGTCGGTCGAAATCTCGCGCAGCAGTGGTCGCAGCACTGACACTGCGCTGGCCCCGCACAGAGCGAGCACGACTGCTAATCCAGCGGGGTCCACGACGGTCAGCCCCGTCGAGGCTGCAGCCACGCACGCCCCGAGCGCACCGCCTGCCGCGAGCACGACCGACGCTGAGAGGCGCGCGCGCGTCTCGACGGCCGCCTCATCCAGCGTACTCGAGGCGAGCAACTGAAGCAAAGCGGCTTCGAGGGGCATCAGCGTCGCGGCCAGCTGCAAAAAGCCAGCAGCAGGCTGCTGAACTCCGTATGTGCCGGCCACGTCTAGTGCAAATACGTGAAGTGCCACTTCGCTCGGGTTCAGCAGCAACGGCGCCGCGACGACCAACCAACTGACAGCACACCCTTGCAGCCAGTTTTTTTCGAGGTTGCTTGGCTTGGGCGGCGAGTAGCTCATGCGAATGTGGGTGCTCCGTGAGATGATTGGTGGTCTCGGCCGGGGCCAACTGCAGCTACCAAGCGCAGCGCCGGACTGCGCGAGCAGCGCCATCATAAGAACCAAGCGCCGCGCGAGCATCCTTGTACGGTCCAAACGCGGCGGCGCGCGGCCGGCAGGGTCCTCCTCGCACCGTACATTCTTTCCGTGTTTTTGTTCACAGTCTTCCCACCCTGCACTCTCGCCAATCTCCCCGCCAATTCCTCGACTTCTTTCATGGAATCAGTCCTACATGTAGTCGCGAGCCCGCCAGTGGGACCAATCGGCGGCCTGCTGTCGCTACTTGGCCTCTGTGCAGTTCCCGATGACGAACATCTACTCCATCGTGCCTACAAGAAGGCTCTTCGCGCCGATCCATCCAAGGCCAGTGAATTACGCGCTGCGATGAATGCGCTGGCGACACCAGACTCGCGTGCTGAGTTCCTCCGCCAGCAGTCCGCTGCAGTTCGTGCGCTGGCCATTACGCAGGCCAAGACGCCGCGCGGCAGGGTGCAGATTACTGGCGGCGAAGCTGCCTCGCCAGAGCTGGTGTGCGCCTATGGTCACGCGTCTCTTCAGGGACGAAGGTCCTCGATGGAGGACGAGGTGCTGCTCGCTCCTCTCGGCGGAGGTCGCCACGCGTACGGCGTCTTCGATGGCCATGGTGGCCCTCGTGCTGCTCGCATGCTCCGCCGCCACCTGCCCGATGCCCTCCGCAAGCGAGCGTCGGCCAGCGCCGAGAGTCTCAAAGCGGCCTTCGAAGAGGTCGATGCAGCCATTTGCGCTCGATCCTCGGCGGACGGTTGGGATGATGGTTCGACCGCCCTTGTGGCCATCATTGGCTCCGGCCCACCAGGCACGAGCTCTGAGAGCCAGTCCACGACCGTGACGCTGCTGCAGGTCGGCGATTGCGACGCCATCTTGTGTCATGTGCCAACAGGCTCACTTCTTGGGGAGGCGCCGCTGCTGACACGCCATCGGCCCAACGAGCCCTCTGAGGCGCAACGGCTGGCTGCGCTCGGCGTGACAGTGAGTGCCACGGGGCGAGTTGCCGGCCTCGCCGTCTCGCGCGCCTTCGGCGACGTCAGCTTCAAGTCCAGTGCGCAGCCCTACCTGATCGCCACCCCCGACGTGGTCACGCGTGTGCTCCGGCCTGAAGAAGCCTCTGGTACCGTCCTCGTGCTCGCGTGCGACGGCTTGTGGGACTTTGTGAGCCCCGCAGAGGCGTGCAGTCTCCTTGCCGCCGCACTCGAGCCCTCAGACGCCTCAGGCGCCTCGGCGTGGCATGCGGACGCTCTCAAAGGTGCTGCACTCCGATTGGCAGACGCTGCGCTCGACAAGGGCGGCGATGATAATGTGAGTGTAGTGGTGGTGCCTTTGGCTCTGCGCTGTGCTTGAGGGGTACTGCCTAAGGCCTGGCACCCTTGCGCACGGACACACTCTGAGCAAGGAGTGTTGCTTGCACTCTGGTCGCTCACGTGCTGACGCGTTGATAGAAGCGTGTGCGAGCGCCGGCGCCGGTCCGGCACACTGGCGGGGCGCAGCACGTGCACGATGGTCGGGCGCACTGGCGCAGCACGATGGTCGAGCGCGAATCGCTGACCGCAAATGTCGCGCCGGGCGGCGCGCGGAATACAGCCGAAAACGTGGACCCCAAGGACGCCCCGGAATACACAAGAAGTGGCAGTGTTGCAAAAATCTCTTTACTCGCTACGGCTTCATATAAAGAATAAAATTGCAAAAATTACAGAAGATGCAGCCGCAAAGTTTACATGATCTACATCATGTACCTGGACTCGGGAGACCCTCGCGTGCAAGCAGATGCTCTTGCAGCATCTGACGAGCCTCTTCGCGCGTCAGGCCCATCTCGGCAGCCGCGCTCTCCGAGTCAGATCTCCTTGGTGCAGGGGCACCCGAGGCTTCCCGAGAAGGCGGCAGGGGCCCCTGCGCCACCGCTCTCGCGCGAGCCTCGAGGTCCGCATCGCTAGGCAGGACCACGCCCTCGTGCATCCCCCATTGGCGTTGGATGGCGCGCACGGCATTGCGGTCGTTGTTCTCGACGGCGGTCTGCAGGCATCCGCCGTACGGGAGCCTTTCGAGCGCGGCGGCCGGAGGACTCCAAACCGAATCCGCATCCGGCGGCGGCAGGTCGGCCTCGGCTGTGAAGGCGCTCGTGCCTACCACGTGCAGCCGCGGTGGTTGCTCGCTCGAGAGGTGCAGCGCTCGACCTTGCGCGAGCTGCAGCGCCATCGAGCCGGGAGGCCCTTTATGCCTATCTTCATCGCCCAGGCAGATGTTTAGATGAAGCTCAAGATCGTGTTGATTGCGGAAGGGCGCCTGAGGGCACCCTGTGCCGTGAAGAGGGCATACGAGCATGGGACAGACGCACAGCACCTGCGCACAAATCTCACGGGAGCGGCACACAATCGCGTGGGCAAACGGTGCAAGAAGGAGAAGTTGAGATGAAATTTATCCCCGTTGTGAGCATGCTGCGGGGCCAAAAACGGGCACCCGCGGGCTACTCTTCAAGGAGATGTGTTGCACGCGCTTTCTGCTGCCAATCCATTGCAAAACTGCGTATCGGCTGCCTATCAGGCGTGCGTGTAAGGAGGTGCCTCTGCTCGCTGTGGACGGATATTCACCGGTGGGAGCAGTGCGTCCACCGCTTATCGCGAGCGCCGAACACACAGCAGTCGGCCCCTGTCGTCGAGGACGAATCCCAAGTTGTTTCACATCAGCCCAGTGTGAAATCCGCCGGCCCTGGGGGACGTTAAATCACCACGCGCCCCTACGCCCTCGTCACGGCCAGAGCACGGCGAGCAGCGCGCGAAACCCTTTTTCCGCACACGAGAGCCGAGAATGACCTCAGACAGCCCCCGCGCCACATACGAGACTGAGATCAGCGCTCGATTCTATCTGGCATCATATGGCCCCCGTTCCTTGAAGTCCCTCAGAAGGTTCCGAGAAGAAGTCCCTCAACTTAGTCGCCCAGAGAGCCGTTGGTGTGACGTTCGGAGCACGCGCCATCGCCGCTACGTCAAGACGCACGCCCTCGGTGTTCACGCTCGTCGGTGTTCACGCTCGTCGGTATTCACGGCTCGTCGGTGTTCACGCCGGCTCGATCACGGTGCAATCTCGATCGAGCTGCCTCCACGCTTCAGGATCTTGGAGTTGACGAGATTCGGGCGCGACCCCTCCGACGATGCGTCGAGGGCCTTGCGCTGCTGACGGAACTTGGTGAGCGTAGGCTCCGTGTACCTGAGGTGTGAAGAGGTGTGAAGAGGTGTGAAGAGGTGCAAGACGCGCGACACGACGGGTGTCAATCGAACACAGCCCGGCCAGAACTGCAAATAGGCTGTGGGGAAGCTCGATGTGGCTGTGGGGAAGCTCGATGTGGCTGTGGGGAAGCTCGAGGTGGCAGTGGGGAAGCTCACCCGTTGGGCGCCGTGGTGCCGGAGAAGACGAGCTCGAGGGCAGCATGCCACTCCGGCCCATCGAAGCGCGGCGCGAAGGCTTTGTAGGTCGGGTCCGACGCGTTCTGCTCGTCGACGAGGTGGGCGATTCGATGGAAGGCCTCGAGCACCTGCTCGTCGCTCACGACGCCGTGATGACGCCAGTTGGCAATGTGCTGGCTGGAGATGCGAAGGGTCGCGCGATCTTCCATGAGCTGCACGCCCTCGAGGTCCGGCACCTGTAGGGACGGGAGCATGGGTGGGAAGGGGAGGGTGCGGGGATGGGGTGGGATTTGGGAAGGGGTGGGTGCAGGGAAAGAGGAGGGTGTGGGGACAGGGGAAGTGTGGGGATGGGGAAGGTGTGGGGAAGGTGAGAGGCTGCGGGTACGTACCTTGGAGCAGCCCACGCCTTGCCCGACCCAGCGAACGACATAGCCGAGCAGAGACTGCACGTTGTTGTCGAGCTCCTTTTGGATGATCACCGGGGTGAGCGCCTCGCGTTCGCTCGATGTCATCAAGGGAGGCGTGATCAGATCCGCGAGGAAGAGGGCGGGCGTCACTCCCTCAGACTTGTGCGCCGTCGCCATCGTCCCCTGGACGCTCGCCACGCTCGTCTGCAGGTAGTGCAACGCGTGCAGCGTGGCAGCGGTGGGCGACGGCACCCAAGCCGTGGAGGCGCCGGCCGCGATCTGCGCCCCCTTGGTGCGCAGCAGACCTGATAAGGGGGGTGATCGAGGAAGACGTGATGAGTGGGGCAATCAAGGAAGACATGATGAGGGACGCAATCAAGCCCAATCAGAAGCAATCAAGGAGCTTGGGCAGGTACCTGATGAGGGGCGCAATCAGTCGTGCTCAGACGCACTCGGACGCAATCAGGGACTCTCAGCCCCTGGGGTATCCTAATATGGGTGCGCGGCAGACCGTTCATGTTGTCCGGCTCCGCCCACATGCCCTTCCCAATCTGCCCTTTGCCGACGAGGCGGTGCGCGAGGCCCGCGGCGACGTTACTCTTCTCGTAAGCTTGCAGCCAAGGCGCGGCCTTCATCGCCCCGTTGTGCTTTGGCTTGACAGGGCCCGCATGCATGCAAGTGTGGATCTCATCAGCGGTACCTGATGAGCGTGACCATCAGGCGAAATCAGGCGAAATCAGGCGAAATCAGGCGTTCATCAGGCGTGCATCAGTCGTCATCAGGCATCATTAGTGGCACTCTCAACATACGATCGAGGAAGCCGGTGTTGATGAAGACGAGGCGCTGGCGCGCCGCCTGCATCGCACTCGCGAGGTTCACAGACGTGCGCCTCTCTTCGTCCATGATGCCCATCTTCATCGTCAGTGGAGGCATGCCAAGCGCCTTCTCGACGGCTGCGAAGAGATCCACGGCGAGTCCGACCTCTTCGGGACCGTGCATCTTCGGCTTGACGATGTACACGGAGCCCTCGACGCTGTTGCGCACGTCGCCCGCCTCGCGGCGCACGCGAACGTCGTGCAGCGCGCACGCGGCCGTCACCATCGCATCGACAAAGTGCTCAGGCACGGGCGCGCCCGCTTCCGTCGTCACCATGTCGGTATACATGTGCATGCCGACGTTGCGTGCGAGGAGAAGCACTTGCGCAGACATCGAGAAGTCGTCGCTCGAGGCGTCCTTGGAGGGCCAGTGCTTCGGCTGGTGGAACGCGAGCCGCGGATTGAGGGTGCGGTTCACTGTCGTCCCATTCTTGCCAGGGAACTCGCACGAGAGCGTTCGGTTCATCAGTCCTAGCCAGTTCGAGTACGCGGCGACCTTGTCGTCGACGTCGACGGTGCACGCGCTGTCCTCAAAGTCGCAGATCGTGGTCAGAGCACTCTCGAGACGAACGTCGACGATGCCGGCAAGCGTCGCACGCCCAACCCCCTTCTCCTTGCCGTCGATGACGATCTCGCAGTGCAGCCCATTCTTACGGAGCAAGATCGACCATTTCTCACCCGCCCGCGTGCCGTAGCCGACAAGCTGGTCGGGGGCCGCCAGTCGAAGGGGTGCACTCTTCTCAGCGCCAGCCACCTTGGCGACGAGAGCGCCGTCGGCGATCGACAGGTTGGTCACTTCTGACCAACGTCCCGCGGCAAACGGGAAGGTCTCATCGAGGAATTTGTGCGCCATCTCGAAGACCTGGACGCCGCGAGCGGGATCGTAAGGGCCGGGCTGGGGCGCTGGGAGCACTGCATTGGTGCCGTAGAAGGCGTCGAGCAGGGATCCCCAGCGTGCGTTCGCCGCGTTCAGCAGAAAGCGACTCTTGTCGACCGGGCAGACTAGCTGTGGGCCCGCCACTCTGGCGATCTCGTCATCGACGCGCGCAGTCTCAATCTCGAAAGCTCCTGGCGAGGGCTGCAGGTAGCCGATGCGGCGGAGGAAGTCGAGCTGGGTCTCGCCCGTCTTGCTCTTGTGCCACGAGTCAATCTGCGACTGGATGGCATCGCGCTGCTCCAGCAGCTGTTGGTTGCGAGGCAGCAAGTCCTGCACGATCCCGTCGAGGCCCGTCCAGAATTGATCGGGGGTGCAGCCGGTGCCGGGTAGAACCTTGGTATCGATGAACGACTGCAGCGCCGGTGCGACCTTGATTGAGATGGGTGTCGGGGATGCCTGCGATCATGGGCCAGAGTGCTCACACCAGGGGTCATGGGATCCTCGGCGAGAGGCAGAGAAGCGAGAGCACGAGCGACCCGACGGGTTCGATCGCCCGCGCCACACGCACCCGCGGCGAGCTGGAGAGGGCCCGCAACGTGCGAAGAGCCGCATTCCGCGAGAGAGATGAGGGCAGTAGCATGATAGGAGCCGACGCTGATGAGACCTCGGCGAGAAAGGCGGTCTCTTTGAGAAAGGGTCAGTTGAATCGACACACAAGGTACCGACCAGCCACTACCACACGAGTTCAGTTCAGTTCAGTTCAGTTCAGTTCACGAAACACAGGACAGACGGGCGCTGTCACCGCGGTCGCGTTCTGAACAAATCGTTCGGACCAAGTCAAGTCAAGTCAAGTCAAGTCAAGTCACGTCAATCTCTCGATCTCTCCGACTCTCCCTGCCAGCAGCAACGTAACGCCCTGCCCCTGGCCGCTGCAATGTCTCGAGTCCTCCGAAGATCGCCGCGCGCTGATAAACGGACTTGTACTGAGTACATTGTACTGTACAATTGTACTACCAAGGGTAGTCGACGGGGGTGTAACGGCGACGGGGGTGCTCTCGCGTCAGCGGGGCAACTTGATTACCATCGTTATTACGCATTATTAACGAGATAAGGCACCGTAATGCAGGGTGCCAATCGACAGATCTCGGAACGTAGACCCCCGAACCGCGGAAATTCGGTTTGCATCGGCAAAGCGAAGCCCGCAAACAGCATTTCCAACTTTGTTCACGAAACATCCCGCGCACACCTTCGCTTCCGGTGCGACCCAGCATCTTGGCTGCCGCCCCTCTCTACGTCTCAATGGTGAGGACATACATCCGCAAGGGTGGCCATGGCGGTGACCGCAGCAAGGCTGGCCTGCCTACTGGCAGGAGAAGGGTGGTCGCGCCGCAGCAGCCGCAGCAAAGGCTGCAGCAAAAGCGAAAGAATTGCTAGAGGAACATGCAGCGAAGGCGGCGGCCACCAACCGCTGGAAGCAGTGGGCCAAGCACAGTGATGAGCAGCAGTCGACCAGCAATCAGCTGCAAACAGTGTAATGCCCGTCTTGTGAGCCTCGACTGACTCCACGCAGATGACGACTCAGCTTGTGCTCGTTGCTGACTCTCGTGTGCTCCGCAGGGTGGTGTGAGGCTACAATCCAGCTTTCGGATAAGGATATCTTCACTTCAGGCTCGAGTTCGCTATGGATCCCTGCCATGCAGTCGAGAGAGCAGGCGGATAAGGGAGCGAGACTATTGCTTTTGTCATTGTGGCTAAGTGTGTCATCGAAGTTGTCGGTACTCATACTGTCATACATGTACGTCGCAGTCAATAGTGTGTGAGTGGCATCAATTTCAGGGCCTAAATGTAGTGATTTACAGTCAATATCGCCAAAATTTTCGCGCCTGCGGCGGGCTGAAAACCCGCGCGCTATGCGCGCGGGGCAACTTGATTACCCCCCCTCTATAGAGCACCCCCGTCACTTCCCAAGAGCGAAGAGGCCGTCGATACCCCGGGTGTACTACAGGGCTGCAGCAAAGCAGCAGGCAAGGCAGCAAGTAGGGCAAGGCAGCAGGGGGCGATACAATGTACCACGGACGTAACACACGGTGCCGACGACGGCCCGGGGGGACCCGCACGCCCGCACCCGACCCGCCGCGTCCCCACGTCCCCCGCGCGCGCCTTAACGTGCCCCAAGACTTCAATTGCATCAAGACTTACCGGCCAAGACGCGCGCACCAAATGGTGCGCGCGAAGACGCGCGCACCATATGGTGCGCGCGTCTTGGCGCCAACAAGAACAAGCAAGAAGCAACTTAACTCGGCGCTACTCGGGCCTACGGCGCACAATATAAATTGCACGTGCTCACAATCCACCGCCCTTCATCTTTACATCTACTTCGAGACCGATGACCGTGAAAACCGTTGTGTCGACCCACTCTCCTCTCACTTACCAGGTTCAGCTCTGCTCGAGCCTGGAGACCAGTCGTGAGGCAATGCGATCTCCACTCTTCAGATGAGGCGAGATCTGTAACCGTTTGATGGATTCAGCTTTCAATTAATCAAGAAGTTGCCGAAAAGGGCGTCATCAAAGGCGGACGGTGCGGCACGGGTCTCATCAGTTTTTTGCGATCGGACTTGATCGATCTCATCAAAATGCACGCCGTCACGACGACTGGCGTCAAGGCGATGCGCTCCGTCGCAACCCGCTCCATCTCGCGTGCCATGTCGAAGGCGCCCAACGCGGGCGGCTGCCCGCGTATCGCGCCAATCCCGCGCAACATGGCGGAGGAGACCAAGAAGATCGAGGAATGGTGGGCCACGTCACGTACGTCTGCACCGCAGCCATGCGATGCTCTCACCTCTTTCTGGTGAGATGATGAGCACCTCTTCCTAATGTGCGGTGTGCCTGTGTCGCCATGGCAGGCTTCTCCCAGACGAAGCGTCCGTACTCGGCCGCCGATGTTGTCGCGCTCCGCGGCACGCCGCTCATGGAGAGCTACGCGAGCAACGCCATGTCGCAGAAGCTTTGGGCGACGCTGCAGATGTGCAAGGCGACCGGCACCCACTCGCGTACCTTTGGCGCGCTCGACCCGATTCAGGCCGTGACGATGGCGCCGCACCTCTCGAGCATCTACGTCTCCGGCTGGCAATCGTCCTCGACCGCCTCGACGTCGAATGAGCCCGGCCCGGACTTCGCGGACTACCCGATGGACACTGTGCCGAACAAAGTCGACCAGCTCTTCCGTGCCCTCCGTCACCACGACCGCCGCATGTGGGAGGAGGCGGTACGCAAGGGCAAGACCGCGGAGGAGCGCCCCGACTTCCTCACGCCGATCGTTGCGGACGGCGACACTGGCCACGGTGGGCTGACTGCGGTGATGAAGCTGACGAAGATGTTCATCGAGGCGGGCGCTGCCGGCATCCACTTCGAGGACCAGGCACCGGGCACTAAGAAGTGCGGCCACATGGGTGGCAAGGTGCTCGTGCCGACCCAGGAGCACCTCGACCGCCTGTGCGCGGCGCGGCTGCAGGCGGACGTGCTCGGCGTGAGCACCCTCATCGTCGCGCGCACCGACTCGGAGGCCGCGACCTTCATCACGTCGAACATCGACCCGCGCGACCACGCCTTCATCGTGGGCGCCACCACGCCCAACGTGCCGTCGCTCAACGCCGCCATCGCTGCGGGCAAGGAGGAGGGCAAGTGGTATGAGCAGGCCAAGATCGCGACCTTCCCCGAGGCGGTGCGCAAGGCGGTCAAGGCGGCGGGCAAGGAGGCCAAGCTCGCGTCGTTCGATGCCGTCGTCGACGCGCGCAAGAGCATGTCGGAGATGCGCACCGCTGCCGCCGCCATCCTCGGCGAGGCCAACCTGCCGTACTTCGACTGGGAGGCCCCCCGCGCGCGTGAGGGCTACTACCGCATCTCGCCGGGCACTGAGTTCGCCATCGCGCGCGCGCAGGCGTGGGCGCCGTACTGCGACATCATCTGGATGGAGACCGCCATGCCGACCATCTCCCAGGCCGCCGAGTTCGCAAAGGGCGTCCACTCCATGTGGCCGGACAAGTTCCTCGCGTACAACCTCTCGCCCTCGTTCAACTGGGATGCGGCGGGCATGAACGACAACCAAATCGAGAGCTTCACGCGTGAGCTGGGCGAGCTTGGCTTCGTGTGGCAGTTCATCACCCTCGCGGGCTTCCACACCAACGGCCTCGCCGTCCACAACTTCGTCAAGGGCTACGCGGAGCGCGGCATGGGCGCGTACAACTCGATGATCCAGCGCCAGGAGCGTGAGGTCGGGTGCGCCCTCATCAAGCACCAGTGGTGGTCGGGCGCGGAGCTCATGGACCAGATGACCAACGTCGCCACCGGCGGCGGCAACTCGACGTCGGCCATGGGCCACGGCGTGACTGAGGATCAGTTTGAGAAGAAGGCTCACTAAGAAGGCTCACTGAGCGCCGCTACGCCCCCGATCACGCGGACGACACATGCGGACGAGCACTTGGACGACGTCTTGCTCGTGGCGACGCGTGAGGTTTGCCGTTGGCGAGGCGATCACGTATGATCGTGAGGCTATCATGCGGCGAGGCGAGACACGCATGTGAGGGATGAGTCTGGCAGATCTCCGATTAATCTCCGAGAAGTCCGATTGGACGGAAAGGGCCCGCGCGGCATAGGGGGGATACGGGCAGAGGGAAATCCAGAGAACGTGAGAACCAGATGATGCGTCTCGGCGAATCGCCAGACGCCACACTCTTAACGGTCGACGTAACGGCAGGGGTGCGTGTTCAAAATGCGCGTGTCGGTCTCTAGAGCAGCGTACCCGTACGGTACAAGCGTTCATCATTGAGTCAGTGGTGCGCTGGATCCATGGCTGGCTATGGCCTCGCAGCGAGCCAGGCGGGGGCGGCCCGTAACGTCGCCGCGCCGTCTCGCTTCAGCACACAGGTTGTGCGGTCTGAGCTTCTCGACATCTGAACACGCGTCGATGCTTGCGAGCGGTTGAGCTCGACTTCTGCTCGTTGAGTCTCCGGCCACGCGCGTTTGTGGCTGTCTTGGGGGTCGTGGCGTTCGCGCGTTCACACAAGCGTTCACACGTGGGGTTCCTGCTTCATGGGGACTTGCGCTGCTGCTCGCGGTGCGCGCGCGCTCGGATGCCTGCTCTCGCTCGTCGCCGCGGCTGCTGACAGCTGCGCTGCCGACGAGACATCGACAACGTTCCTCTTGGGTCCCATTATGCTAGATGATGGATTCGCTTTCGACGACGAGGCGTCCATCGTCGCATGGGCAGAGGGCCCTGGAAGTGACGTGCAGCATGATGGCGCCACCGTCTGCGCAGCGCTGAGACGTGGCTGGCAGAGCGCCGCTCGCGCGCTCGTGCGAACCGCCACCGACGCTGGGCGTACACGGATCCGGCACTTTGCCGAGTTTCGTCGTCGCGAGACCACCTCAGTCGTCCAGCTCCTCCAGAGCACCGTCCACACGGCGGACGCCACCATCGTACCCGCGGTGCAATGGGCGCAGAACGGATCGACAGTGGCTGTGATGGTGCGCTTCTCGCCCAAGAAGCACGGGCCCGTCTCAGTTTCCGTCGTCGATAAGCCCGAGGTGTCGCTCACCGCGTCGCATCTGTCCTTTACGGGCGAGGGCAACTCGGTCAATGGCGGCAAGCGGCTGCGCTTCGCGCTCGAGCTGCCGTTCACGCACGACATCGTTCCCGAGGCATCGACGTTCAATCCTAGTGGTACGGGTGGGCGCGTGACACTGCACCTGGCCAAGGCGAAAACGAACGAGCACTGGGCAACGCTGGCTCGTGCGATCACCGCATCGGATGGTAGCGATGGCCACAAGCCACGGCGCGTGGGCCCGATCTCGTCGTGGTTTGAGATGCAGATGCAGTTCGAGGAGGAGGCGAGAGCGCGGGAGGTGACAGCAAAGGAGGCGGCGGCGGAGGCGACGGAGGAACTCAGCCAGCAGGCCGAGGCAAGGGCATCCAAGAAGGCAAAGCGAGGCGGCGCCGGAAGCAAGGACCGAAGCAAGGACCGAAGTATGGACCCATCGGCAGCGGCCAGCACAGTAGAGGTCATCAGGGCGATGGAAGCCAAGCTCAAGCGCGCTACCGAGGGTAAGCAACCGGGGACCGGCAACCGCAAGTCTAAGTGGCTGGGACGCGTCTTGGAGGTGTTCACCGCCGGCAGCTTGCAGCGGCGCATTCCCAAGCAGCTGACGGAGATGATTTCGAACGAGTCCAGCTTCGCTGCAGTCGTTGCTTTCGCAATCGCCTTTCTTTGTACAATGGCCACGGCGTTTGTCAGCGCGCTCGTCAAGCGTGCGCAGGCGACAAGCCGCCGAAGCGCAGGCGCTAAGGACTGCTAAACCAAACAGTCGTCGAGAAGAAGGGGTCGTGGCCAGGCCCATGCGATCGGGGTAGGCGCTCATTAGGTGCGAAGGACCGAAGGTCGTAAGAAGGTCGGAGTGAGACGCTCGACGGCTCTCGAGAGGTTGCGCAAGATTCAATATTGAATGCGGCTCGCTACCGATCGGCATCGGGCTCCCCGATGGTGAATTCTCCAGCACCTATACGTCATCAACTTTTGGGTCTCGATACGCAAGGAACCACGATGGAGGCACATTACGCGCCGGCCGTGCGCTGCATGATTGAACATGCGCTCGTATACGATCATGGGCAAAGTCATGATCGACCCAGATGATCCAGAGGGTTCGCTCAGAACCCTACTTTCAGGATTCTCCATTGGCTGCGACTCAGGTGACGGACCTCTTCCACATCGTCCGTCTGCGAGCCAGCGAGCAGTCCTCTGCCGCCAGCATGCTTGGCCGCCACGCGATATGCTGGATGGTCAACACCATCAGCCCGGATGTGGGCGAGTGGCATGTGCCGGATCCAAACAGCGCCGCGTCTCGAAAAGCGCCCGACTATTTCGCTATTCCTCACGGGGACGGCTGGATCGAAGCGATGAGAGCTGGAATACCCCGTCTTCTACCCGAACCCCGCGAACTCCGCGACCGCATGCAACCGCACAATATCCATCCGGAGACTCATGCCGGTCCGTGGTTTGAGAGGTTGCAAGTTCAGCGTATGAGATACGAGGAGAGCCCGCGAGCCCGACCCCTTGGTGCACGGCCCGATGCCCGGGGCGCCTGTGATCGGTCCGCGGCGCTCCTGACGCTGCGTCTCACGTCCGCTGTGTGAGGAACGTTTGCCTTTGCGCGCCTCCCGCGCGTGTCTGGGAAGTGAATTCACAGTGACTGTAGCACATTCACAGTCGAAGGACACCTCGAAATTGGCGATGCATGGTGCCGAAGATGACGTCCATCACAAACGGGTCCAACACGTCGCGTCACACATGAGTGCCTCCTCGACGTGGACTCTGCACGAGCGCCCGAGCAGTACATCGAGCAGCCCCGGAAGCCAGCTACCCGTCCGCAGGGCGAATAGCCCTATCAAGGCCGGTGGCGATGGCAAGAGGGGTGGCGGCTGGGTAGATGAATTCTCCCGGCTGCGCTCAGAGGTGGAAAGAGCCAATAAGGCGGAGAGGACAGCGCGCAGCCATTGCAAGGCGGCCGAGATGTCGTTGCAGCAGGCTCTCGCGGAGAGTCGGAGGCTCGAGCGCGAACTCGTGGAGCGAGATGAGATCCTGAATGCTGCCATCAGCGCCGCGCAGCAGTCTGCCGAAGCCGAGCTGACCACGCTGGCAGCAGCTGCTGCCCGGGAGCGCAGTTCCGCTGTCAACGCCGCCCGGCAGGCGATGCTGCGCGAGCAACAGCCGATTCAGGATGCAGCCGTTGCGGCGGCCAAGGAGGAGGGGGCGGCCGCTGCCACGGCCCAAGCGGCGGCCGCCGCCGAAAAGGTGGCAGCGCAAGCTGAGGCACTTCGCCAGGCATCGGTGGCAGCTGCACGAGAGGAGGTGCAGGCTGCTATGACGAGGGCGCAAGAGGAGGCCGTCGCCGCGGCGATCGCGAGGACCAAGGAGGAGGCCGAAGCGCTCGCTGCCGTCGAGCGCGAGCGCGCGCTCGCGCAGGCTCGCGAGGTGGCCGCTTCCTCGCTCGCCGCAGCCTTGGCTGGCGCGAAGCGAGATGCGGAGGTGGCGCAGGTGAGCGCGGTGCAGCTGGCGATCGCGGCGGTGCGGCAGGAGGCGGCCGACGCCGAGAAGCACGCCGTGGCCGTAGCGCTGGAGGCATGCCGCGCCGAGTTACTCGCCGCCACTGAGCTGTGCGCCAAATCGAGTGCTCGAGTTGCGGAGCTTGAATCGCGCCTCGTCCTCGAGGCAACGGCGGCCAGGGACACGCAGCAGCAGGCGGTGGCCGCGGCGGTGGAGCAGGCACGCCACGAGGCCGAGGCCGCGGCCGAGCGCCACGCCGAGAGCGTACGCAAGAGCAGTGCCGAGCAGATCCAAGCGATCCTCACCGCGACGCTCGACTCGGCGCGAGCGCAGGCGCACGACATCCAGGAGCAGACCGCGGCCACACACGCTCGCGCCCTCGAGGAGGCTAAGGCGGCGGCTCGCGAGCTTGCGCTCGTCGAGAGGGACAGCGCACTTGCGGCGGCCAAAGCAGAGGCCGAGGCGGCGCGAGCGCGCGAGGTGCTGGAGCTCAAGGAGGCCGCAAGGTGCGCAGAGGCCGCAGCGGATGCGGCGTATGAGCAGTCGCTCCGTGACAAGGAGGCGGCCGTCCAGGCGGCGATGGCTGAGGTTCAGGCTGCGGTCCGGGCGGCGACCGACGCGGCCGTGGCGAGCGCGAACGAGCAGGCGGACGCGCGGCTTGCAAGCGAGCGCGCGGGGCTACAGACTCTCTTAGCGAGCGAGCGTGCGGGGGTACAAGCCCTCTTGGCGAGCGAGCGTGAGGCAGCCAAGACGGCATTGGAAGCGGCCGTGGCGAGAGCACGGGCCGAGGGGCACGCGATGCTCGCGATGCACGAGCAAGCGGCCGAGGAGGCTGCATCGTCGGCACGACTGGCGGCAGAGCAGGCCCTCCAGGCTGCCGTGACGGCCGCCGTGGAGGCTGCCCGAGAGGACGAGGCACGCTGGCTGCTGTGCAAGATGGCCGAGCGATCCACTCGCAGTGCGGTGGCATGTGCCTCCGAGTGCGGCCTGTCCATCAGCCGCTGCGCGTCCGACTGCGGCCGATCCACGAGCCGATGCCTCGCGGGTGGGTTGCAGGCGATCGGCGCGGGGTTGATGAGCGTCGGGAGTTGCGTCAAGGGAGTCGTGAGCTGCCCGTGCTGGTGCCCAATCGCATGCCTCGAGTGCTGCCGACAACTCGCCGATGAGTCGAAGCGCTACGAGACGTTTGAACGCGAGCGCTACGAGAGGTTGGCCGGTAAGTCCCCGGGCGCCGTGCCGGGCGCTGTGCCGGGCGCTGTGCCGGGCGCTGATGCGGCCGAGCGCCACGGCGAGTCACCGGACGCCGTCGTGGGCGAACAAGAGGGAGCATTACTCAAGTCGCCCTCGGCGCACAGACCAGCCGCGTCGCCTTCGCATGGCGAGCAGGCGTCGCCGGGCCCGGGGGCACGAGCGGATGCATCGAGGCACGTTGCTAGTGCAACTGCAGGTGCCAGCTCGATGCTGGTTCTGGATTGAAAGCCCGACGGTCGGGCCATCCGATCGCGGGGGGTTCACCTTTCGCTGTGGGTTTTAGGATTCCCCACAGCTGTTACATCAGAAAACGTGTCTTTACATGTTTATTTGGATAACTTGTTTATTTGGAGACTACATAGTAAACAGTAATAAACCGGTACAGTAGCGCTTCGTGTTTTCATGGGCGCCTCCAGCTCGAAGGGCTCCTCCACCTCGACAGTGCCCACCACGATTCGCACTGTGCTCCGCCGAGTCCTCCGCCGAGTCCTCCGCCGAGTCCTCCGAGGAGCTAAATCTCCGATGAGCCGCAACTTGCTCCCCGGCGGCCTCGGCGGGCCGCCCACGGCCCAGTCGCAGACGATCGTCACGAGCGCCGCCGCCGCCGCACCGAACCCCTACTTTGACGTTGAGACGCTGCTCGCGTCGGTGGAGAGCGGCGCGATCGCGGCGGTGAAGGGCTCCTGGCTCGTCGGTCTGCACAAGCGCGACGGCCGCCTCTCGCGCCGGCAGGCCCTTCCGCCCGAGGCCTTTTGGTCGGCGGGCGAGCTGCGGAGGGTCGCGCTGGCGCTGGGCGCCGACTTTGGCGTGCTCTTCGTCGCGCTGTCGTACCGGTGGCTCACAAAGGATCACCCCGACCCCGACGGCTTCCACCTCGGCATCGTGGCGGCGGTCGCCGAGCTCTACCTCAACCTGAGGGGGCAGGATGCCTCAGCGTCGCAGCTCAGCGCGGCGTTCCGGGAGCACGGGCTCGGCCTCCCCGAGTTCGCGCTGTTCTGGGACTTTGCGAGCCTGCACCAGTCGCCGCGCACCGACGCCGAGGCGAAGCTCTTCCCCTTGGGCCTGCAGAACTCCAATGTGTGGTATGGCCACGCGTGCACTGTCGTGTGGATGCAGAGTGAGCTGCCCGAGGGGTTTGCGGAGCGGATGCGGGCGAGCAAGCCGCCCCTCGCGGAGACGTACGAGGACTCGGGCTGGTGCTACGTCGAGGCCGCCATCAGCGCCGCCATCAAGCCCGGCTTCCTGCGCCTCGACCTCGCCAAGCGTACGGAGCGGGCGATGGCGAACTCCTACGGGCCCGCCGGTAACTGGTGGGAGGTCGGCGACGACAGGCTCGCGTGCGTGTGCGCGCGGCGTCGGCCGCCCCCGCCGTCGCCAGAAACGGCCCGGCGCCTGCTGCAGACGGAGAAGCGCTTCACCAACTTGTACGACGTGAGCAAGGTCGCGGACCTGTACGCGGCATTCTTTGGCAAGGTCACCACCGTCGACGCGCTCGTGTTCCAAGGGCTCGAGTGGGGCGACGCCGACGTCGTCGAGCTGTGCGAGGTGCTGCCTCGCTTTGCGGCCTTGAGGACGCTCGACCTCTCCAAAAACAAGATCGGTCTGGAGGGTGCCAAAGCCATTGCCGAGGCCCTCATGAAGTCGGGCACGGCGGTGGTGATCACCCTCTACCTCGGGCTCAACAACATCGGGGATGAGGGTGCCATCGCAATCGCGGAGGCGCTGAAGGTCAACGCGGTGTTGTTGAACGAGCTCGGTCTCGGGAACAACAGCATTGGCGCTGACGGTGCCAAGGCGATCGCGGAGGCGCTGAAGGTCAACGCGGTCCTGACCGAGCTGAGACTCGGGGTCAACACGATCGGCGACAAGGGTGCCAAGGCGATCGCGGAGGTGCTGAAGGTCAATGCGGTGGTGACCACACTGTCCCTCTGGAACAACAGCATCGGGGATGAGGGTGCCATCGCGATCGCCGAGGCGCTGAAGATCAAAGCGGTTTTGACCACCCTGCACCTGAACGTTAACAACATCGGGGATGAGGGTGCCATCGCGATCGCGGAGGCGCTGAAGGTCAACGCGGTGGTGACCGAGCTGTGGCTCGGGGGCAACGAGATCGGCGACGAGGGTGCCAAGGCGATCGCGGAGGCGCTGAAGGTCAACGCGGCGCTGAAGAACTGCAACTTGCTCAAGAACAGCCTGGATGTTGAGTCGGCCACGATGCTCGCCCAGATCGGTACGGAGAAGGGCATCATGCTCTCAGGCATGAGGCGCGACCAGACGGAGGCCAAGTTTGATAGCCAGGGGCTTCGACCTGCCGACGCCATCCTGATCGGGTCGGACCTGCAGTTCATGACGGTCCTGACTGAGCTCATCCTCTGGGACAACAACATGTTCGGTCTGGAGGGAGCCATCGCGATCGCGGAGGCGCTGAAGGTCAACGCGGTCTTGACCACCCTGCGCCTTGACTTTAACGAGATCGGTGCGGTGGGTGCCAAGGCGATCGCTGAGGCGCTGAAGGTCAACACGGTCCTGACCAAGCTCGACCTCGAGTACAACAGCATGGGAGATGCTGGGAAACAAGCAGTGCGAGATGCGGAGAAGGGTCGGAGTGGATTTCGATTAGAGTTGAAGCTGTAGATTGTGCAAGCAACCAAGCATTGTGAACATGTGTGGATCGCTATTTCGTGTTCTGTAAAGTTATTTCCTAATTTGGACGCTTTCTTAAAAGGCGTTTTCAATAGGGTTAGTATAGGGTACTGAAAATTTACGCAAAGCGAGCGCGCGCGCGCTCCACACAGACTGGTGCTCAGAAACATTGTGGCGAGCTTCTAGACATGTGCTCGCACAAAGGTCTCTCATGCTCGCAGCTCATGTCAAAACAATCTCAACGACGACACCGAGAGAAAGGGCGCCCTCCGAGTCACCCTCCGAGCGTTATGCAAAGCCCGGACACGCGATCGAGCTGTGAGCTGACAGCTGGCAGCTAAGCCACGGCACGACGGCCGCCCGCGGACGCCGGCGCACCGCCTGCGCGCGTACCAGCCCGCGCGCCCGGCAAAATGGCCAAGATGGCGCGCAAGCGCGCCCAGCAGTGCTGGAGGCGGGCTGCTGACGCGCACTGCCAAGCAGGTGCGTGCTACGCTCGGTTGTACAGCCTTCAGCACAGTCAGTATCCGGTCTCAACTCTCATGCTCACGTCTCTCAAGGGTACGGTTCAAGATCAAGCAGCTGCGTCCGTCCCTTGCCCGCCGCGCTCGCCCGTGCCATTCGACTTGCCTTGTTCCGCCACACTGGCGCTCGGGGTGCGCTCGGGAGCGGGCGGGCTCGGCGCGTTGTGTAGGGCTGCGGCAGGGAAGGCAGCGAGGACGCTCGCAGTGACGAGAAGGAGCATCAGCAGTGTGCCACACACACCAATCCGTGGGCGCCGCGCCTCGTCTCCTTCGTCGTCGTCGTCGCCTTCGCCCAACACATCTGCCTCGAGCACCCCCGTATTCGTCCACGAAACGATCACCGTGCGCTCATCCGAACTCTCCGACGGCCCGGGCCCGCCGCCAAGCAGACGGCGCAGCAGCGAGGGAGGCCGCCGACGCGTCGGGGGCACGATGACGTTGAGCAGAGGCGTCGAGCCGCCGTTATCATCGTTACCGCCATCCTCGCCGCCATCGGCCAGCGCGCTGCCCTCCACCAACCGGACCACAAGCTCGTCCCTCGTGGCACTGAAGGTCAATCGCTCGGAGGCCCCCGGCGGTGTCACGTACGCCTCGAAGAGGCGCGTGCGTTGGCCGCTCGCCTCTTCCACACTCACAGGGTGAGGCAGCGCGTCGGAGACCTCACACTGCTGCCACGTCCAGTGCGCGTGCGTGCGTGGCCATGCAGCCTCGACGGCACTCGGTTGCAGACGGTGAGCTGCAAGCGCCGCAGCGCCGCGCGCCGCTGCAAATGCGACTCCTCCGTCATCGCCCTTGTCGCCATCATCCTCGGCAGCGCCATCATCCTCGGCAGCGCCGCCGCCCTTGCTGACGCCACCGCCGCCCCTGCCGTCGCTACCCTTACCGCCACCACCGCCCTCACCGCCGCCACCTCCGACTTCGCCTTCGGTCTCGAAGAAGCAAAGTTGACAAGAGGGCGCAGCCGCGGCAAGCACCCGTCGCAGCAGTGCACGCACGTGCGCGCAGCGGGCGGTGCCACCCCCCATATGTGCCGCCACAATTGGCACACCCACGTGCGACCGCCCAGCGCGCTCAAGCATGGCGGCCAGGCGCCCCTCGAGAGACTTAAGGGGCGCCTGCACGGCCTCGGCCCACTCAACGGCGGTCATCTCGAGGGTCATCTCGATCGGTAGGGAATCGACGAGCTCGATCGAGATTGCGGCAGAGCTTGCACCCTCACCGCCCTTGCCGCCGCCCTCGCCGCCGACCTCACCGCCGCCCTCGCCGCCGCCCTCGCCGCCGCCAAACAAGCCCAGTTTGAGCTGCTCGGCCGCGCGTAGCAGGGCGTAACGGTTGCGGGGGCTGTTTAGGTCAGCCCCCCCTGCTGCGGCTTGTCTGCCCACGTCCGTCGCGAGGCGACGCGCCACGTGCCGGTCGAGTGGGAGGCCGCCGCACCCGTCGTCGGCGCAGATAGCCACGAGCCGGCGATGCCAGTAGCCGTCCCTCGTGGCGGGCAGCTCGTCGGCGTTCTCTAGCGTCGTCGCGGGCAGCTCGTTGGCCGTCTCGAGCGCCGTCTCGAGCAGGAGGGAGGCGGTGCACGCGCCAGCACCCCAATCGATCAACAGACGCAGTTGCTCACGACCACGCCCTCGCTCGACACGGCGCTCTCGCTCGGACACCGACGACGAATCGGTCGACGGCGGCGGTGGCGGCGGCGGTGGCGGCGGCGGCAGTCCTTCGAGGAGGCTGGCGACCGGCTGACCGACGACGGCGAGGGGTGTGAGCCCGGCGAGCAGGGCGCAGTCGTGCGCGGCTCGCCGCTGTGTGAGGCTCCAGTGCGCGGGAACCACCAGTGCTGCGTGCGTCACCTCCATGCCACCCGTGTACTCCTGATGAGGGAGGCAATCAAATGCAATCAGCGCGCCACGTCACCTCCATGCCACCCGTGGACTCATGAGGCGATCAGTGGCACTTAGAGGCCATCAGTGCCCATCAGAGAGGCGACCAGAGGCAAACTCGCCTGTGCGCGTGCCTTGACCTTGAGCAGCAGCTTCGTGAGCGCCTCCTCGGGCGCGACGAGCTTATCAATCGTAGCCGACTTAGGGGCCTTGGCGGCACCGCCTCGGGGCGAGGGCACGTCGCTCGCGCCGCGCCTCTTGAGCCCCGAGGGCGCTGGCCGCGCGAACGTGAGCCGCAGCCGCGCCTCGGCTCCCTCGGCCTCCAAGCTGCATCCGAAGAGCTCGTCCGCCTCGCGCTCGAGCCAGCGCGCGCCGCCCAGCGAGTCGTACTTGCGCCCGAGCAGGCGCTGCAGCCCCAGGAGCGGCGGCGGAGCAGAACCGTTGGCCGCTCCGGTGAGTGCTTCGTCGCCGATCAGTACGGTCGTCGCCGTCGAGTACGACACGCAGCACGGCATCGCGAGGGCAGCGGCGATGAGGCCTTCCTCCTCCTCGCCGCACGGAATCGGCACGGCAACGCCGTCCGCGGCGCTCCACATGGCGACGCGTATGCTCGCGCAGCCCAGGTCAATGCCGATTGCGATCTCATCGTCGGTGGCCGTTGCCGCCTCCCACAGAAAGCCGCCTGGAGCCGACGGCGCTGAAAACGATGTGGTCGGCACCGACGCGCCGGCGGATGGTATGGGCATGGGTGCCATCACCGCCATGGGCATTGGCATAGCAGCGCCTGTCGTGGCCAGGGCCATTTTGCAACTCTGGCTTCAGAACGTGTGTTATAGCGGCGATCGACGTGGGCGCGTTGGCGTTGTGAAGAGGTGTTGCATGGTATTGTGAATGCACCATTGACGAATTTCGAATGCGCTGTTGTATTTAAAATGGCCACCCGGCTATGCTGCTTCCTCTTGCTCCTCGACAGGGCATTCGAACAAGTCCGCTGCATTTATCAGGCATCCGCGAGTCTCGCAGTCGTCGATGAGCGCTGTCCAGTGATGCGAGCGGCGGAGTGTGCGCACGTCACCTACGAGGATCAGCCCGCGCCTCGCGCGTGTGATGGCCACGCACAGGCGCCGCGGATCTTGTAAGAAGCCCATGTCTCCGAGCTCGTTTGATCTCGTGGCCGAGAAGATGACGAGATCGGTCTCCTGCCCTTGGAAGGAGTCCACTGTGCCGACGCGACACGCGCTCGCCACAGCGCCCACTAGCTGCTCGCGGATCTGATCGACCTGGCGCGCGTAGGGTGCGATGATGGCGACATTGGCCGGTGAGACCTCGCCCGCGTCCAAGATGGCCGTTACGATCCGTGCGGCGAGGGCGGCCTCTTCGGGGTTGCTCTTGCCGCCCTCGGCGTGACCAACTTCGAGGTCGTGCCCTAGGTGGATGAAGCACAGCGGCTGACCGCCCGGCCATGCAAAGCCCTTCGGCGGGCGCGTACTAGCTCGACCCTTGGGGCACGTGACGAGCGACTCGTAAAAGTAGCGTGAGGGGAACCGGAGCAGCTCGGGAGGCATGCGGTACTGCACCGCGAGAGTCCTCTGCCCGACGCCAATCTTCTCAAGCCGCGCCATTGGCGAGAAGCCGAGCGCTTGACGAAGCTCAACGGACTCGGAAGCGACGGTCGGCGGCAACTGGCGCGTGTCCCCGAGGATGACGAGCTGCTCCGCCTTGGCCGCCGCCAGCGCGCAGAGCAGCGCGGGCTCCGTCGCCTGCGACCCTTCGTCAAGGACGACCATCGGAAAAGAGACATTCTCGGCGAGAAGTTGAGAGGCTCCGACGCAGCTGGAGACCACGACGGGTGCCGTGCGCAGGAGGAGCTGGCAGACCTCCTCACGTACGTCCCGCACCTGGGGCGCCATGCGTGGCAATGCGTGGCAATGGGCGGCAATCAAGAGTCAATTGAGCGGCAATCAAGAGTCAATGAAGCGGCAATCAAGAGTCAATGAAGCGGCAATCAAGAGGCAATGAAGCGGCAATCAAGAGGCAATGAAGCGGCAATCAAGAGTCAATTGAGCGGCAATCAAGAGGCTATGAAGCGGCAATCGGTCTCGCACCTTAGCCGACACAGCTGACCGTTCGTGCGGCGCGAGCGACACGTTCTGAGCCTGCCTTCGTAAGCCCATCACCTCCGGATGCTGATCCGCGAGCGCCAATGCAGTCCGATGGCGCACGGCGGGGGCCACAGTCGCTGGACGTCCCGCGCGCACAGCTGGGACTCCGAGGCGCATGAGTGCCGCAAGGAGCACATCCGCGGCCCCGTTGCTGTGCGCGACGGCCAGCACCCTCGGTGCCGGTAGCACCCTCGGCGAGGACGTCAATTCTGGTCGGTCGGAGCTCAGCTTCAGAGCACTCGAGATGAGTAGAGCAGCAGTGCGCGTCTTGCCAGTGCCCGGGGGACCCCTAATTAGGGAAAGGCGGCGACCCAGCGCCCACGCAATCGCACCCTCTTGCGACGGATTGGGCACGAACGCCCCGCGGCGCTTCGCCAAACTGATGGCTTGGACAATCGAGTCGCCCAGCTGCTCGAGATCGTTCATGGGAGATCGCGGAAGATCAGGTGGAGGCGGGCCAGCGGTGACCTGGCTAACTGCCACGCCCGGCTGATGCGTTGCTCTCGCGCCCGACACAGCGCCCGCGCCGAGCACCATGAGGCGGGAAGGGATGCGAGCGGCGCCTTCGCAGAGACTCTTCTCGTCCAGCGTGAGCAGCGCGGCGGCCTCGCCAGCGGATCCCTTGCGTACCATTTCGAGCGCCGCCAGCTGTGCTTGGAGTGCTCCTTGCGGCGCCGCGCGCTCGAGCAGCACCCCGAAGGAACCAGGACGTCGGCGCGCCTCCCACAGGCCCGTTGGCCAACTGTGACCGCAAGGAGTGCCGATGGGGGCCGATGAGTGTGGAATGAGAGTGGCAATCCAGGGTCAATCAAGAGGCATTTCATCCCGACGTTCGCCACCTTAGGCCGACCCCGACCGTTAACCAGTCCTTGCCGGTGTCGACGACGCAGCACTCGCGCGGCACGAACTCGGCGCTCTCACCGAACAGAGAGCGCCGATCGGGGCTGAGCACCAGGATGTCACCACGGTTGAACCGGTCGGCCATCCGCGTCTCCCCTGGCTTGCTCACCCGCACCACCTTCTCTCCGTACAGCTCCTCATCTGGGGTCGCGCATGCATCGAAGAGGCACAAGCCGCTCGACTCGAGGCGCGCTCGCGGCCACTTGGAGCGCCGCTGCCTCAGGCTATCCGCAGCCTCTCTGTATTCTCGTCTCAGGAGCTCCTCCCAGTACGCGGCATACGCTGCCGCTTCACCGCCATTTTCGATTGGCGGCGGCGCTGCGTCGGCATGGCTAGTTGATCGGGCGCCTAGAACTCGAGATGGCGCTCGAGAATGAGGCGGTGGCGTTCTGCTCGGCTGTTCTCGCGACGGCACTGTAAGCGGGTCCATCGGCTGGCTGGGGCGGAGAGCCTTGACACACGCCGAAAACTGCTCGTCGTTTAGGACGCCTGTTTCATGCATGACCGCAAGCTGGGCCACCTGCTGATCTATTGTCAGCGCTTTTTGGCGTCGAGAACGAGCCGGCCCCTGTCGAAGCGACAGCGAGGGCACGCCTGGCAGCAGCAGCAGCAGCAGCGGCAGCAGCAGCGTGGGTAGTGTGGGTAGCATCTTGTCCGGAAGTTCGCAGGAACTTTACCTACCAAACATACCAAAAAGGCAAGTATAGTTTCTGGCAAGAGGGCGGGTAATGCCAAGGGTCGGTTTCTTACTCTTCACCGCGGTTGAGTAACCAGGAAATGGTGCTTTCGAAAGGCTAAGCTGGCATGTGGCAACAATCGCGACGGTCCGTGAAAGGAGAAAGCTCCAACGCTGAAACTCAAACTGAAAGCAATTTTGACTGAAAGCAGAACGGGGGACGGTGAGGCGGAAGCGACCTTCTACCGTACGACTACGCGCCTAGTGGTACCGACGTGATTAATGTAACCAGTTTTCGCATCGTCGTCTCCTTGCGCACGCCAGCCATACTATACGATCTCATCATCACACGCGTAGTCGCGCAGTGCGCGCGTGTGCTCGCGCCGCCGGCCCGACGCGAGGTGCGCCGACGCCCACCTCCTCCGCTCACTACGGCGCGTGCGCATTCTTCAGCCTAGGCATCAGCGCCCATCTCAGCGCCCATCCTCAGACGTCTTCTCGATTCGGATCTGGCGGCCGGCGACCATGGCGCCGTTCATGGCGGCCATCGCGGCATCCGCGGCGGCCACCTCGGAGTAGCTGACGAACCCGAAGCCTTTACTCACGCCCGTGTCCTTATCTAGGGCGATCTCGGCGCGAACCAGATTGCCGAAGCGCTCGAAGGCCTGGCGCAGGTCGTGGTCATAGAACTCATCGAATTCCCCGCGGCGCATCTTGCGTACCTGATGAGGGTGGCAATCAGAGGCAATCAGAGGCAATCAGAGGTAATCAGAGGTCGGCGAACGTCAACAAAGGCCATCAGAGGTCATCAGAGGTCATCAGAGGTCATCAGAGGTCATCAGAGGTCATCAGAGGTCATCAGAGGTCATCAGAGGTCATCAGAGGAGGTCATCAGAGGTCATCAGAGGTCATCAGAGGTCATCGTGCGAACCACGAAGAGATTGGCCCCCGGTGGTCCTTTGCTCTTTGGGTTATTGAGTCCTCCTCCGCCGCCGCCGCCACCGACCGCCTGCCGCTTGGCGGGATGATAATCGTGCGGCCGCTCCCATGACGTCTGGCCCGTCTGCGCGTTGTAATAGTACATGTGCCCTTCGGCTGTCGAGAGCTCCTGCCACGTGTTCGTCTGCGGCTGGGGTGCGACGTGCGGATAGCCCGGCGGGTAGCCCGGCGCCACGCCGTACGCTTGCGGCGGGTAGCTCGTGTACCCTGGGTACCCCATGGGGGCGGTAGCCACGCGTGCCGCTGCTGCTGCCGCTGCTGCCGCCTGCTGCTGCAGTCCCATGACACTCTGGTACCACTGACCGACGAGGCTAGTGAGCTCCTGATGCTGACGTCGCAGGCCGTGCACATCCGCTCGTAGCGTCTCGAGAGTGCTTGGCGGTGGCACCACCGCTGGGAGCACGGGCGCGTATGTCGTCCCGTTGCCATACGGCGCCAGCGCCAGCGCCGCCTCCACTGCCGATGGCCCTGGCTCTAGCGCGCCCGCTGGCTCCGCCTCCGAAAGCTCCGGCGCCTCGGGAGGCGCCGCCGCACCTTCCGGCGCATACGCGAGCGGCGGCGCGGCATCCGGCGCAGGCGAAGAAGCTGGGTGCTCCTCCTCGGCCTTGGCCTCTTCCGTAGGCGGCGGCGCCACCACCTCAGATTCGGGCGCTGCCGTGGGCTCGGTCGCACCGTTGTCGAGACCCATGAGGCGATCGACGAGCTCCCTCTTTATGCCCGTACTGTCCAGCCCCTGGGTGGCCAACGCTGCCCGCAGCTCGGGCACCTTCATCGCCTCGAGACCGTCGCGGTCCAGCGCGGCCTGCATGGTTCGTTCGTTCGTTTCAGGGCCCTCTCGGCCAGACACACACCCACGAGCCCCGATAAGGCGTGCGTGGGAGGCGCTCACACTGCAGAACCACGAGCCCCATGCGCTCAACACAACGCGATTCACTGAACGAGACGCACGTCGAGAGAAACTGTCAGCTCAGAACGACACACGCGAACGCGCGAGGTAGTAAAAGTAGCGGCGCGCCGGCGTGAGCATGCATGAGCGCGGGGGCGGCTTACCTCCACGCTCCGCGCTTCGCACGCAATTGGTTGCAAAGTGCAAACGATGACTCTTGTCCCTAAAGAATACAGGCCGCAAGAAGTTGAGGGCGTTCGTAATGCCGTCTGGCCAAAAGAAGCGGAGACGGTCAGCGCGAGACGGAGGCTGGATGACAACGTTACACTCGCAACACGGGACGTGCAATCTTTGTTTGTGATGCAGCACACGCGTCAATCGCCGGCCGTGGTTCAGAGACGCGTCAAACAGATAGAAAACTGCTGGCGAGACTTCAAAGCCAACGCGGCGGCTGCGACAGAAGCCAAATCTAGTTCTGCCCCTACACCCGCACCGTTTGACATGAGATCATTGTATGGGGAACATGATGTATACGCTAACCTCACGCTGCGGTCGATCGACCTGGGAGGCTGGCAAGCCCACCCATGCCTCTACTTGAAATTGGTGGAGCAAGTGCGCCCGCGGCTGATAGTCGAGGTGGGTGTCTGGAAAGGATCGACGACGTTGATCTTCGCCGAAGCTCTTCGTCATTATCGTTCGGTGTGGAGGGGGAAGGTGGTCGCCGTAGACACATGGCTAGGTGCACTCGAGTTCTGGAAGAAGAGCGAACACGATCTCACGCGTGATCTTAAGTTTGTCAACGGCTACCCGAGCGTGTATTACAACTTCCTCTCGAATGTGGTTCATCAAGGTCTTCAAGACCAAGTAGTTCCCTTCCCATCGCCTTCACTCATGGCCGCACAGTACTTCAGAGTGATGAAACCTCCCGTGAGCATCGACATTCTGCATCTCGATGGTTCACATGAATACGTGGACGTGGCGGCCGACCTGGCCGCCTGGTGGCCGGTAATCCGCAAAGGCGGCGTCATGATCGGCGACGACTATCATCGTGCCTGGCCCGGTGTCATTCGAGCAGTGGATGAATTCAAAATCAGGGAACACGTGAACGTCAGCTTTAACGAATTGAAGTGGACTGTGACGAAGCCCATCTAGGTTCGGTGTGAAGTACCTGTACAGCGTGCCGGGGCCGACTACGCTTGGCCGCGACTGGGGGGTGTATTAGTCGCGAGGGTATATGATCTCGAGTTCCGTCGAGGTCGTGGGCGTATGGCTCCGCTCACCGGTGGTTCTTCACGAGGTATTGCCTATTGCTGTTTTTGCTCGTTGGTATAATTGTACAAATAGTTGCCGCACCTGCCGCCGCCTGCTCCCCCTATCCTACCGATCCGCTGCCCTGCTCCCCCGGATTCCCAAGCCCAGATCCTCGTCATCGTCATCGTGCTCTTCGTCATCGTGCTCTTCCGTTTTATGCTTGATGATCTCCTTGAGCAGCGCGCGTGTCCGTGGTCCGTGCCAGAAATAGGCCAGCGCGTTGTAGTCAAGTGAACACAAGTGAATATGATTTGGCTGACCCCTATTCGTCCCGCATTTCGGCTTTTGGAGCTCCAACGTGAAATTGGAAAGAGAAAGGTATTGCCTAATTTGTCGATCTTTTAGAATTAGGTGTTGCCTAATTTGTCGGACGCTGCCCTGCAAGAATGAACGTGTTCATGTTTCTTGTGTCAGCGACGGTGCGAGAACCTAGAATTTCCTTGCAGCCAATTTCACGGTCTGCTGACGGCAGCAGCGTGCAGTGGAAGGCGGAGGTGCTGCTTCGGCTCGATGAGCTCCGGGTGTGGGCCGCTGAGAAGGGAGAAGACGTTCAGAGGGTCGAAGAGCTCATGCACCATCCGGCCCTTGTGAAGACGCTCAACAACGCCATCTACCTGAAGCCGAACGGTAGCCGCTTCGAAACAAACGAGTGGGGGGCGCACGTGGAGGACGTTTACCGCGTGCACAACAAGCAGACGCTCGAGTCGCGGCGTGGCCTCGCTCAGAAATGGAGCACGACGCTGCTGGGTAACGTGAGCTCCGTGGACCTGCTCAAGCTGCTCCACTTCACCATCGACAACACCGACGCGCACCTCATGTATACGAGCCAGTTCATCCACTGCCTGCAGGTGTACCGAGCCGTCAAGAACGCCGCAGCGCACGACCCGCGGTTCGAGCAGGACGCCCAATACCGTGACGACATGCTCGTTGGCGCACTGGTGCACGACCTCGGCAAGAGCCTCTCGCTCTTTGGCGAGGCCGATGGCAACGTCGACTGCATGAATCGCGTGACCGCATATGAGGTCGACCCCGCAGACCAGGTGGCCGTCGCCGCGTACGGCGCGAAGGCATCTGGCCTGGACGCTGTTCAATTTCAATACAATCACGACCGCTTCGGCCACGACAAGCTGTTGGCAAACGTACGGCTCGGGCTGATCCAGCTGCCGCAGCGCGTGCTCGACATCTGCAAGTTCCACTCGCTTCGCGAGCTCGCCTCGGTGCGTGATGAGGCGGAGAAGGTGTACGTCCGGCACGCCTCACCGAGCACGCGCACCCGGCTACAGGCGCGTCTCAAGGGGCTGGTCACGCTTGTCGATGGCGACGTGGTCAGCCCGCAAGAGGCCACTGCCTTTCGCGAGCACGTCGCCTCCGACGGCGACGTCTCGCGGGCCGCCTTCGTGCTCCACTTTGCCGAGTACGACCTGCACTCGAAGAACCGCACGGAAGAGATCCCGCGCGACGTCGACTTCGGCGAGGTCAGGGAGCTGCTGCGCAGGTACATGGGGCAGGGCGCCCACCCGCTCCATCACGAGCTCACCATCTCGTGGTGAGACGTGATACATACACTTATTTTCAGTTAGGTACTAATGTAGATGATTTGTGAATCGTTGTGATTTCCGTGCCATGTTCATGCGGGGTCCCGGCAACGCCAACGGCGGGGACTCGCGCGGCACACGCGACGGTAGGGTGCCCCCGGCGCTTGCTTGACTTGACTCTCTATCTCTTCCGTTCTGTAAATCTCTCCCAAACGGTTCCGGCTCCCACCGGTGTCTTCTAACCCGTACATGACAGGCGTGCCGCACCGTTGGTTTCCCGAGCATTCCCATGCTACAAAGTACTGTACAAGAGCGTCGTCGCGGCATGTTTCGTGAACGGTCGAGCAAGAAGGTGTTGAGCAACTTGGCGAGCGATTGTTGACTTCGAGCGCGCCCGGACGCAATGCCGGACGACGAGTACGTCGACGACTCGGGCAGGCCGCCAGCCATAGCCGACGACTATACGGCCGCATACGGTGCAAACACCTCCCTGCGCATCAGCACTCCGACGCCGGCCGGCGGTGCACCGCCAAAGCTGAGACTCGACATCGACGTATCGGACGGGCTGCTGTCCGAGCGGCCTCAGACACCTTCTTGGGCTCCGCCGAGCCAAACTTCCAAGGCGGCTTCGCCGACTGAAAGCAGGGCGACCCGGCCGCTGGTGGCGGCCACCACGTCCAGTCCCGATCCATCAATTTTGGGATCATCGATAGCTGCTGCTGCGACGACGAAACCGGCGCCGCAGCTAGCAGAATCCGCCCAAGCAGCCAAGCCGGCGCCGCCGCCGATGGAGCCGCCAAAGACGCGAGGAGGGCGCACCGCCGTGAGCAAGCCCACGGTCGCCGACACGCCGCTCGCCTCCACCAAGCCCGCCGCCAAGCCCGCCGCCAAGCCCGCCGCTGCCACGAGCGAGGTGGAAGGGGGCGACCCGGATCTAGGCGAGATCCGAGCGCGCCTCGCGAGTGTGAACGCCGCCACCTCGACGCCCAGCACGGCGCCCAGCAAGCCCGCCGAGCCGCCCCCGAAGGCGAGCGCCTCCGCCGCGGCGGTCGCGCCGCCTGCCAAGCCCGGCGCCCAGCCCAAGCACGCGACATACAAGCCGCCTCCCACCCAGAAGCAGGCGGCTGAGCGGGCCAAGGCCGATAAGGCAGCTGCGGCCAACGCGGCGGGCAAGCCGCCACCGAAGCCGCCACCGAAGCAGCCATCCCAACAGCCCATCGTTCCCGAGGAGGAGATAGTCGAGAACCCGTATGGTAAGGTTGGTCGTGCGGCGGGATTCTCGATGAACAAGTTCTCGACGCATGCTCTGTACGCCGAGGAGCACCGTGCGTACGAGACGATCGCGCCGCTGCTCACGCCGCTCTTGGAGGCCGAGAGGGCAGCGGCGCGCGCGGAGGCGGAGGCGGCCATTGCTAGCCTGCCCCCACCCCCCACCGATGAGGAGCTCGAGGCGATGTACGAGGCGGTGCGCGTAGAGGCGCGGGAGCAGGCACGTTGATTGCCACTGATGACCTGCCTTGCATGCAAGTGCTCACCACAGCGCGTTCGGCTCTCGGGAGCAGGCGCGTTGATTGCCACTGATGACCACCTGCCTTGCATGCAAGTGCTCACCACAGCGCGTTCGGCTCTCGGGAGCAGGCGCGTTGATTGCCACTGATGACCACCTGCCTTGCATGCAAGTGCTCACCACAGCGCGTTCGGCTCTCGGGAGCAGGCGCGTGTGACGCGTGAGCAAGAGATGCAGGCGCTCGAGAACAGGTGGCTCGCCCAACACAGCGCCGATGCGAGGGAGCAGCAGCGAGTCGCGAGCGCTCTGAGCGCCGATGCAGAGATGCTCCGGGAGGAAGCCGTCCAATCAGTCGTCCAGCACCTCTCGGCCTTCGGGCTCAACCGCAACTTGCCATGGCAGATCTACGCGACGCGCCCGAAGCGATTTACGCGCGGGCCGTTAGGCAGGGAGCCGTTAGGTAGGGAGCCGTTAGGGCCGCTCGGGGCTCCCTCGCTCAGCTCACTCTCAGCCGCAAGGCTTGCGCTCGGCGAGCCGATGGGCGCCCAAGACGACGTGGTGCCCCCTTTGCTGTATCCGTTGGATCCATATGCTGGGCAGAACGCTGGGCAGAACGCTGGGCAGAACCCGTACGCGCTGTTCGACGCGCCGCCGCACGATGAGCGCGCCGCCCCTGCCGCCGTGCCGCCGCCACCACACCGTCCCATCCGCTCGACCGTTGGATCGGTGTACGATCAACCCGTGTGGCCACGCCACCAACCGCCGCGCACGGCCGCCCAACACAGCGCTGAGATGCCGCTACCGCCCGTGCGCGGTGCGAAGCCACGCACGGCCTGGCCTTCTCCACGCGTGCCTGCGCCGCCGCAGCCTCAGCAGCACAAGAAGTATGACTACTTCGACAAGTTCGACAAATTCGGTCGCCCCATCTCGCCGCGCTCGCTCGCGCCGCCAAGCGCCTATGCCTGAGAGAGGAGAGAGGAGAGGAGCAGAGCAGACCCCAGCGGCAGCGGGCGAGAACGTGCCTCTATTGCTTCTGAGTGTGGACTCATGCACCTGTATTCCGTTGGTGTTCTGACTCGTGCTTGCCTCGCTCCCTCGCCTGAAGTGGCGCGAGAGATAGATACTTCGTGCTACGACCGCCGCACACCGGAGTGCGGAGAGTTTACGTTAACGTCGGAAGGCGTCGCAACCCGTGGTTTATCCCGTGCTGCGCCGGTCGTGGACGGTCTCAGTCTGCCGGTGCGGCGTCTCGCGGGGACGGGTCGGAACGCGCCGCCCCCGCGCCCCGGGCCGCCCGGGGCGCGGGGGCGCCCGCCGGGGCGCCGGGCCCGCCCCCGGGCCAAACGGAATATCGCTACGAAAGGCGTGCCAATCGCGGTGGGGCCACCTTTCCTACTCTGTAGTACGTCTCGCGATTTACCCTTTATACCGAACCCGCATCCCACGCGAACATCAGCGACAGCGTGTTACACCCATCGCCGTCCGTTGATCGCAAGCTCGCTCTTCCCAGCTGCGAGCTGCTTGAGCTCGATGCGAAAGTTGCCCGGAGGGCAGCCCCTCTTGTCTGCCACCTCGCCTCCTCCCGCCGCGAATTGGGAGAGCATCAGCCCCAGCGAGCAAATCTTCGCGTCCCGGAGCGGAGGGGCGTCCCGCAGCGGCCGGCCCTGGAAGGACGGCTTGAACTCGTCCAGAGGCAGCACGAGATCAGCGAAGCCGTCCGCGTCGACTGCCTCGTTGGCTGTGTCGAGGAGGATCTGATAAGAGATGCGCGGGGCGTGATCACCCATGAGGGTGAGCTTATAGCCCACCCTGCCATCACTCTTCACCTTCAGCCGCAGGGCCTCCACGTCCTGGATGCTCACGAGCCGTGCGCAGCGCACGCTGGCAAATCCACCTCCTCGAGAGCCGAACGCGCTGTGGTGAGCACTTGCATGCAAGGCAGGTCATCAGTGGCAAATCCACCTCCTCGAGAGCCGAACGCGCTGTGGTGAGCACTTGCATGCAAGGCAGGTCATCAGTGGCAAATCCACCTCCTCGAGAGCCGAACGCGCTGTGGTGAGCACTTGCATGCAAGGCAGGTCATCAGTGGCAAATCCACCTCCTTGCTCGATGAGCACGCCCTCAAAGACGCTCACGCCGTTCTCGAAGACCACTCGACTGCGGCTCGACCCTCCCATGATTCGATCGTCGACTGCCATCCACGCGTCGGCAGCATCCTGACGGGTGAAATCGAGTGGCCATGGCTGGACCTGTGGCTGGTTGGCCGACGACGTAGGCCGTGGGGACTCTGTCGCAGCAATCTCTTCGAGGACAGTGTCCAGCGCACGTCGCATCGTCCATGCGCGCTCCTCTGCCGAGCTCTGGGCACTGGTCAAGTCGAGCGCTCTCGACAGAGTGGCCTGGATGCGAGAGGTGCTCTCCTTGAGAGCCGGTGCGCTACTGTAGGCCAAGCATTCTGAGGCGGCCTTTGCGTAAGCCTCAAAGCAGCCCTGCGGATCTCCACGGTTGTAGAGCGGCACCCCGACAGAGAGCGCGGCGACGATGCATCCTCGTATCGACTGGAGCTTCATCAGTCGCAGCAACTGCCCGTCGCGGACTGTCGTGTGCAACGCGGCGAGCGCCGTTCCGCAAGCTCGCGGAATCTGGCGAGAGCGTGTCAGTGTGAGTGTCTCGGAAACGTTTGCTCAGCACGATGCGGCACGTCAGTGTGAGAGTTTACTCGCGAACACAATTTGACGAAATTGAACGAAAATCTGCTTCTTTTTGCGGGCGCGGAGATGGAGGTCCTGGCTTCGCTGGCGACCACATACCCGCGGGCGACGTACATCGCCGGGTGGACATGCGCAGAATTCGTCCTTTGTATTGTGCTATGGGCGGTGTGTGCAAACACATCGACGTTCAAGTCCAAACCGCTCGTGGCGGCGTTCATGCTTGCTCA
>Ga0210246_100304_pt1 | contig 44341 bp, 46 predicted proteins | sample ChrtobMetaP3_8mM_FD_155469 | JGI IMG/M metagenome (GOLD analysis project Ga0210246, IMG submission 155469) | Chrysochromulina tobin associated microbial communities from unialgal haptophyte culture, Seattle, Washington, United States - P3_8mM | ecosystem: Host-associated > Algae > Haptophytes >...
TCGCCGAAGTGCAGGAGCCCCCGGGGAGCGCATCGCGTCTCTCCCTGTCAATTGCTTCATCCATCCTGCGGGTCGCCCCATACACACCTCCTGGTTGAAGGTGTTGCGACGACCAGTTGAATCCGCCCTGACTGCCCTGGTCCGAGTGATGCATCAGCGAGCTGGGTTTGCCGCGCCGCCAAAGGGCCATCAACAAAGCATCGCTCACCATCTTGGCCTGCATGGTGTCGCTCATCGACCACCCCACGATGCGACGTGAGTACAGGTCCATCACCGCCGCCGCATACAGCCAGCCCTCGGCCGTCCAGATGTAGGTGAAGTCAGCCACCCACTTCTGGTTCGGACCATTGGCCTCGAAGTCGCGCTGCAGATGGTTGGGCGCGATGTGGTTCTCAAGCCTGCTGCCCGTATCGCCAGGTAGCCTGCGTCGCTTGTGACGGGCCTGCAGCTTGGCCAGGTGCATCAGCCGGATGACCCGGTTCATCCCGCAACTCTCGCCCAGCGCTCGAAGGTCGTGCCAGACGCGTGGACTGCCGTAGGTGCGGTCGCTGAGCTCGAAGCTCTCTCGGATGAGGCGGGTGAGCCTGGCGTCGTCCTGGCTGCGCTGGCTCGGCGCTCTGCCCATCCATTCGTAGAAGCCGCTGTGGGAGACCGCCATTACCCGGCACATGGTGCGGGTGGGCCAGACACTACGATGCCGCGCGATGAAGCCGTACTTCACTGCGGGTCCTTTGCAAAGTAGCCGAGCGCTTTTTTTAGGATGTCGCGCTCCGTGGTCACACGTCGCAGTTCGCGTTGCAACCGCTCCACCTCGGTGGCGGCCTCACTGCGAAGCGGCCGGTTCGGCCTGAGGTCCAACACCCCGCCACGCTCCTGGGTGACCCAACGTCTGAGCACGCTGGTCTGAATACCCAGGTCCCGTGCAATGTGCGTCACGGTGGCGCCTGGCTGCTTGCACAGCTTCACTGCTTCACGTTTGAACTCGTCCGTGAAGCTCCTTCGGGTTCTTGTCATGCCTATCTCCTGAACACATCATGTCATTGGATGTGTCCGGGAAACTGGGGGAAGCCCACCGCCCTGCTCGGCGACATTAGCGCCAAGGATGACGCGGTGAAACTATACCTGGCGGGAAACGGCGAGCAAGAGCCCGCAGTTCGTGCGGCGGCATTGCTCTCAATAGAACCACGGTCAACTGTTCAAGCGACAACGCTCGTTAGCATTTCCCGCGAACTTTCAGACGAACAACGTAGGGCACTTCGTGAACAGATTGAAGTGCTACGAAAACAGCAGATCACTCTTGTGGAGGGTGGGCCAGCGGTTCGGGGGATTCCAAACTAGCTTTCTCAGTCGAAGCGGTAACTGGGGACGGCACCTTCAGGGCTGCACGGAGCGATGCCATAACTGCTAAACATCGCTCGGTCATTCGCGCCGGACATCGCCGGCGGCGTCCCCGCTCTCGCTCACTAAAAAGCACCCGACCTTTCGACCATCCTGGGACCGTGACGCGTGGCTTCGTCCGCCGCGATCATTTCCTTCGCCATCTGGAAGTCGCTCTTGCAGGAGAACACATAGCGTTCTGCCTCTAGTATCTGCAATGAGTTGAAGTGCTCGACGCTTTCGGGTCGGCACTTCACCACGCCCCCCGTTAACATGGCTTCGACTAGCGGCATGGTCTCCGAGCGCAGCGCCCGCAGTTCTGCCGCATTGCCGATCCTAGCCGCCAATAGCCTGTCGATGCGCTCGATCCCATCGATCATCGTGTCCAGATGCGTTTTGCACATGAGGCACAGTGCCAACGTGGGAGTCAGCGGGAAGTAAATCTGCACCCCCTTGGATCGCAGTCCCAAGGTTCCGCGCACGCCTTCGCCTGGCTCGTTGTATCGGGAGAAAGGGTGATCCCCCATAAGAAATGGATCGCTCTCATCGGTCTGCAACAAGTGCCAGACCTTGTCCGCCAGCAAGGGCGCCAAATCATTTGGCGCATTGGTGATCATCCGGGTGTAGTGCGTCTTTCTGGCGTTCGCCTTGTCCCCAACTTCCGGCTCCAGCTCAAAAAATTCCTCTGGCGCCCCCTCGGACCGGAAGTAGCCCTCCATGCGCGCGGACAGGTCGTCAAGCGTCGCCATGGCGGCCTTTGTTCGCACAAGCTGCACGGCAAGAAAGCCGGCCAAGGTGGCCTTGTCCAAATGCCATTCGGGGTCGATCCGCAGGCTCTGGATGATTTTGGCGGTCACTTCGGCCGCCTTGGTCTCGAGGCTGCTCAGCGAAGGCTCCAAAGTCATCGGCACTCCCTGGAATTCAAAGTCGTAGATGGCCCGTTCGGCGGCTACGCCCACCTTGGACTTCTTCGACGTCGAAAACGCAAAGACCTTGTCGCTAAGCTTGTCGTAGGCGTAGACCAACTCATTCTTGCCGGAGCAGAATCGGCGCAACATGAACTTCGGGACGTAGTGCTGTAGGGGGTCGCTCATGTCTTCCCCTGGCGAGCGGAACAGTCGATCATGTGGATCGTGATCGTTCGCCGCTCGTATTCCGTCAGGTCTGCTTCCAGCATCGACTCAAGCTCCTGCGGCGTCGATGGACGGACCCCAGTTGGTAGCGCAGGAATGCAAGACAGCTGACCGTGAAGGCGATCGATACGGTCATCCGATACGACGAGACTGTTGTAGTTCATAGGCTTTTCATGTGTTCTCGTTCAGCCCGCGGGATTGAAGATCGAGGCGCGCAAGCCTCACGATGCTCAGATACGCTTAGCGACAAGAAGCTCTTCCTGTCAGAACGGAATGTCGTCATCCATATCGTCGAAAGATGTCGGTGCCGCCGGCTTGGAAGGCTGTCCGGCAGCTCTGGCAGATTCACGCTCAATTGCGGGTTGCGCAACTGTGGCGGAGGCGCCCACGCCCGCCCCGTCCAAAGCCGCCTTCAAAGCAGTCTCCACTGCGTCGATGCGCTCTTTGCAAACACCGTACGCTTCCACTGATTCCTGGACGATAGTCAGAAGATCATCAATATTTGGCTCGGCTTGGTCACGCAGCGTCTCGGCATGCTGCTGCAGGACGCCAAACGCTTTTCTAAAAGTCTTTTCTGTCATCTGGTGCTCCTTTGTTGTTTGGGCGCTGGAACGACATCGGCCGTCCCGTCCCGAAACTGGATGCTGAGTCTGGAAGACGCCTGTGCGACCTCCTTCGATGTCACCGGCCTGCCGTCCCCATTTCTGACGATCGCGAACCCGCGGCCAAGCGTTTTTTCGGGGCCTTGGCCAGCTACCTCACGCACCAACGCTTGTGCGCTGCTACGCGCCTGCTTGATAGCACCCACAGCACGCTCCGCAACGCGCTGCAGCTGCGACTGCACCGCAAGTCCGGCAGATCGCGTGAGAGCCGCCGTCCGGTCAACCACAGTGTTGTATCCGACGCTTGTGACCGACCTAGCCTCGGCCAATGTGGACAGTGCATCGATGCGAATTGCTGTCATCAGCGCGGGAACGGCTTGCCGCGCCATGGCGATGTCCATGCTGGCACCCGCACGAACCTCGTTCAGCATCGCCGCCACCTGATTCGATCCGTCATGCACCTGGCGAACCGCGTTTATGGCGATCTCGTTCAGAGCCGCCACGCTGTCGTGCCGGGCACGTGCGACATGAGCTGTCGCATCGGCCCGGACTTGGGCATCTGAGCGTTCCACGTCCAGTCTGGCGTTGCGGCAATCCTGTGTTGCCGTGGCAAGGATCGATTCCCATGCCCGCTGGGCTTCACGGATTCGTCGCACGATTTGCTGCTCGATACCGGCGATCACCTTGCTGGGTGTATCGAAGCGCGTGTTCGCCACCTCGTCGGGCAGCGTGCTGTCCCTTTCATGGCCGATGCCCGTCAGCACCGGAATGGACTGCTCGCAGATGAAACGAGCCAAGTGGTAGTCGTTCAGCCATGCCAGGTCGTTGGCCGCGCCGCCACCACGAATCAGTACGATGGCATCGGGGTGTCCTGTGCTGCTCATATCGCGAAGCGCAGCCAACGCGGCGCCCACAATCTCGCGAGCAGCACCCTCCCCCTGAAACCGGCTGTGAGCGTAGACAAAGCGGCAGATCCCATGCCGCCCCAATCGATCTGCCTCTTTCTTAAAGTCACCCAAACCTGCAGCCTCTGGTGGCGATACGACCAGTACAAGTTGAAAATCGGTTGGCGCGGTGAGCTTTCGATTGCATTCGAAGAGCCCTTCCTGCTGCAGTCGAGTCCGTATTTCACGCTTCTTGGCTTCAAGGTCGCCAAGTGTGTACTCCGGATCGATCGCATCGATCTCCAGGCTGAAACCGTATTGCGGCTTGAAAACCGGCCTTGCTCGCACCAGCAGCTTGATCCCAGCGCCGATGACGGCCCCAGTAGCCTTCTCAAACTCTGGGAGGATTCGCGCCACAGTGTTCGCCCAAATCATGCCTTTGGCCTTCGCAACTGGCTGTCCGGCACCATCGCGTTCAGACAGTTCCAGGTACACATGGCCCCCGCGCAGGGTGGCTTCGTTGACCTCGACCATGGTCCACACACCGTTTGAAAATGCTTCGGCAACGGCCGCAGAGACACTGCTCAGGAGTCGCGAAAGGGGTACGCCGCGCCGAACAGTCGTCGTGTCCGAGTTCGAAGAAGCGATGTCTGAGACGCTGCCGGGCGAGGGTGCCAACGCAAGTTCGGCCGGCAACCATACGTGGAAGGCGGCAAGCTCAACGCCGTCCTCCACGTACCAGCGCTTGACGCCCCCGTCGAAACGCGCGCCAAGCGCCTTGGCAGCGTCCTTTTCCCGGTAGGGTACGTCAAGGTATTGGCGAGCCATGATCCAGTCCGATTCGAGTTGCTCTTTTACCTGGGCTGAGAGGGACACGACGTCATGAACGCGCAACGCCCGCAGTGCCGCCCGACAACGGGCGAGAAGTCCTGATCAAGCAAACGAAGTGCAGCCTTAGCCGACTTGGTCTTCTTCAGCGCCTTGCTCGGCGCAACCGGCATGGTTTGGTCCGAGCGGATGTTGTGCAACACGATTCCATTAATTTTTTGTCCGTCCAGCTCGTTCACCATGGGACGCATCAACGTCGCCGTGTCACTTGCGCCCCGGGATGAGAAGCGGATGAGGTGAAGAGTGCTTCCATACCGCTCGTTCGTTCTTAGGCCCCAAGGCATATTCACTTGCAGCCCCACAATCACAGTCGTCGGCTCGCAGAATTCGCCGCCAATCGCATTTATGACTTGCAACCCTTGTCGAACTGCGCCAACGGCGTCACGCCACAACGTCGGATCTTCTCCGCTGCTGGGCAACTTGTACTTGGCCCATGCGGCGAGAAAAACGTCTTTGGGCGTTCCCTCACCGTTCGCGATACCTCGAAGGGCGTGCATTACCGCAATCCGTGCCCGCACACCAACCTCCAGATCCAGATCGATGCGCAGCTCCAGGCGATATCGGTAGTGGTACTGGAGCCCACAGCGCACATACGTTTCGAATGCCGAGTAGTCAACGGGCGGGGGCGGGACGCCCTTGAGGACCGGCAACTCAACAACCGCCCCCGACGCAGCCCCGCCGAAGCTTTCCTCCGCGTACGTCCTAGGAAAGTGTTCCAACTGCTCGGCCCGGTCATTGCCACCGAACTCCTCATCGTCGTACAGGCGCAGGTAGGTTCGAGCCCGCGAAGTGGCAACGTACAGCAGGTTATTTCGCTCGACCGCTGTTTCGAACTCGTATTCGGCGGCGCTGCTGCCCAGCACCTCAGGGGGAACAATGTCCAGGATTGAGTCCGGCGAAACCCACGTAGGAGCCGCAGAGCCATAGCTGCCGTCCTCCACATATCCCACGTGTACCGCGTCGTACTCCAGGCCTTTGCTACCGTGGACGGTTTGCAGTCGAACCGCGTCCATTGCCAGCGCTTCGGGCGGCAGCTCCCGATCCACATAGGTGTCCCCAATACGCTGGCGCAGTCGCTGCCGCATGAGATAGCGAGAAAGACGTGCTTCGCGCACGTCGCCATCGCCGTTGCGCACTGAGTAGGCAAACTGCCAGAGTGCAAGCCGGCTGACTTGCCCCGCGATGCTGCGATCCGTTAGGTCGATCGGGAAAAGCCTCCTCTCCAGGAGCATGTCACAGACAAAATCCCACGGTTTGGTCGAGCGTGTGACGCCGGTGAGCAACCGATTGAGGATGCTCACAACCTCAACGCCTCTAGGAGACAGGCCCGGCGGGACGTCGCGAAGCCATCGTCCGCGCTGCCATCGCATCTCTTCGCTGCCCGCGGTGAGCAGCGTGCGGATGTCGGCAAGGTCCATGCCGTAGCTCGGGTCACCGGACAGGCCGATCAAACCCCAAGGCTGACGTTCCGCGAGAATCTGCATGAGGCACAAGAGCTTCTTGATCTCGGCACGTTGCGAAAGCTCGCCGATGTACAGAACGGGGATGGCTGCCTCACCCAGGGCGCGAGCCAACCTCTCGACATCAGCACCCTTCCTCGCCAATACGGCCTGGGAACCCAGCGGCACACCGGCATCGAGGCATGCCCTGACGCCATCCACCACGGCCGCAGGCACGTCGGTCTTGATGCCACAGGTGATCAGCGTCGGTATTACGCCGCTCTCGCCCTTGGACGACACATACGGGCCCAAGGGAAGACTGTCCTGGAGAACGTGTGCCCGTCCAACTTGTTGCACGAGCTCGACGATCTCCGTGGAGCTCCTCCGATTCACGTCAAGAGAGTACTTCCCCGTTCGGCCGTCGGTCGCCGATTTGACGAAAGTATTCTCAAATCGGAGCAGGCTCTTGACGGATGCGCCGCGCCAATGATGGATTGCCTGCCTGACGTCACCTACAACCCAAACGGTCTTGGCCTTGAAGGCGAGCTGGCGAACCAACTCGACCATCGCTTGGGTCACATCCTGGTATTCGTCCACGAGAACATGGTGGAAGCCATCCACCAGCTCGGCGAAGGGCTGACGGTCCTTTTGAAGCGCCGTGGCAGGTAGAGCGACCAGATCGACGAAGTCCACCATCCCCGTGCGTCGCAGCTCGGCTTCATGAAGTGCGAAGAGCTTCGCCACATCCTCGCGCTTGGCAAGGACCTCCGGCTCCGCTGCCGCGAGTGACGGCAGCCGCTGGCTGTACATCTCCGGGGTCACCAGTTCTTCCTTGAGACGCTTGATCCCGGTAATGACTGGCTGCAGCCAGTCATACGGATCTTCCAGTCGGGAGAAGTGCTTGAGGTCGGCTTGAGGGAGGGCACGAACTAGCAACGACATGACGCTCAGTCGGTCCGCTACGAACACATCCTGTGGTAGGTCGAATCTCTGGTGGTATTTCCGCAGAAACTCAAGCCCGAAGCCGTGGAAGGTTCCAGCCCAGATTTCCGATGCCCCTTGGATGTCGGCGGCGCGCAGCCGCTCGATCAACTCAAAAGCGGCCTTGTTCGTGAACGTCAGTACGAGTATGTTTCTGGGATGAACGCCTTGCTCTTCAACGAGATACCGCACCCGGTGGACCAGGGTCGACGTCTTTCCCGTCCCTGGACCTGCCACCACATTGGCGAAACGCTCTGATGCCTTCGCTGCGGCAGCTTGGTCTGGGCTCGGCGCGTGGAGCACGCTTGGCCGAACGGGAGCGGCGGGTGGAAGCAGCACCGCGTCCAGAAACTGAAGGCGAGCAATATCCTTGGGGATGCCAAGCTCTCGAGCCGCCTCAGTGAGCCCCATACCCGCTAGAAACAGCTGCCTGGCCACTTCCCGCGGCAACAGCAACTCTCGGGCAAAAACGTTGGCTTGGAGTTCTTGCCGCTCACGCGCGCCATAGGCTTCAACCTGGATCGCAGCGGGAGATGTTCCGCTTCCGGTGAGCTCTTTCAAATAGGCCACAGTCAGTGGTTGCAGATCGGCGTCAAGAACCCAGTGGCCGAGTTCGTGTGCAACCAGGTAGGAGAATGTCGCGTCGTCGACATCGTCTACGACATAGATGGCCCGCTCATTGCGCTTCAGTACTGCGCTTCCGCCACCCAATTCGCTATAAGACGCGGGTACGCGTTCAATCAGCAGATTGAGCTTTTCCTCGACCACCCCAACGAGGGAGGAAGCTGTCGCTTTGGCAGGGACGGACGATCCCAGCAGACGCGCGCGCAAGTGCGCTGCCTCCGACATCGCACGTTCGAACGCATTCATTGCTTCTTTCAGTCGGCCAATTCGAGAAGCGCTTCTGTTTCAGACGAACTGAGTTTCAGCGAGGTCACCGCCGCCGCCCAACTAAGCGGCTCGGGATTCACCACTGGCTTTCCTTCCACGGCCTTGAAGGCCGGCACAGTGCTGTGCGCAAATGAACGCCTAAAAGACTCTGCGAGCGCAAGAGCGGCGACATGGAGCCGGTCGGATAACGCCTGCAATACTTTGCTCGGAGCCGCAGTCCGCCCAGCCAATACTCCGCTGAGCAGTGCGCTGTTCTTTCCGAGTCCGATTTCGGCAGACAACTTTCTCACTGCTGGTCCCTGAATCGCCATCACTTGCGCCTGCGCCTTCTCAAGTTCCAGCTCTGTCACTTGCTGCCTCACCAAAGCGTGGGCCATGCACATGGCGCTTAGTTGCGAGGCAGACTTTCCATGTTCTTTAGCGGTGAGCCGAATTCGAACGAAGAGACTGGGACTGGTTCGCACCATCCATTGAGTCGTTTCTGATCCAACAAGCTGGTCGTAGTCCTTCTGGAAGGCAGCAAAGACACGGCTCGCACTGTGATTCAGAGTACGCTCCTCAAACTCCTCGAATCCATCGCGTAGAAGCATTCTTGCCACCTGCGCAGCACTCTCTCCTTTGTGCGCCGCACAGCCTGCAATGAATGTCTGCAATGAGCGTTTGCATGAAACGCCGATCGTCTCCTGGCGCTCCTTGGTCGTCATCCGCTCCGTCGTCTCCTTCAGAGTTTGAGGGGTATCCGCGTGAACCAGTTGGTTCCGCAAAACCCGCACGGAGTTTGCAAGTTGGTGCCATTCGTCAGGCCAGTGGCCGCTTGTGCTTGCGCTCGAAATCACGTGCTGAAGTTTTTGCGCCAGACTCGCGGTCGCTGCCTCAATTGATTCGCCCTCGCCTTCGACCCGACCCCGAGACGGGATGACGACCGCGCACTTGGCAAAGCGGCGGCTTTCGTCAAACTCGAATGTGGGCCGGGCAGTTATGGCCGACAGCAGCCTCACCCACTCATCGAGATACGCAACGCCCTTCGACGCCGCCTCGTCGTCCAACAATCGATTTGCCATCACCACTCCATTGACTTTGTGCCAGTTAGAGCTACTATAGCCGCGTATCAACAATATATCAACGCCTGGGCATGGAGTTACTGATGGTTTCCGGCGCGATCAGGGAGGTCGTATCTGAGTGGGCGGCTGCACGCGGGTTAGATGCCGCCTGTGCGGAATTGGCAAACCCCGCCGAGCTGGCGCCACAGCTAGCGTCGGCCGTGCGGGGCCGCGTGGAACCGGCGGACCTGGGAGACCCGTGGGCCCACCTGCACCAAGCCGGCTTCCTCAGGCTGATGGGCGTATTCGACCCGGCAGAACTGGATGCGACGCCGGAGGCCTTTTTCCCGATCCCGTCCTGCCCGGGCACGATCACGGGGCGAGCCGCCATGCTTGCGATCATCGGACTCTTGGAGCTCGAGGCCGTTTCCTATGGCAGCGAGAACAGCGGCGAATTGTTTGTCAACTTGGTAACATTGCCTGGAGAAGGCGTGTTCGCGGATAAGTCCCGCAAGAGCATGCACGGGCACACCGACGCCGTGAGCTTTCCCGTGCGTGGCTACAGATCGGCCTCGTTTCCCAACATCGCCCCCTCCCCGGACGCAGTGTGTCTGGCGGCCCTGCGCAATCCCGATGGGGTGCCGACCATCGTCATGCCGGTTCCGGCCCTGGTCGCCGCGCTGACCCCTGACCACGTGGCGGAGCTGAAGACGCGCCAGTTCAGTGTTCGTTCGCAAAAAACTTTCATCACCGGCACGAAACGCGTGCTCGGCGAAGAATTGGTCGAGGTGGACGTCGAAGTCCTGCTCGAAACCGGTGAAGGTACTTGGATCCGCTATAGCCACAGCAGCGTCGACACCCTCGGCGAGGACAGCGAAGCTGCAGTCGAAGCGCTCAATGCGGCTTGTGCGGGTGCCGCGACGCACGTCGTGCTGCAGCCTGGGGACCTTCTCATCCTGAGCAATCGCACGGCACTTCACGGAAGGGCAGAGGTTGGCGGAGATCCCGGCGGCACCTCGCGCTGGCTGATGCGCGGGTATGGCTTGAAAACCCAGGAATTGACCGAAGCCCAGCGCTATGCGGGTAGCCCCCACATCCTGTATCCGTGACCGACCGAGCAAACTTCAGGAGTTAACCCAGCCGCCGGCGGCTTGTCCTATGGCGCCCGGATCCCTGGCTGGCTTTGGCCTCCGCCCGTTTCAGACTGGTAGCCGTCGTTCGTCGCTGGCGACAGGAAGGGCTGCTTCGATTGTTGGCAGTCGTAGCCCTTGGCGGCTCCGACCGGTAGGTACACGCTGATGGCTGCCAGACATTAGTTGGAACAGAAGACTCGCATGGCAACGTTCGCTCTCGCTGCCGACGTCTGAAGCGCCCCCAGGAAGTACATCATTTGCAGAGATAGAGGCGTCGGGCCACTTGGACGAGTGAGCTGCCTTACGAGCTCTGCCTTGCTGAGAGTGCGGCCAGCGAAAATCCAGATCTCCTTGGCGTATTGAGCGGATTGGATTCCGCGCTTGATCTCGTTCCATGTGGTCGCGAGGTCAGGTGTCGCGGATTTCAGCAAGCGATGAGGAACTTGCATGTGATCGTCTGTCGACCATGGCGATTGCCACCAGGCAGTTCGGTCCAAAAGTCGTGCGCCTCGGGCCATGAATGCAAGGGATGCCATGGCTTGTCGTCCAACGATCTGCATCGCGCTCACGCTCATCTGGCTGCTGTTAACTTTGGCGTGAACGAACACCACGCGCCTTGGAGATTCACCCATGCACATGAAATCCGCCTGCTCCTGCCCGCCGTCGTCACACACCAGCGTATCAAACGTCTGGATTTCCTGAAAGAGCTCCGGATCCAAGATACGCAGCGGCCGTTTTTTGGCCGTCGAAGGCGCACCATGTTTTGAGAGACCGAACTCCGCGAACATGCCGCCGAATACCGAATTCGCCACCCATTGCGCCGCCGTGCCGCCCCCCTTTTCAGATGTGACTTGCTCAAGCCATGGTGAAGGCCTCAGCCTCTCCAGAGGTGACCCTTCCTCACGGCCTTTGGCAATGGCGGCGATGTCCAATCCCGTACGGTAGAACAGCCGTTTGGCATACGTGAGATCCGACCCGCTCGGTATGACCCGAAATGCCTGCTCCCTGTTAAGAGCGCGTACCAATGACGCGGGCTCTGTCGATGGCGCGTTCGGGTCTCTGACGAACGCGTCGAGTTCTGGCGATTCGATGTCGTACCGCCCTTTGGGCCGGACATTGCCAGTGACCGTGTACATGATCCTCCCGCTCAAGGTCTCGCCGGCGACGTCCAAGGTGAACTTTCCTGAGCTGTCAACGTCCACACAGGTTTCCGCTTGTCGAAGTGACTCGCATTTAGCAGCATTCCAGCCTGCCGTTTCGACGGCGTTGTCCAACAGATCGTAGAAGTCGAAAAGGACGTTCATCGGCTCTGCATCCTGGACCGCAGGTGCAGCCACGGAACGCGCGAACCGGTCAAACACGCCGCTGACAGGATCGTTCGAGTCAAGGATCTCGGCCAAGAATTGGAGCCACAAAAAGTACTCGTTCACCGAACGCCGCTGGGTGCGGGCGCTGTAGTCGGAAACACTGGCTCGGTCGATTGACAGGTAGCGGGTCACAGGCGTGTTTTGCAGCCGCATGGATGCTCGCACTGAATGCAGCGCCTGGCTGTTCTGCGAGAGATCAAAGAAGCCGGTGGCAAAATCGTGCATCCGGGCCGTGATGGAGCGAACCGCAGTCTCCGAGAGGTCCAAGCCAATGGCGGACGCCTGTGACACCCTGGATGCGACGTCAGTCTGGTTCGCCGGGATCAGGCGCTGCAGATGCTCCACCGACTCTGGCTCAAACCCGAGAGCATCCAGCTCGATCACAATCCCTTCGGTATCCAAGATGAACACCCGCTGGCCGATCTGGGCGATGACCATCACGCCCAAGCCCCAGATGGGTAGCGAGTGTTTGATCAGGAGCTCCGAGTTCTTACAAGTCAGGTAGTGGATCAACCGGACTGAATTGGCCTCTGCAGCGCCGGGCTGGAGGATCGTCACGTGATACCGGTCCTCGAGTTGCATGGCGTCGGCACAGAACTTCGCCAATTCGTCGAGAGTGGCGCGGCCGGAGTACCGATAGATCGACGTTCTCAGCGGGACTGCGAAATCGGCGAATTTTGGAACTTCGTAGGGGTCGTCCAGCGGGACGCGCTCTCGGAAGTCGCCTGCCAGATACTGATAGGGCGCCACGTTCTCCAAAAGAAGCGCGGGTAGGTTCGACTCTTGCTCGAGAGCTCGTCTTGGATTGTTGGCAAAGTGCTTTTCATAGCGGGTGTATCGATCAAAGCGGGCCTGAGCGTCGGCTTGGATGTCTGCGCTGGCGAAGACCGTTGCAACCTCCTTGCTGGGTGCGTGGCGGTCAAGCACCCGGATGATGCGGCCGAATTGCTGGATGGTCGCCCGTGAAGCGGTGAACGCCTCATAGATCGCGACGGCGGCGAAGGTGCTGTTGTCCACGCCCTCCAGGAGCTTCCATTGGTGGAGCCAATATTCAACGGGCGCGGTCTCGGCCGCGTCCAAGGCCGGTTTCACCGTTTGGAACTCCAGCTTCTTTACGTCGTCGTGCAGCACCTTGTCATGGATCAGCACCGCCTTGCGACCTAAGGTGCTGAGCGCGTCGCGCATTCGTTGCAGAGACTCATGGTTGGCACAGCGGACGATCACTCGCCTGATGCCGAGCCCGGTAGGCCAGTGCTGCTTGTCAAGGACCTTGTCTTTGAATCCGATGAGTGCAGCGGCAAAATCGGAGGGACTGCAGCCGGCCCTGGGAAGATGCTTGGCATCGGCGAATCCGACGCGCCGGATCAGGTGATGGCTCGTAGCCTCTTCGTAACCAAGATTGAACGCGTAGTTGCCGCGCACCTGAAAGTATTTGAAGTCATTGCGGTACGGCGTTGCGCTGAACAGCACCGTGGGGCGTGCCAGGGCACGAATGCACTGTGACCAGACGAATGCGGGCTCATAGTGCCCCTCATCAACGATGACAAGGTCGAAGTCGGCAAGCACGGCTCGGACCAGGTCAGCATCAGTCTGTTTCCATTCAGCCGATCTGGGTGCGTCAGCCGGGCTTTCCTCGCGCTCGTTCGGGTAGGCACCAGTCAGCCGATGCGCTGGGCGTGGAGGACGAAGGATCTGGGCCAGTGCACTGAACGTGCCCACTACGATCAGCCGCTGACCCTTAGGATAGGCGCACAAGGCCGATGTCATCGAGGGCAACAGCCTCATGACGCCATCGGCTGCCATCTGCGAGTCCTTTGGCTCGGCGCCACCAGGGTTGATCTTGCTCAGCCCCGAATTGCCGTACACCAGGCCAAAGTGCTTCCAGAATCTCCAATGGACGTCCTTCAGCATCTGGTCAACGAGTGCTCTCCGTGGGGTGATGATCAACGTCCTGCGGACCTTTGGAAGCGCGCACGCCAAGGTGGCGATCACTCCGGACTTGCCCGTTCCAGTGGGCATCTTGATGAGCGCAGACTCCGTGGGGCCCGTTCCCTCGACGGCGCCAAGATAGGCGACTGCCGTTCCCACAGCACGACGCTGGGGCGCCCAGAGGCCATCCATCGGCCGGTATGAGCTTGACTCGGCAGCCGCTGTCCAAAACTTTTGGCTCATCAGAGCCGTCATGGCTTGCTCGAAGTATTGCTCTTCGACGGTTCCTTTAGTGGCCGGTAAACAGCAGGTGCCGCCGAGGTGGGACATGTCGGTGCTCGAAGGATCGGCGATGTCCAGGTCTGATCGTTTCATTCTTTTCTAACTCCCGTATCAACAGCGGCATCTGGCGGGTGCGACGCCGCCTTAGCATTGTCGGCCCGCGCGGAGCCGCCGCCATCCAAGGTTCTACTAACGCACGGCCCCTTTGGACAGCCGTTTTCTGAAACCCGAAGCTGGTCTGGCTACCCGAGGGTTTTGTTGGTGTGCATTGTCGGCTTTCGCGAATGCCCGGTATCCGGTTTGCAATGGCGCGGCGCGGCGCGAGTTTCTCAGATGGGGCGATTGCGCGAATGCGCCTATCGCAGCAGCGCTCCTCCGCCCTGCGGTTCGACGGACCGAGCGCCGAGCAGATCAATGTCCGGTTTTCGGCCGCGAGCGTGAATTCGGCCGCTCTGGCCGGATGACGGCAATCGCTGCAAATCAGCCCCACAGATTTAGCAAGTCAACGACAGCGAGGGTACTAGTACCTCACTCGCCCATGGAACGGCACAAGGGCAAGGGTCGCTTTCAACTAACCGAGTAGCACCGAGGGGGTGGGCGCGGCACAAGCAAGGCACACATCGGGCACAGGCTTTTCTCAGCAGACGAGTCCCGACTATTGGTCCATCAGTGCGGTGTGCCTCAATCCGTGGGATTGAGTTACAGCGAAAGATGATGTGTTTCGCACGATGTGTGCAGGCACTTGCTCGGTATACGAGGCTTGGTGCGGCTGGCGGGGATCGAACCCACGACCCTCGGCTTCGGAGGCCGATACTCTATCCACTGAGCTACAGCCGCATGCTGTTTGGAGACCAAGAGTCTACCTGTTGCGTTTTTCGCCGATGACGACAGCCTTCGGAGGCCGATACTCTATCCACTGAGCTACAGCCGCATGCTGTTTGGAGACCAAGAGTCTACCTGTCGCGTTTTTGCTCCGATGGCGACAGCCTTCGGAGGCCGCCACTCTATCCACCGAGCTGCGGCCGCAACCGCTTTCATTCTATCAGCGAGGGGCTTTCGACAGCCCCGGTCAGAGGGCCTTGGCTATAATCGAAGGCTGTTCCAGAACCCTTCTTTACGGGCTGAGCTGTCATTGCATTGACCTGCTCCGCCATCCCTTGAGGACACCATGAGCGACCACGAGCACGAACACCACACCGGCCCGATCAAGACACCTTCGCAGTTGCTGTGGACGTCGTTCTTTGCATTTGTCGCTCCCATCTTCATCATCATCGGGCTGGTTTACACCGTGACCTCGGGCGACAAGCCCGCCATGGGCGCGGCCGATCCCGAGCTCGCGGTCGCACAACGCATCCAGCGCGTGGGCACCGTGGAACTGCGCGACGCCAACCGGCCGCTTGCATCGGGTGAGGCCGTTTACGCCGCCCAGTGCGTCGCCTGCCATGCTGCAGGTGTGGCCGGTGCGCCGAAGTTCGGTGACGCGGCGGCCTGGGCGCCCCGCATCGCCACTGGTTACGAGGCGCTGCTGACCTCCGTGCTCAAAGGCAAGGGCGCCATGGGCGCTCAAGGTGGTGGCGCATACCGCGACGAAGAGCTGGGTCGTGCTGTGGTGCATCTGGCCAACGCCGCCGGGGGCAAGTTCGCCGTGCCTGAGGCGGCTGCTCCAGCAGCCGCTGCGGCATCGGCCCCGGCCGCAGAAGCACCTGCCGCCGTCGTGGCCGCTGCGCCGGTGGCAGCAGCGGCACCTGCTGCACCAGCTCCCGCCGCCATGGTGGCCGCTGGTGCCGGTGAAGCGCTCTACAAACAAGCTTGTGCCGTCTGCCATGTGGCCGGCGTCGCAGGTGCACCCAAGTTTGCAGACAAGGCTGCCTGGGCTCCCCGCGTGGCGTTGGGCCTTGACGGTCTGACGGCCAGCGTGATCAAGGGCAAGGGCGCCATGCCGCCCAAGGGCGGCTCGGCTGCGTCCGACGCCGACATCAAGATGGCGGTCCAGTACATGCTCGACGCGGTGAAGTAAATCTGTCGCGGCCCTGTCTGGGGCGAATGAAAAGGCCGGTCAATGACCGGCTTTTTTCATGCGCGCGCGCCGGGCAGCACGCCGTGTCGCCATTCACGAGGCGACACGCCGTACTCTTCACGGAAGCTGCGACTGAAATGGGCCGCGGTGTTGAAGCCCCAGGAAAAAGCGATGTCGGAGATGCCCTGCTCACGCCATCGCGGGTCGGCCAGATCTCGTCGGCAGGCGTCAAGCCGCTGCTTCCAGATCCAGCGCGACAAGGGAACCGGCTCGGTGCGGAACAGCCGGGACAGATGTACGCCTGGACGCGTCGGAACTCACGCAGTCGGACATGGCATCGGTTCAATTGACCATCCAGGACCAGGACGCGCCCGACCCCAAGGACGAGAACACCTTCTTTCTCGCCGACGACGACTCCTACGAGTTCCTCGATGTCCATGGCAACCACTCTCCGGCGCAGCGCGGCGTGGGCTTTTTCTCACACGCCAGCTATTTCATGATCCAGGCCGTGCCGGCGGTAGTCGGGCACACACGTAATGTGGCCGAGCTCTATCTGGCGGAGTTCGTGACCCGCTTGCTCAAGGATCCGACGAAGGCCATTCCGGAGCAGAAGGCCCACCTGTGAGGCCCCTCTACCGAGGCTGCCGGACAAACCCCCACCGCTGCGGCAGCGAGGCGTGATCAACCGGGGCCGGGGTCCAGCGCCCGGCCTCGATCCACTCGGCTGCCAGCGCCACATCGGCGCTGTGCACCAGCCCCACGCCCATGTCGGTGACCAGGTACAGCCTGCCGGATTCGTCCAGCAGGCTGTCCTGCGTCTGCACCTCGGTGCCGGTGTGCGCGAGCACGCGGCCGTCGGGCTGCAGGCGCCAGACCCAGGGCGTGTCTTCCAGGTCCACGAACACACGCTGCGGTCCGTTCTGAAAGAACCACCGACCTTGTTCGTCGGCCGCGTAGTTGCGCTGGATGAAGTCGATGAGCTTCTCGTGCTGGAGCAGCGAACCCTTGCTCGCCGGAAAGGCGCCAGCGGCCTGCACGCGGTCGTCGCGCATGTACCAGTTGCCGCGCGCGTCCAGCCCCAGCCAACCGTAGCAGTCGGGCACGTTGGGCCACTTGGCCATGGCGGCTTTGACGATGTCGTCCATGGGTTGCCGATCAGAGGTGAGAGAGCAACCAGTGTCCCACGGCATCGGGCATGGCGCGCACATTACCGGGCAGACCCAGCACACCGTGCGCCACCGGAAACCCGACATGGCCGCCCTGCCCGGGTTGCCACAGCGTCACGTGCCGGCCCACCTGCTGCGGCGTGGGCAAGGAAGCCGCGGGCACGAACGGATCGTTGCGCGCGTTGAGCGCCAGCGCGGGCACGCGGATCTGGTGCAGCACCGGTTTGGCCGAGGCGCGCGACCAGTAGTCGGGCGTGTCGCGAAAGCCGTGCAGCGGCGCGGTGAACAGGTTGTCGAATTCAAACAAATCGCGCGCGGCCAGCAAGGCTGTGCGGTCGAACAGGCCGGGGTGTTGCTCCAGTTTCTTCAAGGCCTTGGGCACCATGCTGGCCATGAACATGCGGGTGTAGACCAGCCGGTTGAAGCCGCGGCCGATCGCATGGCCGCCCGCGGCCAGGTCCAGCGGCGAACAGATGGACGCCACGGCCCGCACCCGCTGGCCGGCGGACGCGCCCATCTCGGCCGCCCAGCGCATGAGCGCATTGCCGCCCAGCGACACACCCGCGGCGATCAGTGGCCGCCCGGGGTGTTCGGTGGCAAAGCGTTTGAGGATCCAGTCGATCTCTTCAAAGTCGCCCGAGTGGTAGGCCCGTGGCGCATGGTTGAGTTCGCCCGAGCAGCCGCGGAAATGCGGCACGGCGAACGCCAGGCCGTGGGTGGCCGCAAAGTCGGCGAAGGCCACCGCGTACTGGCTGGCCGAAGAGCCCTCGAGTCCATGGAACAGCACGAGCAAGGGCGCGCCACTGCGTGAGGTGTGCCGCGCCTGGTCAACGTCGATGAAGTCGCCATCGGGTGTGCTCCAGCGGCTGCGCGTCCACGTGGGGGCCGGTCCGAAGTGTCGCCGGCTGGCCAGCGCGGCCCACAAGGTCTGCGCATTGCCACCGGGCAGCCACCAAGGCGCGGCATAGGGAAACTGGTCGGTGTTCAATGCAGGACTGGTTTCGCAGTGAGCACTTCGGGCGGCTCGGTGCGCAGGCCCGGGCTGGCATGGTGCGCGACCATGCGCCAGCCTTGAGCGGTCTTGGCGTACACGTTGGTGGCGACCACCCAGGCGTGCTGCGGGCCGTCGTCGGTCATCACGGCCACGCGTTCGACCAGGCTATGCACACTGCACGCGCCCGCGTCCAGGCGCCGCACTTTTTCGGGAAAAGCCTGCACACTGCCGTTGGCGAACATGGCCTCGAACGCAGAGCGCACCGCCGCATGTCCCACCAGCCGCGGACCACCGGGGTGGACGCAGACAATGTCGTCCTCGTCGGCCCAGCAGGCCATGAGGCGCTCGATGTCGGCGTGTTGCAAAGCGTCGTAGAAGGCGGCTTCCGTGTCGTCGGCCGAGCCGGGCGGGAGTTTGGGTTTTCGCATGGCTGTATTTTGACGGCAGCGCCCTGTCTGTGTGGCCGGGCGCACCGCCCGGTGCCACAACCCGGGGGTATAGTCCCGCAGATTCAAGGCTCAGACAGAGCCTCGGCATGAACGGCCCGCCGGCCATTGGAGGTTTTATGCGCACACCCCTTCGTTCCCCGCTTGCCCGGATGGCTACTTGGTTCGCCGCCCTGCTGCTCTCCGTCAGCCTCACCGGCTGCGGGTACAACGACTTCCAGCGGCTGGACGAACAGACGCAGTCGGCCTGGTCGGAAGTGCTCAACCAGTACCAACGCCGCGCCGACCTAATCCCCAACATCGTGGCCACCGTCAAAGGCGAGGCCAACTTCGAGCAGGAGACACTCACCCGTGTGATCGAAGCGCGCTCCAAGGCCACCAGCATCCAGGTGACGCCGGAGACGCTGAACGACCCGGCCGCGATGCAGCAGTTTCAAGCCGCGCAGGGTGAACTCGGCAGCGCACTCAGCCGCCTGATGGTGGTGGTGGAGCAGTACCCCAACCTCAAGGCCAACCAGGGCTTCAGCGATTTGCGCGTGCAGCTCGAAGGCACCGAGAACCGCATCACCGTGGCACGCAACCGCTACATCCAGACCGTGCAGGAGTACAACGTGCTCTCGCGCAGCTTCCCGACCAACCTCACCGCCATGGTGTTCGGCTACAAGCCCAAGGCCAACTTCCAGGTGGCCAACGAAGCGGCGATCTCGGCACCACCCACGGTGGACTTCAAGAAGCCATGACGCGTTTCTGCGCCCGGTGCCTGCTGGCGCTGGGACTGTGGGGGATGCTGGCCTTCGCGTCGGCCCAGGGCCTGGTGCCGGTGCCTGCGCTCAGCGCACGCGTGATCGACCAGACCGCCACGCTGGACGCGGCGAGCCTCACCGCCCTGGAGGCCAAGCTCGCGGCCTTTGAACAATCCAACGGCTCGCAGGTGGTTGTGCTGATGGTGCCGACCACAGCGCCCGAAGACATCGCCGACTTCACCCAGCGCGTGGGCGACGCGTGGAAGATCGGCCGGGCCGACGTGGGCGACGGCGTGTTGTTCGTCATCGCCAAGAACGACCGGCGCCTGCGCATCGCCACCGCCAAGGCGCTCGAAGGTGCGATCCCCGACTTGTTGGCGCGCCGCATCCTGGATGGCGCCGTGACACCCGCGTTTCGGCAAGGCGACTACGCCGGCGGCATCAACGCCGGCGTCGACCAGATCCTGGCGCGCATCCGAGGTGAAGAGCTGCCGCTGCCCGACGCCCCGGCGGCGCAGCGCGCGGCCGGATCCAGCGACTTCGAGTGGATGGACGCGCTGATCTTCCTGGTATTCGCGGTGCCCATGTTGTCCGGTCTGCTGCGCGGCATGTTCGGCAACAAGCTCGGCACCGTGCTCACTGGCGTGGGCGCGGGCGGTCTGGCCTGGGTGCTCACCACCGTGGTGTGGGTGGCCATCGGCGCCGGCCTGCTCGGCATGCTGGCGGCGCTGTTCATGCAGTTCCTGCCAGCCGCCTCCCTGGGCAGTGGCTCGGGCCGGGGTGGCCGCGGCGGGGGGTGGGGTAGCGGGGGTGGATTCGGCGGCGGAGGCTTCGGTGGTGGCCGCGGTGGTGGCGGGTTCAGCTCTGGCGGCGGTGGCAACTTTGGAGGCGGGGGCGCCTCGGGGGGCTGGTGACCATGAACAAGCTGCTGCGTTTCTTCAAACACCGCTGGATGGACCGCTCGGACACCGTGCGGGCTGTGCCTGACGACATGGCCGAGCGCATCGCGCGCCGCGTCGCGGCCAGCGAAGGCCGGCACACTGGCGAAGTGCGCCTGTGCGTGGAGGCCTCCCTGCCGCTGAGCTACCTCTGGCGCGTGGGCCGCGACGCGCCGCTGGCGCAAGTGGTGCGCGAACGCGCCATCACCTGGTTCGGCCGTCTGCGCATCTGGGACACCGAGCACAACAATGGTGTGCTGATCTATGTGCTGCTGGCTGAACACGCCATCGAGTTCGTGGCCGATCGCGCGCTTTCGCGCCGAGTGAGCCAGGCGCAGTGGCAGGCCATCGTGGACCGACTCGGTGCGCGCCTGCGGTCGGGTGAATTCGAAGACGGGCTCACGCAGGCGCTGGAGGAAGTGTCGGCGTTGCTGGTGCTGAACTTTCCGGCCGAGCCCGACGCCGTGCGCCCCAACGAACTCCCCGACGCGGTGGTGCGCCGGTAGACCCGTCTGCCGATCAGCCCCGGCGCTTGTCCAGCGGGCTGCGGCTGTTCATCACCACCTGCAGTTCCTGCTGCAAGGCCTTGTTCATCTGGGCAAAGGTCTTGAGCTTGCGGGTGGTTTCGCGCAGGCGGTCGGCCATGCGTTTGGAAATGGCCAACAGCAGGCGCGAGCCTAGTCGCGGATCTTCCTTCAGGATGCGCATGAGCGCGGTGCGCGAGAGCACGGCGGCCGCGATGTTGGTGTTGGCCGTACAGGTGGCCGAGCGCGGCGCGCCGTCGAGCACGCCCATTTCGCCGATCAGGTGACCCGGCCCCATGATGTTGACCACCATGCTCTCGTGCAGACCGGGCAGTTCGTTCTCCACCGCAATGTCGCCTTCGAGCACCAGCAACATGTAGTCGGTCTGCCGGACCTCACCCTCCTGGATGATCACCGTGCCCGCCTTGATCAGCTTGGGCCGCATGTAGCCCACCACCTTGAGCGCGTCGCCCAGTGTGAGGTCGGCCAGTGCCGAGGGCGTCACCAGCAAACGCGCAGCCACCTCCTCGGGTGCGAGTTCTGGACTCTCCATGAGCGATGACGTCGTGTGGCTGTGGTTCACGCTCCAATGGTATGCGCTGCGCGGCGCGGCGCGGCGCGTACCCCGGCAAAAGGCCCGGGGGAACGCGCAACTTTCGGCGCTTTTCAGGCTTTCGTCACTTTTCAGAAGCTTTGGCGACAGCGGCTTGCCGATCCACCTAGCGCGCACTGGGAACAGGCGACATTGCCTCGCAATGGGGGTTCTCGACCCAGGCCCACTTCGCGCGCTGTTTTCGCGCCGCCTATGGGCAGACACCGTCGGACCACCGCGCCGCCTCGCTGCCCACAGCAGCGGCGAAAAAAAAGAAGCCCCGCCGGTTGGGGCGGGGCTGATCGGGAGCCGTGTGCCGGGCGTCAACGAGACGCCGGGTGATCACTTCTTCTGGCGGAACTTGCGCAGCGCGGCAATCTGGGCCGCCATGACCGCCAACTCCGACGTGGCCTTGGCCAAGTCGATGTCGCTCTTGGCGTTTTTCAAGGCCTCTTCGGCCTGCTTGCGGGCATCCAGCGCCTTGGCTTCGTCGAGGTCCTTGCCGCGGATGGCGGTGTCGGACAACACGGTGATGTGGTGCGGCTGCACTTCGAGAATGCCACCGGCCACAAACACGAACTCTTCGCCGCCATCGGCTTTTTCGATGCGCACGGCACCGGGCTTGATGCGAGTGATCAGCGGAATGTGACCAGGCAGGATGCCCAGCTCGCCCGCTTCACCCGGCAGGGCCACGAACTTGGCATCGCCAGAAAAGATGGAAGCTTCGGCGCTCACCACATCGACGCGGATGGTGCTCATAGGTTTTCCTTTGGAAGATGGTTGGAAAGCAGAAAGACGGATCGCCGGTGCGTGCCAGCGATCGCCTCAACCGCTTCAGGCCATCTTTTTCGCCTTTTCGAAGGCTTCGTCGATCGTGCCGACCATGTAGAACGCCTGCTCGGGCAGGTGATCACACTCGCCAGCGGTGATCATCTTGAAACCACGGATGGTTTCGGCCAGGGTCACGTACTTGCCGGGCGAGCCGGTGAACACTTCAGCGACGTGGAACGGCTGCGACAGGAAACGCTGGATCTTGCGCGCGCGGGCCACGGCCAGCTTGTCTTCCGGTGCCAGTTCGTCCATGCCCAGAATGGCGATGATGTCGCGCAGTTCCTTGTAGCGCTGCAGGGTGTTCTGCACGGCGCGAGCGGTTTCGTAGTGTTCCTGGCCCACGACCAGCGGGTCGAGCTGGCGGCTCGTGGAGTCCAGCGGATCGACCGCGGGGTAGATGCCCAGCGAAGCGATGTCACGGCTCAGCACCACGGTGGAGTCCAGGTGGGCGAAGGTGGTGGCGGGCGACGGGTCGGTCAAGTCATCGGCAGGCACGTACACGGCCTGGATGGAGGTGATCGAACCGACCTTGGTGGACGTGATCCGCTCTTGCAGTCGGCCCATCTCTTCGGCCAGCGTGGGCTGGTAGCCCACGGCGGAAGGCATGCGGCCCAGCAGGGCGGACACTTCGGTACCGGCCAGCGTGTAGCGGTAGATGTTGTCCACGAAGAACAGCACGTCACGGCCTTCGTCGCGGAACGACTCGGCGATGGTCAGGCCGGTCAGGGCCACGCGCAGACGGTTGCCCGGGGGCTCGTTCATCTGGCCGTAGACCATGGCCACTTTGGACTCGCCCAGGTTCTCCAGATTCACGACGCCGGAGTCGGCCATCTCGTGATAGAAGTCGTTGCCTTCACGGGTGCGCTCACCCACACCGGCGAACACCGACAGACCACTGTGGGCCTTGGCGATGTTGTTGATGAGTTCCATCATGTTCACGGTCTTGCCCACGCCAGCGCCACCGAACAGACCCACTTTGCCGCCCTTGGCGAACGGGCAGATCAGGTCGATCACCTTGATGCCGGTTTCCAGCAACTCTTGTGAAGGCGACAGCTCATCATAGGCCGGGGCTTTGCGGTGAATGGAGGCAGTCAAGGTCTGGTCGACCGGGCCGCGCTCGTCGATGGGCGCGCCGAGCACGTCCATGATGCGACCCAGCGTGGCCTTGCCCACGGGCACCATGATGGGTTCGGCGGTGTTGCTCACCACCATGCCGCGGCGCAGGCCGTCGGAGGAACCCAGCGCAATGGTGCGGACCACGCCGTCACCCAGTTGCTGCTGAACTTCCAGCGTCAGCGCGGAGCCTTCCATTTTCAGGGCGTCGTAAACGCGCGGCATCTGGTTGCGCGGAAATTCGACGTCGACCACGGCGCCAATGCACTGAACAATCTTGCCTTGTACTTGAGACATGATGGATACCTTTTAAATTCTCTGGATTCTGTTGAACGGCTGCTTCAGACCGCTGCGGCGCCGGCGACGATTTCCGAAAGCTCTTTCGTGATCGCTGCCTGACGGGTCTTGTTGTAGACCAGCTTGAGTTCGCTGATGACGCTGCCGGCGTTGTCGGTGGCGGCCTTCATGGCCACCATTCGCGCTGACTGCTCGGACGCCATGTTTTCGGCCACGGCCTGATAGACCTGTGCTTCCACGTAGCGCAGCAGGAGCTCGTCGATGACGGCCGGTGCATCGGGTTCGTAGATGTAGTCCCAATCGCGTCCGGTGGTGTCGCCCTGCAGATCACCTGCGTTGAGCGGCAACAGCTTTTCGACCACCGACTCCTGCTTCATCGTGTTGATGAACTTGGTGTAGCAGACGTAGACCGCGTTGACGCGGCCTTCGGTGTACGCATCCAGCAGGGTCTTCACCGGGCCGATCAGTTTGTCCAGATGCGGCGTGTCGCCCAGGCCGGTCACGCTGGACACGACCTTGGCACCGATGCGGTTCATGAACGCCAGACCCTTGTTGCCGATGGCCACCACCTCAGCGGTCTGGCCCTGCGCCTGCAGGTCCTTGAGCTGGGTGGTCACTGCGCGCAGCACGTTGGTGTTCAAACCACCGCACAGACCCTTGTCGGTCGTCACCACCACAAAACCTGCGACCTTGGCGTCGTTGGTCTGCATGAAGGGGTGCGTGTACTCGGGGTTGGCGCGGCTCAGGTTGCCGGTGATCTGGCGCACCTTCTCGGCGTAAGGCCGGGCCGAACGCATGCGTTCCTGCGCCTTGCGCATCTTGGAGGCGGCGACCATTTCCATGGCTTTGGTGATCTTCTTGGTGTTTTCCACCGATTTGATCTTGCCGCGTATTTCCTTGCCTGCTGCCATTGTGTTTCCTCTAAGAAGTCAATGGGCCGGATCAGTAGGTGCCGGTTTTCTTGAAGTCGGCGATGGCGGCTGCCAGTTGTGCTTCAGCGTCCTTGTCCATGGCCTTGTCGTTTTCGAGCTTGGCCAGCAGCGCTGCGTGCTTGTCCTTGAGGAAAGCGTGCATGCCGTTCTCGAACGAGAGCACTTTCTTGACTTCGATGTCGTCCAGGTAACCCTTGTTCACGGCGAACAGCGTGGACGCCATCAGGCCGATCGACTGCGGGCTGTACTGCGCCTGCTTGAGCAGTTCGGTCACGCGGGCACCGCGGTCGAGCTGCTTGCGGGTGGCTTCGTCCAGGTCGGAAGCGAACTGCGCGAACGCAGCCAGTTCGCGGTACTGGGCCAAGTCGGTACGGATACCGCCGGACAGGCTCTTGATCAGCTTGGTCTGGGCAGCACCACCGACGCGCGACACCGAGATACCGGCGTTGATGGCGGGGCGGATACCGGCGTTGAACAGGCTGGTTTCCAGGAAGATCTGGCCGTCGGTGATCGAGATCACGTTGGTGGGCACGAATGCGGACACGTCACCAGCCTGCGTTTCGATGATGGGCAGTGCCGTCAGCGAACCGGTCTTGCCTTTGACTTCACCTTTGGTGAAGGCTTCGACGTAGTCGGCGTTCACGCGAGCGGCGCGCTCGAGCAGACGGCTGTGGAGATAGAACACGTCGCCGGGGTAGGCTTCACGGCCGGGTGGGCGGCGCAGCAGCAGCGAAACCTGGCGGTAGGCCACGGCCTGCTTGGACAGGTCGTCGTACACGATCAAGGCGTCCTGGCCACGGTCGCGGAAGTACTCGCCCATGGTGCAGCCGGAGTAGGCCGACAGGTACTGCATGGCAGCGGATTCGGAGGCCGAAGCGGCCACGACGATGGTGTATTCCATCGCGCCAGCCTGCTCCAGAGCGCGCACCACGTTCTTGATCGACGAGGCCTTCTGGCCAATGGCGACGTAAACGCAGGTCATGTTTTGACCCTTCTGGTTGATGATCGCGTCGATCGCCACGGCGGTCTTGCCGGTCTGGCGGTCGCCGATGATCAGCTCGCGCTGGCCACGGCCCACGGGCACCATCGAGTCGATCGACTTCAGGCCGGTCTGCACTGGCTGGTCCACCGATTTGCGGGCGATCACGCCAGGTGCGACCTTCTCGATCACGTCGGTCATCTTGGCGTTGATCGGGCCTTTGCCATCGATGGGTGCACCCAGGGCGTTGACCACGCGGCCAATCAGCTCGGGACCCACCGGCACTTCCAGAATGCGACCCGTGCACTTGACGGTTTCGCCTTCGGAGATGTGCTCGTACTCACCCAGAATCACGGCGCCCACGGAGTCGCGCTCCAGGTTCAGCGCCAGACCGAAGGAAGGCACGCCGTCCTTGTTGGCCGGGAATTCCAGCATCTCGCCCTGCATCACGTCGGACAGGCCGTGGACGCGGACGATACCGTCGGTCACCGACACCACGGTGCCCTGGTTGCGCACATCGGTCGATGTGCCCAGTCCCTCGATGCGGGACTTGATCAGTTCGGAGATTTCAGCGGGATTGAGTTGCATGACTCTTTCCTTCTTTCGTTAAATGGTGAGCAGGCGGGCGCGGAGTGACAGCGGTCAAGCCGCGGTCAAGGCGGATTTCATGTGTTCCAGGCGGGCTTTGATCGAGGTGTCGAGCACTTCGTCGCCCACCACCACGCGAATGCCACCGATCAAGTCGGGTTGCAGTTCGACCTGGAGGTTGAGCTTGCGGGCAAAGCGCTTTTCGAGCACGCCGGAAAGATCGGCCAACGCAGCGCCGTCGATCGCAAAGGCGCTGTAGACCACGGCATCGAACGCACCTTGTTGCGCGTTCTTCAAAGCACGGAACTGGTCCGCGATTTCAGGCAGCGCGGCCAGACGGCCATTGTCGATCACGGTGCGCAGGAAGTTCTGCGCCATCGCGGGCAGGCTCGTCTTGATCACGCCACTGACCAGGCTGAACACCTGTTCGGGTGTGGTCCTGGGGTTGTCGGCGTACAGACGAAGCTGTTCATCGGCAGCCACCGACGCCAGCTCGTCGAGCCAGGCGGCGGTGCCAGCGGCGCCAGTGCCCGAGGCCTGGAACAGCGCTTCCGCGTAAGGGCGGGCAATGGTGGCGATTTCGGCCATGGTTGTCCTTTGGTGCCGTGTCGGTGGATCAGAGCTCGGTCTTCAGGCGGCCCAGCAACTCGGCGTGAACGCCGGCGTTGACTTCGCGCTTGAGGATCTGCTCGGCGCCCTTGACAGCCAGCGCAGCCACTTGCTCGCGCAGGGCTTCACGGGCCTTGACGACCTGTTGTTCGGCTTCCAGATGCGCGGCGGCCACGATCTTGTTGGCTTCATCGGTCGCACGCGCCTTGGCCTCTTCGATCACGGTCTGCGCGCGGCGCTCGGCGTCGGCCAGGCGGGTGGCGGCTTCGTTGCGCGATTTGCCCAACTCTTCTTCCACACGCTTGTTGGCCACGGCCAGTTCGGACTTGGCTTTTTCGGAAGCCGCCAGACCTTCGGAAATCTTCAACGCACGCTCATCGAGCGCCTTGGCAATCGGGGGCCACACGAATTTCATCGTGAACCACACCAGGATCGCAAAGACGATGGCCTGCGCAAAGAGGGTTGCATTGATATTCATCGCAACGCCTTTCTGTGTGTTGACATAAGTGGTGATGCACTTGCTGCTGCGTCGGTGCGCTGCCAGCGAATGGCCTTGGAGGCCCCGCTGTTCAGAACGCTGCCCGACGAGGCAGCAAATCCCATTAAGCCAGCGTGAAGGGGTTGGCGAACGCGAACAGGAGGGCGATGGCCACGCCGATCAGGAAGGCCGCGTCGATCAGACCGGCCAAGATGAACATCTTGGTTTGCAGGTCGTTCATCAGCTCGGGCTGACGGGCCGACGCTTCCAGAAATTTGCCGCCCATCAGCGCGATGCCGATGGATGCGCCGATGGCGCCCAGACCGACGATGAGACCGCAAGCCAGTGCGACAAGACCCAGAACGTTTTCCATGATGACTCCTATGAGATGAACGAAAGTTGAAAAAAGGAAAGAAAGAAACGAGAACTCAGAGCGAGGACAGGCCGCGCAACTCAGTGAGCGTCATGCGCCTGCCCGAGGTAAATCAGGGCCAGCATCATGAAAATGAACGCCTGCAAGGTGATGACCAGAATGTGGAACAAGGTCCAAACCGTGCCTGCGATCACATGTCCGACGAAGAAGAGTCCACCACCGAGCGAGAGGGAGGCAAAGCCGCCCAGCAACGCAATCAGCATGAAGACCAGCTCACCCGCGAACATGTTTCCGAACAACCGCATGCCGTGGGAGACCGTCTTGGCCACGAACTCGATCATCTGCATCAGGAAGTTGATCACGCCCAGCAGCAGCGCCCAGATGGGGTTCTTGCTGGTGCCGAAAGGTGCGGTGACGAGCTCGTGCGTCCAGCCGCCGATGCCCTTGATCTTGATGTTGTAGAACAAGCACATCAACAGCACGGACACGGACAGGCCAAGCGTGGTGGAGAGGTCGGCGGTGGGCACGACACGCAGGTAGTCGGGGTAACCCATGGCCGGGCCGGCCACGTGCCAGATGGAAGGCAGCAGGTCAACCGGCAGCATGTCCATGAAGTTCATCATGAAGATCCAGACAAACACGGTCAGCGCCAGCGGGGCGACCAGCTTGCGGCTGTGGGCGTTGTGGATGACGGCCTTGGCCTGGCTGTCGACCATCTCGACCAGCATTTCCACAGCGGCCTGGAAACGGCCGGGCACACCGGCGGTGGACTTGCGGGCGGCGAGCCACAGCACGAAACAGACCAGGGCACCCAACAGGGAGCTCACGATCACCGAATCGATGTTGATGACGGAAAAGTCGACGATCGACTCTTGCTTCTTGTTCGTCAAATGAACCAGGTGGTGGCGGATGTATTCGCCGGGGGTCAGAGCGCTGCCTTCAGTTGCCATGTTCGTTTGCACCGATTTGTCGGAAATTCAACCGTTTAGATTTGCGCGCCGGGTCTGGATCCAGAATCCAAACCAGTACACCTTGAGAACCAACACCAGACCGGCCAACAGGCCCAGCCAATTCAGCTCGGGGACGATCCAGGGCGCCGACCACAACATGGCCACCACCAGCATAATCTTGACCCCCTCCCACAACAAAAACCCGGCGAAGGCGGCTTGCGCATAACCCGCCAGCAGGCGACTCAATGCACTCGACGTCAAACCGTAAGCCATCAAGGCCGACGGCAACACCACCGCTGCAGCGCCGTAGAGGACCGACCAAGCCACCGAAACCGATTGCGTGAACAACCAGGCCAACGCGCCAGAGGACAAGCCCACCAACAACTGCACACCTACCAGACGCCACAACGAGAAGCGCGGCTGGCTGGCCCGCCACTGCAACGCTTCTTCACGCGTCAGCGGCTTGAATTCGATCTCTTGCTCACCATCTAAACCTTCTGCCTGGGTCTGCGATTCCGGATCGACGCGTTGCATTGTCGACATGGATGGTTACAGACAGGTTACGGTTGGGCGACGTTCGCAAAGCCGCTGATTATACGTAGAAACCCCATGGGGTCGTCAAGGCTGAGCGCGGTTTGTGCGTCTGCTGCGAATGCCGCCACCGATAATCGATTCATGACCGCTGCGAACTGGGGCAACCCTCCCGATCTGCCCGACACCCTCTGTTACCTCAACGGTGCGTTCACCGAGCTGCGCAACGCACAGGTGAGCGTGCTGGATCGGGGGTTCATTTTTGGCGATGGCGTGTACGAGGTACTGCCGTGTTACGGTGGTTTGGCGTTCCGGTTCGATCAGCACATGGCTCGCCTGGACCGGTCGCTGGTCGAGCTGCGCATCAAAAACCCCCTGTCGCGCGCCGAGTGGGCGGCGATCGCCCGACGCCTGGCACTCTCACTGCAGGACAGCCGTGGCGCCGCCAACCAGCTGATCTACATCCAGGTCACCCGCGGCGTGGCGCTGAGGGACCACGCGATGCCGGCGGACATCATGCCCACGGTGTTCGTGATGGTGAGCGAGATGAAGCTGGCGACTCCGGCCCAACGCGAACAGGGCGTGGCCTGTGTCACCGCCGCCGATTTCCGCTGGGAGAAGGCACACATCAAAAGCACCAGCCTGCTGGGCGCGGTGTTGGCTCGCCAGATCAGCGTGGACGCCGGCGCGGTGGAAACCGTGATGTTTCGAGGCGACCACCTGAGCGAGGCGGCCTCCAGCAATGTGTGGGTGGTCAAGGACGGCACCGTCATGGGCCCACCCAAAGACAACCTGGTGCTCGAGGGCATCCGCTTCGGCCTGATCGAAGAACTCTGCCGGGCGCAGGGTCTGGGCTTCGAGTTGCGCCCCATCACCCGGGCCGAGGTGTTGGCCGCCGACGAACTGCTGCTGTCGTCCGCCACCAAGGAGGTGCTGCCCATCACCCGACTCGATGGCCAGTCCGTCGGCCAGGGCAGCCCCGGCCCCGTCTACCAACGTCTCTACGCTGGGTACCAGCAAGCCGTGGCCGCCCTGTCGGCCTGAACCGGAGAAGCTCCATGGATCAACCCCGCGAAATTCCCCCCGAACAATCCCTCATCGAGTACCCGACACAATTTCCCATCAAGGTGATGGGCGCGAACGTGGAGGGCTTCATCGACGCCATGGTGCACGTGGCCCGGGCCTTCGATGCCACCTTCGATGCCGGCACGGTTGAGCAGCGCCCGAGCAAGGCGGGCAACTACATGGGCCTGACGCTCAGCGTGCACGTAACCAGCCGCGAGCAACTCGACGAGCTCTACCGCACCCTGACCACGCACCCCATGGTCAAGATCGTTCTGTGATCATTCGGTCTTTGGGCCTGGTGCCTTACGACACCACTTACCAGGCCATGCAGGCCTTCACGGTGGAGCGCGCGCCCGACACGCCCGACGAGCTCTGGATCTGCGCGCACCCACCCGTCTTTACCCAAGGCCTCGCCGGTCGCGAAGACCACCTGCTGGCCCCCGGCAGCATCCCCGTGGTGCAGACCAACCGGGGCGGCCAGGTGACCTACCACGGTCCCGGCCAGGTGGTGGCGTACCCACTGGTGGACCTTCAGCGTGCGGGCTACTACGTCAAGGAGTTCGTCCACCGGGTCGAAGAAGCCGTGATCCGCACGCTGGCCACCTTTCAGGTCACGGGCCACCGGGTGGCCGGTGCGCCCGGCATCTACGTGCGGCTGGACGATCCTTTCAGCCACGCCGCGCTGCCCCAGCGCCCGCAGAAGCGACACCCCGGTGCGCCGGCACCCATCCCCGACTTCACCGGCCTGGGCAAGATTGCCGCACTCGGCATCAAGGTCAGCCGCCATTGCGCCTACCACGGCGTCGCGCTCAACGTGGCGATGGACCTGCAACCCTTCCAGCGCATCAACCCGTGCGGCTACACCGGCCTGCAAACGGTGGACCTTTCTACAATCGGGGTGACGGTTTCCTGGGACGAGGCCGCGCATGTGTTGAGCCAGAAGCTCGGCGCCTCCCTGTCACCCTGACCAACCCCGACTCCACGCGCCACCCGCGCCGCCGCCATGAACCCGACCGACACCCCTGCTGCCGACTCCACCGTGCGCGAAGCCCAGCCCGCGGCCAGCTACGACGCCACCGCCAAGCAGAAGAGCCAGGCCAAGACTTCACGCATCCCCATCAAGATCGTGCCGGCCGAGGTGCTGAAAAAGCCCGAGTGGATCCGCGTCAAGGCCGGCAGCCCCACCACCCGCTTCTACGAGATCAAGGACATCCTGCGCGCCAACAAGCTGGTGACGGTGTGCGAAGAGGCAAGTTGCCCCAACATCGGCGAGTGCTTCGGCAAGGGCACGGCCACCTTCATGATCATGGGCGACAAGTGCACGCGCCGCTGCCCGTTCTGCGACGTGGGCCATGGCCGTCCCGACCCGCTCGACGTGAACGAGCCCGACAACCTCGCGAAAACAATCGCGCAGCTGCAGCTGAAGTACGTGGTGATCACCAGCGTGGACCGCGATGACCTGCGCGATGGTGGCGCCGGCCATTTCGTGGCCTGCATTGAGAAGACCCGCGCCTTGTCGCCGCAGACGCAGATCGAGGTGCTGGTGCCCGATTTCCGCGGCCGCGACGACCGTGCGCTCGAGATCCTCAAGGCCGCGCCACCCGACGTGATGAACCACAACATGGAAACCGTGCCGCGCCTGTACAAGGAAGCACGCCCGGGTTCCGACTACCAGTTCAGCCTGAACCTGCTCAAGAAGTTCAAGGCGCTGTTCCCCCGCGTGCCGACCAAGAGCGGCCTGATGGTCGGCCTGGGTGAGACCGATGAAGAGATCCTGGCCGTCATGCGCGACATGCGCGCGCACGACATCGACATGCTCACCATCGGCCAGTACCTCGCGCCCAGCGGCCACCACCTGCCGGTGCGCCGCTACGTGCACCCAGACACCTTCAAGATGTTCGAAGCCGAGGCCTACAAGATGGGCTTCACCCACGCCGCCGTGGGCGCCATGGTGCGCAGCTCGTACCACGCGGACCAGCAGGCCCACGGGGTGTTGAACCCGGTTTCGGCAAAGTGACATGCCTGCCGTGCGCGACGTTCTCGGCGTGCGCGAGTACGGCGCCTCGCACGGCAGCCACGACCACGCCCATTTCCAGATCCTGATCGGCCTGGGAGGTGTGCTCGAGCTCGAGCTTGCAGGGCGCGGACAACGCATTGCCGCGGGCGACGGCTGTGTGGTGCCGCCCGGTGAACGCCACGACTTTGAAGCCCGCAACGGCGCGCGCTGCCTGGTGCTCGACAGCCACACCGGCGACTGGGCCCGCGTCGGGTCGGCGCCCGCACCGGCCACGCTCGCTCTGGCACATTACCTCGCACAGGCCTGCACGCAACAGCTGCCACGCGCGCAACAACTCGGCCCGGCGCTGCTGCTCGAAGCCTGGTCGCCCTGCAGCGCACTGCCGCCGGCGCGCCCGCGCCGCGCGATCGACTGGGACACCCTCGCCCACTGGGCACTCGCCGGCGGCCCGCACACGACCGTGGCCGAGCTCGCCGCACGCGTGCACCTGAGTGCAGCGCAACTGGCCGCGCGCTGCCGCGACGAACGCGGGCAAAGCACCCAGCACTGGCTGCGCGATCTCCGGCTGGCGCAAGCGCGCGAGTGGCGCGCGCAAGGCCTGAGCGTGGCCGAGGTGGCGCGCCGCAGCGGCTACCGCTCGCCCTCGGCGCTCACCGCTGCGCAGCGCCGCGCCCGCGGCTGAACACACGCGTCGCGCGACGATGATCCCGCGCCGCGCGACGGCGCGCCGCACTAAGCTCCCCCGAATGAACGCCAACCTCCTCGCCCTGGGCGCGATCGCGCTGTGGGCATCGCTGGCCACCCTCGGGGTGGCTTTGTCGCACGTGCCGCCCTTTTTGCTGACCGGCCTGTCGCTGCTGGTGGGCAGCCTGATCGCGCTGCCGCTCTCGCGGTTTGACCTGCGCCAGTGGCGTGTACCGGCGAGCACGCTGGCGCTGGGTGTCTACGGTCTGTTCGGCTTTCATTTCCTGCTCTTCATTGCGCTGCGCCACGCGCCGCCTGTGCAGGCCAACCTGGTCAACTACCTCTGGCCCCTGGGCATCGTGGTGATGGCGCCGCTGTTCCTGCCGGGTGTCACGCTGCGGGCCAAACACGTGTTCGCTGCCCTGCTGGGCTTTGCGGGCGCGGCGCTGGCCATCCTGGGCGGTGCAGGTGACACCAGCGAAACGGGCTGGGCCTGGGGCTACCTCCCCGCGCTGGCCTCGGCTTTCATCTGGGCCAGTTATTCGCTGCTCACGAAGCGCGTGCGCGCCTTCCCCACCGCCGCCATCGGCAGCTTCGCGCTGCTCTCGGGCGTGCTCTCGCTGCTGTGCCACGCGCTGCTGGAGCCCTCGGTGTCGCTTTCGATCCAGGACCTGTTGCTGATCGCTGTGCTCGGACTGGGTCCGCTCGGTGGCGCGTTCTTTTTGTGGGACGCGGCGCTCAAGCGCGGCGATGCACGGCAGATCGGCGTGCTGAGTTTTCTGACGCCGCTGCTCTCCACGCTGACGTTGCTGCTGGTTCGAGGGGAGGTGCCGAGTCCCGCAATCGGCCTGGCAGCGTTGATGATCGTGGGCGCGGCAGTGATCGCCACGCGCCAGAACAACTGAGGTTCAGTCGGTCATCAACGCAGCAGGGTCTTCCGCCATCAGCACCGTCTGCGCCCAGGTTTGCAGACGCGACGTGTCGCAGCGCAGGATCTGCTGCTTGACCGCCAGGATCTGCGACGGGTGCATGGAAAAACTGCGCAGGCCCAGACCCAGCAGCAGGCGCGTCATGGCCACGTCGCCCGCCATCTCGCCACACACGCTCACGCCCTTGCCTTGCGCCTGGCACTGCGCGATGGTGCTGGCCAGCAGGTGCAGCACGGCGGGGTGCACCGGGTCGTAGAGGTGCGACACGGCTTCGTCCGCGCGATCGATGGCCAGCGTGTACTGGATCAGGTCGTTGGTACCGATCGAGAGAAAGTCGAAGTGCTTGAGGAACAGCGGGATCGTGAGGGCCGCGGCCGGCACCTCGATCATGGCGCCGAGCTTCACCGCGCCTTGCCGCACACCCGCGGCTTCCAGCTGGTCGTGTGCGCGGTTCACCAGAGCGAGCGTCTGGCGGATCTCGCTCGCGTGCGCGAGCATGGGAATGAGCAGGTGCACCGGCCCGTGCGCGGCCGCTCGCAGGATGGCGCGCAACTGCGCCAGAAACATGGCGGGATCGGCCAGGCTCCAGCGGATGGCGCGCAGACCCAGCGCGGGGTTGAGGTGGTCTTCGCCCGCGCGCTGGGCCACGCGGTCCAGCGGCTTGTCGGCACCGACATCGACCGTGCGGATGGTCACCGGCAGGCCCTGCATGCCCTCGACCGCACGCTTGTAGGCCTGGTACTGCTCTTCCTCGTCGGGCAGCTTGCCGTTGCGCCCCATGAACAGGAATTCGCTGCGGAACAGCCCCACGCCCACGGCACCGGCCTTGAGCGCGCCCACCGCGTCTTCGGGTTGTTCGATGTTGGCCAGCAGCTCGATCTTTTGCCCGTCGAGCGTGACGGCAGGCGTGTTCTTCAGGCGCGAGAGGCGTTCGCGTTCGACCTCACCCTGGCGCTGCTTGAAGCCGTACTCGGCCAGCAGGATGGGCGAGGGATCGATCACCACCACGCCGGCATCGCCGTCGATGATGACCCAGTCGTCCTGTTTGATCAGGTGGCTGGCCGAGCGGGCTCCCACCACGGCCGGGATGTCCATGCTGCGCGCGACGATGGCGGTGTGGCTGGTCTTGCCGCCCACGTCGGTGACGAAACCGGCGAACACGCTCTGCTTGAACTGCAGCATGTCGGCGGGTGACAGGTCGTGCGCAATCAGCACCAGCGGCACATCGACCGCGTGGTCCTGCCCGGGCCGTTGTTGGCCCTCGCCCACCGGCGACGCCACGCCACGCATCACGCGCAGGATGCGTTCGACCACCTGCTCCAGATCCGCCTTGCGTTCACGCAGGTAAGGGTCTTCCATTTCGTCGAACTGGCGCGCGATCACCTCGAGTTGGGTGGTCAGCGCCCATTCGGCGTTGTAGTGCCGCTCGACGATCCAGTGCTTCACGCCGTTGGTGAGCTGCTCGTCCTGCAGCAACATGAGGTGCACGTCGAGCAAGGCGGTGAGCTCGGGGTGGGCATCCGATGGCCCCAGGTCGTGCAGGCTGTGCTGAACCTTCAGGATCTCCGCAGCCACCTCGTTGCGCGCATGGCGCAATCGCTCGATTTCGCCCTCGACCTGTTCGGTCTGCACGAAGTAGTGGGCCACATCGATCCGGCTGGACGCCACGATCACCGCCCGCCCGATGGCAATGCCCCGGGAGACGGCGAGGCCGTGGACGCTGAAGCTCATGCCCCCACGCTCCACCGCTGCGCGGGTCGCTGCCCCCCGAGAGGGGGCGTTTCGCTGCCGCGCGGCCCGGCAGCGAAACCGTTGTTGGCGCGCGCAAAGAGGACCTTCACAGTCACTCTCCTTCGCCGAACTTGTCGTTGATGAGTGCGATCAACGCGTCCATCGCCACCTGCTCATCGGGTCCGGTGGTCTCCACCTCGACCGTGCTGCCCAGACCCGCTGCCAGCATCATCACGCCCATGATGCTTTTCGCATTCACACGGCGGTCGCCGCGCGACATCCACACGTCGCTGGCGAAGCTGCCCGCGAGTTTGGTGAGTTTGGCCGAGGCGCGTGCATGCAGCCCCAGCTTATTGCTGATGGTCACGGTGGTCTTGATCATGGGTGGCTCGTCTGGCCTGGTTCTGCGGAGCGGTCACCGCGACTTGAATCACCCCTTGCGTGGCACCGATCATGGCGCGCGAGATCAGCGCGTCCAGCGATTCGTGCCGGTACGACACGGTGCGCAGCAGCATGGGCAGGTTCACGCCGGTGATCAACTTGGAGTTGATGCCGTCGATGAGTTTCTGCGCCACGTTGCACGGCGTAGCGCCGAACACGTCGGTCACCACCAGGGTTTGCGGCAGTTGCATCTGGCGCATGATCGCGCGCGCCTGCGCCAGCGATTCTTCGGGCGGTACGTTGGGTTGGACATCGAGTGCCGCAACAGCATCGGCGCTGTCGGGGAACACATGCATGACGCACTGTCGCAGGGCGGAAGCCAAGGGTGCGTGCGCAATGATGAGGATGCCGTTCATGGACGCAGTTTAGCTGGCCTGCACGCCGGGGCGCCCACGCCAGGCACGCCAGAAAGCGAGGTAGGCGAACACGCAACACACGCCAAAGAAAGCCATGGCGCCGCGGTACCGCACCGGCTCGCTCCAGCCGAACACCGTGAGCGCCTCGATCAGGAGGCCGATGCCCCATTGCACGCCGAACACACCACCGAAGATGGCGAGGTTGTAGGCCGACAGGGCGCGGCCCGCGGCCTCGGGTGGCAAGGCCAGCGCCACGGCGGGCTGCGACAGCGACACGAAGGTGCTGGTCACGCAGAACAGCGCCCACAGCTCCCAGCCCGCGCCGGCTCCCAGCCACACGATGGCACTGAGCACCACAAAGCTGGACGGCAGCCCCCACGCGATCAAACGCTCGGGCCGCAGGCCACGGCGCGCCAGGTGGGGGTTGACCACACCCCAGAGCCAGAAGGTGCAGAGCATGGAGAGGTTGATGCCGAACAGACCGGCAGCCGCCTCTTGCGGCGTGTAGCCCGCCACTTTCACCATCCACGGCCCGGCCCACAGGGTCTGCACCGCGACCATGCCGCCGTAGTTGACAAAGCCGATCGGCAGCATCTGGCGAAAGTAAGGGTTGCGCCAGATGAAGCCATAACCTTTGGACGGTGAGGGCTGACCTTGCGCGAGTGCCGGCGTCTCCTGGCGCCAGCGCGGCACCATGAGCGCGATGCCCACCATCGACAGCGCAATCAAGCCGGCCAACATCCAGAACAGGCCACGCCAGCCGGTGTAGGGCATGAGCCATTGCACCGGCAAGGTGGCGGCCACCATGCCGAGCGAGCCGGTCATGAGCATCCACGAGTTCGCGCGCAGCTGCGTGGCGGGCGTGAGCCAGCGGCGAAAGCCGGTGAGCGGCGCCATCAGGCAGGCGCTCACACCCATGCCGGTGAGCACGCGCGCGGCCAGCAGGCCCGAAAAACTCATGGCCAGCGCAAACGCCATGCAGCCCACCACCGCCACCGCCAGAAACGCCAGGATCACCTTGCGCGGCCCGTGACGGTCCAGCCAGTTGCCCAGTGGCAGCTGGGTCATGGCAAAGCCCAGGAAGTAACCGCCCGCGAGCAGGCCGAGGTCCCCCGCGTTCAGGTCCAGCTCCTGGCTCAGCGTGGGCGAGAGCGTGGCGGTGATGGCGCGCACCAGCGCAGAGAAAAAGTACGCGATGGCGAACGTCAGAAAGACGATGACCGCGGCGCGGGTGCCCAGCGCGTCGCCGCTGGCGTGTGTCGGCGCGTTCGTCATGGCAGCTTCAGGCCGTCAAAGAACGTGGTGCTCACCTCGTTGCTGGCAGTGCCATAGACCGCTGCCTGGAAAACCTGCGCACCGCGCGCGAAATACACCACGCGGGCCTGCACCGGCTGGCCTTGCGGATCGGTGCCTTGCGCCGTGATGCCTTGCACCAGCGAGGCGCCAGCGACGGTCGCGGTCCAGCGGTGGGCCGGGTCGGTGTGCAAGGCCGGGTCCACGCGGATCGCGGCCAGCGAAGCCCGCTGCCAGTCGCTCAGCGTGGCGGGCACCGCGGCGCCATCGGACACGTTGGCCCAGGCCACGGCAAAGGTGAGGCCACTGGCTTTGCAACTGTGCATGTGCAACACCGTAGGCACGCCCCCCAGGGGCACCGTGCGCTCGGCGGTTTCCGCCTTGCACGGCAGCAGCGCCTGCAGCGGCGTGCCCTCGGGCCGCAGCTCGCGCCAGTTGAAGGTGGGATAACAGGCGCTCAGTGTCAGCAAGGACAACGCGGCGAACGGCTTGAAGCGCCGCTTCGCGCGTTCGAAGGGGATTGAAAACATGGAATGGAGATGGGTCCGCCGCCGCGGCGACACCGCGGGCGTGGCGGCCTCACGCACAATGGCAACATGAATGCTCTGGATGGTATCCGCATACTCGATTTGTCCCGCGTGCTCGCAGGCCCCTGGTGCACACAGACGCTGGCCGATCTCGGCGCCGATGTGGTGAAGGTGGAGCGCCCGCCCGGCGACAACCACCCCGGCGGCGACGACACGCGCGGCTGGGGTCCGCCCTTCCTGCGCGGGCGCGATGGCATCGACACGGCCGAAGCCGCCTACTACCTGGGTGCCAACCGCAACAAGCGCTCCATCACCTGCGACATCGCCACACCGGCAGGCCAGGCGCTGATCCGCGAGCTTGCGGCCAAGGCCGACGTGTTCGTGGAGAACTACAAGGTCGGCGACATGGCGCGTTATGGCCTGGACTTTGCGAGCCTGCGCGCCATCAACCCCAAGCTCGTGTACTGCTCCATCACCGGCTTCGGCCAGACCGGGCCGTACAAGGAACGCGCGGGTTATGACTTCGCCATCCAGGCCATGGGCGGCCTCATGAGCGTGACCGGCGAACGCGACGATCTGCCCGGCGGCGGCCCGCAAAAGGTGGGCGTGGCGGTGGCCGATCTGTTCACCGGCCTGTACGCCACGGTGGCCATTCAGGCCGCGCTGCGGCACGCCGAACGCACCGGCGAAGGCCAGCACATCGACATGGCCTTGCTCGACACACAAGTGGCCATGCTCGCCAACCTGGGTGCCAACTACCTGGTGCGCGGACGCGAAGACGGCAAGGTGCCCGGCCGCGCGGGCAACGCCCACGCCAACATCGTGCCCTACCAGGTGTTTGAAGTCGCACCCGACGCACAAGGCCAGGCGCAACACATCATCCTGGCGGTGGGCAACGACGGCCAGTTCGCCAAGTTCTGCGCCGTGGCGGGCCAGCCCGAGCTGTCCGCCGACGCGCGCTTTGCGCAGAACCAGAACCGCGTGCGCCACCGCGCCGTGCTGGTGCCGCTGCTGGAAACCATCCTCAAGTCCCGCAGCAAAGCCGACTGGCTCGCCGCACTGGAAGCCGCCAAGGTGCCCTGCGGCCCGATCAACAGCCTGGCCGAGGTGTTTGCCGACGAACACGTCCTGTCGCGCGGCATGGTGCAGCGCTGGGAGCACCCGCTTTCGGGCGACGTCGATCTGGTCGCCAGCCCGCTCAAGCTCAGCGCCACCCCGGTGCGCAACGACTTGCCGCCGCCACTGCTGGGCCAGCACACGGCCGAGGTGCTGGGCGACTGGCTGGGCAGCACGCCCGAACAACTCGCCGAGCTGCAGCGCAGCGGCGCGGTGTGAAGGACGCGTGATGGTCACCGCAGCGGCCTTGCCCACCCCCGCCTCGCTGCGTGGCGCTGCCCTGGCCGCCGCCGCGCGCGGCGAGCCGCTGGTGGTCATGACCACGCTCAAGGGCTGCGTGTATTGCGAGTTGGTGCGCAACAACTACCTGGCGCCCATGCGGCGCGAAGGCCTGGTGGTGGCGGTGCAGCTCGATGTTCAAGACCGGCAGTCCAATCTGCAGAGCTTCGAAGGCGACACGACTACCCCCGCGGATCAGGCCCGCGCCTGGAAAGCGCGCTTCACACCCACGGTGATGTTCTTCGGACCCGATGGCCAGGAACTGGCCGAGCGCCTGGTGGGCGTGGCCGTGCTGGACTTCTACGGCGAATACCTGGAGGCTCGCCTGACAGAGGCGCGCCGCAAGCTCAAGAAGCGCTGAGCCGTCAGCAGGCGCTCACTTCAGCGCGCCAAACACCTTCTTGAGGATGGCGCTGCCGGTGCCCACCGGGTCTTGGCGGATCTTGCGTTCTTCTTCGCCGATGATGGTGTAGAGGCCATCCAGTGACTTGCCCGTCACGTATTTCTGGATGTTGGCGTCTTCGGATTTCACCAGTCCGATGCCCGCCGCCTTGCCCGCGACCTTGTTGTACTGGTTGGCCAGGCCGACTTTTTCGGTGGCCTTGGTCACCACCGGCAAGAACTTTTCGCCCAGCGGCGAGCGGGTTTTTTCGGCAAAGAACTGCGTCACCGAGTTGTCGCCGCCGCCCAGGATGTTCTTGGCGTCCGTCACGCTCATGGACTTGACCGCGTTCACGAGCAGGTCTTTGCCCATGGGCACGGCCGCCTCGGCCGCTCGGTTCATGCTGGTGACCAACTCGTCGATCCGTTTGCCCTGCCCGGTGAGCTTGAGCAGCCTGGATGCGTCTTCAAGAAAACCGGGCAAGGGAATCCGAACTTTTGGATTGCCCAGGAATCCATCGGTCTTGCCCAGCAAGGCCACGGCCGCCAAGGCGCCCTTCTCAAGCGCCACCTTGATGCCCTGTGTGGCGTCGCGGTCGGTGAGGTCTCCCAGCGACAAGGCCCGCGCCTGCTGGTGGGCCGCGAGGATCAAGAGGCCGATGGCGGCGGTGGACTGGGTAAACTGGCGGCGCTGCATGCGGTGTCTCCTGGATGCTGATGAACGAATGGCGTGGGGCAATGTAGTCCCCGGGAAATGAAAACACAATGACCGAACTTGATCGACCTAGCCGCTTGCGCCGCCGCAGCCTTGCTGTCGCAGCCGCCCTGGGCGCCGCCGCCGTGATGGGCCTCGCCGGCTGTGCCGGTGGCGAAGCCGCGCCCAACTCCACCTTCGTGCTGCTCGATGGGTCCAAGGCCACCACCGCCGATCTCAAGGGCAAGGTGACGCTGGTGAATTTCTGGGCCACCACCTGCGTGTCGTGCGTGAAGGAAATGCCGCAGATCGTGGCCACCTGGCACAAGTACCAGGCACAAGGCTTTGACACCGTGGCCGTGGCCATGGAGTACGACCCACCCAACTGGGTGCTCAATTTTGCGCAGAGCCGCCAGTTGCCCTTCAAGGTCGCGCTCGACAACACGGGCGAGGTGGCGCAGCAGTGGGGCGACGTGAAGCTCACGCCCACCACCTACCTGGTGGACAAACAGGGCCGCATCGTCAAACGTTATGTGGGTGAGCCCGACTTTGCGGCGCTGCACCAGCTCATCGAGAAACTGCTGGCGCAGATCTGAAGGGCAGCGAGCACCTCACAGCAAAAAGCCGGGTTCCAGATCCCGGCTTTTTGCATGGCGGCTCAGGCCGCAAGCGCCCTCAGTCCTTGCGGTAGGCGTCGTGGCAGGCCTTGCAGGTCTGGCCCACGGCACCAAACGCGGTTTTCACGGCGTCGAGGTTGCCCGTCTTGGCGGCAGCGCTCAGCTTGGTGGCCTCGGCCTGGAGCTTGTCGGCGCCTTCCTTGAACTTGGCCTGCTCGGTCCAGATGGCCGGCAGCGCCCGGGTGTCGCCCTTGTCGGTGCCCGGACCAAAACCTTCCCACGGGAGTTTGCTCATGGTCTCGACGATGGCCGAGCTCTCGGCCGCCACCTTGGCATCGAACGGCACGCGGCCGTTGGCCATGGCCCCCACACGCCCGAAATGCGAGGCCATCACGGTGAAGGCCGCTTTGCGGTACTTCACGGCGTCCTCGGGTTTCTGGAACTGGGCGAACGCCGGGGGAGACAAGCTGGTGAACGCAACGGCCATGGCCAACGGGGCGAGAAATTTCATGAACACTCCTGAGCGTGGTTGAATACAAAAGGCAGCCGGGTTGCTGCCTGGGCGTGAGTGTGCCGACATCGTTCAAGTTCCCCTGGAACTGTCGACATGCCCCCCGGCTCCACTCATCTTTGTTGAACTCTGCCCGCTTGACCATGCAAACCATCCGCGTCTGGGACCTGCCCACCCGCCTCTTCCACTGGCTGCTCGCTGCCGCCGTCGTGGGCCTCGTGATCACCGCCAATGTGGGCGGCAACTGGATGAACTGGCACTTGCGACTGGGGTATGCGGTGCTCACGCTGCTGCTGTTCCGCCTGGTCTGGGGTTTTGTGGGCGGGCACTGGTCGCGCTTTGGCAGCTTTCTGTACGCGCCATCCTCGTTGATCGCATACCTGCAAGGACGCGCGAAACTTGAACACCGCGTGGGTCACACGCCACTGGGCGCGTTGTCGGTGTTTGCCCTGCTCTTGGTGTTGCTGACGCAGGTCACCACCGGACTCATGAGCGACGACGAAATCGCTTTCTTCGGCCCCTTGGTCCGCTTCGTCTCGGGCGACACCGTGGCACTGGCCACCAGTTACCACAAGAACGTGGGCAAATTCATCGTGATCGCGCTCGTGGTGCTGCATGTGGCCGCCATCGTCTTCTACAAATGGGTCAAGAAGGACAACCTCGTGCATCCGATGGTGGTGGGCGACAAGCAGATGGCGGCGAGCCACAAGCTGCCGCAGGCGCGCGATTCCATGGCTTCGCGGGCTCTGGCATTGATGGTGCTGGCGGTGTGCGGCGGAGCAGTGGCCTGGCTGGTCCGGTTGGGCAGCGCTTTCTGATCACCTCCACCGACTGGCTGGCCTTATAGTGGCTTTCCTTCGCTTCCCCACGTTCCCACAACCGCCCGCATGAGACCCACCGAGACAGCCGACGTCACACTGCGGCTGGCCCAATTTCCCGACGACCTGGACACGGTCCGGTCCCTGTTTCTCGACTACCAAGCCGACATGGGCATCGACCTGTGCTTTCAGGGATTCGAGAGCGAACTGGCCACTCTGCCGGGCGAATACACGCAGCCAGCGGGCTCGGTATTTGTCGCCCTGGTGGGCGGTGAACCCGCAGGTTGCTGCGCATTTCGCCCACTCACCAACACCGACCACCTCGACGCCTGCGAAATGAAGCGCTTATTTGTGCGCCGTGCGTTTCGGGGCTTCGGTTTGGGCCGTCTGCTGGTGGAGCAGGTCATGTCCGAGGCCCGTCTGGCCGGCTACACCACCATGCTGCTGGACACGCTCAGCGACATGGAGACCGCGCGTGCGCTGTACCAGGAGTCGGGCTTTGTGGAGGTGGCGCCTTACTATCACAACCCGATTCCCGGGGCGCATTACCTCAAGGTGGAACTTTGAAGTCCACACTTTTCATCTCTTGCTGATGTTTCTGCCCGACGGGCCTGGTCACTGGCGAGCAAACTTCACTTCAGGCTCGCGGGGGCGCACAAAGATGCGTGCAAAAAAGCAAAAAGCCGCTGATGTCACCACCAGCGGCTTTTGCTCAGGCTCCACCCGCGTTCAGACGCCAGCTTTGGCCTGGGCCAGCAAGGTGGCCGCGTCGCTAACTTCAAACTTGCCCGGCGCCTCAACGTTCAGCGCCTTCACCACGCCGTCCTTGATCAGCATCGAGTAACGGTTGCTTCGCAATCCCATGCCACGACCCGTCAGGTCCAGCGTGAGACCCGTGGCCTTGGCGAAGTCGGCGCTGCCGTCGGCCAGCATGCGCACCTTGTCGCCCGTCTTCTGGTCACGCGCCCACGCGCCCATCACGAACGCATCGTTCACGCTCAGGCACCAGATCTCGTCCACACCCGCAGCCTTGAAGTCGGCAGCATGCTCCACAAAACCGGGGACATGCTTGGCCGAACAGGTCGGGGTGAAGGCTCCGGGCAGCGCGAACACGGCAATCGTCTTGCCGGCTGCGGCCTTGTGCGCATCCACGGGATTGGGACCGATGCTGCAACCATTGCCTTCGACTTCGCTGTACTCCATCAACGTTGCCGCCGGGATCTTTTCGCCTACCTGAATCATGCTGTGCTCCTCGCGTTTATGGGCTTGTGGGCCGGGGTGTGAGGGATCGGAAAACCGATCCCGGAAAAAGAAAAAGCGACCGGCATTGTCGGTCGCTTTTCAGTTCGGCGCTGCAAGCAGCGTGAATCGCGCTTAAACCAGCTCGGCCTTTTGGACCAGGCGGGTGGCGACCCAGTTTTTCGTCTTCGACAACGGACGGCTCTCGGTGATCTCGATCGTGTCGCCGGTCTTGTACTCGCCCTTTTCGTCATGGGCGTGGTACTTGCTCGACTTGGCCACGATCTTGTCGTAGAGCTCGTGCTTCACACGGCGCTCGACCAGGACCGTCACGGTCTTGGTGCGCTTGTCACTGACGACCTTGCCGATCAAGGTGCGCTTGAGGGATGTTTTAGCTTCCGTCATGGTCACTCCTTATTTGGCAGAAGCCGCGGTGCGCTGCTTCTCGGCCAAGATGGTCTTGGCACGAGCAATGGCGCGGCGGGTGTCGCCCAGCACGGCGTTGTTGTTGAGTTGTTGCGTGGCTTTTTGCATGCGCAGACCGAAGTGGGCCTTTTGCAGCGATTTCACTTCGGCTTCGAGGCCGGCCACATCCT
>Ga0210246_100324_pt1 | contig 43335 bp, 34 predicted proteins | sample ChrtobMetaP3_8mM_FD_155469 | JGI IMG/M metagenome (GOLD analysis project Ga0210246, IMG submission 155469) | Chrysochromulina tobin associated microbial communities from unialgal haptophyte culture, Seattle, Washington, United States - P3_8mM | ecosystem: Host-associated > Algae > Haptophytes >...
GGGGGTGGGGCGGGGGGAGGGGGGGGGGGGGGGGGGGGGGGGGGGTGGGGGCGAGGGGGGGGGGGAGGGTGGGGGGGGTGGCGGCGGTGGTGGCGGCGATGGCGGCGGCGACGGTGGAGGCGGTGAAAGCGGCGGCGACGGTGGAGGTGGTGATGACGGTGGCGACGGTGGAGGAGATGAGGGTAGTGGAGGCGGGGGCGGCGATGGCGGTGGCGACGGTGGAGGCGGTGAAAGCGGCGGCGACGGGGGAGGAGGTGAGGGTGGAGTAGACGGTGGAGGTGATGGCGGCGGCGACGGCAGCGGCGGCGATGATGGCGGAGGCGGCGATGGTGGCGGCGGCGGCGGCGGATACGAGCACACTCGCCAGCCAAAGCCAGTGACGCTGCCGTCTGAAGACCATTGGATCGACCCCGAGCTCAAGACGAAATTGGAAGGCCCACCTGATCCTGAGAAACCTGTCACCGTCCCTGACGGGTAGCTAGGTATGGAAAGACGGTCGCAACAAGCCTCCGTACTAAAGGAGGTCGCTGTCAATGGATCTCCGATGGCGAGCGCAGTTGGCGTGAAGGTGCACGCCTGGTTGTCGAGACAACTCGACGGAAAGTTGGGCGAGCGAATGCAGTTCGGGGAGCTCAGATCGACAGTGCAAGGGCCGGGGGAGACGGTAAAGTAGGTCTGTGCGTCGGCGGACCGTGGGACCAAGAGCGCGAGCAAGGCCAATTTGAACCACTTGTTACGGTAGGATCGATTATGCCTCGCCCAAATCGCAAAGCGCTCGCCCCGGCCGGATCGTTCCTGCTCCGAGCAAACTGCAAAGACGAGCAACCCGAGCCTGAGCAGCACGAGTGCTCCGTAGAAGCATGCCACCCACAGCAAATGCGCACCATCCAAGTCCGCCGCTTGCTCGACGGGGACGTCCGTAGTGTCCTCGTCCGCGTTCCTCTGCTCGTGCGGGAGCAAGTACCTTACGTCAGCGTCCCAGAGCTTGCCCTCGATGCAGAGCTCCTCGAGTGCGATCTCAAAGACCTGGCGCGCGCCCTTGCGCAGCCCGTCGTCGGCCGTCATCGAGTTACAACCGGCGCGAGTGCATGCAGGACCGCGGCAGATGGCGCACGAGTCGATGGTGGAGCTGCCAGCCTGGTTGTGGTAGAGATCGGTGCATGGATTCGAGCACATGTTTGGCGGTGGGTTGGGTGCATGCACTGCTGGTGACAGTGGAGGCGGCGATGGCATGGAATCGTGCGGGCCACAACTGACGCAGTCGGTGACGTAGGCACGCGTTGCGAACTCCGAGCCAGGGCCGCGCCCGCCGTCGTCGCTGCACGCGGCGTTGAGGCAGTTGTTCATCCAGACAATGGCAGGGGACGTCGCGACATGAGGACGCAACACACGGCGTGCGGAAAATGAATAGCCTGCTGCAGGATTGAGCACGAGGCGACCGTCCACCATCCCCTACCAAATCAGGGAGAAGTAAGCCAGATTTCAACCTCGATAGACACGCCCTGCGTGATTGTGTGGCCGGCTGAGCAGGAAGCTTGAAGTGGATTTTCCGTGCTGGGTTTGTCATTTGGTCTCGAAACAAGCGTGCACCAGGTGAGACTGTTCCCAAGACCCATGTCCACATAACCACATGCATGTCTTTGATACGTCTCCACCTTCTTTACATGATCATCGGGGATCCCCATGCCCCGCTTCGAGTTACTCGAAGCGATACATCCAAGTGATGTATCCCAAATCGCCCCGGGTGAGGTAGTTTCATGCAACTACCTCCCAAATCCGGCCTTGTGGAAGCAAGAGTCGGCGGGCGCTAGATCGGTAAGAGGGTACGTAGCGTTCGAGATACAGTGGCCACGAGAGTGACCCGATAGATCCGTCGCCGTCGGCTCTGCCTGACAACCAACCAGTGCTCGTACTCAGTTATAACCATGCTCTATAAGCCCTCAACACTCAAGCTCATCAGTCTTGGCTTGGGCTCAAAATTAGCAAAAGGCTGCCTAGCCAGACTTGTGAAGAAGCCCTGCCAGAAGCGGTCAAGAGTGTTCTGCACATTTGGATGAGCTGAAAGTTTTAGAAGAGTAGCGCGAAATCCCGTTTGGTACATGTAACCAAAGCGGGATATGAATGTACGCGGCTGGCGGCGCTGGCCGTCGCTCGCGTCTCCATTGGGAACGGGAGCATTCCTCGTGCTTTTGGGAGTCATTGGATGTGTCAAGACGCTGCTTCATATCGCACACGAGTTTCATGATCACCGCGTCGCTGAGTTTATCCTCCCCGGGCGGGTCGCCCGCACTCGGGTCCGTCCCTGGGTGCGCGCCGGGCGTAACGGTATGTTACCGTCGTAGCGTGTTAGTCAATAAAAAATTCATTTGCTTTAAGGTTGGCGCTCGTTTATATTCGATAAATATCGCGCGGCTCTCCGCTCCCCGGCCCACTCTCCGCGGTCCTCGGGCGGGAGAGCACTGAGCAGCGCCCCGCGCGCAGAGGAACACACGACCGCCGGGCCCGGGGTCAGTTGGAGTATGACTGCCGTGCGAGCACTCTTGTTGATGTGTTGGCACAGGAACCCTTCCCGGGCAGAGCGACGCCTATTCGACCTTGCTCTTCCCGCAAGAAGACCCCCGAGTATGCGCGCCCCCGGCTCCCCCCCCCCCACCGCACACACACCTCTAAGCCTCGCCGTCTCCCTCGACGCCTCGACGCCTCGAGAGGAGTTTCCCCACTGGCTGCCCCCCGAAGGGCGCTCTCCATGTTCCGCCACCCCCTCTCCAACTGAGCACCCGTACGGCCCCGGCTCGGGGGCCACATGCATCGCTGCGGTCGGGCAACCAACCGCCATCCGTGTCGGGCGCCGTCACGAGCGCCGTCTCGAGCGACCTAGGGCGCCACAGCTCACTCGGCCAGTCGGCGGTCGCCCCCTCTCCCGTGTCCTTGCCGTCCAGCCTCACTCGAGCCCCCTCTCCCGTGTCCTTGCCGTCCAGCCTCACTCGAGCCTCATGCGTGCGCGCCATTACGAGCACCCCGCACCCCGCACCTCGCCGAGGTCATGCTGCTGCCGCCGTTCGCTCTTCAGAAGATGCAGATCCAGCTTCAGGTTACCATCCGCCAAGGAGCCCGAGGCATGCAGCTGGACATTCTCAGAGTTAGATAGGACTAGCGCCGCCAGGAACATGCGGGCGACCTCGTACGGCTTCTGCGCCTGGGCCGCCTCGCCAAACGAAAGGCATGTCACCTCCCCACCATCGGCCGTGCTGCCCGCCTCAGCTGCTCGGCTCTTCTTCGAGCGCGCGACGGTGCGCCCCTCGGCGACGAAGGAGCGAAGGAGCCGGTCAGCGTACTCATGCACGTCGTACTGCGGCCGGCAGTGCTGCTCCTGCAGCAGCGGCTCCACGCGCGCCTGCCACGCGGCGACGCGCCGGTGCAGATCTGCGTCCTCGAGATATGAGGCGGAGGCTTCTAGACACTGCTCCACGTGGAGACGGCAGCGCTCCTCATAGGACGTCTCGGCGCCGCGCGTCGTGGCCTCCCTCTCCTCCTTCTCCTCCTCCTCCTCCTCCTCCTCCTCGGCGTCCATGCAACCGCCATAGCCGCCGTCGTCCTCAGCAAAGTCGTCCTCCGTCGGATCGATCAGCATGCTCGCGGGCAGATGTGGGTCGAGCAGATCACCTTCGCTCTCCCCAGCGCCAACCGCCGCGCCATCACGCTCCTGGTCCCCACCTCCGCCCAGCTGCTTGTCAGCGCCCTCTTCGACCTCCTCCAGCTCGGGCACGTGGCCCTTGAGCCGGAGCTCCCTGAGCAGATCCCTGCGCACCGCCGCACGCTGCTTGGTCGCGGCAGCGTGGATCGCTTCAAACTGAGGCCAGAGCGGCGCGCGCAGGCTGCCTAATGGGGACAAGTCCGCAAAGTCCGCAAGTGTCGCGGGCAATAGACCGAGGCGCCGGAGCACCGCCGACGCGCCGCTCGCGCCGCCATTCTCCTTGTCCACACCCGCGTTGCCCTTGGGCGTGTCTGCGCCCTCCTCCCTCTCAGCCTCGTCCGCCGCCGCTGCGGCCTCTTCAGCCCCGACGGTCGCTCCGAGGGGAGGCGGCGGCTTGTACGTCTTGCCACGCCGCCACGGGCGGCGCGAGATGCCGCTGTTGTCGTGCGGATCGAGGGGCTTCCACGGATCGAACGGAGAGGCCGCGGGGCGCTTGTCGGCGCGCTCGATGGACTGGCGAGCCCATTGCGGCGCGGGCGTCCGCGGCGGGGCGGGTGTGGGCGGCGCGCCGGGCGTCGGGGGCGCCGTCTCCTCAGTTTCGTCAGTTTCGGCGAACTCGGCGGGCTCGGGGGCGATAGGCTGCGTCGCGGGGGGCACAGCCTCGCTCACGGCCTTTTCTGCGGCCTCCCACCCGTCGTCGTCATCAGGCTGCATCTCGCGGTTGTCCTCGTCGTCAAACTCGCCTCTCGAGGGCTCCTCATCTGCTGCCATCGTCGCGTCGCGATCAGCCGCGTGCGGTGCTGCCGTCGGGCCGCGCGCAGGCATGGGGAGCGCCTGGAGGATGTGCTCGGCGACGGCCACGTGCGGCAGCAGCAGCGCGCCCGACGGGTGCATCGCGCAGGTGTGCATCTTGCACTCGCCGTTGCTGCCGCCTAGGCTCGCGAAGAGCGAGAGCGGGGCCGCCGCGAGCGTGAAAGCGCGCGTGTCCGCGTGCGCTGCGCCTGCGCCGCCCGCTGCCGAAGCCAACGAGATGTTGTCGGCCTCTTTGAGCGTATCGTCGAGCGTGACGAACGGCTCCTCCTCCCCATCCTCGGGCTCAATTGGCTCATCGTCCTGTTGCTCCTGCTGCTGCCGCTGCCGCTGCTGCTGCTCCTTCTCCTTCTTCTTATGGATGACCTGGTCGAGCGTGTTGAGCACGAGCTCGTACAGCGAGTCAACCTTTTTGCCGTAGATGCACGTTGAGCCCTGGATCACCAGTGCTGCCTCTGCAAAGTCGAGCCGCTTGCCATCCTCGAAGGCTATCGTGATGGCCTCGAGCTCGGCGAGGTAGTCCTCGAGCTCGGACGCGATGTCGATCGACCAGTTGCGCTCCAGCTCGCGGATAGGCTCGAGGAGGTGCGCGTAGCGCGACGTCGTAATGGCCAGCTCGGTCGTGGGCATCCTATTGCGGGTGTGGACCGCCACTGCGGCGGCAGATGGGCGCGAACGAGGCGCCCAACACGGCGTCATTTCGAAGGATTTGACTGTCGACGGCTGCTCCGATTTATCTTTGCGGAAAGAACGTGAACATTCAAGCGTGAAAACCCTTTTCTTGTCTTCGGAAAAAAAAACGGTTGAAAAGTTCCCAAAAAAACTTTTGGGGAGAGTCGCTCCCGCGGGCCATCTTCCGCGCAACCATGGGCGAGATGGACAGCGTTGCCGTTTACAAGAACTACATGGCGGCGCTTGAGAGGGGGCCGGCTCCTCCGGGCGCGTTCAACAATAAGATGGACTTTGATGAGTACGCCAAGCATGCGCAGAAGGACTATCGTGACGAGGTCTACGGTATCTTGGTTGGCTACGCTGGCCATGTGCCCCGCGCGCGCGACAAGGTGGGCAATTGTGCCTTGGGCAACACGCCGGGCGTGCCTGGCTCGCCCAATGGCCACGTGGGCGTCGACATGGAAACCGGCGTTCGCGAGCTGCCAGAGTGGCGGCCACAGCGATATGCGCAGTCATACAAGAAAGGGGGTGCCGACCCTGCTAACAAGTACACGCCCGGGGTCACCGCGGCCGTGTACACGTCGGAAGCACGCGACCCGCAGAACGCGTCCAACAAGATGAAGCCCCAGATGTTCGCGACGGGCACGACGCCGGGCTACACGGGCCATGTTGCCAAGGTGCGCACGCACTCGCTTGGCTCCACGACGCACTCGACGCCGGTGCCGGGCTCGTCGCCGTTCATCGGCAAATTTGAGGATGCCAGCTTCCCCGACGTGATGATCGTCATCAAGGCCAAGCAAGACAAAAAGGGCCACCACTTTTTCAGCGGTCCGTACCTCTTGGCCACCGTGACCGGCTTCGAGGGCAGCGAGGAGCCGATGGAATGCGCCATCGATAACGCGCAGGGCTACATCCTGGTCGACTTCTCGTCCAAGGGCGGCCCGGCCGACTTCAAGGGCGTCATGCAGAACGGCTCCATCCTCTTCCCGAACGGCATGAAATGGGACACGTACATCCCCCCCGTGCTCTTCTATACCGGCTTCCAAATGTGAGACCGCATAGGGCGCGATTGGGGCTCGTTTGGGACTAGAGCGTTGGCTTGAAGCGGCAGCGCACGCAGTACTTCGGGCATGGTCTGCTGAGCGCGCTGAATTGGCGGCGGCTCCGCGGAAAGTCCGAGGGGTGTGTGCGTGTGTGTGTGTGTGTGTGAATGTGAATCTTGTGCCTGTGTATGGTGGTGCTCGGCGCCGGCGCGTGTTGCGTCCGGGGTCGCGTCGTTGATTCCGTTGCATGTGTGGTATTCGTCGGAGGTTCAGTCGTTTATGGTGCTCGTGCCAACACTCGTCTCGTCGGTCTTTTGGCTCCATGATGACAGGTCTCGACTCAGGGCACGCGTGTTTTCGTCGGCGTGTCCGTGTGCGAGATCGTTCCGCCTCCAGATCACGTCACATTTACACACACAGAGCTCCGATCTGCATTCTTGAAAACCGCCGGGAGGCAGGCCCGTTTGGGGGCGGCGGCGGACGAGGATTGACGACGTGATCTCCCGCGCCCGAGATCTCGAAAGTTCCTTCGCGTATTCCCGCAGGCCGGAATGAGCACTCACGAGCTCGTCGCTGGCCATGGCACGATGCCTGGCTGTGCTCTCGGTGGCATTTGCCACATGCAGCCACAGCCTCGTCATCTCTAAACGCGTCGCAACTATCCCACAGCACCGATCTCGTCCTGTGCTGACTGTGGCGGTGGCCCCTGCCGAAGCCACTACGGTGGCGATGCAGCCAGCAAGTGCTCCAGAGCGTGAGGCCATCGTGTATTTCCGTGATCACGATGATGCACACTACGAGCGGCTCTCGGGGAAACCGCCGGTCGATGAGGAGCTTGTCAATTCACTCGTGGCCAAACGATCCCTCCTGCGCGCACAGCGCCGGTACGATGAGGCCGACGTTGTCAAGGCGGCCGTCGTGGCGATGGGCGTGACGATCGTCGACATGCGTGGGCGCGAAGCCTGGTACGTGACGCCGCGGCACTCACGCTACGTCGACGACCAGCCGGAAATTTCGCCGGCTGAAGCCACCAAGAAGCCGTGGCGCGACCTGGGACCGCGCGGGCACGACTACTCTCGCACGGGCGGCGGCGCCAAGGGAAAGGCCGGTCAAGTGTCGCTCGGAAAAATCGACGACTTGCTCGCCGCACGGCTGATGGCCAAGCTCCGGGCCAACTTCGAGCTCGCCGACGCCAAGCGCGACGAGCTTGAGTCTCTTGGGGTGATCGTTTGTGACGAAACCAAGCAGTGGCGTGCGGACGGGTTGCCCTTCGAGAGCACGCTCGCAGCGGCCAAGGAGGCTGCCGCAGCGGCCGATGAGTACGTGCGCGGTCCGGGCGACGGCGACGCCGATGCGCCCGATTTGGACACGTCGCTCATTATGTCGCTCCTCACGGCGCGCCTCACAGCAAAGCGTCGGCGCGACTTTGCCCGGGCAGATGCGATCACGGCGACGATGCGCGCGGAGCATTCCGTGGTCGTGGATGATCGGCGCAAGGCATGGCGCGTCGTGCGCCTGTATGGCGAGTACCACCGCGTCGGCGGCAAGGTCGGCAAGGCGGAGCCCAAAATCGGCGCGCTTCTCACAAAGCTCACAGCGTGCCGCCAGCCGTGGTGGTCAGAGGAGCCGGGAGCGGCCGAGGCGGAGGCGGACTCGATCTTGAGTGAGCTCGCGGCGATGGGAGTGCAGGTGGATGAGCGGAGCAAGACTTGGAAGCGGCCGCGGCGCACGAACGAGGAGATGGCCGCGGCGAAGGCGGCCGGTCCTCAAAGCCGCTCGAGCGACATGGCCAATGTCGAGCGCCAAGGCTCAGTATCCTGATCCATCGCGCTAGAGCGATGCGGGGGCGTTGCCATGAAATTCGTGTAGAGAGATTTGTAACCTTGAACAAGCTACCCTACCAATTCGCAATTGTGCGCGGGACCCCCCGTGCCCCGAAAAATTTCTATCCCGAATTTTGCGGGTGCTTCTGCTTGAGACGCCCACAGGATTCAAGTCAGCGATGATTCCACGTGGCGTCGAAAATATGCACGTCCAAAGGGAGAGCCTCTCCCAGCTCCTACTTTTATCTCCCGTAGGTTGACTTGACTTGCCTTGACTTGTTAGGTTTTTGCGTTTGCGGCATTTCGAGCTGAGCTGCGGCGACGAGCTCGGCTATACCAATGGTACTCGCACACGAGCGGATGAGTGCTGTGAGCGGCCCTTCGCCATCGTCCAACACGGGCCTTGCGCTCGTCGGCGCGATGCTCGTGATCCCGCAGCTGACGCTCATCCACCCGTACTTGCACCTGCTGCTGATGGCACCGTTGCTCGTATGGACGGGCTGCCAGGGCGCAATCACGGAAGCTGCCAAGGCACGAGGTGACTCAAAGATCGAGACGGTGAGCAAGAAGGACGCCATGCAGTTCCCTCTCATCGGCTCGGCCGCGCTCTTCAGCTTGTACCTGGTCGTCAAGCTTGTCAAGAAGGAGTATCTGGACGTGCTCATCTCCATCTACTTTTCGGTGCTCGGCGCCTTCAGCATCTTCAGCACAATCTCGCCGGCGCTCACGGCCGCCCTGAGCATGGGCGGCCTGAAGCGCTTCGAGTTCAGCTTCGACTATCAGCTATGGAAGGCGAAGGACAAGCGCGAGAAATTAGCCTTCGGCTTCACGATGTTCGACGTGGCCGTCTTCGCCACGTGCGCAGCTGCGTCGCTCGCGTACGCGGTGACAAAAAAGTGGTGGCTCAACAATCTGCTCGGCTGCTGCTTTTCGATCCAGGCGATCGAGATGCTCGCGCTCGGCTCGTACGCAATCGGGTGCATCCTGCTCTGCGGCCTCTTCGTGTACGATGTCTTTTGGGTCTTTGGGACAGAGGTGATGGTCTCTGTGGCGAAGGGACTCAACGCGCCGGTCAAGATCTTATTCCCGAAGGCACTGGGAGTGACGCCCGTGCCGTGCTCGATGCTCGGCCTGGGCGACATCGTCATCCCGGGCATCTTTGTTGCTCTCATGCTCCGACTCGACGTTAAGAAGGGCTACGCGTCCCAGCCATACTTTGTGACCAACATGGTGGCGTATGAGCTCGGTCTTGCCACGACCGTTGCGGTGATGCACTTTTTCGACGCGGCGCAGCCTGCGCTGCTCTACCTCGTGCCGTGCTGCATAGGCGCCTCGCTTCTCACCGGGCTCGCGCGCGGAGAGCTCGCCGCGGTACTCAACTTCAGCACGATGCCCATTGAGGATGCGGCGGTTGCGAGCACCGAGGCGGTCAAAAAGGAGGACTGAGCGAGTGCTTGGCCGCACCCATCTACACACGGAGAGTCATCGCATGAGACACGTGAACCCGTGTAGCACCACAGCTCATGTCGCTGCACACACAGTTCACAGGGATCACAGGAAGTGAGACGCGTCACAGGCGGGACCGGGAGCGAGCTCATGAGGCGGGACCGTGAGCGCGGTGTGACCGCCCCGGGCGCGCGCGCGGGCTGACGTTTCACTATCACTATCATTGTTCATGCGACACGGCGGAGCGACCGGCAGGTGGAAGTTCACGAGTCGCGCGCGGCGACCGGACGTCGTTCGGCATTCGCCATTTAACGAAATTCGCGAAAATCGAAAAAGGTGGGTCGCGCGCGTGGCGGCCGGAGCTCCCGGCCGTACACACGCGCCCTGCGCTGCGTCGCCTCGCGCCTCTCCGGACTCCCCGCTCCATCGGCATGGCACTTCCACTTGCCGTGCCGACAGACTGACTCCACTGTCCTCTGACGCTCCAGTGGGCGTGCCACTTGTTGCAGGTGTACGCCACTGTACTTACACACGCGTAGGCTGTGGAATCGCCTACGTGGATGCGCTACCAGCACTCACTCGTAGGTAGCCAAGGTCGCATCGTACATACGGCGCGCATCCTCGGGCATATGCGGGCGCACGCGGTTCGGGTCGGTCCTCCAGAACCTATTCACCGAGAGCACGTGCTCCGCGGGTGTCCCGTCCCGGAGGAGGCGCTCGCCCGAAATCTCGTGCGCGACGCCCGCCGGCAGGAAGAGCACCTCGCCCTCCTCAAGCACCAGCTCGAGCCGATGCGGCAGCGCCTGCGCAAGCCGCGGGAATGCGCCCAAGTCGGGGCTGGCCTGCACCACCTGTGAAAAGGCCCAAGACATGCCCGTCTCGGTCGCCGGGAAGGGGTACAGGTCGCGCCAGCAGTGCGCCGGGAAGAGGACGACGTGCTTCCGCCCGTACAACTGGCAGAGCGTCCCATCGGTCGCATCCATGTGCAGTGGTTCCTTGTGCCCTGAAGGTCCCCACCACATGTTGACCACCGGCCCGTACTGGCGATGGACCTGCAGGCCCGTGGCTGCGGCGATGCGGCGCAGCGGACCCTTGTCGAGGGCATCGCCTGCGCTTGTCCCGCGGATGTCCGCCTGCACGTAGCAATCTTCACGCGCCGCGATGCCGTCGGCGATCGTCTGCGCAAACTTGCTTGGCGTCGTTGGCACCACGTGCCGCGCGTGTGACTTGCCCGTCCACTTGGATGGCGAGGTGGCAAACGCGTCGCTCCCGTGGATGCGGCACAGGTACGTGGCTTCGCTGCTCGCAAACGACTCGACGAATGGTTGCAGCCGCCACTCAAAATCGGGCAGGTCCAGCGCGCCCTCGATGATCAGCGGCACCCCGGGCACCCGGAAGCGCATGTCGAATATGGCCGGCGTGAGCTGCGAAATGTGCAAGCGGGCAACCTCATTTGTGCCCGGTGCAGGAGCAGGCGGTGCAGACGCATGCGGCTCTGGCCGAGTGGTCGGCAAAGGAACGTTTATGGCTTGGTCGTTGCGTATTGATACGGGGATGGCAGGCGGCGCAACGAGAAAGGGAGATCCGCCGGCAGGGAAGGTGAAGCGTCTGAAAACACGATTCTCATCTCTGTGCCCCAGCGTCTGTGCAGAGGTCATATCGTGCCATGCCGCCGCCTCCAACGCCGCCACGCTTGCCGACCTCTAGAATTGCGTTCGTAGCACGCAACGCACAGCTGACGAAGTTGCTGACGACACCGCCGTAAACTCCTCTCAACTTCTGTCGGCATTCGGAAAGGCTCGACTCTCCGTTGAAGCACTCTTTTGTCGTCGCTCTTCCGGAAGTTGCCATTTTTGGTGTAGCGCATATGGCTTTCATACAGCGCAGTTGTCCTCCGAGCTTCAGTGGACGGCGAGGCTGCCAGGTCGACAGGGCTCGTATCCATCATGGAGACGAGCGAGGCCTTTGGACCCTCCCAGCTCGAGAACGGGACGATGGCGCTAGCGACTCATCAGCGGGAGATGAGCAACACTGGCCTCTTGCCCAAGGTCGCCGCGACCAGCAGAGTGCCCGTGGCGCGCACCCCTGGCAACCTGTCTGCCACAGATGAGCTGCAGGTCCGATTGATGAAGATGAATGGGGAGAGTGCAATTGAGATGCCCGAGCGTGGCGACACGCTCATCGAGTTCGCGTCCATGTTCGGGCCGAACAATACGGACCGGCTCAAAGAAGCCCGAATAGTGGGCTCCAAGATGGGCATGGTGGGCCGATCGCGGAGCCTGGCCAGCCCGGCTGTCCCCGAGCCGCCCGCGGTGGACGTGGCGCGGATGTCCCAGAACCGCGACCGTGAGCGAGGCGAGTTCATGCAGCGATCCACCATCAACCGTGTCGTGAGGCGCATGGCGCCGCCAAGGCATCAGACGCATGAGGAGCTCGACGAGGAGTTCGGCCGATGCGAGAACGAGGGGGAGCCGATGCCCACACACACGGGCGTCGAGCGTGCCATGCAGTCAGAGGCTGTGCGGCGCGAGACGCGAGGCGTGAAGGTGGCGATGACGGCTCGCATGATGCGTGCGCTCAGGGTGTCGTCGACTGTGCAGGCGATCGGCGGCCAGGGCAACGACGCCGCCCAGAGCGGCAGCTTCTTCGGTGCGCTCTTCAGTGGGGCGCAGAACGAGGCAGAGGGAGCCAAACTGCGTACGGGCATGAGCGTCGATGCCGTCGTGTACGCGCTCACTGAGCGCTTCTACCGATCAGGTCCGGCGGCGCTCGCCACGGCGCTCGACGACCTGGCGCTCTTCGCTGCGCAGGAGGCGCACGCGGCGATGCACCGGCGGCGCGACGCGCCGACGCTCGACGTGTGGCGCGACCCTGCGGTCACCGCGGCGTGCGTGCGCGTCGCATGTGCATCGGACATGCGCACCGACCCCGACGTTGCGCGCGCCATCTGTCGGCTGATCGCCGCGAGCGTCGACGGAATCAACGCAGCCGCCCTCTGCCGCAAACAACACTGCGTCAACGCCGGCGGGCTGATGGCCGTGCTCACGACGCTGCACTTTGCGCTCCATGGCGCTCCTCGTCCCTCGAGGAGCGACCTCGCCTCCGAGCTGCAGCAGCTTCCAAATCAGGACGAGTTCGTTCCAAATCAGGACGAGTTCGCTGGAGCGACACGGGGCTTGCTCGACGCCGGCGGGTACGCGGGCTTCGAAGCCCATGCGCTCTGCATGCAAGTGCTCACTACGGCGCCCACCCCCCTCTCCCCACAGGTACGCGGGCTTCGAATCCCATGCGCAGATCGCGGCGGCCTTGTACGAGCAGGAGCTGAAGGAGAGTCGAGATGCCCTGAGCCTCACGCAAGAGATCCCCCGACTCCTCATCGAGGGAGCGGGCAACCTGGGCAAAGGCGTCGCTCGAGGGGTAGGTGACCTGGGTCAGTGGCTGGGCGATGTGGTCGACAGCGGGCGGCGCGAGGAGCGGGCGACCATGATGAGTCGAACGAAGAATGAGCAAGCGACCATCGCCGCATGCCGCGCAGTGCTCGCGCTCGTGCAGGGCTTCGACGAGCCCGCCCTCGACCGTAAGGAGCTCGCGATCGACATGCATGTGCTCGAGACAACGCTCGCTCTCACGATCCACACGACCAGGCAGCAGCCCGCGGCCGACCCGCAGCTCTCGCACCTGCTCGTCGAGCTCGGGCTCACCTTCTGGGCGCACCTGCAGCATCACCATGCGCACCACCACGAGAGCGTCTCGCACGCAGACGCGTTCATTTGGCAAGCTTCCGCGCGTCGTCGGCGTGCTGAGCGGCGCATCGGGCTCGGTGTACTGCAATTCGACGTACTGTGCAACGCCATCGCCAAGGACAGCGCAAGGCACCTACAGCCCTACGCGCAGGCGTTGCAGCGGCTGCAACTGCTCCGCGTCCTGCTGCCCACGATCACGGCGCAGCCGGGGATCTCACGCATAGGCTGTGCCGTGCGAGCAGTTCGTCTGCAGCAGGTGGTCGAGCAGGTGAGAGCTTCTGATGACCACTGATGACCACTAATGACCACTGATGACCACTGATGACCACTGATGACCACTGATGACCACTGATGACCACTCATGACCACTCATGACCACTCATGACACCCATGACACTCATGGCCGTCGAGCAGGTGAGTGCACTTTACAGCGGCGCCTACCCGGACGGCAACGCCACATACCTGCTTGGCAAGCTCTCGATGGGTGCACTCATCTTGCACGTGAAGGCGTACCTGCGCAAGTCCAAGGCAATCCACGCCGAACAAGAGAGAGGGCGTGCGGCCGCGCTCAGCCCCGACAGCCCGACCAAGCAGGGGCGTGACAGCGTACAACTTTGTGGACGGGCGGGCGGCGCGGCCGCGGCGTCGCGCCCGTCGGTCGGCCCGAGGCCACCAGACACCACAGTGAGCGCCATGGTGAGCGCCACAGAGTCGAGTGCCTTCGACGCCAATTTTCTGTCCGTGTATTTGGCGACCGTCGAGCTCGGTTCGGAGATCAAGTCGGGGATCGAGCCCGAGCCGAGCTCCACCGCGGCGAGCGCCGTGGCGAGCGCCCATGTGATGAGCTCCGTGCGCAAGGGACGCACCAGCCGGACAGTCTCCAATACTGCCACAAAGCTGTCGGAGGATGATCATCCGGACGCAAACCCGCGAGGCCAGGCGGCTGTGAACGCGCCCTTGGCTGTGAACGCAAACCCGCGAGGCCAGGCGGCTGTGAACGCGTCCTTGGCTGTGAACGCAAGCCCACGAGGCCAGGCGGCGAGGATGGCTGAGGACGTGCTGGCCGCGCGTCGGCAGATCCTTGAGAGCCGTCGTGCAGAGCTTGAGCAGCGAATCCGCGAACGAGAGGCCGTGAGCCGCGCAGCTGGAGCAGGAGCACGCCCCAAGGGGCAAGGCGGTTGGAAGTAGGCGAAGGCCAGAGCCAATGCCGCCCCCAAGGTGTCGAGCGACGTGGCCGACGCGGATTGAGTTTATAATGTAGACGGATTACCATAAGTAGCAAGTGCGTAGTAAACACGGGGCGGGATCACTCTCGTCGCGCGTAAATCTACGCAACATATGCCAACGATTTACGAGAGTGTGCAGTGCGGGCGTCGCGTGCAGCCGCTCTCTCTGGGTCAAAACTCTTGGATCATTCTCAATCGCCCGGGCCTACATGCGAGTCTTGCATGTGGCGGGGGTCAGTGGGGCCGGCAAGAGGCTGGAGCACCCAGCCCCTTGGGCCCGGGTACGTGGCTGAGCTCCGTCGTGCTGCCCGCCGCGACGCGAGGGTGCCCGCCGCGACGCGAAGGTGCCCGCCGCGACGCGAGGGTGCCCGGCTTCTACTCGTTGGTCCACTCGGGCTTCTGCTTCTCGATGAATGCCTTCATGCCGATCTTCTGGTCCTTGGTCGAGAAGGTCGAATAGAAGAGCATCCGCTCGAGCCGCAGGCCCTCCGCCAGAGAGGATTCGAAGGCGGCGTTGACGAGCGTCTTCGCAAGCGCGGCAATCGGCTGCGAGTGTGACGCGATCTTGGCGGCCGTCTTGAGCGCATCGTCGAGAAGCTCGGCGGCCGGTACGACGCGGGCAACCAGGCCGCGGGCGAGCGCCTCCTGGGCAGTGATCATCTCACCGGTGAGCACCAGCTCCATCGCGCGCGATTTGCCGAGAGCGCGGGTCCAGCGCTGCGTGCCGCCCAGGCCGGGGATGGTGCCGAGCGTGATCTCGGGCTGACCGAACTTGGCCGTGTCAGCGGCCAGGATGAAGTCGCACGCCATGGCGAACTCGCACCCGCCGCCCAGGCAAAATCCATTCACAGCGGCGATGATCGGCTTGCTCACGTTGGCGATCGCACCAAACTCAGCCGAGTATGCGCGCTGCTTGTGCATGTCCATGTAGCTCTTGTCAGCCATGAACTTGATATCGGCGCCTGCGGCGAACGCCTTCTGCCCGCTGCCGGTGATGACTATGCAGCCAATGGACGGGTCTGCATCGTACACCGCGGTGGCCTTTGCCACTTCAGCGACTAACTCTGGGCTCAGCGAGTTGAGTGCCTTGGGCCGGTTGAGCGTGATGAGACCGACGGCACCACGCGTCTCGGTGAGGATGGTGGCGTAATTGGTTCCAGATGTGGACAGCGATCGCCGCGCGACCGTGGCCAGTCCCGTCGGGGCTCGGAAGAGCTGGAGCATGAACACTGCTTGATGAAAAGTTTGAGAGAATTATGTTTTAATTGGTATCATAACTTGAACCTTGGGCGACCGACAGTCTGCAGCTCGATGATGATCTCATGTTCCGAGAACTTGCATGAATTTGCACGAAAAGTCGCAGAAAGTTTCGCGGAAAAGCACACAGCCGACAACTCAGCCGACACTGTGAGCCGACTGGGTTCTCGCCTTGGATTGGGAGCGTGCTCGACGACAGACCGTGCGTTCATGAGCGCAGGCCAGCGGTTTCGTCCCAAGAACCCGGGCACGTACGGCCGCGGCCAGCACAAGCAAAGCAACTGGTTCAAGTACTCGCAGATCATCGGACCACTGCTGCCAATCCCCGTGGGCAGCTATCTGCTGTACAAGGCAATCTGTTCCTTCAACCGCAACCCGCCGCCGATCGCGACGGACTCCGCCACTGTGATGGCACGCCCACTCTATGGCGAGCCCGTGTACCAGAGAATCTCCTTTGCGCCGTCAACGATCGCTAGAAACATGACAGCCCGAGGAGAAGGCCGATGATAAGGCCAGATGCAGCAGCCATATTGTACCATTATGTGGAAGTCGAGCTTGCACCGTAAGCGACTAAGGCATCCGACCGCAAGCACGCTTATGCCGCAGAGCGCGCGCCTGCGCCAACAGTGTGCAACCTGTACTGTGCGGTCTCGTCCAGGCCGCAGGCCTCATGTTTAAAGAGGTCGCCACGTCAACAGTATGTGTTAAGTCAAGTCAAGAATTGACTTGACTTGACTAGGTGTAAACACTGTTTGAGGAAAGCCCAGGCAAGACTTTTCTTCGGCTGTGTGCAGCAGTCACCACCTTACAGACTCGGCGGTGCTGGGAGAGAACGACCTCACTAGCGAAATTGAGTAGCCCGAGCGAGCGAGTACTCAGTACTTGTGTTGACCGAAGGGAGCGGAGCCGTCCTCTGAGACGGTGGTGGAGTGAGCGTGGGGGGACCGCGAAGAAACTGAACTGAACTGAACGGCGGTGCGGGTGCGTTGGTTGGCGTCTTGGTTGGGATGGTTGTGAGGTTCGTCGAAATGAACCGTTTGCCCGTGTGACCCCGTGTGCCCCGTGTGTGCCCCAGCTCCTCCCGTTGTCTTTTTTCAGGCTGTGTTCACACCAACCAAGTGGGTTTGCATGGATGGGTCCGAGTTGGGCGTCGTCCAACTCGTGCGCGAAAGTCGACGAGCCGTTGGCACGCGGAGCTCAGCTAGCCAAGAACCTGCCACAGCAGCACTCGAGCGCCAGCTGCACGAGTTTACTGTGCTTGCAGCCATGTACGCAGGCGAGGACGAGTATCAGCCCGACTCGACAGCAATGGCTATAGCTCAAGCGGTCGTAAGCGGCGATCTGCCAGCTTCTGAGGCCGTCGAGCTGGCTGCCGTGGTCATGCAAGCACTCGATGGTGGCAGAGTGCATGCGTGCTTGAGCTTTTCTTTGCCACTGGCTTATCCATCTGCTGCGGTTCGTTTTTCGTTCAGCTGCCTCGGACTCGGCCCGGCCGCCATCGAAAAGATCACTTCTGCGCTTGCCATCGTCTCAAGCCAGGCAGCGGCCGAGCAGAGGGAAGCATTGGCGGAGCTGTGCCTCACCTCGCAGCAACAAGCGGAGCAGCTATTGATCGAAGCCGCCGCTTGCTCGCCACCTCCCCCGCCACAACCCACCAGCCAAGAGCATACTCTGGAGCATTCGGTTCGTCGCCTCGTCATTTGGTTCCACCACATCAAGTCGGAACAGAAACGCAAAGAGATCCTGTCTCATGCTCGGAACGAACGGCTGCGTGGGTTCTGCAAGCCGGGCTTTCCGGGCGTGGTCGTGGTCGAGGGCTCGTCGGTCGGTTGCTCCGCCTTTCTGGAGGCGGTTCGCTCGCTCAAGTGGCAGGTGATGGACATACGGCTGGACGAGAATGGACCGGCGGAGGTCTTCCAAGCGGCGCCGTCATCGACAGGGCTGCCGCTTCCGTTTGTAGAGCTGGCGGAGAATGCTATGGGCGAGGCGGCGGCACTTTGTGCGGGCGCCGGCCTCCTCGACCAGTTCAAGCATGCAATCCTCAAGTTGAAGGGCCCCAGCAGTCATCACCTGCCGTCTGTCGACACGCAAGCTCCTCCCGTGGCGGTAGCGGCGGCGGCGACGGCAGCAGCAGCCATGTCAAACGACGAGGGTGATGAGGCCGACGTGGTGCACGAGGCGGTGCTCACGATCGACCACATGAACGACCGAGCGGGGTATACACGGCTTATTGCCAAGTGGACACAGCAGCTGGGGCTCGGCGGTCGGATGTTCTACGCCGTCGGCGGCGGCCGGCAGGCTCGCCAGGTGGTCCTCGTGCTACACGGCCTCAAGGACGGTCTGAAGGCGTTTGTGCAGCGGCTGCGCACGGAGAATGTGGATGTCAACCGCGCAGGGAAGGCTTGCAAGGAGCGCCAATCGACGGTCGTGCAGCAAGGCGCGGCGCTGACAGAGCCACGGAGTGTCCTGCTCGGCTGGGAGACGTGCGAGTACTCGGACGACAATGCGCTGCGAAGGGAGCTGAACACTTTGGGTCTCTCGCAGCCAGTGATCTGCATCGTGTCGACTGCACCATAGAAAGGGTCGGCTGCACACGAAGAACCTTCTAATGGCCTTCGCCATTTTAATGTCATGCGCTCGCTCGCCTCGCAGCCATCAGTCGGTGCGGCCACAGTGCCTTTGCGATTGCCAGGCTCCACTGCAACCGCACCGACAGACCCCCATGGTCCACCCTACGACGCCGCCCACCCCGCCGCCATCCGTGTCGCCACCACAGCCGATCACGCCGCCTTCTCCACCACCGCCGCGTGTGCCGCTGCCGCCCTCGCCACTGCCGTCCTCGCCGCCGATGCTGTTGTCACCATCTCCATCTCCGTCACCGCCTCCATTGCCGCCGCCACCGCCCCCATCGCCGCCGCCCCCGCCCCCATCGCCGCCGCCACCGCCCCCATCGCCGCCGCCGCCGTCGCCACCCCCGCCGCCCGTGCCCTATTCACCTTTCGTCACGGTCGTTCGAACACGCTTCTATCGTGCGGGCGTCCTACAGGTACCTCGGAGCCAACATGTGAGCCGCAAGGCATCTCGGCGCATACCTCGGTGCCAACATGTGGGCCGCGAGGCATCTCGGCGCAGAGGTCAGCTCGGGAGGCGACTCGCCACTCGCCGCCATCAACCTCTGGGCGTGGGGCGGTGAGGGGCGGCCCCGCCAACCTCGGGCGCCAACCTCGGGCCGCTCGTCGATGTGCATTGCTGGGAGCAAGGCGATGCGTTGATCGGCGACCCTCCACACAAGGCGGCGGGCTGACTCGATCTTTTGACGAGGATACGTCCACGCACGCGGTGCTCGCTCGCTTCTCGGCAGCGCTTGCTCGCATCGACGCCGACGAGCGCGACGCCGAGGTCGCCGCAGTGGCGACGGCATCTGCGAGCGGTGCAGACAGCAACACCACCGTGCAGCAGGACGGTGCAAACAGCAACACCACGATCCTGCAGCAGGACGTCGATCACGTAAACGAGCAGCACTCCGCGCATATGACGGCACATTAAGCGCTCAGCGACGTGGCGGGCCCTGCAAGCACAAGAATCCATGCGGACCCGCACACGGCCCAGCTCCATGCTCGTGTCAAACGCCTCACATATTTTTTCCAAAACCCCATACAGCGGTACGCTATAGGAGCATGTCAAGATCAACCAGATGCGCCGCAATCACCGACATGCGGTCGAAGCACCGCGCCCCGACCCCGCGAACGTTGATGCATATAAGTCAAACGAAACCGTACGCCTACCCCTATCCACGTATCGACGCTAGAGGTCCGGAGAGTGACTCCGGTCGAGAGAGTTAGCGTGCGACGACGGAAGTGTCAACGATGCGACGCGAGTCACAAATGCACCCGCGGTGCGGTGCCCTGAGCCGAGCCCTGTGGTCGTTGTCTCGAAGCTGTGGATCCCGCGGATGGAGGGCACCGGTCCATTTGGAGCATTCCACACATATCAGCTACATCTCAGCTCAATGGCGCATCGCTTGCGTGCGCCCACCCACGCCTACCTGCAGCCGCTTCGAGCGCGCGCGCCGATCAATGAACCCTCGTAAGAAGTAGCCGGTGGCCAGCAGCATCAAGCCCTGTACGAGGAAGAAGGGCCACGAGGCCATGGCGGCATCGAGAGCCAAATGCTCGTGCGTGTCGTCCCGCAGGGAGACCACGTCGTTCCGCGCCGCGGTTCGCCTCTGACCGACGTTGGGTGAGAGCTGGTCTGGCTGGTCTGTCTGCTCGTCAAGGAGTCCATCCTGGAGGGCAACCAGCTTCGGATCTTTGGAGGCCACAATGACCTTGCCGCCGCCCAAGTCCGATCCGTCGGGGCACGCGTGCGCCGCGGTGTCGTCGCGCTCATCCTCCCCTTTGGGCCCGAAGGCGTCGGCGCTCGCATTGCAGAAGTGGCATGAACGGCGGCACGCCTCAAGCATGTAAGGCCGCTGCGTCGTGCACGCGTTAAGATGCACGAGGCTCTCACACGAGGCACTAGGCGCCGTATCGATGCAGGTCGACTCCGGCCGGCCGAGCAGCGGAGGGGCGTCCTGCTCGGCGCATGCGCCGCACGACTGCGCGCACTCCTCCTTCATCCAGCCCGGGTTGCTCGTGCACTCACCCTTGCGCGCCCAGCTGAGGCAGTTTTGGTTGAGGTCGACACACAAGCCGTGCTTGCGTGCGTGCTCCGCCGATACAGGAGGGCAGCGAGGGTGGACCATGCAATGGCGGTGGTAGTACTCGCACAGCGCCGCGTTGAACTCGGCTATCTGCCGGCCGCACAGCGCATCGCGGTAGTTCTTCTTCCCAGACAAGAGATCTCCCGGGATCTCGTCGGCGTAGGGTGGGAGTGGAAAGAACCATCGCGGGCAGCTCGCCGCATCCAACCCGAGATAGAGGAGCTTGTTGAAGGAGTAGTGGCGGTCGAATCCATCGCGGTCCTTCCATTTCACTTCCCAATCGATGCCGTAATGGATCACATACGGGCCGGGCAACTTCAGCACGTCGCCCGTGTACCGCATCAGCTCGCCGGAGACGATGTGCTTCTCGATGCCCGCGTGTGCAGCACCGAAGACATAGCCTGGAGCACGCGCGCTCGCGACGGCTGGTCAGCAAGGGAACAATCATTGAGGGCCCGTGGCGCTATTGGGCAGAGCGAGATGAGGAGCTGCTGTGGGCAGAGCGCTGTTGGGGCAGTGCGTTAAGGGGCACTCCCCCCGTGGGCGTACCGTACATCTCCACCATCCACATGAACTGACGGCGGCGGCCCAACGCCTCTTCCGATTGGTCCTTACGATCCGCGTCAGGGGATGCGAGCTCATAGTACCTCTCGGGGTCACGGCACGAGAACTCGCGGACCCGTTCTGTAAAGTTGAGCCACAATGGAGCAATGCGCTTGATGTCGTCGATGTGGAAGACATGCACGCCACCAACTCGCGCCAGGTGCTGCTGATTCTTGACCTGGAAGACATCAGCGAGGCCGGACGTCGTCCCAACCAAATAGTCGTACGGCGCAGAGAGCACGACACCTGGTGCGACGCCGAGTGCCTCAGGGTCGAGCGGTCGATGGATGAGCATGTCCGCGTCGAGCTGCATGATGTACTTCACGTCCTTGGGCAGCGCTGTGGAATGCACGAAATAATTTATGGACGCGGGCTTGTTGAATGCGGCGTAGTTCATGCCCTCGTCTGCACGATGGTTCGGATGAACAAACGTCGGGCCAATGTCCAACCCGTGGTACGTCTTAAGCTGCTCCTTGGAGCACGCTAGCAGCCGCGTGATGCCACCCACTTGGCCGGACACGTTGTGCGAGCGAAAGAGGGCTATCGAATGCCAATCGAATATGTTATTGCACTCTGCGGAAAACACCGTGTGCAGCAGCGCCATTAGCGTGTGTCGGGACTTGTGCGCGGCGGGACGCGGATGTGGAGTGTGCGTACCGGTACCGGTATGCCACTACGGCGCGCGGAATAGCTTTTTCACCGCTTCCCCCATGTGCTCCCCGTGACCATGTTTGCATGCAAACATGTTGTCGCGTGTGGTTACTCCTCCGGTGCAGAACGCGCACCCGGCTGAGGTGGCCGAAGGTGCCATCGCTCTGTCGACGACTGTCGCAAGTGTGATTGCGGTTTGCTCCCATGCCGATGAGAAGAGCGGATAGGGCCGCCCTCGTCTCGCTCTTCCAGCTGCTCGGCGGTCCCCACTGGCTGAACAATGACGGGTGGGACGTGGACGGTACCTCGGATCCGTGCGATCATCAAACGCATTGGCGTGGGGTGGGGTGCATCGATCCGTGCGACGACTGGCGCGATGGCCCCAACTGCTACTTTGGCCGGGTCACTGCGTTGAATCTGCGCGACAATAATCTGACGGGCTCCATGACTAATTGGACGGGAATCGGCGACCTGCACAACCTGACGTGGCTGGACCTCTCGTTCAATTCCATCTCCGGCTCCGTGCCGGCGGAGATCGGCGAAATACAGAACATCGTCATCATACACCTTGGTGCGCCTATATCCCTGGACTGCTGACTGGACTGCGATCGCCTGCCTTCTGCAACACATGTCGCGCCTCCCCCTGCTGTACGGCCGCTGATGTCACAGCTCTGTTGCGTGCAGTAACACATCCTGTGTGCTTCTATTTGTGCTGGCGCGTCATTCTCACTCACACGCGGCTTCTTCGGCGCATGTTATCGGCGTGTACCGTCACAGGGAACAACGGGCTACAGGGGCAGATCCCCACATCCATGGGCTACCTCAATTCGAAAAGTGGCGAACAGCTTACTGAGCTGAACATGGAACGAAACGCTCTCGAGGGCACGCTGCCGTCCAGTCTCGGCCTTCTCAACGGGCTGCGCATGCTGCAGCTCGGCTTCAATGCAATCTCCGGCTCGATCCCAATGGAGCTCACCAATCTCACCGAGGCCCAAGTCATCCACATCCAATCCAACCGCCTCGACGGCAGCCTCCCCGAGGGCTTTGGGTCCCTGCAGGCCCTTCGGTACCTCAACCTGACGACGAACAACATTTCGGGCACGCTACCGCCCTCGATAGGAACCTTGAGGGGCCTCGTCGACCTCTCGTTGTCGGAGAATAGACTCACGGGCTCCCTACCGCTCGAGATCGGGTCGATGTTCTCGCTGCGTCACTTGCGCATGCACACGAACGCTCTCGATGGCAACTTCACGGCCCTGACGACGCTCGGTGATCTCCGGAATCTCGTCACGCTCGACCTGTACGGAAACAGGATGCACGGCGACGTTCCATCGTCGATTCAGAATCTGTCCTCGCTCCAGTACCTGTATCTTGACAACCAGCACTACGCGCCCTTACGCCAGTACTACTGCGGCCAGCGGCTGCCTAATAATGGCAAGTACAACTACCGGATCGTGCGCGACGAGTACCTGACGATGACCTCCATCCCTTGCGACAACATGCACGACACCAACTTTGCCTTCAGCTCGCTGCAGGAGTCGGGGGTATACCCGTCGTGAGCAGCTGTGGTCGTGAGTTTCGAGCCTATTTCGAGCCATGCCCGGAGCCACATGGCGCTCCACGCACAGATGAAGCGCTTCTCCCTGTGAGTGTGTACTCCGAGAGGTTAGGGTGGGGCGGGGGAAGCGTGGTGGACGAGGAGGCAAACACACATGCTGAGAAGTAGGGATCGCGATCTTGAGTGCACACATGTGCATGCAAACACAAAAATTCAAATGGATAAGTCCGGATCATGGGAAACCTAAATGTGGAACTTACTGCAGAACTTACAGCCACATTCCAGTGGCAAAAAGGCACGTATCGCATTTCTCGCGCGGAAGCGCTGTCGAAGCCCGACCGGCGGCGGGGCGTAAGGTCACATGCATTTCGCTCGCCTGGTTCTACTACTGCTCCCGCACCTTGCCGTATCGGAGCCCGCCCCCGTTTGCTCTGCTGAATTCACGGCCTGCTTCGACACCCGCTGCTGCTCAAATCATGGCTTTGCGTGTTATAAGCGCGCCGGAGTGCTGTACGCCCAATGCAAGCGCAAGGGAACGCCGTGTGGCGTGGCTGATCCAGGGTGGGAGTGTCCTGTCGATCCAGAAGAAGACCTCGCAGCTGACAACCCGACCTCATGCGGACATGATTACAAGCCGTGCTTTTCCAGCAATTGTTGCCTCTCTCCCGGCTTTGGGTGCTTCAAGCGGCCTGGCCTTCGTTTTGCTCAGTGCCGCCCGATGCCGATGGATCCGACGCGCAGGTGCGTCTCGACCGACGAGTGGGAATGCCCAGGGACGGAGCCGCCACCTACGCCGGAGGAACTGGGCAAGACGTGCGCGCAGCCGTTCGACAATTGCTTCGACAGCAAGTGCTGCGCCGGCGCGCTGTTCAACTGGTGCGTCCCCGCCGTGCTCCTCGCTTGCTCCTCGCTCCTCGCGCCCCCTAGCCCCGTGCACGGAGAGGAAGTCATCAGTTTCTGGCCCATCTGCGCTGCTGAGTCCCTACAGGCTATAAACATTGCTTCGCAATGCTTCGCTCGACTCTCGTGCAATCTCGCTGCCTCTCTCTAATCTCGCTCTCATCTCGCTCTCATCTCGCTCTCATCTCGCTCGCCTGGTGTGCGGTTGTGAATCTCGACACGCGTGCCCGCAGCTACCAAAAAAAGCCCAAGCTCTATGCACAGTGCCTTCGCGACGCGCCTATCGGCGCCACCCTGATTGAGGCGAATCACCCAAAGACGACGCACGGCGGCGGTGGCGGTGGCGGTGGCGCAGGGGGTCTTGAACTCTGGCCGTGGGTGCTCGCGTTATGTCTCCTCGGCGTCAGTGCGGTCTGCTTCCGTTATCGACATCGCTTCGACGCATTCGTCGACAGCATCTTACGTCACCGCGCGCGCGTGGCGCCGGGCGCGCCGAATGGAGCCGGGGAAGATGAAGATGATGATTTCGAACGTGCACCGCAACCGACCAAGAACAAGGACAAGATTCTGCAGAAGGAGAAGAAGAAGAAGAAGAAGAATAACGAGGAGGCCCTTGAGGTGGGCGCCACCATGAACCTTGCAGAAGAAGAAGAAGAGGATGTTTAGAGGATGTTATTTGATGCTCCACCCTTCCCAACAAGAGCGACAACCGCACCCACGAGAACCGACGTATATTTATACCAAGAGACGGGGACGGCGAGAGTGATGAAACAGACAGACGTGATGAGAGACAGTCGACTAAAGGTGAACCGTTCTACATGCCCTGTGTGTCTGTGCTTAACGGATGTGAGTGCGTTTTCGAGTGTGTGCATCCCGGCTCGTGGAGGGGATTTCCTCCTCTAGTAGGCTTTCGTGTTGGTCCCTCAAACTTCAAGTTTCTGCACAAGTTTCGTGGGGCCGCCACGGAAATTGATCGAACTCGAGCACGTGAAAAGAGGCTGCTGTGCGCATCAGGGTCGCCCGCGTGCCCTCAAAGGGGACCCACCGCGATGCTGCTGATTGATCTGCCCGATGAGCTGCTTGTGCACTGCGCTCTGCAGTGCGTGATGCACGATCACGTGATCTCCGCGCAGCAGCTTTCGCATGGTTGCAAGCACTTGCACGAGCTTTTCCTGTTGGTACGCTCAGATATCGCGTCGCGGCGCCACACTTTGCGCTGGATCGTCCCTCGGCTTGCTGGTGATGTGGTACTGCGTGGCGGCGGCCGTGGGCTCCGTGCCTCTTCCGACGGCTGCTGGAAGCGAGCGTACGGCCGACAACTGATACCGCACGGCTGCTCGTCTTGGTCGGTGAGAATAGACCGTTGTAAAGGCAGCCAGGGTTTGCTGCAAATCGGAGTGGTGCTCGTACAGCGCACACTCACCTGCGAGTGGAGCGTGTCGCCTTTTTACGGCCGGTTGATTCGACGGACGTGGGATCGAGATGGCACAATGTTGCTAGGAGCGGTGCCACCCGACGGCCATCCGGATGGTCACTTGAAGCACATGCTGGTCGACGGCCAAGGTGAGCCCGTGCGGCTCGAGGGCAGTGCAAACGGAAGGATCATCGAGGTACTCTGCGATCATGTAGCCGGCACGCTCGCCTTTGCGCTCGATGGCGCTCCTCCTGGGCCAGCACTCGAGGGCTTCCCGCGACTCAGCGACGGCGGCGGCGCGCTTCTCCGTCCGGTGCGTCTGATTGCATCTGATTGCTTCTGATTGCGCTTCTCCTGCCGGTGCGTGATGGCGCCACATAACACTCATCATCCGCGCTGATGGTGCAGCGCATCAATCTCACACCAGTGGCACGAGTCGCTACAGGTGGTTGCCTTTCGCTTCCTCGAAGACCAAGTGACCGTTCGAAGTGAGCCGCGATTTCGAGACGGGTGGCCGCAGCAGGATACTACTTCGCTCATGCGCGACGCCCGAGGCCAGCAGGCGGCTTTGGCTCTGCAACAGGAGCGACCAACGCTGCGAGTCATGCAATGCGTCCTGTCGGCGCGGGCCATCCGTGATGGCATCAGGATCAGTGATCCTGTGGGCATACCAGGGATGGTGCACAGCTGATCTCCAGGAGCTCGATAGGTCCCTAGGCACGGATTACACGAAGGGTTAGTGTGGCTGAGTGACTTAGACCTTAGTGCACAGCTGATCGGCCAGGGGATCTCGATAGGCACCGCCGGCGCGCGCCCGCCAGAGAGAGGCCCCGCCAGACGCCCAGACCCATCGGAGCGAGGCCTCAGAGCGGCCTCCCCTGTAGGCTCCTTTTGTCCTTTAGGCCCCTAAGATCCGATCTCCCACAGCCGACAGCCGAGCACAGAGGAGCACTCAACTCAACTCTCAACTCAAGTTCCTTTTTCTTTCTATTTTCATATGGATCGTGTGGTTAGGTCGCGTCATCGCGTTGATTGCTGATTGCGGACCAGGCTTACTTGGGACGTTCTATTTCAGGCCATCCTAGTAAATCGGCGACAAGTTCCGTCGCTGGATTGGCTATGGATCTAAGATTGGCGCGACCTTCTCCTCTGACCTTCGATGGACGATGACGAGTTCACGTTGAGGAGTACACTGGTCGACGACAATGTCAATGGCCGTGGAGCCAGGGAGCGCGCCCACGCACCCTGTACCGTCCCCACGGAGTCTGCAAGCGTCATCCCCATTCCACGGCGCAGGTCGTCCTGGCTCGACCCTGGGAGCCCTCAGCCTCAATCGACCACGCTTGGCTCAACCTCTGCTGCCAGCGCTCCTTTCACCCTCGATACGACCTCCCATAGGTCTATTGACACCGCCCCGGTACCCGATGAGCACCTTCCCCAGCCGATCCTCACGCCGACCAACGTGCACGAACATGAGATTTACGTACCGATGTACGCCAAGGAGCTCGTCCACAGATTGGTCAACAACAAAACCACGGTCGAGCTCTCGTGGCGGCCACGCTGCTTACCACGCAGCGGCCAGCCGTTCACCGAGCTCTTATGCGTGTTCGTCGACAAGCGAGGCAGCCTCTCGGCGATTACGAGCACGCTTGCCTCGCTCAAGATCAACATCTTGGGCCTGTCCGCCTTCTCGACTGATACGGGCATCGCGATCGACACCTTCGAGGTCGACCGGTTCGACGAGTCAGCGGCGATGTCGCTGATCGCGTCCATGGAGGCCCTCGACGCGTCGAGGCAGGCGTCGTCGACAACAGTGAACCCTGGGGGGGATGGGGATGCTCCTCTCAGTTCACACCTTCCCCCCGCGTACATCACGTCGACCAACGCGCAGGAACGTGAGATACATGCCCAGCTCTTCCAAAGACTGGTGCAGCATAGATCCTCGGTCGAGCTCTCGTGGCATCCCCTTCACGACCGGCCCGGCGTCGCGCTTTCCTGCGCGTTCGTCGACAAGCGAGGCAGCCTCTCAGCCATCACAAACACGCTTGCCTCCCACGGGATCAACATCTTGGGCCTGTCCGCCTTCTCGACTGATACGGGCATTGCGATCGACACCTTCGAGGTCGACCGGTTCGACGAGTCAGCGGCGATGTCGCTGATCGCGTGCATGGACGGCCTCTACTTCTTCTCGTCGAACCTACCGACGCCAAGGATGTTGGTGTCGCCGTCGCTCTCGCCGTCCAGCAGCCCTTCGGCATCTCTTCGTGGAGGCGACTCGTTCGTTGAGCATATGAGTGAGCTGAGCCGAAGTGCGCGCCCGCGCCAGACAGAGCGTGGCAGCGCCGTCGCAGCCCATCGGTTCACGTCGTTGCTTCGCAACCTCGCTGTTGGCTTGAGTGATCATGATATTAGGCACCGCGCCCGCCAGAGCGGAGAGAGGCCCCGTGCCAGACCCAGAGGTGACAGCCGAGAGGGTGATTGGCCTCCCTGGATTTCAAAATAGAGGGTGTCAGGGCATGATCGGCTGATCGACATTTTGGTATCGGGGTTAAGTATGGGGATATGGGTCTAGGAGCAGGCGGCCACAGCGGCCGCATTTACGTTACCGGCCGGCGGCGGCCGCGCTAAGGCCCGTTTGCCCGTAGGTTATAGCGAAGCGAGTTAGGCGGGGTATGCGCCCGCTCGAATGCGCCACGCCCGAGAGGCGTGCTGTGAACTTGTCTTTCCGATTTTCAATTGATCTTTCAGTAACGACCGAAAGAAACGTTTCCACTTAATTTGATTAGGGACACGGAGGACCCAGGTGCCAGGACACGTCGCGGTGCGTGCGTGCAGGGCCGTGCGGGCGCGGCACTCAGGGTCGACTTCCGGAGGGCCGCCGGCACGATGGAAGGACTCACAGCAGTCAGCACAGGACACAGGCGCTGTGTGCCGCTCGCCATGAGACCTTCACCGTACATGTATGATGTAAGAGCAGCTTGAGTGATGTGCTGATGTCTGTGTCACTGTCTCAATAACTCACTCACTCACTCACTCACTAAAAACTCACTACAACACGACCCACTACGAATCCGGCTCGGAAGGACGGACGCTCGCGGCTCGGACGCAGAGCCGGAGCCCCGGAGAGCGGAGAGCAGTAGGAGAGCAGGTAGGAGGTACATGTAGAGCGAGTGATGAGCTTAAGGTTGGGGGACTTATTGAGCATGGTTATAACTGAGTACGAGCACTGGTTGGTTGTCAGGCAGAGCCGACGGCGACGGATCTATCGGGTCAGACGATGCTGGCCACTGTATCTCGAACGCTACGTACCCCTCTTACCGGTCTCGGTGCCCGCCGAACAAGGCGGGTGGTTTCATGCAACTACGGTGGTTTCATATCCGGGCTTCCGGGGGCGTGTGTATCGCTCCGGGATGCGTATACCGCTCGAGTAGCGCGAAGCGGGTTAGCGGGACGTGGGGATCCCCGGGGATCGTATAGGAAGGTCGGAGGTACCAACCCAGAGTGACAGACCAAGTCAGAGTCATCACACTGTGACGCAAAACCGCCACAGTGTGACGTGTAGTGTGGCACTCTGACTTGGTCTGTCACTCTGGGTTGGTACCTCCGACCTTCCTAAAGAGGGTGGAGACATATCAGCGAGCACGTAACTCATAATTTTAACTCTGAGGCGCCCCCTTTGCCCTTTTTTATGGACAGGCGGGCGCGGTGCCAATCAGTTGCTTCGATCGCCCTCCAGTGCTATCGAACTCCTTTCATTGATTTGTCCAGTGTACCTCCGTAAGAATCGACGTAAAAATTTGTGCGTCGAATTCTTCCGCTGGGTGCGTATTTTCTTCTTGAACTCGATGATGCCAGATTTGAATTAAGGATAAGTTTGGTGCCTTTTTTGGATCGGCGTCTCCTCTACTACCACATGGTACTTAGGAATTCTAGGAATCTGCAAAGTCGACGGAGCGATGGAACCACGGTGACGGACGACGTTGACGAGATCACGTTGAAAAGGAGATCACAGGTCGACAACATGTCAATGACCGAGCCAGGGAGCGCGCCCACGCACCCTTCACCGTCCCCACGGAGTCTGCAAGCGTCATCCCCACCACTATCACCACACGGCGCAGATCGTCCTGGCGCGACCTTGAGGCTTTCACCCACCATTATCATTACACGGCGCAAATCGTCCTGGCTCGACCCTGAGGCTTTCACCCTCGATACGACCCCCCATAGGTCCTTTGACATTGTCGCCCAGGCACCCGATGAGAACCTTCCCCTGCCGATCCTCACGCCGACCAACGTGCATGAACGTGAGATTTACGCCAAGGAGCTCGTCCACAGATTGGTCAACAACAAAACCACGGTCGAGCTCTCGTGGCGGCCACGCTGCTCACCACGCAGCGGCCAGCCGTTCACCGAGCTCTTATGCGTGTTCGTCGACAAGCGAGGCAGCCTCTCGGCGATTACAAGCACGCTTGCCTCGCTCAAGATCAACATCTTGGGCCTGTCCGCCTTCTCGACTGATACGGGCATCGCGATCGACACCTTCGAGGTCGACCGGTTCGACGAGTCAGCGGCGATGTCGCTGATCGCGTCCATGGAGGCCCTCTTCTTCTTCTCGTCGAACCTACCGACGCCAAGGATGTTGGTGTCGCCGTCGCTCTCGCCGTCCAGCAGCCCTTCGGCATCTCTTCGTGGAGGCGACTCGTTCGTTGAGCATATGAGTGAGCTGAGCCGAAGTGCGCGCCCGCGCCAGACAGAGCGTGGTAGCGCCGTCGCAGCCCATCGGTTCACGTCGTTGCTTCGCAACCTCGCTATTGGCTCGCTCTCGAATTCGGCAGATTTGTAGATTTTATGCACACAGCAGGATAGACGCATGAGTAGACGCGATCGGATGGGCGACTCGTTCGTTTAAGTTCGTTCAACGTATTCGCGAATTGAGCCAAGGGATACACTAGAGAACTGCAGTCCGGATCATGCATGCAAGCTTCATCTGTGCAACTCCGGGCGCCGTTCGTGGGAGTTCGGGTCGGGGCTCGGTTGCCTCCGTGACGTGATAAATTGGACCGCCGTGGCGCACGCAGCTGTGGAGCGAAGGACTGAGGCTGCCCTCGCCACATGGGCAACCGCATTTCCTCGGCTGTGAGCGTGACGTCCAAGTTGAAGAGAAGGGATAACGGTTCGGTGATCGACATGCTCACGGAGGCGCAGCTGGACGAGTTCCGCGAGGCTTTCAACTCATTCGACAAGGTGTGTGCAGGTAGTGTGCAGGGTGCGGGCTGCTGCTGTCGACGTCGCATTGGGAAGAGATGACTCGCTGTTCGCGCGCACGCGAAGGAACACGGCCTGCGTCTAGAGTGCGTCCGTGCTCTGGTCGTCATTAGCTTTGGCCGCCTCGCTCACACGCCGCGCACGCTTGCTCAGGATGGAGGAGGATCCATCGATGCCAGAGAGCTGAAGGAGCTGATGGTGTCAGCTGGGCAGAACCCGACCGATGAGGAGCTCGAGGAGATGATCCGGATCGCGGATGCTGATGGCACAGGGGATATCGACTTTGCCGAGTTTGTCACGCTGATGGCGCACCGAATTGCCGATGAGAAGTCTGAGGAGACGCTCAGGGCGGCCTTCTCTGTCTTCGACACGTCCGGGGACGGCTTCATCAACGCCGAGGAGATGCGCCGCATCATGATGCACATGGGTGAGCCGGTGACGCTCGATGACGTTGATCAGGTGATCAGGAAGGTTGATCGGGATGGTGACGGCGTGATCGACTACAACGAATTCACAAAGGTGACGCCGCACCCCCCTCAAGCACAAGCCTCCTCCAGCCGCAGAGAGTCCTTGGAGCTCCTTCATGCGCCGGCGTTGCTCCTGTCCGCCGGCGCGACGTTGCCGACGCCGCCGACTCGTGCGGCTGTGCTCGCCTCACAGGTCATCATGGACGAGCGTCGTTCGGGAACGTTCGTTTCTTCGAAGACCAGGTGAGCGATCTGAGAAGTGACCTCGTCGCCGCGCGCAGTCTGCACGCCACGTTGCGGTGGTGTGTTCTGGCCACGGGTGTGTCCAGTCGTGTCCTTCTACTACTCACGGTACACGACCTCCTGCCCCCGCCTTTTCCGCATCGCGCGTAGTTAATAGAAGTTATGAAGATCGTATCCGATCTGACTCGCACGAGTCACGTCAGACCCCGTGTCACGTCAGTCGACGAGTCGAGTTTCACAGTCGACGATCCCATCATTCTGCAGTCCGGTCTTGTATAGTGTTTACTCCGATCGGACGCCCACACTGCCTCCCTCCAGCTCCTCGACCCGTCTCCACTCACGCGGACTCAGGGACACATCCCTCACGGCTACCCGTCCATGCACCATGTCCATGGACCATGCCATGCGAGGTTGAGAATGCCGCGCCCCACGACATCCGGCGAACGGCGGCCATGGTTGTGGAGGGTCAAGTCGCCGTCGGCGCGGCGTCCAAATCCGACTAGGCGGCGCCGGCGCGGCGTGGGCCTCGGAGACACAGGATCACTGGTGTCCCTGGCCACACAGCATACTGCTCGCAAGCTCTCCCCTTGCGTTGTAGCCCGTCTCTACGCTCCCGTCTACAAGCTCACGAGCCGTTGGTACAGGTCGTATCGGTCCTCGCCCGACTGCGTCGCGCACTCGACGAGGCGCACATAGAAGCGATCGAGCTCCCGCACCGTGGTCGCCGCCATCTGCAGGTCGTTGCCGTCCTCAACCTTGACGCGCAGCAGGTTGCGCAGCAGGTCGGCGGACTCGATGAGCCAGGGCCAGCGCTCGCCCGTCAGAGTGCGCAGCCGGGCCTCATCTTCTTTGAGCCGGTCGGAGCGATCGAGCACCTGATGAAGGAGGCAATCAGCATGCAATCAGCATGCAATCAGCATGCAATCAGCATGCAATCAGCATGCAATCAGAGACATGGTCGGAGCGATCGAGCACCTTGGCCTGATGCATCGGCACGAAGTCGGCCGCACCGAACGCCTTGAACTGGCCCGCCTGCGAGTCGAAGCCCGCCTTGCCCGAGATGAGCATGCCGTTCGCCTCGGCAACCCCCTGGAGCAGCGACTGGAAGACGACGTCGAGCTCCATGGAGAGCTTCTGCCCCATCTCCTGCATCTCCTGCATGAAGGTTTGGAGTCGCGCGCATTGCTCGATGCGCTCCGAGAGCGCACGCGCAGAGCCGACCGGCTTACGGAAGACCATCACCACCTCCATCGCCTTTTGCATCAGCCATGTCTCGAGCTTGCTGCCGCCGGCGCTGTACGGGGTCCCGCCGCCGGCACCACCAGAGCTGCCGGCGCCGGCGCCGTTCGCGCCCACGCCGGCGTCGCCAACGCCGCCGGCCTCAACGCCCGGCGCTGCCTTGGTGGCTGCGGGGTCACGCCGCCCGGCTGGCAGGCGTTTCCGGCCGGGGTGAACCGAGGCGGCAGCGTCGGCCTGTGCAGCGGGCGCGTCGGCACACGCGCAGCTCGCGGCCGTGGTACCGGCCGCGGCCGCCTCGGCGGCCGGCGCCCCCGGAGCCGTGCACGCATCGCGGCGGAGTGTGAACGTGTACTGGGCGCGGCCCGGCGGCAGCACGCGCGCGAGAGGGCGACGGCGTAACGGCTCCCCGTCGACGGAGAGTAGCACGTCGCCAATCTGGAGCACTCCGTCGCTCTCCGCTTGGCCACCGGGCACAAGCTTGGCCACGCGATTGGCCTCGTCGAGCACGATGCCCATCCCAGCCGGTCCGACGCGCGCCACCACCGTCGTCGGCGCCGCCTTGGGCGCCGCAGCGAGCGTGGCGCCGCCTTGGGCGCCGACTGCGGGCGGCGGCGGCGCCCACGATGGCGCCACCTCGGGCTTCGGCGCGCTTGCTGCGGCCTCGGCGGCAGCCTGAATTGCATGCGCGGGAGCCCCGGGCGCGCTCAACATGGCGCTGTGAATTGCATGCGCGGGAGCCCCGGGCGCGCTCAACATGGCGCTCAGCTTCTTCGGCGCGGCGGGCCCGTTTTGGAAAGCCTTGGCAGCGGCGGCACTCGGAGGCCGTGGCCGCCCGGGGCGGGGCGCGGCGCCACCGCTCGTTCCATCGGCCGTGGGTGCCTCGGCCGCCCGGCGCCGCGCCGCCAAGCCCTCCGACGGGTCGGAACTCGAGGAGGCCGGTAGATGAATGGGCGGCGCCGTCGCGGTGGGCAGCAGCGGCGGCGGCGTCGCCTTGGGCATCGCCCCGGCGATGGAGGGCTTGAACTTGTGGGGCTTCCCAAACTTGGCATCGCCCAGTGCATGCAACTGATCGAGCTCATTGGGTGGGGGCGGGGGGGGCGCCTCCATTGCACCCGTGACTGCGGCGGGTGCCGCGCGTGCATCGGGCCCTGCGTTTGCAGGGGCGCCGTGGTGAGCGTTCGTAGCGGCGGCCGCAGCATCGGCCGCGGCCTTGGCCATCGCAGCCGCGCGTTGCCTGGCCCGCTGCGCCGCCCGCTGACGCGCCGCCTGGCCAGGCGACATTGGTGCGTCGGCCGCCGCCGCCGAGCTGCCGCTCGCGCCTCCATCCGCAGGACTGCCACAGGGCGGAGTGCCCGCAACGGCGCCCGCAACGGCGCCCGCAACGGCGCCCGCGACGGCGCCCGCGACGGCGCCCGCGGGGCTCCCCCCGGCTCTGACGAAACTCTCACCGGCTCTGCCACTCACGCCACCGCCACACCCGACGGCGGGAGCGCTCTGCGAGGTCTTGAGCTTTCGTGTGACGGGCGGACCACAATCAGTGCGCTTGGGCATCTTGGGGCGCTGCACGACGATCGTCTCGGCCTGCCACGGCGGCGCCCCGGTGGCGCCCGACAGCTGCTTGCGAACCGCCGCCTTGAGAGCCTCTCGCAGCTCGGCGCCAGTCAGGGTGGCGCCGCCACCTCCACCGGCTCCGCTAAGGGGAGCCGTAACCGTCGGAGCCGTCCCAAATTTGGACTCGGACGGGTCGCGCGGGAGTTTCGTCGGAGCCGTCCCAAATTTGGACTCGGACGGGTCGCGCGGGAGTTTTGTCGGAGGCTCCCGACGAAGTCCATCGGGCGCACCTGATGAAGGAGGCAATCAGCATGTTCTCTCAGAGACGCATTCAGAGATGCACTCAGAGAGGGGTCGCTCGAGAGCCCATCGAGCGCACTCTGCGGTCCGCGGCCGAGGCCACGTGGCGGAGCAGACGTGGAGATCGGAGCTCCGTCGGAGATCGGAGCTCCGTCGGAGATCGGAGCTTCGTCGGAGATCGGAGCAGACGTGGAGATCGGAGCAGGGCGCCGACTGGCGAGCGTGCTCATCGGGCGTGCTGCTGCTGGGACCATCGCCCCGTCCATCGGCGATGCAGTCGAAGGGCCCAGGGCTGCTGCTCCCGGCAGCGTGTCGAATGCGGACGGGCCTCCTCTCGATGCAGGCGTCACGGCGCTCGTCACGGCGCTCGACACGGCGCTCGTCACGGCGCTCGTCGCGGCGCTCGTCACGGCGCTTGACGCGACGCTGAGGTTCGTTGATGACGGTGTCGCATCCACCGGCGCGGCGCGAGGCGGTGGCGCGGCAAATGACGGGGCAGGATCAGCGGGTAGCGGCGGCGTTCCATGCAGTCGAGCGACGCTCGAGGGCGCAGCGGGCGTGGCAGCGACGTTGTCCTCGGCGTGTGCAGATGCTGCGGCGTGTGCGGATGCTGTCGCTTCTGGAATGGTACCGGTAAGACGCACGTTGGTCGCCGCCTCAGAGGTGGGGCGCAGACCGCGCGCAGCCATGGGAGCAGTGGCTCCCGGCTTGCTAGACGGAACCTTTGATTTGGACGGGTCCGTTTGCCCGCTCAATGCAGCGGTGAAGTCCGGCCGTGGCGGTGGTGGCGACTCGAGACGGCTCTCCGTCTTGTCAGCCGGCGGGCTCTCAAAGAGCAATGCACGGCGCGGGTTGCTTCCGACAGGGGCAGCGGTCTGATCCTCGGAAAAGTCACGCGCCTCGATGATCCGCGCGGCCACTCGAGGGACGGCCGCATTGGTGCCACCACCGGATACTGCGTCAGGCACAAAGCCCGAAGGGAGGCCCTGAGCGCGCACCATCGGTGAGAGCTTCTTGCGGCGCAAGAGCGCGAGCGGGTCATTCGCGGGAATGGGTAGCTTGCTGGGCTGGCGGATCGGCGCCATGGGTGGCGGATCAATCGCCAGCACAGCTGCGCTGGTGACGTCCATCTTTACCCGGTGTGTCTGTGGCGGGAGCTACTGCTCAACACAACGCGCACACTCCGGAGAGCGTCCAGCCCAGCACGGCGCTATAGACCTTTAGCAATTTTCGAGATAATTATGCTTGTCGTACGAACACAGATCCACAATCGACAGAGGGGATCGAAGGAAAAGTAGAGGAAGGAAGACGTGTCTGTTCTCATCTGAGCACACTCAGGGAAAAGAGAAGGAGGGGAAGGATGGACGAGGAGGGTAAGGAAGAGGAGGGGAAAGGATGTACTGTATGCCGCGTCGAGCTTTCGCGAGATTCTCGCTCGACGATCCGTCTCGAGCTCCTCACCAAACGCGCCCCGGACGGATAACCGCGCACGTCGACGCGGAGGCCAGCGGCCTGCTCTCGCTGCCTGCCCCTGTGCCAGCCACAGGCAGGGCCGCTTCACACACGACTCGTCCCACCATCCCCGCGAGCGAGCAGTTTCACAGACGAGGTGCCCTTGCACCAGCCCTTAACAGCCCACAGCATCCCCAGAGGAGCGGGTTTAACATGTTGAGACACTTTTTTGCGTTAAGTATCAAGTGTTGAGACACCAAAACAGGTGTTGAGACACCAAGTGATGTCTGATGAGACAGGAAAACAGGTGTTGAGACAGGTGTTGAGACAGGTGTAGATATTGCCTAGATATTGCCGCCGTCAACATCTACAGTTCAAACGCCGAATCGGCGTCAAAAATAACGGACGGTCGTCAAGTGCGGATATTCTTCGAATTCATATCCCCTCAACAATCTCGGACAATTTTTCGGTTCCGCTTTTGGGCCCACGAAGGACGAAGCGCGGTCTTGGATGGACTGCCGGCCTCTCTCTGAAGTTGCATCGTCGCGGCTCGTGTGGGACCTACAAGATCTTCTATGCAGAAGAGGAGAAGGTGCTCGAGCAGTGGGAGGACCTGAAGGCGGAGATCAACGTGCCGACGCTGCGCACGCTCACCTTTCATCAGCTGTGGGCAAACATGCTCGTACAGTACGCGGACGAGTATGCGCTGGTGCTGCGCCTCGTTGTCATTTCGCTGCTCATCCCCGCTGACACGTCGGAGTGCGAGCGCATCTTCTCGCTCATGAACGACCTCAAGACTGCCGAGCGGAGCTCGATGGGCCAGCAGAACCTCAAGAACCTGATGCTGTGGCACATCATGGGCTACAAGACGGACGCGTAGGGCAACAAGGTCAAGATGCCGTGCTGTGACGTGCCGGTGATGGCCATCCTCAAGGAGTTCCGCTCGATGGCATTTGAGAATGGCGGCACGCTCGGCCGCAAGGCCCACCGGGCGGCGGCAGTGCCAAAGTACGAGTATGAGAAGCACCGGGCACCTGTGAAGGCGGCCACCTCGGCCGCCTCCTCTGCCGCAGACGAATGAGGAATGAGGTGCTGGCAGAGGAGCGTGACATGAAGAGAGCGGGCGGGCATGACATGGAGGGCGGCGGGCGCGTCGCAACGCGTGGCGAGTCGAGAGTCGCTGAGCCCGTACCAGGCGTGTTTTCGAGGTGTTGAGACGGGCTGAAGAGGTGTTGAGACAGGCTGTCTCAACAGCTCCTGAAAACAGGTGTTAAAACAGGCTAACACTTCCTGAGCTTAAGTGTTAATACAAACGTCTCAACAGCGTCTCAACGTTAAACCCGATCCTCTGAGCATCCCCGACGCTCCCACATGCTCTCCCACATCGCAGATGCATACACTGCACTGGATGCTGTCTGCGTAACCGACGCCATCGTATGGTCGACCAGCATAAACTTTTTCAAGCGGAGTTGACCAGCATAAACTCCGCCTTTGTCAGCTTGCCATCCTTGTCAAGGTCGAGCATGTCAAAGCCCTTCTTGTACTCGTCGAACGTGATGATCCCGTCGCCATCGAGGTCGAGCTTCTCGAAGGGCATTGCAGACGAGAGATTGAACTCCTCCTTCGTGAGCTTCCCATCCTTGTTCTTATCCATGATGCGGAAGGCTGCTTCGTACTCCTCGCGGGTGATCATGCCGTCGCCGTCAGCATCCAACGAATCAAACGCGAACTTCGGCCCAGCCACACTCTGGAACTCGGCGCGGGTGATGAACCCGTCGCCATCCAGGTCGAACAGAGCGAAGCCTGCCTCCCACTCCTCCCTCGTCAGGAAACCGTCCGCGTCCAAGTCGATCTTATCGAAGATGGCGTGGGACACCTTACCAAACTCCTCCTTCGTGAGCTTGCCATCCTTGTCGCCATCGATGAAGTCGAAGCCAGCATTGTACTCCGCCTTGGTGATGCGGCCATCCATGTCAACGTCGAGGACATCGAACAGGAAGCCAGGGCGGCAGCAGGCCATGAACTCCCACTTGGAGAGGGTGCCGTTCTTGTTGAAGTCGATCATGTCAAAGCCCGCCTCGTACTCGTTGCGCGACAGCTTCCCGTCGCCGTCGACATCCAGGGTCGTGAAGAAGGCGCAGTTGAACTCCTCCTGGCTCAGCTCGCCGTTCTGGTTCGTATCCATGACGTCGAAGGCAGCGTTGTACTCGTCGCGGGTGATGGTGCCGTCCCCATTGGGGTCGAGCGTCGCGAAAAGGAAGCCCGGGTGCGCCAGCGTGTTGAACTCCTTGGCGGTGATGAAGCCGTCGTGGTCCTCGTCAAAGTACTCGAACACGGAGTGCCACTCCTGCCTCGAAATCACGCCATCGCCGTCCTTGTCGACGAGGTGGAAGGGAGCTCCCGAGGCGCAGTTGAACTCCTCCCGCGTGATGTGGCCATCGCCGTCGGCGTCGAGGACATTGAATCCGGCGTTGAACTCTTCGCGCGTGATGCGGCCGTCGCCGTCGACATCGAGCAGTGAGAAGAGGAAGCCGGGCCGAGCCGTGATGTTGAACTCCCTCTTGTCGATCATGCCGTCCTTGTCGATGTCCATGAGCGCAAAGCCAGCGTCGTACTCCTTGCGAGACAGCTTGCCGTCCCGGTCAGTATCGAGCTTCGTGAAGATCAAGCTCGAGATACCCGAGCCGAACTCCTTCTTGGTCAGGAAGCCATCCTTATCCTCATCAAGGATGTCGAAGCCGGCCTGGTACTCCTCGAACGTGATGCGACCGTCGCCGTCAGCATCGAGCAGCTCGAACACGAAGCCGGCGCGCGACACGATGAGGAACTCGGCCTTCGTGATCTTGCCATCGCCGTCAAGGTCGAACTGCTTGAAACCATCCTCCCACTCCTTTCTCGTGAGCTTTCCATCGCCGTCCTTGTCGATCAAGGGGAAGGGCAGGCAGGAGATGCAGTTGAACTCGAGGATGGAGATGAAACCATCCTTGTCGAGATCGATCAGGTCGAACGCCTTGTTGTACTCCGCCTTGGTGATCTCACCGTCGCCGTCAGCATCAAGAGCATCGAACGAGAACTTGGGGACCACGTTTCCGTGGAGCTCGGTCCGCGTAATGTATCCGTCGCCGTCCATGTCGAACAAGTCGAAGCCTGCTTCGTACTCCTTGCGGGTCAGCTTTCCGTCTCCATCCTTGTCAAGCAGCTTGAAGGGGGCATTGCTTTCAGTGCCAAACTCTTTTCTGGTGATGAAGCCATCTTTGTCCGTATCCAGGATGTTGAAGCCGGCAATGTATTCCGCCCTCGTGATCTTGCCATCCTTGTCGGCATCCAGGATGTCAAAGACGAACCCAGATTTTGCGGCCCCCGGCTTCGCCGCAGCCGTGGGTTTCGCCGTAACCGCCGGCTCCACCGGCTTCGCCGCAGCCGCTGGCTTCGCCGCAGTCGCGCCCGCCGGCGGCGCAGCCTTCGTAGCGCCGCAACCCATTGCACGTCAACAACTGACGAATGAATCAAACGGTTGACGTGTAATGAAATCACGTAACGCCATTCCACAGTCGCATGCACAGACACAGGACGGATCACCCTGCACAGAGCACAAGGCAAGCAAGCAAGCTTTTCCTATACTTGTTTAGGTATTGTTTAGGTACTTGTGTTGCTGATTAGCTTGCTTATACAGAGCACAGGCAGATTAGCGGTCCGACTCGCCGCCTCATGGGTCATGGCGTTGGGATCAAGGCATCAAGAAGTCCTGATCTCTGAGACGCTCCTGACCACACGTCGAAAAAAGAACGTCTGACGTGGCTGTTGTGGTTGCTCTCTCATCCGCAGTTCCCACTGTGGGTCACTTATTTGATCTCATCGGTTTTCACTGGAGCTGGTGCTGCACGGTCGGTTACAACACTACTACTGGCTACTGCTCAGCGGGCCGGCTCTCCTCGTCTCTACATTCTGACGACCTGTCTCGAGAAATTCCGTATGTGTCACGCCAAGGATGTAGGATGGGCGCCGGCCCGGAACCCGGCGGTGTTGCACGCGCCGCATTTTCTCCAAACGGCCACTCACGTAGTCACACGTCGACACACAAGAATAAGAGGACGACACACGAAGACGCCTAGCACGCGCCGCGTCGGACGCGTGCCTGCGCGCGATGCCCCTGGGTCTACCTGGGTCGCGGGCGGCATCACATCTACTCCCAGCGGTGTTTGCGCTTCACGCGAAGCGCACCAATCGCTCCTATCCGGGCGACCGCTGAAGCTGCGGTTAAGCCAGCGGCGGCTGGCACGTCGATTCGGGGCCCTTCGATGGCTAGTTCAGCGTCCGGATCGTCTGTTACATGTACGTCTGCTGCGCACGATGCCTCGGGCGGATTGTGCACGGTAGATGTGCCAAAGCCGTCTTCGTCGAAGAGGTCGCCTTCGGCTCGACTCTCTGCACCATGCAATGTACCAGGCTCTTCCGGATCGTTGTCGTCAAAGAGGTCGAGGGTGGCGCCCTCCTCAGGCACCGGTGGCTCGGCTCGGAGCGGCAGCCATGCGGCCCCGAAACCACCGCCTGACTCTTCCTCCTCCTCACTGTCATAGACGATTGCCTCCCAGCGCAACGACCGAAGGGGACCCTCTGGTTCTAGCGCAGCAGCAGCAGCAGCGGACTCGGCCGAGTCCTCGGCGGCGGTTGCCGAGAGTACTCGAAGCAACGTTGGAGCAGCTCCGCTCAGGATCGACCTTAGCATCTCGCTCGATGCAGCAGCACGGCGCTGCTCAGGATGCGCCTCGCCGCTGTAGACGCTGCCACCTGGCCCCGCGCCTTGACCGAATGTCGCCGCACAAGGCTTGGGCCGAGGCTCCATTTGTGGTGCAGCGGCTGCTCCAGTTGCCGCCACTGCAGCGTGCTGAGGCAGCCGGCGCCGCTTACGGGGGCTCGGGAGTTGTGTGCAGGGCTGTGCACCACTTCGCGTTCGCCGCATGCTGGCAAGCCCTAAGGCGAGCCCTCGCTTCACTTGGCGTCGCGGCCCCCGCTGCGCGTCCACAAACACTTGACCCCCAGAGCGAGAGGCGAAGAAGGAGACTTGAAGGAAAAATGCATGCAAAATATCGATCTGTGGGAAGTTATCGACACGACTCGCTCTGAGGACTCCCCCCTCGCAGCCGAAGAGAGCACATGTGCGCGACCTTACAACCGTAACCGAACAGAGAACCGGACCATTCATGACCATTAAGGATTATGTATATTTAATTAGTTGGCCACGTCACGCCGCAGGCGAGGGTCGCGCAGTGACGCCTTTAGTGACGCCTGACGGTCTGAGCGCCGTGCAGCGAGCGCGCAGCAAAAGTAGTCCGTAGTGGAGACTTCTGAAGTGAAACGACTCACACACAATACAATTAGAACCCGATCCGACCAACGACGGCTTGTGCTCGCGTAGTGCTCGCGGCCATCCAAGAACCTCTCCGCCTCGGTCGACGCTCTGACGCTCTGCTTCTCCCCTTAGTCCGCCTAGAATGCCCACACACCCACTGCTGCCCTCTGACTCTCTGTCTGATAGCGACCGGAGCTGTCGGATAAGAGCAGCCTCGAGTCGTCCTCATCCTTTGTGCTGTCATGCACGGCGGCGCAACGTATCACCTGATTGCATGCAACGTCTCACCTGATTGCATGCAACGTCTCACCTGAGCGGCCGCGGCTGCCGCGAGAGAGTCTCCTCCTCCTCCCCGACGACCAGCGACTGCCTCTCGGGCTCCACGGCCGGCCTGGCGCGCATCGGCGACGGCTGATAAAAGTAGGCGGCCACGAGACATACGAATAGGAAGCCCAGCCCGACGGGCGTCGCGTGCTTATCCCAGATCGCGATGTTGATGAGGACGGTGAGCACCTTGCACACGTTGCCGATGACGGTGAAGTAGGTTGCGGAGACTTGCGCGCGGCAAAGGAAGGCAAAGTACGACATGCCCACGCCGAGCGCGCACGAGACCGAGAGCGCCGCGATCGACGCTCCTGTCCACTGGAAGTTGCGCAGCACCTCGGGCTCGTTGAGGATGCCAGGGAAGGGCGCGAGGATGAAAGCCCACAGGTTGGTGTAGAAGACGCGGCCCCAATTGCTGTCGACCTTGACGTTATCGACCGCGTGCTTGATGTACAGCTGGTCGAAGCAGAAGATGACGTACCACACGCCCACCCACACATAGCCGTGTACTACAAAGTGGGCGTCCGTGAGCACGTACCCAGTGGCGGCCACGAGCAGCGTGAGGAGGCACGCGAAGGAGCGCGCATTGGGCAGCTCGCGGCCGAGGCAGAGGTACTCGCACACGGCAATCGTGAGCGGCGTCGACGCGCGGAAGACGACGAACGTCTCAACGTTGGCGAATTGCAGCGTCTTGATGTTGGCAAAGACGGCGGCAAGGAAGGCGATCGAGATGGGCAGGAAGGCCTTGAGCTTGCCCCATTCGAGCTGGTCGACGACGATACAGCCGCAGATACCGCAAGCCTTGACGGCAACCCACGAGCAGAAAAACTGCGCCAGCAGCACAAACGAGGGCGCCGGCAGCAGGTGGACGCACACCTTGTTGACTACGAGCATGAGCGACGAACAGGCGCCGTAGCCAACGACGGCGAACGTGGTGACGACGGCGGTTTTACTCATGATCGGGTGGGGCAGAGAAACGGCCGGAAGAGAATTCGAAGGTGGGGGGCCGCGGCGGCGGCGGATGTCAGCCGTAGCGCCCGACACCGATGGACTTGGGAGCCAACATCGCGTTGCTCGCCACAGCGCTTTCGCTCCAAACCGTCCGAAGGAAATGCATAATACAAGCTTAGGCGAATCGAATGCGGCCCGCTCGGCCGCTTAGTCGGATCGAATGCTCGGCCGTGACCGGGCACTTACCCGTTGGATGGTTCTCACCATCACGTGTTAGTGTGTGCCCCCTGAGTGTGGCCCTTGCCCCTTTGTGGCCCCTGGAGCGTGGCACCGCGCCCCGATTGCCTAATCGGGCGCGAACTTAGAATCGCGATCACTTCCCGCAAGCGCGTGTTTTTCCAGGCGTGAGTCGGGGGTTGTCTGTCTAGAACACCCTTTGCGCACTCCGCGTGCGACGTCTAGGGTGACGTGGGGTTTGTTATCGAGTTTGGGGGGGTTTGTTATCAGGATACGTATCCCATGTATCACGCATGTATCGTGCATGTATCCCGCATGTATCTTGATGTGTCCCGTTCATATACATCAAGATACATCAAGATACATCGAGATACATTTGTATCTTGACTTTGGCCATCATAGGAAATGTATCTTACC
>Ga0210246_100327_pt1 | contig 43172 bp, 34 predicted proteins | sample ChrtobMetaP3_8mM_FD_155469 | JGI IMG/M metagenome (GOLD analysis project Ga0210246, IMG submission 155469) | Chrysochromulina tobin associated microbial communities from unialgal haptophyte culture, Seattle, Washington, United States - P3_8mM | ecosystem: Host-associated > Algae > Haptophytes >...
TGTTCTGCGCAGCGCGCGCTCCGAGCTCGTCGTGCCCACACCCCGGACGAGTCGGTGCTTGACTGGAGCCCCAAATTCGAGGTTATGGCCTCGAGCATGCGCTGCGACGGGGTTGCGCGCCTCGATGGTGGCAGAGCCGCGGCCCCGGTTTCTTGCCCCGCTGTCTTGGGTGGTACGCGCTGACTCGCGCTCGTGTTTCCGTCGCTCGTTCACGCGCGCGCGCAGCGCACACGCGCTCGACTTCAGAACCGGTACATCTTTCTCATTTTGATCCTTCACTCTTCACGGCCCCCTACTGAGAACGGACGCGCCGACGACGCGCCCCTTCGTCGTCTCTTGTGAGCCGCGCTTATCATGAGGTGTCTTGTGCTGCTCTCGACATGCCTACAGCTAGCAACGGCATGGCAGGGAGCCAATTCGCACGCACCGAAGTCTCATCGCGCGCCACTGCTCTCAGTGCTGGCTACATCCAACGACAAGGAGGCCGCCTTGCTTGCTCCGGCTGATCTGCCGCTGCTCAAGCTTAGTTCCGCTGATGTTCGCTCGAAATCGCGCGATCAGCTCGAAGGTCTCATCGATGAGCTAGAGGCGGCGGCAGCCAACTATGCTGATAAGGCAGGCAAGCCGAGCGTCACGCTGAGCCGGTTGCTCGCCACTGCGCACACATGCTACGGCGATCATGAGAGCTCAGTGCCGCATGCAAAGGCTGCTTTGGCGGAGGGTGGCGAGGACGCGGACATGCATTTCCTGCTCGGCGTCGCCGCCGAACGACGTGACGACGAGGATGAAGCGCTCAGTGAGTACGAGACGGCACTGTCGCTGGATCCAAAGTGCTGGCGTGCGCTCTTCCACGTTGGCAAGATTGCACTCGCCTGTGGGGCGATCGACATGGGTATTGAGCAGTTTCGGAAGGTACAGTCCATCAATCCAGATCACGCTGCGACCAATGCATTCCTCGCCACCTACGACGCCTCCTCAGCTTCTGTGGGCGAGGATGACTCCGAGGTCCTCGCCTCCTCTTCCCCTCCGTTCGAGATTGACCAAGAGACCGTTCGAGATCGACTGAGGTCGCTCGAGATCGACTCGGATGACGACGATGATGACTTTCTGCCGCAGCCCGATACCCTGAAGAGCTTCTACGTCGACCCAGGGGCATCGTAAGATTGTAAAGCTCAGCCATTAGCATTCACGGGCGCGTGTGAGCCGGGGGAAAACGGGCATCGGCGTGACGTGACGTCCTCGGTACAGGAGCTCGAAGCTTTTCTGTCTCGCTCTGTTTTTGTGGTGATGGCCCCTTGGCCCTTATCCATGCCCATGTGCAGCATGCCGAACGGTGTACGCGGTATCCATTATCGAGGTTCTCGTGCCTCTCAGTACTCAGAGTCGAGAGTGAGGCGGTTTTGTCCGGTCTATGGGAGGTGCTACTAGACTCTCGACCGTAAGCACTCGACTCGAACGACTGTGCGCAGTGTGCACTGTCTCGCAACGAAGGAAACGGAATATGACTATGAGTAAGTACCGCGTACGCGCTACCCTACGGAAGTAAAATGCGAACGCCGGTCGCCGCCGACGCTCGAAGCCACGAAGCGCCGCGAACGCTGTTCGACGACTGTTTGACCGGATCCGCAACGTCATTCGTCACCGCGCGCCCGTGAAGTGTGGACTCGGAGAAGCGAGCGGTTTCGTCGTCGAGCGGTTCCGTGTCAATGCGCCAAAGGTCAGTATCTGCGTAGCCTCGTCGAGGTATGATTAGTCCCCCGGGGCTCCTTTATGTAGCGGCCAGTCGACCGCTGCCATCCGCGTAGACATGACTGTCTTCGGTTGGAGCGCACCAGAGCAGAGAAAAGACCGTGCCGCCAGCAACAGGACTGCCCGCTTGTCAGTCAGTCCGACAGGTGCAGTTCTTCGACTGCGACTTCAAAGCGCGGCGGGTAACCTCGAACAATGACGCCTGGGATTGCGGAGGTGCACACGTCCTCGTATCGAGGCACATTCGCCTCTTGATCGTGCCCATCTACCTCCTCCTCTTGCTCGGCATAGGGCATGCCAACGACAGTCACGATGGGAGCGGACTGGATGGGAGCCATTGTAATGCAAGGATCCGTGCGGATGCTTGCATTGCAGCCGTGGAATGACGCGTGTGGAAGCGGATCAACCACATGAGGAGCGCGTGCAAGCAGGATAGGACCACGCACTCGCAGCCTCGGGAGCTGGCGGGTCGTCGGTTGTCTGCATCCGCGGCAAATGCAGCACAGGAGGGCCATGGTGGTCGCTCCAGCGAGCCCTGAACCTGCATACCCGAACCATTCTGGCGGTGGGTTGGGAAGTGCAGGCAGCAGCGAGGGTGGTCGAGGACTCGGGAGCGGAGGTGGCGGCGGTGTCGGCGGTGTCGGCGGTGTCGGCGGTGGCGGCGGTGGCGGCGGTGGCGGCGATGGTGGCGGCGGCGGTGACGGTGGTGACGGTGGTGATGACGGCGTTGGTGGCAGTGACGGTGGTGGGGGCAACGCGGGTGGGTGCGGCGGCACCTCACACGGTCCATAGTTCGTGCAGAAGGAGCACTTACTGTGCACGCAACCGGGCACGAGGCAACAATCGCCTTCCTCGAGCATGGAGTTGTAGCAGGGCGCACAGGTATCTGGAGGCGAGCCTGGTGGCAATGGCGGCGACGGGTCTGGGATGCAAAAGTCACAGGTGGAGTGCGAGCAGCCCAGCGAGGAGCAGTCGCACGAGGAGGATATGCCACAGTCATGGCCGAGCTTCATGCATCGTGCGCAGCAATCACCGCACTGTGATGGGGACGCAGACTGGCCGGCCGAGGGTATTTCGTTCCCTCGCATGTGTCTCGCGGCCTCGCGTTGTGTCGTGCAATCGCGTTCTGTCGGGCTATACCCTACGGAGGTTTACGACCGGTAGACTGACTGACGAAACCCACTGATTTCATAATAAAGAGATGACGAAACTCAGTGAGATCAGTGACGAAACTTCGACGAAACTTTTCCCGAAATTTCAGTGTCAGACACTCCAAAGTGTGACACCGTCGACACTCAAAATCCTCGGCTCGGGGGCTATATCTCGCCCCCACCCTGCGTGTGTGAGATACTGGTGTGAACAAACCCTTTGCTTGGAACTCATTGACTGCTATGCAACAGAGGGCTCGGGCTGAGGCTCGGGACTGACCCGAACTGGAACTCGCACACCCCTTAAAACTGCCGCGTTCGCCACGATTTCGGGGGGCGCGGCCTGCGGCGGGGGCGCCTCCGGCTCCGCGCTTGGGCTTGGTCGCGGGTGCGACTCTGCGCTTGCTTGCAGCGATGTGCTGCCATCGGCGTGGCCGGTGAGGACGGTGCGGCCGACGTCAACGAGCTCGATGCCAGCCTCCTCGTCGCGCCGCGGCGGCGACCGCGGCGGCGAGTCGTCGACGACTGACTGTGCGATCATGTCCGTGATCAGCTCCGCGACATTCATCTGGCGAAACCGCTCATGTCGTGCCGAAGGGCGCCCCGCTCGCCTGCGAAGATTGAAGCGGCATTTCGGGCACGTACCGTCTGTCTCGAGCCAGCGGCCGATGCATGCTTCATGGAAGAGATGCTCGCACGGCAGCCGGATGAGTAGGTCGTCCGCCTCGTACCTCCCTAAGCACACCGCACACAAATCCTCCTCCTCCATCTCCTCGAGCTTGCTCGTGCCCTCGACCCAAGCTGTCGCGGCCTCGGCGTCGCCCCGGGCGGTCGCGGTGTCGCCACCGCCGCCGCTGCCCGTCCATGAGCTCTCGCTGCCCTTGTGATTAACGAAATCGGCCCACTTGACACGCGGCAGCGTACAGATCTCATCGGGAGATATTCCGCGCCGGCGCGGGGGTCCTTGCGCGTGCGTCGGGGCTTCTTGCGCCTGCACGGGGGCGTTAGGCCGGGTGCTCTGTGGCAGATACCTGTTTAAACGGCGTGCGAAGAGAGCCACGAGGACGCATGCATACGCAACGAAACCCGCTGCGCCGAAGAGGAGCGAGGAGAGCATGCTCAAGGCCACGGTGGGCGCCTCGTCGCCGGAGGTGAACTCAATCCACTCGTTCAGTTGCAGATCGTACACCCACATGTCGTCGAAGATCTTCCGCCCGCCGGCGCCCGCGTACAGGAGCGGCGCGTTGTACAGCATGCGATTCGCCCGTGGGTGTCGAATCACGGGGGCGAGGACCATCGTGTGATCAAAGCGCCAGTCGGGACCCCATGCGAGATGCGTGACCATGCTCGGATTCGAGCGCACCGCATTCAGCGCGACGTGCAGCCAGTCCCTCGCAACGTAGATGGTACTGAGCGTCTCATCGGTGACGAGGCCGCCGTAGACAAGGAGAGTCTGGGGATAGATCATGAGCACGGCATGGTCCGACCGGTTGACCTTCGCGTTGGGCAGTACCACGCCCTGCGCGTTGCGCTCGTTGAGCGGCATGCGCGTCCACGTGCCGTAGCCAGGCCCTCGGAATGCGTTCCCGACGTTGAAGGCCCAGGCGTCAGAGAGGGAAGGCCACACGGGGTCATTGGCGCCGGGCGGTAACCTTGGGGTGCGCCCTCCGAAGACGAGCATCCCCTCCGATGCGGGCGCCGCCGCGTGTGCGCAGCGGCGGCCGGGCGTGATGGATCCCGTCCCTGGGCTGGTCGTGCCGGTCACGCTCGCAGCACCCACCGTCAGAGCCCTCCATGAGGCGTTGGCATTTCCTGTGTAGTCGAGCAGCCACACGTCGTCGAAGGCTGAGGCGTCGCCCTCGCAGCCACCATACATGAGCACGGAGCCGTCATATGCGACCGCCGTGTGGTCGAACCGCGGCACGGGCTGCTCCAACGTCGAGGCGTAAAGGCGCGACCACACGCCAACCACGAGCGTGCCCTCGCCCGTGACGCGCTGGTCGGTAAGGCGCAGGCGCCAGACCTCATTGGTGGCCACCACAGCCGTTCCGACCTGGCGCTGGACGCGGCCGCCAAATGTGAGAAAGTCAGCCGTGCCCGCGACGGGGTTCTTGTTGACGATCGTGCAGCTATGCGAGGAGCGCGGCGCGGGCATGCTCGTGAGCATGACGCCGGCGCGAATGTCCTGGATGAGCGTCCATGAGTCGCGCGTCATGTCATACGCCCACGCGTCGCCGAGCGTCGATAGCGACACGCCGTCGACAATACCCTGGCCACCGTAGATGATCATGTGGTCGCCCGCGCTGGTCGAAAAGACATCGGCGCAGTGCGAGTAGCGGCCGCTGACCTCGCTAGCGGGGCACCCGCCTACCGTGCAGTCGCGCGATAAAACCGATGCGCCCGAAAGGTACATTTGTCCGATCGCAGCGAGTGGGTCTTGTAGGTAGGGCCCAGCGAGGACCGCCGTAATGCACTGCATGCTGGAAGGAAAACATCGAGGTTGCCGACGACGAGAACCTACCTATCGTGAATCGCCCCTAATTAGTCGACTTCGCACCAAATAATTCTTGACCAATCTTACCCTTTGCTGATGACAGCGCAATCTATCCAGCGCGCGCGCGCACCGTCAGCAGCCGAATCGAAGTGAAGCCTTGTCTGAATCCGCCTGGCCGCTCGCCTTGCGCCCTCAAAGTGAGCAACGTCGCTTCCCGTCCATCTGGAGCGCCAACAGCCGTGCTGACCGCATCGCGTGTGCCTGCGAACAGATCTGTGTGCGATGGCGGATATCAAGTTGCAAATCAAGAAAGCCAAGGGTGCGACTGCATTAGCGCGGCTCGCAGCCTCGCGCGGCACGCGCCTGCGCGCAGCCTGACCGACCGGCCAGAAACTCCAGACTGCGCCGGGTTGTCCGGCCTGTCCGCATGCCACTGGCAGCACACGGCACGCACGCATGCAGCAGCAGCGGGATGTGACGAAGCTGAGCCCGTGCTGCTGCAGCTTAGCTGCTCGTCGCGAGACCGTCCTCACTCGCTGCCGGCTTCCGTCCGCAGATGAGGCGTTCGCGAAACTCGGCATCTCCCAGGCCGACCTCGACAAGCTCAACAGCGTGCCGCTGATCGTCGCTTTCGTTGGCCTTCTTGTCAACCTCCTGCTGCTGGCGTCAATGGCCAACTTTGCGTGGCTGAAAGCGACGGCGCTCAACCGTGGCCAGCCGTTTACCGCCTACCTCTCGCTGACCAACGTCCAGTTCGGCACGGCCTCAAACCCGACGGTCGACTCATACATCTTCTGCGGCGGCAAAAAGAACGACTGCAGCCTGGGCAGCTTGTGCGCGATGACGCCTGACCCATCCAAGTGGGACAACGGCTCGCCCAAGAGCACGCCCGTCGAGGCGTGGTGCGCCGCGGGGCGTGCGGGCGCGACCGCGGTCGGCCTGCTCTGGTTGGCCTTGATCCCAGGCCTCGCGGCCACGGCCTTCACAGCCCTGTACGCTGCCAAAGAGATTCCGATGGTGGCTAAGATGGCGCAGCAGATAGAGAAGGGGTTCGGCTTCACTGACTACATGCAGAAGGGCATCATCTGCTGCTGCTGGGCGGCACTGTGGCTGCTCCTCTTCGTCGCCATGACCATGTATGCACTCATGATCCCCGACACGCTCGGCTGGGGCGTGGTCGAGCTGGAAGCCTCCTTCGGGCTGCTCCGGTTCTCCTTTGTGCTCGTCTCGCTCGCGGGCGCCGTGCTCACCATGACGTTGTTCAGCCTGTGGAAGTCGGAGAACGTGGCCGAGGCTTGGATGGAGTTCCAGTCGACGAAGCTCCTCAGCTTCAAAAAGGGCCTCTACCTCGCGCTCATGCTGCAGCTCGTGCTGTACTTGTTAATGATCATCGACACCGTCGATTGGTCGGCGCTGCTCATCGTGCTCGCGGGCTTTTACCTGGACGCCAAGAACCGCAACTTCATGCTCATGTACCTGGTGCTCGTGGCCGTCTCAATCCTCTTCGACATTGTCAAGCTTGCCGGCATGCCCTCCTTCGAGAACATGACGCCAGGACAGAGCTTCGGCGCGACCCTCTGGATGTGCATCTTCTCCCTCAAGTTCGTGATCGTCGGCTTTATCTTCGCGTATGAGACGCGCGAAAAGGAAGCCGAGGTGGGCGCGTTCAGCCGCTTCGACGAGGCGCAGCTCGACCTGCGCGACGACGAGATCGCCGAGTGAGCGAACCGAGTGAGCGAACCGAGCGAGCGAACCGAGCGGGGCGCTGCCGCTCGCATGGGCAGTGCATGAATAGTCTGGGGTAAGTCCGGGGATGGCGCCGTGCACGACCGAGCGTGCACAACACTGCCGTCGCGGAGAGTCTTGTAATGAGTGAGACGCTGAGCGTCGCGCCTCGAGCATCATGACTCCGTTCCCACATCTGCCGCGCCGGTTGACCCCTGAGCCCTGGGGCGGTGAGGAGTAACGAGCGACGTCCGAGTGGCAGTGGAGCTCGAGCGCGCCGCACTCCGTGCGTGGGACAGCCTTCACCTAGTCATCGAGCCCGCAAGGCGTGCATAGAAAATTTTGAATTATTAAATACTTGTGAGCAACATACAGTCCTGTGGCTGTCGGCCCAACACATGTAAATGCACACGATCACGACACTGACACGAGACGGGCGGGTACCGGAGCGCTACCGCCGACACAGTGACATGTCCACACTCAGCCACCCGAAGAAGCACTGATACAGGGCGGGAACATAGGCAAAGTCCATATCCGATGGCTGTCACCACTCTCGAAGAATGCGCCGTCGGAGACCACTGGCGCGCTCGGTGGGGCATGCCGCCCGATGTTGAGGAAGGAGCAGCTTGAGCTTCAGGCCTCGTCAACGTCGGCCTCGTCAGCATCCTCGTCGGCCTCCTCCTCTGAGGCCTCCTCGTCGTCGTCGTCCTCCTCCTCCTCACCATCGTCGTCATCGTCCGATTCATCCTCCTCCTCCTCGGCGGGCTCGAACTCGTCGTCCTCGTCAGCATCGTCCTCGTCGGCCTCGGCAAGCTCGTCAAGGAGAGCGGCGCTTGCTGGAGTCACGGTGGCATCGCCGTTGGCGAGCGCATCAAGCTCGCCGCGCTCCTTGATCGCGTCCATCTCGTCGTACTCCTCGTCGACCTCATCGGGCTCCTCGGGGACATAGTCGCCATCCTCCGATGGCCGGTCCTCGGCGTCCTCTAGCAGCGCGACCATCTCAAGAGGTGCAAGGTTAGCAGCGAATTCAAATTCAAGAGCGATCTTGGAGCGGACAGGGTAACGCTTGGAGGCGGTGGTGGGCTGCTCCTCGAGCACGCGCTTCTGGCCGACGACGGGCGAGCGCAGCGTCCGCCGCGGCGCGACTTCTGCCATTTGAGGCGCGAAAGTGAAGCGCGCGTGTAGGAAATTCCTATACGGCGGCCGATATTTCGCGCGTACTGCACGCGTCGTTTCAAGCAGGTCGTGGGGTTAGTGTGTGAATCCAGAAAGAATACCTCCCCCTACCCCTTTGGGTCAAATTGGGTCTTCGTTGGTACCGAACATGAATCCAAATCGGTATCACACACGTGTTTTGGGACGCTCGGGAGCGCCCGACTCGCGACTATAGGGTCCCTACAAGAGAGCACCCTCAAAATGCGCCATCTGCACCCGCGGCGCGTCCAAGCTCTCGCGCAGGGCAGCCATCGCCGCTTTGCGGCAGAGCGCGCTCAGCTGTGCGAGGGAATAGCCCTCGGTCAGCGCGACGAGCCACTCGAGCGACACGTCACCTGCGCCGGCCGCGTCCGTGGCCGCTGCCTGCTCTGCCGCCTCGTGCTCTGCCGCCTTCGCCCACGCGACGGGGGTGCTTGCGAGCAGCTGATGCTGGAGGAGAGCGCGCCTCTGCACAGCGTCCGGCAGGCCGACGTGCAGGTGTACGTCGAGACGACCGGGGCGCAGGATGGCAGGGTCCAAAAGGGAGCGCTCGCGCGTGGCGCCCAGTAGCACGAGGGGCGGGCTGCCATCGCTGCCGTGTTGGCGAGCGCCGTCTAGCTCGCACAGCAAGAGCGAGAGCAATCTGTCCATCGTCCCCTCTGTCGTGGTGTCCGCCCCGCGCACCTGATGAGGGAGGCAATCAAGAGGTCCTCAAAGGCAATCAATAGGCAATCAGAGGTCATCGGCGGGTGTCCGCCCCGCGCACCGGAGCTAGCGACTCGAGGCCATCCAGGAAGAGGATGCACGGCGCGGCGGCGCGCGCGGCGCCGAGGAGCCTCGCGAGGTTGCGTTCGGACGCGCCCACTGTGGAAGAGATGAGCGCCGCGGCGGGCACTTCGACGAAATTGGCCGCGGCCGCCGCGGCCACGTAGCGCGCGAGGGTCGTTTTCCCACAGCCGGCAGGCCCGTGCAGAAGCACGCCGCCCAGCGGGCGCACGCCCAGGGCCGCGAGCACGTGTGGCGAGCGCAGCGGCGCGATCAAGCTCGCCAGCAGGGCCTCTCCAGAGGGCATCGTGCGCAGCGCCTCGAGCGCCGCGGCCGCGGAGATACCATCTCGAGCACCACTCGGAGATAGCGTCGGCAGCCGGAGCGCGCTCAGAGCACTCGATCGCGCTGCATGCATGGCAGCCCACCTGATGAGGGAGGGGGCGATCGGGGGCGATGAGAGAGGCAACCATAGGCAAGCGGGTCGATCGGTCTCTCATGCATCACAGCCCACCATTCAGCCTCGCTCGGCCGGCCAAGGGGCACACTCAGGCCACCAGCCTCCGCCCCGTGTGCCTCGCCCACTTCGGCCGGCCGCTCGTGCTGCTCTTCGTCGCGAGGCTCCTCGGCCACCACTTGCTCGCATGTCAGCTCTGCCAGGAGGAGGGCTGATAAGGGAGCAATGACAGCAGCCGCGTTCGGATCCCCCTTGATGACTGTGGAAGCTTGGCCTAACGGCCAAGCGACCTGAAGCTCAACGAGCACCAGGCAGCTCGTCGTCGCCTCGACGGCATACAAGTAGAACTTGGACACGTCGGCCTGTGCGCCAGAGGCCATGCACTTCACGTGCTTGGCAGCGAGGCGGTCCTTGAGCCCCTCGACGACACCTGAGCCGCCGACGACTGCTGACCACGTCGCCGCTGTGGGAAGGCTCTCCCATTGCTTCTGGAAGGTTTTGGCGTCGATTTTAGCCGCGGGAGACAAAGCGAGCACCGGCGCCGCAGCTGCTCGCGCCTTAGCCTTCGCCGCTGCATCCGCCGCCTCCGTTGCCTTCGAATCCGCCTCCGCCGCCTTCGTTGCTGCCTCCGACACCTCCGCCGCCTCTGCCGCCGCTCGTTCCCGCCTCCACGCCGCAGTTGCCGCGTGCTGGCACAGGCCGGCGAGCTGCGCGCCACACAGCCCGTGCGCGTCCGCGCCGACCGCTCGCACGGTCGCACGCATACGGTCGCCGGCTTCTCCGGACGGCAGCAACTGCTCTGCGAGCGACTCGAGGATAGCCGAGCGCTCCGCCGGAGAGGGCGCTCGCAAGCCCAGCTGGTGGTGAAGGCGACCACTGCGGCGCACTGCCGCGTGCAGCGCCTCGGGTTCGCGACAGACGCCCACCGTGTACACAGCCGATGCTCGCAGCTCCTGCAATGCGTCGGCCACTTGGAGCGCCAAGCGCGACTCCATGCTGCCGGGCAGCGCGTTCGCAGGTGCGAGCGCGTGCAGCTCGTCGATGATGAGCACGCAAGGCGCTCTGGCACGCGCCGCATCCAACTCGGCGTGCAACGCGGCCTCGGCGCCTCCAATACGCGGACGGCACACGCGCTCCACGCTCACGCGCACGATGGGCCACGAGAGCCGTCTGCCGAGCGCGTCGACTAGCCTCGTCTTGCCGCAGCCTGCCGGCCCGTGGAGTAGCGAGGCGCCGCCAATCGATGCGGAGAGCGCGGCGTCGATACGAGCCGCCAGCTGCGCCAGCGCGTGCGCGTCCGCGGGCTTGTTGGCGTCGGAAGGCATGAATCGTGACGCGTGAATGTGAGTGAGTGCGTGACGTGTGACCTCTTCCCGCACGAAACCAAAATTGCCATCGCGCACATCTCATGCCCATTTCTCCGTCGGCGCGCTATTCCTTAAAAAAAAGCGATTTGTGAGCGCCGCATGTCAAACGTCTATTACGTCAAAAAACAAGTTTTGCAAAATTGTGACCTCCGCGTCACGCATCTGGGTCTCTGACTTTTGTGCACCGCAACGCGCGCGCAGCGCGACGCACGCTTGTCACGGTTAGGTGCGAACAAACCCCTCTTGCGGGCTTGTATGCGTGCCGCGCTACCGCCACGCCCTCTGGCCGGGGCGATTGCGCAGCGCAACTTGTTATTGGTTGCCACTGCGTGCGATCAAACGTCGGTGCTCGACTCGTGTTGCTTTTCGTTGTGCCTCGAACAGGTTGATCATGACAGATGCTCTGGAGGCGACGCCCATGGAGCTTGCGGAAACCACCAGTCCAGCGGCGGACGGGCCCAGTCGACCCCCATCAACAAGCGATCCGATGGAAGGTTGCCCCACACTCCCCGCGATTCCCGATGCTTACGGCACATCTGTTGAGTCGGCAGCCGAGCTACATGCGCAAGGGGCACAGTTGCCGGCGGCGGCGAGCAGCGGGTCTGGTTGTTTTGCGAAACTTCCGGACACGCACGTCGTCACCATTCAGCCCCTTACCCGAGCGATCGTCAACGAAGAGCAGGTGTGCGTTTGCACGGCACTCATCTCATCATCCCCGAGTCAGCACGGGCTACGTACCAGCGAGCATAGCCCGTGACCAGGTCATGCACGTTACCTGCTCCCTGCATGCTGACAGCATACCCTTGTGTCGCGTATCGCGCCCGTGCTTGTTTTCAGTGTCACACGATCCTCATTCCAGCCGCCTCCGTCGTCGGGCTTGAATCGGTTGCACAGCACGTGGCATGCGCTACCACGTCATTGCAGCAGGCTTGGCTCTCGGCGGACACCTCATTGCTTGGCTACGGTACAGAGGGGCGCCAGATTGCTGACCAGATCGCGCCTGAGCCGGGTGTCACGCCCCTCATGGAAGTCGACCCAATGACTCTGCCAGCAGTCCCCCCCCGCCCCGTCGTGCTCGTGGCAGCAGCACTGAGTGGCACTGCCACCTCAGATGGGCGCGTGGATGGGCGCATTGGTCTCGCTGCTGCTGCTCCTGCTGCTGGCAACTCGACGCCCGTGAGCCACGGGCCTCTGGGCAATCGGCCATTGGTGCTGCCTTCCAACCCCAAGCGCGGAGCTAACGGCCCTCTTGCGCAGGAGCAGGCGGCGGCGCAGGTCCAAGCTGCTGCCATAAGGGCTGCACAGGCGGCGAGCACTTCCTATGACCAACCCCCCTCCAAGAGGCCTATGTACAAGGCCCGAGGGATGGCCCCACGCGGCCTGACGCAGAGCACTGGGCCCGTGTATGCTAGCTGTCGAGACACTCGAGCCCGCACGCCATCGACCCCGCTCTCTCCCCTCCTCTCTCGGAGGCATCCCCTTGTGTGCCTGATGTGCATCGTTTCACAACGCTCTCTTCTTGCGCAGGTCGGCCGGCATGCTCAACATGCTCAAGCCTGTGCAGCCGGTACCCGCAGCGATGGTCATTTCGGAGACGGTTGTGGTGAGCACTACCGATATCCGCTCCGACACTCTGAACTCGGAGCCGGGCCCAATCGTCGCGGCCTTCGCCGACCCAGAGCACGACATGAACATTGTCTGCGTCACCGCGACCCCTGCTGAGCTCGAGGCCACCCGGGAGGGCCCCAGCGAGCTGTGGGTGAAGCTCACCTTGACCGTATGCCACGAAGTATGCAAGGCCCTCAGCATGGATCGCCTCTCTCTCTTCCCGATGTCCGTGTGAGTGAGTGCTCCCCCATCACCGGACTCTCCTGAAGGCTGATGGCCGTCGCGTGCGCGTGCGCGCGTTGTGTGCCACCGTGTGTTTGCATCACAGGGACCCGACAACAAGCCCGTAGCCCTCGAGATCCACGACTGCGGCGCGTGCCTCTACTGCCTGGACAAGCCACGTTTCGGCGGCAAGGGAACCAAGCGGCAAAAGTGCGTCAACAAGAAGATGGCTCATGTGGGCCCCATCAAGGCGTGGGCATCGCTGCGCGTGACGTCCACGCAGGAGCTCCAGATGGTCGAGAATTTCTCCAACCGTGAGCCGCCCACCGAGCTCACGGATGCAGTGGAACAGAATGGGCCGCTACCGCTCGTATGGGCATTCCCACGGGCGCGCCGCGCGCGGCCGCTCCCGCCCGCCTACGTGCTTATGTACTACTGTGAGAAACGTGTGCCGCTTGACCGTCGCTACCTCTTCCGCTCACTCGAGTTCCGTGCCAATCCGACCAAGCGCAGCCTGGACAAGGTCGCCAACGACTTCAAGGTGTCCTCGATGCTCTCTCTCCCTTACGCAGAGGAGGAGGCGGGTACCCCTTCGAAGCTGCAGGCGCTGCAATCCATGCCAGTGGGCTCGCCAGCGTCCACCGAAGCCAGCGGCGAGCCACTTGCCGCGCCCGTCGTGCCCGCCGCAACATCAGGACCGCCCCCGAGCCTGATCGAGATCAACACGGCCATGGCGGAGGCGAGCATGGCGGTCGGCAAGGCGAGGGCGGCGGCAGTTCTTACTGGAGGCGCCTCTGCCGAGCCCGCGCGCAATGCCAATTCGAGCCGCGCGAAGCCGGTGCCGGTGGCGATGGACGGACTGTGCATTGGCACGCCCCTCGTCACGCTGGCAATGACGGAGGCGATCCATGCGAGCAATCAGAGCCTCCAAGCTAAACTTGCCGCGAGCCAGGGCAAGCCGCTACCCGCCAAGCCTAAGCCGCGCAAGCCACGTCCTCCGAGTACCAATGTGCCCGAGGCAGCCATCAGGGGGGAGGATGACAAGTCCAAGGGGGCCTCGAAGGGGACCGAGCAGCAGCACAAGTTCATGTGGAACTTCGACGCGAATTGTGGCCGCTTGCCAACGTCAGAGGAGGTGCAGCAGCATCTGCGCTCGCTCGGCTGCGCGATGGGCGGCGCGATGGGCAGCGGCCAGATAGGCTGCGGCCAGATGGGCGGCCTGCCGGGCGGCGCCATGGGCGGCGCCATGGGCGGCCAGACGGGCGGCGCCATGGGCGGCGCCATGGGCGGCGCCATGGGCGGCACGTATGGCACGCAGCACATGTGCATCCCGATCAACTGGCTCACGCCCCACGCGCTCAGTCACAGTGCGGCGCCCGCTGCCCCCGAGCATGAGAGCGGGGGGATGGTGGCCCCTTCATCCATTGGAGCACAGTCCATGATGGCGATGATCGACGGCAGCCTGCTGCGCGCGGTGGTGCAGATGGAGGGGGGTGGCCATGCGTGCCTTCCGTTCACGCTTGCCACCGCGGCGCCGCATGGCCTCTGCTCCACCATCGTGCCCATCGAGCAGCTCGACAGCACCGGACCACCAAAGATGACCATCCCTGCGCCGGACCCAGCCAGTCATGACTTCGTGAACACCCCCATCGCCCCCATCGAGCAGTACACGCCGCCGCAGCTCACCGAACGCGCGCCGCCGCCCGCCGACGTACTCGATCTGGTCGCCCTGGAGCGTGGGGTCGAGCGGATTACATCGCCCTCGAGCGCACCGGCGCCACGGAAGCCAGCGAAGGCCGCGTCGATGTCCACACGCGATGAAAAGGCCGTCAAGGCGGCGGTTTCGGCAGCAAAGGCGGCGACAAAGGCGGTCAAGCACCCGACGATCGGCAATGCTGCCAGGGCCGCCGCACTCATGGCTGCGAGCTCGAAGTTGGTCGCTGCAGCCAACATGCTCGTCACGTCATCCGAAGCTTCGGATGCGCGTTCAGCAGCTGTGCGCCACCAAGGGCACCCATTGCTTCTGCCCTGTAACGAAGACGGTGATCCGCCCACAGTGTCTACGAACGCGGCTGCCGCCGCCGGCGCAGCCGTCGCTGCCGCCGCCGCCGCAAATGCCGCAAACGCAGCGATGGCGGCAGTGTCAGGTGATGCCACAAGCACTGCCACTTCCGCGGCAGTGGAGGCCGCTGCCTCGTGCGAAGGTAACGCGGCGGAAGACGGCAAGGCGGCCAGCAAGCCAGCACACCCCACCTCGCAGGTGGCGAGAACAGGCAAGCTTCCGCATCTACCGTCGACGGCTGGCGCTGCCGCCGCTCGCGGCTCTGCGGCAGCCAAGCCTCGCCCATCGTCCAGGAAGGCCATTGCCGCCTTCCTGAGTGTGGGCCTCGAGCCGAGCCATAGCAGCACCCCACCACAGCCGCAGGCCAAGCCTATGGGTTCGTCACAGCCGCAGGCCAAGCCTTCGGGTTCGTCACAGCCGCAGGTCAAGCCTCTGGGTTCGTCACAGCCGCAGGCCAAGCCTCTGGGTTCGTCACAGCCGCAGGCCAAGCCTATGGGTTCGTCACAGCCGCAGGCCAAGCCTATGGGTTCGTCACAGCCGCAGGCCAAGCCTATGGGTTCGTCACAGCCGCAGGCTAAGCCTATGGGCTCGTCACAGCCGCAGGCTAAGCCTTTGGGTTCGTCACAGCCGCAGGCTAAGCCTTTGGGTTCGCTCAAGCCCAAGTACGCACCTCCGACGGTTGCACCGGTGGCATCAGCGGCGCCGACGCCAGCGGCCACGAGGGAGGATCAGGGTGCAACAGCAGCTACGGCGCCTCCACCCAAGCGCCGGCGCACGTCACAGTCGGCCTTCTGCGGCCCGACGTGCAGGCGATGTGGCATGCCCTCGGCAGACGTGCAGCTCCAGATGGGCATGTGCCCCGAATGTGCCCTCGAGTACGTGCTCGCGGGGATGCCAACCTCCGACCGCCAGATCGCCGCCGCACAAGCGGCCTCGAGCCAAGGGGCGGGGCGTTCAGAGGCGCGTGCGATCGCGGCCGCGGAGGCGCCGAGGCGCGCGGCCCGCGGCCGACGACTCCAGCCAGCCGCGTTCGCCGAAGACGAGCTCGAAGGTGCCTTCGAGGGCTCGGCGGGCTCCTCAGGACGAGAGGACGAGGAGGACGAGGAGGACGAGGGCGCCGTCGAGGGCGATGCAGTCGAGGACGGGTCTTGGTCGCCCAGGAATGCGCGGGGCAGCGGGCAGCTCGGCCGTCGTCGAGGCCGTTACGGCAAGCGGCGCCCGACGTCGGAGGACGTGCTCGAGGCTGAGGCCCTCGGTCTGCATCGCTCGACGATCTGGAGACGTAAGCAGAAGCTACTCCAGCTCGAGCGGCAGGCGCTGCAGGCGGCCTCTCGTCACTCCCTCGTGCAGCGCCGCCGCGGTGAGCACCGCGGCTCGAGCGGTGAGGCGGCCGACGACACTGGCAGCGAGAGCGCTGGAGGTGGCGGCGAGAGCGGCAGAGACGGCGCCGACGCTGGAGGCGGCGGCGAGAGCGGCAGAGACGGCGCCGACGCCGCCGAAAGTGAGGCGGGCAGCAGCAGCGACGCAAAGGTGCTCACCGAGGAGGCCACTTTCGTGGCAGCGGCAGCCGCAGCCACGGTTCAGGGACGCGGGCGCGGGCGAGCACGTGGGCGTGGGCGTGGACGTGGGCGCAGCCAGACTGTGAGCCGTGGGCTGCCCGGCCGACCACGCATGCTTTTGCGCCCCGAGCTCGAGCTTGAGGGCGAAGAGGACGTGACGCAGCAGGTGCGCGTGAGCGGCTCTGTCGGGGGTCTGCTGCACTTCCTGCACTGCGCCGTGTGCTTGCAGGTGCTCGAGCGCACCGTGGTCGCGCCTTGCATGCATCGCTTCTGCCAAGAGTGCGTTGAGAAGTGGCTACGCGTGGGCCGGCATGATTGCCCTGAGTGCAAGCTCCACACGCACACGCGGCGCGCGTTCAAGCGTGATGTACGCATCGACAGCCTCATCCAGAATCTTATCGAAGAGGGCACGATCGATGACACGCAGGCCGCACACGACCCGGAGGCCGTGCTTGTGCGCATGCCTGCCCTCGAGAGCGTGCAGCTGGCCCTCGCGAAGAAGAAGAAGAGCGCACGGCGTGTCGCGTATTACGCCCGCCGCGGCCGGGATGCCAATGTCGCGTTCGCTGCGGGCATGCCGACGCCTGATGAGGTGGCGACGGGCGGTGCGGCCGAGGCGGCGACGAGTGAGGCGGGCTCGAGCTTACGGCAGTTGCCTTGTGCGCGCGCGACTACGCCGCCTTGCATCTTTGTGGCGGAGGACGATGGCGAGGAGGGGATGGAAGACGAGGAGGGCGAGAGCGAGGACGAGGATGGCGAGGATGGCGAGGAGGACGGGGAGGAGGGCGAGGGCAAGGGCGAGGACGAGGACACGGCGATGGACGAGGCCAAGGTGAAGCAGTCCTTCGTGCCTCTCACTGATGGTGCGCCCGTCGCCGCGCCCGTCGCCAAGCGCCCGCAGCCTGAGGCCGCCGCGCAGGTGAATGGGGAGGTGGAGAAAGAGGTGGTGAAGGGGATGGTGGAGAAAGAGATGGAGGAGGAGGAGGAGGAGGAGGAGGAGGCTGCGGGCGAGGCCTTGTATGAGGCAGAGGCAACTCGGCTCTCGCAGCACTCAGGGCCGCCGACCGAGGAGAGGGAGGGAGACGCTGAGAATGCTCTCGACGACGAGGAGGAGGGCGTCAGCTATGAGGAGGAGGGCGTCAGCGACGAGGAGGAGGACGTCAGTGACGAGGACGAGGACGAGGACGCGGACGGTGAGGAGGAGGACGCGCGGGAGGATGCAGAGCTGGCAGAGGGGCTGGTAGAAGAGATGGTTGAGGAGCTGGTTGAGGATGAGCAGCAACCCCAGCTTGACGCAGGCCCTGCCGTCGAGGAGAACGGCATGCAGAGCGGCGACGATACGGTGCTGCTCATGCACATGGAGCAGAACGCCCAATAGGACGCCCAGTAGGCCCTGCGAATAGGACGCGAGGCCGTGGAGAGCAAGCAGACGTCCGCCTAACATGAGGAGGCGGAGTTTCTCCACGAAGTGCACGTGGTGTCCGTGCATGAGGATGCAGAAGAAAGAGGGTGGACTGATACGGACTGAAGGGTTGCATGTGCGGCGCGCTGTGATAGCCTCTATGGATGGCGCGCTGAGCGTGTGGCTATCATGAGCCCATGGAGGACGTTCACATTTGCATGGAAAGGCTGGCGTCTTGCGCGGCTTATGTAAAGAGATGTGGTTTTGGCTCATGAGGGGACAGGCGATGTAAGAGAGGGAGAGAGGGCTGTATGGGCGTACCCGCCGTGCCACGCTTGTTTGGCGGCGCGCGTGGCTGTGACGATGGCGCCCAAGGTGACGGACATGGCGCCCAATGTGACGGACAGGCCCGCCATACAAGGGCTTCTTGCCCTCTGCTTGTGCCTTGTGCGTTGGCGGGATGAGCAGGTTCGTCTGGGGCGCCGCACCGGACGAAAATAGGCGCGAGTCGTTCGGTTGTGTTTACATCGTCACGCTGTGCTGTGACCCGTGCGTGTCGAACGCCTACCGAACGGGAACGGAATGTGAATCGCATGGGCATGCCTGAAGAGATGCTTTGACATCGTTCCCGTCGATCTAACGCAATGTGATATCACAGATACAAGTCGTGCATCAACGGGATAGCGCCCAAGGGCGCTGAAAAGGACTTTGAGAAGCTGGCTGGCATCTGCGAAGCTGTTGTGTGCGTCAAGAGGACCCTGCCTGGGGAGGAATCCTCAGTGATCCGCTGCAAGGCGAATCCATTCGACCTCGTATGTGAGTGCAAGGGCAGCCGCAAGATTGGCATTTGCGCTCACATTCTTGCAGTCACGCACTGCTGGGTCAAGGAAGGGACCCTGGACGAGCAGAGGCGGCTTTCCTTTTGCAATGTACGGCTCATGACCCAAGCCCTGACGACGAAGAAGGGGGCGAAATGGATGAAAGGCAAAAGGGCGACAAAAGTACTCCACTACCTGTACAAGGAGGTTGACAGCTCGGACGATGAAGCAGACGTAAGCTTCCTCCCTCGCGTCACATGGTGAGAAATGTCTCTCTGCATCAGAGAACCTCTCACGCTGAGGTCGGCGAGCCTCACACCCTAGATATCACATGATACAACATGATACAACATGATACAACATGATTTGCCATGATATACTCATATCCCATGATATAACATGATACTGATAGATATAAAATGATACAATTGTATCATTGTAAAGGTCAACATTGTTCGTCATCTCATATCCCAGGTCATGCCACTCCGGTATCAAGTCCATATATCATGTGTCTCACAAGATGATACCGGAGTGGACATGATACGGGACATGAGATTTGTAAGCGATGTATCATCATTTCATTTTTTGTGATATCATGTTGGTATCATGTTTTCCAAAAGGCGAGTTATATCATCATATATCATGTCATGCATTTGTATCATGAATATATCTATATATCATGTTTCGACGAGGGACATGATACAAATGATACAAGATGATGATACACATGATACACAATGATATAATGAAGATATATGATGATATATAATGATATCTTGTATTGAAAATTCCCTTTTCTTGTATTGAAAATTCCCCCAATCCCGGGATAAAGGCGACAACCGCGCGAATCGATGTGGTACATGTGCAGCCCTCTCGCAGTCGCGCCATGAGTCGCGCGCGCATGATGCCCTTTCTTTTTTCTTTTTTTGTTGCATCAGGCTTCAGGGCCCAACGGCGAGGTTTATTCCCCCCTCCGCCAGCACGAGCAACGGCGATGATGAGGTTTATTTTTTTTCCCCCTCGAGCTGGCGCGCGAACCTTGGCACACTGCCCGCCTGCATGCGTTCCCTGGCCCCCCGCCCATGTGCTACTTGCCACGGCGGACTCCTATCAACTTGGATCTTGGATACGCGGGGAGCGCCGGCCTGTGCCCCACCACTTCGTGAGGGTGGGCTCGCAGATCACCGGTTGCTCTAACCTTTACCCGCTTAACGCTTCCCAGAGCGTGTCTAAGATTTGGTTGCAGGTCTTCACTGTGTCTTGTTTCGCTGTTAACAAAAGAGTCCATTTATGAACGAGCTGATCCGTGTCTGTGAGCGCGGCACGCGTTGCATGTCGCGAGCATGAGAATGAAGCGGCTGTGACGTGTGCGAGGTGTTGCCCTTCTTGCTTTTGAGTTCGGTTTGTGCGTGTTGGTGTGTTGTGAATGTTGCTTACGTGTTGTGAGTATTAACATGAATGAACGAGCTTTCTGCACCTTTTTGAGCCCAGCCAAGCGCACATGGACCGCCGCGGCCGCGATGCCGAGAGCAGCCGTGGCAACGGTCGCGATCACGGACACCGTGACCTCAATCGCGACCGCGACTTCAATCGCAGTCGCCAGGATGACCGACAAGTTGAGCGTGGCAGGGCTTGGGATCGGCGCTACGATGACTTGCGCGACAACGACAGGCACGGCAGGGGTGGTGACCGCGATCGCGGCCGAGATCGGCACGACGATGGCCGGCCAGTTTACGATCGGCGCGACAGGGATGATCGCGATGGACGCTCCGTCGACCGGCGCGTCAGGCCTCCGGTTGAGCGCGACTATGACCGAGGATACGACGGCCGCAACCGCCGCCGCTACGACGACGACGACGAGCCCGCGCCGCGGGAGCCCGAGCCGCAAGCCGAGCACCCCGCTGAGGCGCCGTCTTCGCCGAACCGTAGTGCCGCAGATATGGTCAAGGCAATTGTCGAGCAGGCCAAAATCAGGGCAATTGTCGAGTTGCAAGCCATGGATCGATTGGAAGCGGAGCGTTGGGCAAGTCTGTCGATGGTCCAGCCAACCTGCGCGGCACGTCAGCCGGAGGATCCTCCAGTCGGACAGTGGGTGGCAGCTCCGATGCCCGTGCCCACGTCGCCGTGGATGATGACTCAAGAAGCGCAGTGGCCGTTGGGAGCCATGCCACCAATCAGTACCTGCACAGCCGCTGGTGGCACCAGCGCTGGCGGCGCCACCACTGGCGGCGCCAGCTTTGGCAGCGTCTCCGTTGCTGCTGCTGTTGCTTTTCCATTCGTAGCTCCTCCTCATCCTCTTTCTGCTGCTGCCCCTGCTGCTGCTGCTGCTGCTGACGCCGCCTTAGTAGACCGACATCGTGCGCGGCACGATTGGCAGTGTCCACAAGCACTTGGTGGCGGCGGTGGCGGCGGCGGTGGCTGCGGCAGCGACACTGCGGCCGAGAAGGCGGATGCGATCAACGACGGTGACGATGAGCTGGAGGCCGGTGACGCAGGGCAAAACAGTGAACGCACGTACGAGAGCGACGACGACGTGGTCGAGTGCGTAGGCAGCGCCGCCGCTGTTGCGGCCGCCGCGGCCGAGAGGCGTCGAGCACGCCGGAGGCCGGTGATCACGGTCGATCTCGACGACGACGACGATGTGCCAGTGGAGGAGGTGCCAGCGGCGGCAGCGCCAGCGGCGGCGGCGCCTGCGGCGGCGCTGCCAGCGGCGGCGGCGCCAGCGGCGGCGCTGCCAGCAGCGGCGGTGCCAGCGGCGGCGCTGCCATTGGCGGCGGCGCCAGCGGCGGCGGCGGGGGGGGGGGGGGGCGGCGGCGGGGGGGGGGGGGGGGGGGGGACGCAGCTGCAGATGTGATTGCGTGTGCGGCGTGTGCGGTGGCTGTCGAGGCGGCGCCAGCGGGAGTAGAGGCGGCTCTGAGCTTCGATGCAGCGGCTCAGAAGCTAATCTCACTCGGTTTTGAGCGAGGGCAGGCACACGAGGCTCTGCGTCGCTGCGGGGGAGACTTGGAAGCGGCGATTGACGAGCTGCTTTCGGCATGGCAGACGTCAGGGCATGAATGGATCGGCAGGTGCGTCACCAGGGCGATAGATGGCATCGAGATCGACGCGCGGGTGACCAAGTGGGTTCCCGCCGACGGCACCAATCCCGCGCTGTGGCACGTGCTCCACACCGATGGAGACGAGGAGGACCTCGACGAGGACGAGATGCAGGCGGCGCTGGAGGCCTTTGAGCAACGCACGAGGAAGCGCCCCTCGTCGTCGAAGGCGCCCTCATCGTCGAAGGCGCCCTTGTCGTCGAAGGCGCCCTTGTCGTCCAAGGTGCCCTTGACGTCAAGCGTCCCGCTAGCGGGCTCGGCCGTGCCGGAAGCAGCGCTGGTGCAACTGATGGCCATGGGCTTTAGTCGTGTGCAGGGGCAGCGGGCGCTGCAGCAGACGTCGAACGACTTGCAGGCGGCCCTCGACCTGCTCCTCGTGCCGACAGCTGAGTTGCCCTCGCCGCCGCCGCTGCCCTCGCCTCCTCCGCCGCCGGCAGACTTCTCTTCCACAAGCAGCAGCTCATCAGACGAAGAGGACACTACTGTGCTCAGCCAGCACTACGCGCTGCTGGCGTCGAAGCAGCCGCCGCGTGGCACAGCCCGTCGACGCGCTGCTGCCGCCGGCGGCGTCGCAGAGGGTAGCCGAGGTGCCTCGGCCATCCAACGTGCCTCCTCCGCCGGCCATGCCGCGAGCAGCAGCAGATGTGCGGGCGGCGGTGGAGCAAGCAGCAGAGGAGCGGGAAGCGGCGGAGTAGTCGGCAGTCGCGGAGTCAGCAGAAACGTCGGCGCAGGAAGCAAGAGAGAGGCTACGCTTGACGAGCCACGGGCGCCTGGCAAGCGCTCAGCCGATGCCTCCAACGCCGCACCACCGGCCGTCGCCCTTCCTGCCGTCGCCCGACCCGCCGACGCCCGACCCGCCGTCGCCTTCCCGGCTGACTGCTCAACGAGCGCGTGGTTTTCCAGGAGAGCGGCGCGGCATCGACTCGAGAGGTAGCGTTGTGTCCTGATGAACACGTCAGATGACGGTGAGCCAACGACGCAGTAACGACGCGGTGGGCGGTAACGACGCGGTAACGACGCGGGGGGTAAGTACGTAATGCGGTCAACCTAGTACTGGTTCAAAAACACAGGGGGGAGCCGCGCGTGAGCCCGTGACAACCCTCAGACAACCCGACAAGGACAACCAATTCGACCTATAGATCTGGTTCTGTACGGGGCATGGTAAGGAGGTTACGCGGTTTCGTCGCGCTACGGTACAAGTATCTCAGCTGATTCTGAGCGGGCAGTAACAGTGCCGTAACACCGGTTGTCGCGTCTGTCGTGTTAACGTTCACACCGCGTCACTCAGCTGCGCGTGCAAAAATGGCCTGTGCACATGCAGAACTTGTCTCCGGCCTCCCCGGGTATTCCCTCCTCTTAGAATTGTTCGGCCGGCCTCGTGAGACTCGAGAGCTCGTAATGCGATTGCTGCCTCCCGCGCTGGCGCTTCTCCGTGAGGTGTGCAAGGCAGCAAACAATGCCTGCTCCGACCAGGCGCTCTGGGAAACGTTGGTGCGCCGTGAAGATGGAGTCAGCCAGGACGGACTTGGCATCCTGGACGCGCGATGCCTGTACCGTCGCTTACGCCTTCGTGAAGTTTGCGGCTTTGAACTAATCGCCCGTGGCGAGAAGCGCATCGTGCAACCCAACGGCAGCGTGACGAGCGCCATGGCATCGGGCGTTTCCATCGACGCTCTCAATCCTTTTGATCGGCCATGCTGGTTATTGTTTGCCGAGGCCACGGCGGGCGGCCTCGTGCATAGGTTGGCCCCGTCCGGACAGTCGTCACGCGTGCACTTGACGCAACTGGATGAGGCCGCGGGCTTGCGCTGCCGCGGGTTCCGATCGGCAGCGGCTGTGGGAGAGCTGACGCGCGGAAACGCCACCGCACGTGCTCTGGGTACTCGGGGGGAAGTTGTGTTGCTCGAGCTGGCTCTTGTCGTGGAGCCACCGGGAGCGCCATCGTTCACACTTCCGGTATTCGGGCTGCTGCTGCCACCGGGCCCGCCCGTGGGCAAGGCGCCAACTTTCCGCGGGCAGTGCCGCTACTGCCTCGACGAGGATGATGGGTTGATCGCCCCGTGCGAGTGCACCGGCTCGGCACAATTGGTGCACCGCGGGTGCCTTCAGCGCTGGCAGAGACGGAGGAGCCTCGAAGGCCGAGATCATCGCCGTTGTGAGATCTGTAAGGCTGAGTGGCTCGTCCAGCTTGATGCGCTTGACCGCGAGGGCTCGGCCTCCTCGGTGCTCACAATGCCACGCTCGGCACTGCTTCAAGAGCAGTGCGCCGTGTGCGACCGCGCGACGATCACCATTGGCAAGCACTGCCTCGAGAACCGTGCGCCGCCACGCACCTCGCTAGCCCCGGAGCGCCTGACGCACAAGTCGAACTTGCTCGAGCTCGAGACGGTGCTGTGCGTCGACCTGCTGGCCATTAACGCAGATGGGGCTCCAGTAGCTCTAGATGGAGCCGCGGCCAGCGTGGACCTGAGTTCGGACCCTGGGGTCGCGATTCGCAGCACGCTGGATGGGCCAGTGGAGCGAAATCCGTTTGAGCGACGTTCCCGCAAGGAGCGAGCGGGTGGCGCGGCCTGTGCCGAGACGGTGCCGTTCCCGTGGCGCTCACGCGTCAAGGGTGCATTCAACGCCGCTCGCCACGAGATCACTGGCGTAGGGGGAGGCACCCTCCTACTTGGGACCGCTTCAGAGCTGCGCATGACGGTCCTTCGCACTATGCGGATGCCGGCGACGGTGGGTGGCATTCGGGGCTTGCCCTATGGGTAGCGTAGCCCCGACGCGTCCCCGGGCTGAGGAGGCAGCTACAAAGTCGCCGGCAAAAAGACTCTCGTCATGTCCGGCCCCGCGAGGTCGTGCCGCTGCGCTGGGTCCCGGATGCTATGCGTTGCTTCCTATAGATCGGCCTGGCGACGCCGCGCGGGGTTAATATCCGCGTTGGACGCGAAAGGCGAATACAGGCCGGATCCGGCGGGTGGTTTGCGACGGATTTCGCATTAAATCGAAACGACACCCCTTACGTTATCGCACAGAGACTTCACTGTCCCTTAAATCGGCTCTCGACTCTCAGTCACCGGCATATCGAAATCATCTCCAACGACCTCTTTTTTGCGCTCAACCTCAAGCTTGAGCCTATCTCGCACTTTCCTGGCATGAACCACCTCCTTCTTGCTCGCGACGCTGGAATGCGCCTCGAGTGCCCGTGAGATCTTATCCAGATCGACACTCAAGCACGCCTGGTGCAAAGCATCATCCGCCATGTATCGTGTAGTTACCACTAGTGGCGAAATGGGTTGAACGAGCACTGGGCCGGGAGGCGGGAGAGCTGGCGCGCTACGGTGGGGCACTCCTGTCGAAGCCAGCCGGCTTCGTGAGTTACTCGTGTGCCTGCTAAAGTGCTGTAGCTCTACGAGCGTATGCCCAGATTCACTTAGTGGGATGGCTCCAACGCTGCCACTCTGCTTCAAGTGCTTGTGAACTTCCACTCGAAGGCTAGTCTCAGCGACCTTCGGGGAACTCCAATTTGGGCTGGTGGCGGGGCTCGGCTCCGTGGCCTTCGGGGAACGACTTAAGGAACGACTCACGTTGGGGCTGGCGTGGGAAAGTCGCACTGGGCTGGCGGCAAGGGTAGGCTCAGTGACCGTCGTGGAACGATTTGAGAAACGATTCAAGTTGGGGCTGGCGGCGGAAAGCCGCGTTTGGCGCGCAATCTCCTCGAGTTTGGCTGACTCCGACACGTGCAAGTCAGCCAAATGTGCAAGCTCCAGATGGAGTATCCCTTCCGACGCATCTGCCTGGGCACGTAGTTCCCGCGCAGCGTAGTCTCGAAGTGATTGCTCGCTTTGCCCTCTCGCTTCATTCATTCTCACCACTGAGGCATCCATTTGCGCTTCAACCCGAGCCGAAAAAACTCGAAACTGTTTGAACAACGCATTCTCTGACGCCTCTGTCTGTGCCCGAAGTAGCTGTTCACTTTGCCGTAGAGCTTCCTCAAGGGCTGACACGCGGTTCGTCAAATGCATGACCTGTGTCTGCAAACCCTGAACCAACTTTGCCGTAACCTTCGACTCGGCCTTCCGTTGCAGCAAGCCTTCCACAGCAGCAACCTTTGCTTCAGCGCAGAAAACCTCGCCCGAAGCTTCGCCAGAAAACATGCCGAAACCACCCGCACCCACATTTGTTGCCGAGATCTGCTCTGCCAGTTTGCGCTTGATCAGCTCTCTTTGCTCCTCTCGCGAGAGGCGGTCGTTCGCGGCGATGGCTTCGGTGGATTGCGTTTCAGTGTCTGCGTCGTCACGCGCTGCTGGCGAGACCAGCGTTGGGGCCGGCGCCTTTCCGAGCTCATTGCCGAGCAGTAGTTCAAGCTGTGACGGCGAGGCCTTTAGGAAGAGGATCTGGCGAGATTGCTGCGGGGAGCGCCGGACGACTGGAATCGCCTCAAGCCTGGCTAGAAGCTCCGATTGCTTCGGTGTCAGCTGGCCCTCGGGCGTGCGGAGTGTGGCGTCGCTGATGAGACTCTTAGAAGCTTCGAGTTCGTGCGCCTCGTCTGCCTCGACCTCAGCTTGCGAGTACCAAGTCTGTGCCAAGTTTGCCGCTGCCTTATCCACGGCGTTTGTCATGGCCTGAGCTGCCTTGACCTCGGCATTTGCCGTGGCATTGCGGGCTACTTGCGATGCAGCGACCGCGGCAGTCAGCCTTTCCTCCTCATCCGTACGCGTGTGCAGCAGAAGTCCATCCACGCGCCCCAGCAGCTTATCCATCTGTTCCATCGTGCGACCCATCTTCGCACGAGAGGAGCGCGCGTCGGACGGCCTTGCCGGTAAAACATGTACTGTACCGGTAACAACCTATTGGCTGGTAAACGTTAAGTGCTCGAGGTGTGGCGCCAAGGTCTCAACGCCCTGGGGGCTCTCGACGACGAGCACGGCAGGCCTAGAAGCGTGATTGTTTCGTGTGTGCAGCCAGCGTCTCAGCGAAGGCGCCAGTCGCCTTCTCGATTGAACCCGGAGGATGGTCCCCCCGGACGCCGCCGAAGGCGAAGGAACGAGCGCGGGTCGCCCAAGGTAACATCAGACTCCTGATCACTCGACTGAGCCTGTGTCGTCCTGACAGACGAGAAGAAAAAGTTTGAAGTGATGCGACATACGAGCCGATACCGTACGACGGACGAATCACCGACTTACGACGACCGCCGGCGGGTGCGCCGTACACGGCGCACATCGGTCATCGCGACCCCCCAAGCTAGAGGTGAAATCAACATCGCATCCGTCCCGTGCAACTGGGACCCGCACTTCGTGTGGCAGCATGGCATACCCGCGCCCGCGCACACCGGCCGCTGGGCATGCGTCAGCGCACACGTGTAGCATCACGTCGTCGGCTCGTCGCATCATTTTCCTCCCCGTAGCGCGCGGCGCCTCGCCTCGGTGGCGGCTGAGCAGCCTTGTCACAGGTCCAGGTCGGCGGGGTCGAGCGCATACCCTGACTTGGGCAAGGCCCCAAACTCGTGGTACTTTTTGTCGCCGCCCCCGGCCATCTCGAAAGAGGCTGCGGGCGGCATCGGTTGCTCACGCAGAAATTGGCTCACGTGCGGTCGGCTGATGAAGAGTGCGTACAGGTCCGGAAAGTTGGCCTCGAGCGGCCGCGGGTCCTCAGCGTAGCACACGAAGAGCGCGTTCGTGCCCGATTCGACGGTGACGGAGACGAGCGAGACGGCCGCGTAGCCTATGAGGAAGGCCGCTGAGAGCGATTGCCACCATTGGGGCTGGTCGTCCCCGAGGGTCGCGCGCGCCCACACGCCGCAGATAAGCGAGCACACGAGGCCTGAGAGCAGCGACGAGAGCGTGAGGGCCGTCGAGATGAGCTCACGCTGCACGAGCGCATCGACCCCCGAGTGGTGAACGAGCAACGTCCAAGTGTCCCTTGAAGCGCGCGTGAACGTCTTGCCATAGAGGGCGACCTGCGACCGGGGCGACCGGGGCGACCGAAGCGAGTTGGCGATGGAGCAGGTGACGGGCGGGGGTGGGTGGGTGGGGCGCGCTTTGTCCTTGGCGAGATCGGCACGAGATCGGCGCGCGGTGGGGCTGGAGCACGGAAGGGGGCACGCGCAGGGGGCGTCGAGAGCGCGGCGGGTACCTGCGTGTAGGCAAGCTCATTGCAGAATTGTGTGAGCACGTCGAGGAAGCCGAGCAGGCAGAGAGCCGCCGAGCGCAGCCCGAACCGGTCGGGGCCGTTTTTCGACGCCGCGCTTGCCGCCGCACGCGCCGTCTTGAGGGCAGCCGCAACGAGCGCGCCCAGGCAGAGCGATCCAAACGATGTGGTGAGCGAGCGGCGGAGAGAGCGCGACGTGGGGTCGCGGGGCACGTGCGGCGACAAAAAGTAGTCCGAGGCGACGGTGCCCGCGACCGTCGTGTGCACGACGGCGCGCAGCAGCTGCGCCATCCATAGATAGGAGAGCATGAGCAAAACGAGCACGGTCGCCTGGTTGCGCATCTGGCTCGTGTACGAGACGGCGGCGGTCCAGATGAGAGTCCAGAGCAACATGACGCCCGCGCAGCCGATGGCGACGTACACGGTGCCCGGGTAAAGGCGCGTTAGCGACGCCACCCTCGCGAGCAGGTGCGCCGAGAACTCGACGCGGTGCCTGTTGGTGACGAGGAAGGCGAGGCACATGAGGCCCGCGAGCAACGAGAACACGCCGAGAAAGATGCCGGCCGCGCCGCCCTGCAGAAGGAGCCACAGACCGTTGGCCAGCGCGAGGACGACCCCTCCGATGGCGCCGAGCCAGATGAGCGCGCGCGCTCCCGAGCGGAGCAGTAACAGCCAGCAGGCGGCAAGCACGGCCGCGACAAAGGAGGCGACCACGAGCATGATGAGCATCTGGTGAGAGCGCTCTCCCTTCACGCGCTCGGGGTCGCCGGCGGGGTGACCTGCCGCTCCGCGCACGACGCTCACGCCGTTGGCGATTGCGATCGCCACAACGCCAAGCGCCTGCAGCAGGAAGAGGACTGCAAATGGCTTATCACGGTATGCCTCCGTATCGCCGAAGCGCTTTTTCGCGTTGGAGGCCGCGACGCCCAGCATTGGCTCGGAGGTGCCGGTCACGGGCAAACCGGGCAAGACCTCCGCCTCGTCCGGGAACGGCACCGACCCACCGTACATGACGGCGTGTAGCAAAACAGGGAAGGACGGAAGGGAGTGTTGGCGGCAGGGCGGTGACTTAGCGCGCGTTCGCGGGCACGTATGAACACTTCGATCTCCGACGGGGTTACATGTACATTGGGACTGCTTTTGAGCTGTTCGTGAGGAGGAAAAATCTCGCTTCCAGAACTGCACCGAGTTCCATGTCCAGGAGTCGATTTTTAGCGATGCTTGCGTTCCTCGCGCGGGCACGCTCGTCCTTGCACCAACCGCCTCCGCTGCTGCGCGGCTCCGCTGCCAGGTTGGCTACCGTCGCTGGCAGCGGCAGCGGCAGCAGCAGTAGCCGCCGCGCTGGTAGGGGTCTTTTGATGCAGCAGCCGGCAGCCACCGCCGCCGCTCCCGAGGCGGCCGACGCTTCGGAGCTTGCCGACACGGGCATGGAGCGCGCCAACTTTCTGAAAAAGATCATGGAGCAGGACCTCGCATCGGGCAAGCACAGCCAGATCGTGACGCGCTTCCCGCCCGAGCCCAACGGCTACCTGCACATTGGCCACGCCAAAAGCATCTGCGTCAACTTCGGGCTGGGCGAAGCATTTGGCGGCGTGACGTACATGCGCTTCGACGATACGAACCCGGACAAGGAGGAGCAGGAGTACATCGATGCGATACAGCAGGATGTCCGCTGGCTCGGCTTCGACTGGAAGGTGCCCGAGCGGCTCACGCACGCGTCCGACTACTTTGGGCGCTTCCACGAGATGGCGGTGTTGCTGATCAAGCGTGGCAAGGCGTACGTCGACTCGCTGACCGCGGAGGAGATGCGTGAGTACCGCGGCTCGCTCACGCAGCCCGGGCGCGACTCGCCCTACCGCGAGCGCTCCGTCGAGGAGAACCTCGCGCTCTTCGACAAGATGACGAAGGGCGAGGTACCCGATGGCGAGATGGTCCTCCGCCTCAAGATTGATATGAGCTCGCCCAACATCAACATGCGCGACCCGCCGGCGTACCGGATCAAGCGCAACTCGGAGCACCCGCGCACGGGCACCCAGTGGAAGGTCTATCCCATGTATGACTACGCACACCCGCTGACCGACGCGCTTGAGAGCATTACGCACTCGCTGTGCACCCTCGAGTTTGAGGATCACCGGCCCCTGTACGACTGGCTGATGGACCATCTGGCGGACCAGCTGCCTGCGCGCCCGCGCCAGATCGAGTTCTCGCGCCTCAACCTGCAGTACTGCGTCGTCTCGAAGCGCAAGCTCCTCCAGCTCGTCAATGAAGGCCACGTGGCAGGTGCGCTGAGGGCCTCTGATTGCCCCTGATGACCGCCGCTGATGACCGCTGATGACCGCTGATGACCGCTGATGACACTCTGGCAGGGTGGGACGATCCTCGCATGCCAACCATTCGTGGGCTGCGCCGGCGCGGCGTGCCGCCCGAGGCGATGCGCCTCTTCGTCGAGCGCACGGGCGTGTCCAAGGCGGACAACAACATCGACTACTCAGTGCTTGAGGACTGCGCGCGCGAGTGCCTGGACAGCTCCGCGCCGCGCGCGATGGCGGTGCTCGAGCCGCTGCGTGTGGTGGTCACCTCCTGGCCCGAGGGCCAGGTCGACATTCTCGACGCACCGATGCATCCCAAGCTGCCGGAGCTCGGGCGGCGCGCGATCCCGTTCACACGCACGCTGCTCATCGAGCGCACCGATTTTGAGGAGGCCCCGCCGCCCGGCTACCAGCGGCTGACCCCCGGCGGCGAGGTCCGGTTGCGCTACGGGTACGTTATCAGATGCGACGAGGTGATCAAGGACGCCGACGGCAACGTGGTCGAGCTGCGATGCACGCACGAGCCCGACACGCGCCAGGGTGCGGGGCGCAAGGTCAAGGGCATCATCCACTGGCTGAGCGAGCCGCACTCGAGCCGCGCCAAGGTGAATCTGTACGATCGTCTGTTCAAGGTGCCAGACCCGGGATCCGGCGGGCGCGAGTTCTTGTCGGATGTCAACCCTGAATCACTCAGCGTGCTCGAAGGTTGCGCGGTCGAGTCGTACGTGGCGGATGCGGAGCCGGGCACTCGGCTTCAATTCGAGCGCGCCGGCTACTTCTGTGTCGACGCCGCGAGTGCTCCGGGAGCACTCTCGCTCAATCGCGTCGTCACTCTTCGCGACACTTGGGCGCTGCCGAAGGTGGCCCCTCCGCCACGCAAGGCCGCGGAGAAGGCCGCGATGGCGGCCAAGGCCGCGGAGGGAGCCGCTGCTCCCGTGCCGGCTGCGCCGCCTTCGAGCGCCGCGGCCACGCCTGGCGCAGGCGCTGCGGCTTTCGCCGAGGCGAAGCGTGTTGCGAAGGCGACGGCGGCGACGGCGGCCAAGGCGAGGAACCACGCGAAGCAGAAGCGCGAGAAGGCGACCGCGGCACGGGCGGCCTTTGACAGTGCGGTGGCGGCGGCCAAGTGAGGCTCCAGTCGCCGCTTGTAGAATAAGTGCAGCTCGCGGAGAAGCGAAGGCTGCCTAGATGTCCACTTTTACTCGGGCTGGCGGCCCGCGAATCAACATTTCGTGCCGAGCCTATTTCGACTTAATATGTGCGCATGTAACGTGTTCACGGTAGCGGGGCACGGCGTTACTCTTTACCATGCTCTTTACTGTGTGTGTGAAATTGTCGAATCGCAATCGGCATTCGTAGGCAATCGCAGCATATCGCAATGGCACAACGATCGGAGGCGGTGCCGGCTCTCGGCCCACTCGGGCGCGGCGCGTCCGCGAGAGCCGAGACGACTCGTGTCTCGCGTCCCGACACGCTCGTCCGTAAATCGTGAATGCTTTCAATCGTCAAGAAACGATAGCATCGTCCGGCGCCCGGCGGTCGACCGCTCCGGAGCGACGCTGCACGCTCACGACGGAGTCGGAGATAGGAGATACGGGACCTATTCATATAATCATATGCATGACGCAAGAGGCATCGCATCTTCGCACGTGTGCGAGCTAACTAGAAGAACTGCAATACTGAAACTATTATTCTATTTCACCCAAAGGGGTAGGGGGAGGTATTCTTTCTGGATTCACACACTATCCCCACCACCTGAAGACCTGATTTTGAACTCAGTGATTCACCCATGGATTCACCCAAAGGGGTAGGCGGTAGGGGGAGCGTATTCTCGTTCTCGGGATTCAGCATTCACGACACCTCGCTCTATGCTCTATCGGACTATCCCCACCGACGTGATTTTGAACTCAGTGCTAAGCCAATGATTTAGGATACATTGAGGTGAGCCTCACATGCAACATATCGTAGCTATTGGTAGTCGAGACTAGTACGGAGACTCAGTCTCTCGCGGAGTGTCTCTGGCGAGACAGTGTGTAGAGAGTGACGCGTCGTCCGGTCGACCGCGAGTCCGCGACGGGACTCGGGAGCGACGGCAGCTCGAGACGCAGGCGTCGAGCCCGTCGAGCTACCCGGTTCCCCGCGTTACTGCATTAATTTTTCTGATATCTGCTATCACGACACGTAAGAACGCACAACATTTGAGAGCCTCGCATGCATGGGCACCACACTAATCAGACGACAATTAACCTTTTTTGGAACACATTAGTTAATCATGCTTCATGAGTGTGTCAGATGGAGGCACCTTGACGCCCCCGATGCAGCTGATTACGCCCATCGGTGAGCGGATTGGAGCGCACCGCGTGCATGCCCTCGACGGTTGTGTTGGGCGGCGGTCGCTGGTGCGCCGCGGGCATCACAATGTTGGTCTTGTGGTTGACGACCAGCAGCGGGTTGGGGTTGTTGATCACGTCCTCGTTGACCGAGATACCATCGAGATACTGCTTGAGGATGGAGCGCAGGTCGCCATTCTCGCTGCGCAGTCGCGCCCTCTCGCGTTCGATGGCCAGCACATCGAGCAGCACCTTGTTGTACCGCTTGAAGAAGTTGTCGAGGCAGTTCCACTCCTCGACAGGCTGACCATCTTTGGTAGCGGCCGCGGACTGTAGCGAGGAGCGCACCTTGTCGGCGTCGAAGGATGCCTTCTCCTCGTCCTCAACGGAGGATGCGTAGAAGGGGAGCACCTTCTCGCGCTCCGTCTCGAGATATCGGCAGAGCTCGGCGTGGCTCAGGATGCGCTCCGCCACCTTTTTGCGCTCGGTGAGCGTGCTGATGGCGGCATTCGAGTTGATCGAGAGCTCTTGCAGCCGCGCAGCCTCGCGCTCGCGGAACTTGTTCATGCGACCCTTGAGCTCCTGGAAGTGGCCAAAGATGGCATCCTTCTCCGCCTTCATCGCCTTGTTGCGCTCCTCGCACTTCCTAGCGTTGGTTGCGAGCTTCTGCTTCCAGTGAGCAATCTGGTCTTGCAGCCGCTGCAACCGACGCATCTGCTGCTCGATGGTTCGTGCGGATTTCTGATCGTTGCGCGTGAGCGTCTTGAAGTCCTGCGTGCGCACCTCAGTAGTCGCCATGTAGTTCTGGTGCGCCGAGTCGAAGTGGCGCTCGAGCTCCTCGATGAGCCCCTCGAGCGTGAACCGAAGGATGTTGTACTCCTCCGAGTTGCGATTCTTGATCTCCTCGCGCGTTGACTCAAACTCGGCGCGCGCGTCGCCCTCCTCCTCGGTAAAGTCCATCTCCATCTGTGCGAGGATGTCGAGCATCTCCTTCTTGTGCCGCGCGTGCGATGCATTCATCTCGGCGCGCTCGGCGCCAAACTCGTCCACGAGCTCCTGCAGGTCCTTCTCAAAGTCGTACTCGATGTTGCGTAGCCGCGCATTGTGCATGTCGATGAGCCGATCGACCATAACGAGATGTGCGCGCAGTGCCATTTGGTACTGATCCTCTGACTCTTCGAGGTCCCGGTCGAGCACCTGGATGATCGCATCCTTGCGGTCAACCTCACGCTCGTGCTGCTGCGAGATGATCTCAATCTCTTTGCGAAGGTCCTCAACCTTGACGAGCCGCATCAGCTTGCGCCACTGGGTGAGGATCTTGAGCCGGTTGACATTCGCGTGTTTCTTCTCCGAATCCTGCCGATTCTTGAGCTCATTCTTACGAGCAGCCTCCTTCGCACGCGCCTCCTCCTCCGCTTTCATCCGCTCAATCTCAAACCGCAGCTGCCGCTCCTGGTCCGACTCCAGCGTCTTTCCTTTCTTCCCCACCACCTTGGAGCCTCCTTTCATCTGTTTCTTGATCTTCGCCATGGTGCCGACGGCTCTACGCGGCCAATGGCACGGTCACGAGAGCAGACGCACGTTAGTCGCCCGAGCGCAAGAGACAGCCGGTAGACTGGGCAGGAGCCGTGTTGATGGCGTGAACAATCAAGGTAAAACTCCAACAAGGTGGGGTGGTGACATGCAAAGGAGGCAGCCACGCACGCACGCACGCACACACAATTACGACGCACGACAGGTTGGATTCCTCCACTTGACTTGACTTGACTTGTCTTGGCTTGACTTGACTTACGTGGCAACGGCTCTGAGTGTCGCGGCCCGCGACCGATAACTCGGCGAGCGAGCGAGCGAGCGAGCGAGAGCATGCTCGTTTTCGTGCACACGCTTGTGCTCTCGGGGGTCTGCAACGACAAGTCGGACAGCTGTGCCAATTGGGCGCGTGCGGGTGAGTGCGCCACCAACGAGGGCCTCGCCGCCATCTGCCCGCTCTCGTGCAACACTTGCACGCTTGACTGCGAAGAGACGGAGAAGAGTTGCGTGGCGTGGGCACAGGCCGGCGAGTGTGAGAACAACCCGGTTCACATGCTCAAGGAGTGCCCGATCTCGTGCGGCATCTGCTCTGCCACTGAGTGCACCGACAGAAAGTTCCAGTGCGAGAGCTGGGCTAGGAGCAACGCGTGTAATGACAATCCGGAGTTCATGACGAAATACTGCCCGAAGTCTTGCGAGGTGTGCCGTTCGACGTGCGTCGACATGCACACCGACTGCCCGGGCTGGACCGCCAACGGTGAGTGCTTCAAGAATCCCACTTACCTCTACAAGCACTGCCCCAAGTCGTGCGGCGTGTGCCCTGAGCCCTCAGAGGAGAAGATCAAGACGGCACCGTGCTCAGACTTCAACACGACCCAGTGCCACATCTGGGCCGACTCAGGCCAATGCGCCGAGAATCCGCTCGCGGTGATGAAGCAGTGCCCGGAGAGCTGCGGCGTGTGCAAGCCCACGTGCACCGACCATCACGAGGGCTGCCGGGCGTGGGCCTTTGCTAAGAAGTGCTACGATGAGCCCGCCTTCATGCTCCGCGTGTGCCCCGCCTCGTGCGGCATCTGCACGGCGCTCGAGTCCAAGGACGAGCTCTGAGGCATGTGGCTGGCACGCCAGGGAGGTGAGTCTCGCAGATACCGCATTGCACACGCGCGCACCGACGACGGAGGGTCCGACCCTGCGGGTGTAGAATGATACAATAGTATAGACTAGACTATACTAGACTAAACTTGACTTGACTTCAAACTTGACTAACTTGACGGGGGAGAGATTTCGCAAATCTGCGCTCGGTTTTGCAATGGAGAATGGTCCGCCGTCGCCGGCGTCGCCAGCGTGCCGCCACGCCGGAATCGTCGAATCCGTTCGAGTTTGCCGAACGCCGACCTGCGCCCGTTGAGGTAATACCCGCAGCACCAACCTGCGAGCAGACTTCAACCTGCGAGCAGAGCGCGGTCCCAAAGTACGTTCACCACCTGTGGCTCGGCGGCGGCAAACTCATGTTCGCGAAGCTCTTTGCCATCCTGAGCGTGCGCTACGCGCTGAAGCCGCAGCGCCACTTCATCCACTACGATGTCGAGCCCAACGATGCACCAGAGTGGGTGTGTGCGTGCAAGCTCGCCACGTGTGTCCAGATTCGGGTGCCACTGTCCATCCACGGCCACCGCATCGAGAGCAAAGTCGATCCTTCCGACCGCTATGCGTCGGATCGCCAGCGCCGATGCGCCAACGCCCTGCTTGACGTGCTCAAGTTCGAGCTGCTCCTCCCTGAGGGCGGGATGTACCTGGACCTCGACGTTTACGCGCTCGGGTCGCTCGACCCTTGGCGGTGCTGCACACCCAGTGCTGTTTTCGGGTGGAACGAGGCGACTCGGCAGCTCAGCGGCGGCGTCATCCTCGCTTCACGAGGCGCCGAGTTCCTGCGCCGGTGGCACGATAGTTTCAGGGCGTACTCGGCTGATAATTGGGATTTTGGCGTGTGCAACCAGACGACGGCCCTCGCCGCCGCCCACCCCACGCTCGTCCACGCCGCCGCCCCGCTAGGGCCGCTGCCGCGATATAGGACGCGAGAGGGCTACGACGCACATATTGCGCGGGCAGCCGCGGTGCACTTATCACAGTTCCGCCATCCTTGGAGGCTGCACGACATTATGAACCACAGGCATCTCGAGAGGCTCTGGGAGCGCGTGGCGCCGCTCGTCAACGCCAGCGGCGAGGCTGACATATCGCGGACAGATCCGGTCGTGCGCCGATGCGTTGAGACCGTGGCGAGTGCATGCTGGGCGAGGCCCGGCGGCCGGTGTGGGATCTACGGAGCCTGACACCTCTCAGAGACGACACTTTGACGTTCGCAGCGGAGACGGGACCGCCGCTAAGCGAGGGCCTTTAATATAAAATATTAAAAGCCGTGTAGCGTCTCGATCTCGATCCCACAAGCCACGTCACGGTCCCGTCGCGTCTTCACACGTTTAATCGTGGCGCTAGATTCAATGTAATTCCTATCGCGTGTCACTCGTTACGAACAGCACCGACGGCGCTTCCTCAACGCCCATCGAGATATCTTGGCAAGCGTATGAGAAGTTGCCACGCAGGAGCACACCCCATGTGCGCTGCTCAAGCAGCGGCAGCGTGCTGAGCCCCTCATAGGCCTCAGGCGCGATCTCCCGCAGCCGTGGAAGAAGGTACTGGGCGATATCGGGGAAGTCGTGATGCTCGACGTGGTAGTTCTCCCATCCCATGTACACGTCTAGCAGCGCGCCAAACGCATTGCGCGGCGTGTAGAAGGAGACTGTCGGCTGCAGCTGCCCGGAGTCGCCTCGCTGGCAAGGGTGAGGGCTCGTCCAGGCGAAGTTGATGTTGAGTGGGCTCAGCCAAAAGAGTGAGGACGCTAAGTAGAAGCCGAGAGGCGCCCAGGACGCCTGGGACACTGAGAGCGCGGCGATGCCGAGGTAGCCGCACAGGGAGGCGCACGCTTGCACAGCAAGACTGCGACGCAGCGCCGGGTTGGCCTGGTCGTCGGTCCGAATTGCGGCGACCAGGTAGCCGGCAAAGGCGATCGGAGCAATCGCGTGCACGAGCGCACTCATCGCCTGATGCAAACTCTCTGGCTGGCGCATAAGCTCACTCTTATCGCGGCGATCGCGGACGAGCCGATATTTGTGGGCGGGCGGCGAGAAGAGCCGCGTCGCGATGCCGAGGTCGCCGTCGGTTGGACGGGCCTGCTTCGCACGCGCTCGCGCCTCCAGTAACGACAGCGAACCGAGGCGCGTGTGATGGCCCTGATGCATCACCCAGTAACTCGGAATGACCTGAAAGGCGTGTCCAATGTTGGCGGCCGCCAGAGCGATGTTGAAGCGTGCCGAGCACGACGGCCCGACCATAGCAGACCATCGCCCGTGCGAAAGGGCATGCGAGCAGTAGATGGCCCAGTTGGCTCGCAGACTCCCGATACCACACACATGGAGACAGAGCTCGGGCATGGACAGCTGCGCGGCGTGGCTCAGCACATGAAAGTAACACGGGAGCACAAGCAGGCCCAGCAACGCTATCCATTCGTCACTCTGTACAATCAGCTCTTGCACCTCTGGGTGCGCAGCCAGTATCTCGCGCCGCCGCTGGCGATGCCAACTGGAAGCTGAGAAGCTGACAATGTCGTAGGGAGCAGCGGCTATGTCATAGGGGGCTGCGGTGGAAACGATGCAGGCGCGAGGCAAGGTGCTCCATCGCACGAGTGGGACTCGCATTCTTTAAGTACTGTACATAGTATTGCGATGTAAACATTGGCTGTGAAAGTTAACACGCGGTGTGTGACTTGTGTCCTTGTGTGAGGGTCTTCTGCGTGATCCGTGAACGTTAACACGACAGACACGACAACCGGTGCTACGGTACTGTGTGTCCGTGTGTCCCGTCACTGTGTCCCAGCTCCCCCCGGTGTTTTTGAACCGGCACGCGGCAGCGTGTGAGATGAGTGAGATTAATGGCCGCCCACCAAACCCGGACGCGTGAATTAGAAGACCGTTACCAATTGACCGTTACGCGCTGCGACGGGCTTCCTCCTTTACGAGTGCGTACGCAAGAGCCTGCCTTTGCCCCTCAACGCGCGCGCCCCTGCTCGACGGTCCGGAGCTCTGTTGCAGCACCCTCGCCCTCTGGGCGATTGCGGGGTGGCGGGTACTCGCCTAGTCCGGTCGTGAGCTTCTCGGCGACCGACTGAGCGAATTGGCGGATGGCGAAGAGAGCGAGTGCAGAGAGGGTGACCGCACCAATCGGTCGACTGACCAGTGTGCCAATGAGGCCGCACGTTGCCGCGAGCGCTGTGGGAACCGTGCGTGCCGTCGAGAGCGCTGAAGCAGCGCCCAGGACGGCGTGGGAGCTGCCGACGATCGCCCACGGCGTGCACGTGCCGAGCGCGAGCAGAAGGGCAGTGCACGCCTTGGAGATGCGCTGTGCATTGGTGAGGGCGCCCGAGCATGCCGTGCAGTGCTTCGTGTGCTGGGCGTACCGGTCGAGGAGAGACGCCTTATCGAGCGCTGCGCCTCGAAAGTAGTCGACTGCATGCGATGCATGCGGAGGCGGCCCCGCCGCGTCAAACCAGCGGCGGTAGGTATTGACGAACAGGTCTGCGGACGTTGGTGTGACGTAGCCTCGCTTCCATCCCCCGACGTCGGCGACGCGTCTCTCCTGAAGCGGCAGGAAGATGTTGTCGTCGTCGAGGACCTTGAGCTGGCCCATGTGCTGTGCCCATGTGGGCACCCTCCGGAAGACCTCGGCGGGTAGATTGATGCTTGGGAGCTTGCCCAAGAGCCCGGTGCGCGGCTTCGGAGGCGGGAAGCGGAAGGGGAAGCGCGCAAAGAGCCGGCAGCGCCCCGGCCCAGTAGGTGTAGCGTACGCGACAGTCCAAGTCTCAAAGCCCGCGTCAAAGTCATTCTCCGCGTCGGTGCCGGCGAGGCCGCCGGACCGGATCTTGTGGTGCATGTATGTGGGCGCGCGGAAGACGGTCGTGCGCTCGGTGCGTCGGGTGGGCGGCGCAGAGCCCTGCACCTTAAGCACGCCGGCGTCTCCATCGACACGGTTCTCTCCGGAAAAGCCGTCGGCTGAGAGCGTCTCGGTGAGCACAAGCGGCAGCGGCTTGGCATTCTCGCGCTTCGAGATCGTCTGGTGGTGCGTGAACGGCACGTGCGACGAATCCAGCACATTCTCGAGCAGCATGTCCGCCGAATAAGGCATATCTCTCGAGACGTCGATCCACACGAACCGATCGTCCTCGAGGGCCTCACAGATTGGAATTTGGGCCTCGTCCGGGAGCTGCTTGGGGTCGGCCTCGGAGAAGTTCAGCGGCTCGCCCCACACCCACACCAACCCCTGTCGCTCGGCGACGACATAGCTCGTGCCGCCGCACTTGGAGAGCAGCTTGGGATCGAGAGGGTCCACACCCTGCGGCACTCGAGTGCATCTACCGTCGCTCTCAAAGGCCCAGCCGTGGTAAGGGCACTCGATAGCTCCCTTTTCGTCGATACGCCCCTCACTGAGCGGAGCGAGCCTGTGCGGGCATGCGTCGATCATTGCACACCACGCCTCGTTCACTCCATCGTACCACAGCACCAGCGGCTCACCCAGGAGCTCAAGGCGGTGCGGTACAGAGCGGTCGGTGACCTTAGAGAAGGCTAGAGGATACCACTGCCGCGTCCACGAGAAGCCACCCTTGAAGGCGTGCGTCGGCGCCACGAGCGCGAGCGTAACGACGTGAAAGGAATGCATTCTCGTCGTTATATGGAGACGAGACGAGCAGGATTTCCAGGCGAAGCACACGACAGAGAGAGAGAGAGAGCACACAGAGGGTCCGACGAGAATCTCCTTTCGCGACGCTCGTGTTTTGGACGCGTTCGCGTGCTCTCGGTCTGGGCATGGTCTGGATTTGGGGCGAGTTCTTGACACGTCGTTGGACCGCGCACCCCAGTGTTGACTTTCTCATGTACTGTAGCTTTGCAGAGCTTTAGGTAGAGCGGAGCAGGCTTGAGCAGGCGCGGAGGTGCAGCGTGCTCCCCTATTTGGTGCTCCCTCCATACGGATTCGAATTTGGTACATCTTACCGGTACACGCACACGGTCTGCTGTATATGACGCCCTTTCATTTTCTCACTCAACGATGACTGGATAATGGCTGTGCCAGGAGAGGGCTATCGCCCACACAAATGCCACGCCGTTGGCACACAACACTGAGTACGCCGCTGGAACATGAAATGCATTTCATGAGCAAAACCGCTCAACAGAGCGCCTCCCGTCACGAGGCATACCACGCGTGGGTCCAACGGTGCACTCGGCGCGGCGCTCTTGCGCCGCGGCGTTCGTCTAGTAAGACTAATGAGAAACACTTTTGTCGATCTGCGTGTGAGCGTGAATTTTGACACTTCTTGCATGTGCATCTTGCATGCATTCGTTGAAGTTTCTTGCTCCGCGAGCAACGCCGTCTTGCCTGTGTCACCGTGACTGGCACGATGGCGCCAGCGCAGAAGAAGATGTGCAACGGTGGCACAGGCAACGCTGGCGGGCGGCACCTCGCTGACGTTTCGGAGTTTGGCACGTGGGGCGGCCGAGTCATGAAAAGCTGCCGCGCGTGCGCTGCGAAGCACAACGAACGTCAGAAGAAAGCATACAAGAAGAGCCGAGTGGCCCGTGCTGCGAAGTTGCGTGCTGCAGCGGATGCGAGCCCGGATGTGCTCGACGTGGAGCGGTCTCGGTATGAGCGACGTCTCATAGTCCGTGAGATCCTGTCGCACGAAGTCTTCCGGCAGCTGCCGGCGGAGGCGACTGTGATGATCTTTGGCACCTCTCGCTTCCCTGTCGGCGAGGTGTCGTGGACCATCGCGGAGGAAGAGATGTGGAAGGAGGCTGTTTTGTCATTCTATCGCCGCGGCTACGGCTATCCCAGCCTGCTCCATGACGATGGCACCAACATCGGCGTAGTCGAGCTAAAACGTGCCGGAGCACAGATGGAGCTACTATACCTGAGCGACCGCATCGAGGACGCCACGGGTAACGTCGAATCCGGCGAGGGCGCCGTCGAGGGCCACCTCATTCGAGACATCGAGAATGCTCACGGCTGCACTGATGCGATGCGTGCGATCACCCACTACAAGGCATGCTGTGAGACCCGCGGCGGCCTCCTCAACAAGTCGGCGACGGCGCGCGGATGCGTTCCAGTTGCTGGTAAGTGGGGCGCGGTCGGCGTTCTTGTGATCCCTGCCGGCTGGGCCTCACAGCCATCATGGCGCCTGATGAATGGGCCGCACGTGCACCTTACGCCGTCGCAGGCGCAGGCGGCACGCAGCGGAGGCAGCAGCGCCACGGCAGGTAGTGGCAGCCTGTTTGCGTTGCCGCCGCCCGCGCCACGGCCCTCGCCCTCAATCTCTAAGAATGGCGATGCGTGGCGGCAGAAAAGCGAGACCTCAGCTGAGATGCTCGCACGCGCTGTGGCAAACCAACGCGAATGGGCGCTGCTGCAGGCTGGCAGAGCCGCAGCAGCTGCTGCTGGCTCCGGCAGCTCGCGCCTGAGCGCCGCGGTGATGGTGCCAGCGCCGCGCGTGGCCATCCAGCAGCCGCTCCGCTTCGCAGCAGCTGCTGGCACCGGCAGCTCGCGCCTGAGCGCCGCGGTGATGGTGCCAGCGCCGCGCGTGGCCATCCAGCAGCCGCTTGCAGCAGCTGCTGGCACTGGCAGCTCGCGCCTGAGCGCCGCGGTGGTGATGCCCGTGGCCAGCCAGCAGCCACTCCGCTTCGCACGCCTTGAAGGTGAGCAGCTGCCTGCCGGCCTCGCAGGGTTTACAGGCTTTGCAGGCACTGACGAGCGCGACGACGGTGGCGGCGATGACGGCGGCGGCGATGACGACGAGCGCGACGACGACGATGACGACGACGACGACGACGATGACGACGACGACGACGACGAGCGCGACGACGACGAAGACGAGCGCGACGATGACGACGGCGAGCGCGACGACGACGACGGCGGCGGCGGCGGCGGCGGCGGCATGCCTCCACCGCCGGAGCGGCGCATCTGCAAGTACGGGGCTGACTGCTACCAAAAGAACCCATGGCACGTCGCCAATTTCGACCACCCGGTGGCCCCGGATGCCACCGCCTCGGCCCGCGCAGCCACGCCGGTGCCGCCGCGTGGCATGGCCCCCCCCCCACGCTCTCCGACCCCGGTGGGGGGCAAGGCAAGAATGCTGCCCCCGGCAAAGAAGGTGAAGAAGACGATCGTTGTGAGCGACGAGAGCGACGACTGAGCCCGGCAGAACGACTGAGCCCGGCGGTGCGGCCGTACGGCGCGACAGTAGAGGGGGGCCGGTTCAGGTCCAAGGGGGATTTGGCGCCCGCCGCGGCCCCACTTCGGTCTTTGGCGCGGCAATCGCTCGCGCTCGCGGGACAGAGCGTAGGTGAGCGGGGGGGCTCCTCGTGTGAGCGGTAGGGGTACACGCGAACATGCGCGTAGGTCTCGTACTGTTGTGTACGAGTTCTAAGTACATGTGCTGTGTGTACACGAGTTCTAACGTAATGAGAACTCGCCTGACCAAAAATATTAAAAATATTAAAAGCCGTGTAGCGTCTCGATCTCTCGATCCCACAAGCCACATCACGGTCCCGTCGCGTCTTCACACGTTTAATCGTGGCGCTAGATTCAATGTAATTCCTATCGCGTGTCACTCGTTACGAACAGCACCGACGGCGCTTCCTCAACGCCCATCGAGATATCTTGGCAAGCGTATGAGAAGTTGCCACGCAGGAGCACACCCCATGTGCGCTGCTCAAGCAGCGGCAGCGTGCTGAGCCCCTCATAGGCCTCAGGCGCGATCTCCCGCAGCCGTGGAAGAAGGTACTGGGCGATATCGGGGAAGTCGTGATGCTCGACGTGGTAGTTCTCCCATCCCATGTACACGTCTAGCAGCGCGCCAAACGCATTGCGCGGCGTGTAGAAGGAGACTGTCGGCTGCAGCTGCCCGGAGTCGCCTCGCTGGCAAGGGTGAGGGCTCGTCCAGGCGAAGTTGATGTTGAGTGGGCTCAGCCAAAAGAGTGAGGACGCTAAGTAGAAGCCGAGAGGCGCCCAGGACGCCTGGGACACTGAGAGCGCGGCGATGCCGAGGTAGCCGCACAGGGAGGCGCACGCTTGCACAGCAAGACTGCGACGCAGCGCCGGGT